>Ga0070765_100000791_pt1 | contig 18790 bp, 16 predicted proteins | sample HubBroMetageWFT5_FD_71516 | JGI IMG/M metagenome (GOLD analysis project Ga0070765, IMG submission 71516) | Warmed and freeze-thawed soil microbial communities from the Hubbard Brook experimental Forest, New Hampshire - Hubbard Brook CCASE Soil... | ecosystem: Environmental > Terrestrial > Soil... | reverse complement strand
CTCGAGCACGAGGACGTTGCGGGCCGCCGGTGACCCGACCTTGATCACGCCCACCTTGTCGTACTTCGCCGGCGTCCCGGGCGACGACGCGCCGCGCATCCACGTGACGTTGAGATCGGCGTGCGCGGGGGCGGCAAACCACGCGGCGGCGGATACCGCCGCCACAAGGACCCTCAGCCGGCGCATCGCTCGCACCCTACCGCCAGACGAACGTGGCGGTGGCGCCCGGGTCAAGCGCGTACGCGAACGCCTGTCCGCGCCACCCGACCTGGAACTCGATTGGCTGATCGCTGTTGTCGTATGCGACCAGCACCTTCGATCCGTCCGGATTCTCCAGCGCGACGTCGTCCAGGCCCGAGGTGACGCCGTACGAACCGTCGGCGTCCGCGAAGTCCGATACCAAGCGATCCGAGGCGATGCGCACGGCGCCGCGCTGCACGAACGTCGAAATCTGCCCCAGTTGGTAGTAGTTCAAGTTCAGTGAGGCGGAGCCCGTCTGCTCATCGATGGCCACAAGTCCACTGCACCCGTCGCAGCCGGGAGCGGCCTGCTTCGGGCCGCCGGAAGGGTCGAGCGCCAGGTTCCACAGCTCGACGGCCTGGGCATAGTTGCGCAGGCTCGCGATCGCGGTCTCGGCGGTCGGATACGCGACCACACCAGGCGAGCACTCGCTCATCACCATGCCGGCGGCCGGGTCCATCGCCTGCAGCTGTGACATCTGCTCGAGCCCGGCGTAACAGTGCCAGGCGATGCCCGCGATCTCGGAGCGCACGACCGGGTCGGACAGCATTTCCTCGCCGTACGCAAGCCCCGACCCGTCGAGCCCATACACCGCGGTCCCGAGGCCGGCCGCGCGGAGGGCCGGAACGAGGCTTTGCGTGATGAAGGCGTCCTCGTCGAGCTCCATCCCCGGGTAGAGCGAGGGCGTGTCCGCCTCGTTCTCGGGGGTGATCGCGGCGATCGGCACACCCGCATCGGTGTACGCGCGGATGAACCTGGCGAGATATTCGGCGTACGCCTTGAAGTTCGACGGCAGCAGAACCGCGGCGTGTCCGGTGTTGTCGAGCGCGTCGTTGGCCTTCATCCACGCCGGTGCGCTCCACGGGCTCGCGAGGATTTCCGTGCTCGGGTTGAGCACGAGCATCATCCGCAGCGCGGGGAGGACGTAGGCCGAGTCGTGCACGACCGAGAAGCGGCTGAGCAACGGGTCGTTTTCACCGGGAGGGGTGTCGTCATACGTGTAGGGGACGCCGGTGGCCGTGAAGTCGGACGCGCCGATCGGCACGCGGACATAGTTGAGACCGATTCCGCCGGGCCCGAACAGGGCATTCATGACGGCGGCTCGCTGGATGGCCGGCAACTCGTCGTAGATGAGCCACGCGGACGTGTCGGTCATGGCCGCGCCGAACCCGGCGATCTGCTGATAGTGGGTGCTGTCGGAGACGTCGATTGTCGGCAGGGCGGGAGTGACGGCTCCGAATGAGACAGTCGGCATCGGCGAGAGCGCCTCGGTCAGGTCCGGGCTCGTGAGCCACACGCCCACCCCGTCCGAATCGGCGGCCGGTGCGCCCACCGCCACAGACGCGACCGGGCTCCACGGACGCTTGCCGATCTTGATCTGGACCGACACCTGGTATGCGGTGGCAGCGCTTGGCGGAGCTTCCCAGACCATCGTCCGCGTGCGGCAATGGCGTGCCTGCGGCCGGGACATTTCGAGACCGCCGTTGACGCGGACGAGAAGCCTGCCAGGCCCTCCACAGCCGACGAATGTGAGCTGTTCGCGGACCTCGCCCGAGAGCTCCTGGGGAAGCGAGTGCAGCCGCACGTCGGTGATCCGCGTGGGCGCGCGCGGGCGAGCGGCGACGGCGAGCGCGGGTCCCGCGAGCCCAAGGGTCGCGCCGAACCCGGCCACAACGGCGAACGCCGTCACGCGGGTCACGGGCGCAACATACAAGTAGCCTGTCCGCCGATGCGAGCGCTCGTCGCCAAGCAGTCCGCGCCGTACGCGGAGCTGGCCGAGGTCCGAGACCCGCAGCCGGTCCATGATCAGGCGCTCGTCGAGGTCCGAGCGTTCAGCCTCAACCGGGGCGAAACGCGGCGGCTCGAATCGCTCGAGCCCGGCACCGTCACCGGCTGGGACCTCGCCGGGGTCGTCAAGCAGGCGGCGGCTGACGGGAGCGGGCCGTCGGCCGGCTCCCGCGTGGTCGGGATGGTTCCCGCCGGCGCGTGGGCGGAGCTCGCGGCAGTCGAGACCGACTGGCTCGCCGAGCTGCCCGCCGCGGTCTCGTTCGAGCAGGCAGCCGCGCTGCCGGTGGCGGGATTGACCGCGCTGAGGGCGCTCGAGCTCGGCGGCTTCCTCGTCGAGAAGCGCGTGCTGGTCACAGGCGCGAGCGGCGGCGTCGGGCGGTTTGCGATCCAGCTCGCGAGGCTTGCGGGCGCCAACGTCACCGGGCTCGCGCGCCGGACCGAGGGACTGCGCGAGATCGGGGCGGATGAGGTCATAACCGAGATCGCTCTCGACGGGCCCACGTACGACCTGATCGTGGACGGCATTGGTGGCGGGGTCCTGAGCGCGGCGATCCAGAGAGTCGCGCCGGGTGGGACTGTCGTGAGTTTCGCGTCGACCGTGTCCGACCCCGTCTCGTATCCGGCCCGCGAGCTGTTCGCCCGCGCTCCCCGGGCGCGGGTCTACGGCCTGTACATCTTCGCTGAGCTCCAGCACACCCAGACCGGCAGCTCCGACCTACGGCGGCTGGCCGACCTGATCGCCGCCGGCAAGCTCGACCCGCAGATTGACCTGACGAGCTCCTGGAACGACGCCGGCCAGGCGATCGAGGCACTGCTCGACCGGCGGGTCAACGGCAAGGCGGTGCTCAGGGTCGATTAGCCGCGATCGGGGCTGGTATCGATCGCGACATACGAGTACGTGCCCGGGAAGCCGTCGCCGCTCTCGGGGACCATCCCAGGACATCCGTCGCGGAGGTCCTCGCAGTCCCACACCTGACCGTTCGCGAGATGGATGTCGAGGCGCGACCAGTAGTAGAACGAGAACGCGTTGCCATCGTGGTTGGGGTCGATCCCGGCCTCGATCGGGTCATCGCGCCACCGCTCGGTCAGCAACCTGGCGTCAGCCGCCGGGTGGTGCTTCAGGTACTTGTCGAACCACGCGGTGGTGTACCAGTCGATCAGGTCGGGCCCGCGCAGCGAGGCGCCGAACGCCTGGTTGGGGATGTAGCTGAAGTCCAGGTGCGAGCCCCCGCGGATGATGATCTCGCCGGTGTCCACGCCGGCCTTCGAGTAGTTCAAGGACCACGTGGACTTCGCGTTCGGGTCGGGCAGCGAGGTGTTGGGCGCCGGCGGGAGGCCGTAGTCCGCGGACATCCCGAGCGCCGGCTTGGTGATCGGGACCGTCGTACGGTCGGCCGGATCGGCCGGACAGCCGGATTCGCCGATCGTCTGAGCGGGAGCGCCCGGCGCCGCGCCCGGCACGGGCGAATCGTCCGGGCCGGGGCCGCCGAGGTCGTCCCAGGCCACGATCGCCTTGACTCGTGGATCCCACTGGCCGATGTAGGACACGCCCGCGGCACCGTAGGAGTGGCCGGCGAGGCCGAGCTGGGACGGATCGAGCAGCCGCCAGAGCGGGTCAAACCCCGCGTCGAGCCCCGTCGCGACGCGTGAGTTCTGCTTGGCCGCGTGGCTAGTCCCCGTGCTGCAACTCGGGACCGGCGCGTACGGATGCGAAGGGGTCGACAGGAAGAAGTCGATCGCGTCCTCGGTGCCGTCGTAGAACGGCGTCCCCGTGGTCTGCGCCGGGACGCCCTCGTTCTGGTCGGGGGACTGCCCGAAGGTGTCCGACTGCCCCTGCCCCTGAGGATCGAAGGTCAGCACCACGTAGCCCGCCTTGGCCAGCGCCTGGGCGGCGTACCAGTACATGTTCTCGTCGGCCTGGACCGAGCCGTTCGTGATCACGATTCCCGGTCGCTTCGCCGGCCCGGCTACCGTCGCCCAAACGTGGCCGGAGATCGTGGCTCCGTCGCGCGCGGTGAACAGGACCGGGCGGACGACGCCGTAGCCGTTCTTCGCCCAGTTGTTCAAGCGGATGTCGCCGGCGCAGCCGTTCGAGAGGTTCCAGCACAGGTCGTCGGTGAAGAAGCGGCCGGGATCAGCGGCCTCGGTGGCGAGCGCCTGAGCGGTGCTGGCCGCGCTGTCGGCGGCGAGCTGCGCCTGGTACTGCGGGGTGTCATAGATCGTCTGGCGCTGCTGGGTGATCGAGAAGTTCTGCGCCTCGACGACAGGGTTGAACGTCGTCGGCGGGTTCGCGGCCGCCGGTGCGACGTGGGCAGCGACGACGGCGAACATCGCGACCACGCCTACCGTGAATCGTTTCCCTGCCATTCCCGGTGCAGATCGTGCCCGCCGACGGCGTGGCCGAAACGTCCGCACGCGCCTTGCTGGCGCGACACCACCGAGGCCGCCGACCCCTTCCCCGCTGCCCCCATTTTCGTGTTGCCAGTTCATTAGGGACGGCCGCGCTCTTCCATCCTCACCCCCGAGCCGGTTAGATTTCGCGCGACAACCTCTAGGAGGAGGACTGCATGAGGAAGTACAGAGGACCGGTCGCGGCGATCGTCGCCGTGGCTGCGGCGCTTGCCTTGGCTGCGTGCGGCGGTTCATCGAACTCGTCGTCGTCGTCGGCGTCGGGCGCCGCGTCCGCGTCGAGCTCGACGTCGAGCTCGAGCGCGACCGGCGGCGCCCCCAAATCGGGCGGCACGATCAAGATCGGGACCGTGGGCCCCGACTCGTATGACCCGCAGGAGTACCAGACCGTTCAGGCCGACTCGGCGCTGCATCTCGTCTGGACAGGCCTGCTGGCGTTCAAGGACGGCACCGGCCAGGCGAGTACCGAGCTGATCCCGGGTCTGGCCGAGAGCGTCCCGCAGCCGACCGACGGCGGAAAGACGTACGTCTTCCAGATCCGGCCGAACCTGCACTACTCCGACGGCGAGCCCGTGAAGCCGAGCGATGTCGTCAACATGGTCAAGCGCAACCTGTTCCTGGGCGGCCCGTTCTCGTCGTTCTACGACGACATCGTCGGTGCCACCGCGTACACGGCCGCGAAGAAGCAGACCGCGCCGCTGCCCGGCATGATCGCCGACGACGCGAGCGGGAAGCTGACGATCAAGCTGGTTCAACCGGACACGCGCGTGCTCTACGCGTTCGCGATCGGTGAGGCCGGAGTCGGTCCGGCGAGCAAGGCGATCTTCAAGAACACGACGGGCAACCCGTTCCCGGGTGATGGTCCGTACACGCTCAAGGTCGTGAACCCGTCGCCGACCAACGGCGAGTTCATCCTCACGAAGAACCCGAAGTTCGACGTCCCGACGGTGGCGAAGGGCTACCTCGACCAGATCGACGGCATGGTCTCGACCAACGTCAACACGATGACGGAGAACGTGATCAACGGGACGTACGACTACATGACCGAGGATCCGGTCGGTGACCTGCTCCCGCAGGTCGAGTCGCAGTACAAGGACCGGTTCCTGATCGGTCCGGGTTATCCGAACACGTATTACTTCTTCCTGAACAACACGATCGCGCCGTTCAACAAGCTGGCCGCGCGGCAGGCAGTCAACTACGCGATCGACCCCACCGCCCTCCAGCGGATCTTCGGAGGACGACTGCACCCGACGTGCAACCTGCTGCCGCCGGGTATGGTCGGCTACACGGCGATCTCGCCGTGCCCGTGGCGGCCCAATGGGACGCCTCAGCTGTCGAAGGCCCAGGCGCTCGTGAAGTCGGCGGGCCTGACCGGGGCTCCGGTCACGGTCTGGACGAACACCAAGGACCCGCGTCCGGCGATCGGCGCCTATTTGGCATCGGTGCTCAACCAGATTGGGTTCAAGGCGACGATCAAGTCGCTCAACCAGACGGTGTACTTCTCGACGATCGGAGATCCGAAGAGCAAGGCCCAAATTGGATTCGACGACTGGTTCCAGGACTTCCCCCATGCGGGGGACTTCATGGGCAACCTCCTGACGACCGCCGCGGCGAAGTCGATCCCGTCGTTCAACTCCGGGTTCGTCAGCGATCCGCACATCGACCAGCAGGTAAACGCGCTGGACGCTCAGCAGCCTCCGGCCGTCGCGTCCCAGTGGGCGGCGCTCGACGCGTACGTCAACAGCCCGACGCACGCGTACTTGGTGCCGTACGGAAACGAAGAGGACACCGCGTTCTACTCGACCCGGATGAACGTCACCCAGTGTTCGGGCTACCCGAACCTGGTGCACCGGGTCGACTGGGCGTTGCTCTGCCTGAAGTAAGGACCCAATGGTCAACGGGAGGGCGCTCCGGCGCCCTCCCGGCCGGCCTAATGAACCCCTTAATCCACCTTATAATCGTGCCCCATGGCCATTGAGCCGGCTTCCGAGCTCTCGTCCGTCGAGGGGGCGACGGGGTTCGAGGCGGCCGCCGAGCGCGAGCACGCCGTCGGAATCGGTCCCTGGCGGCTCGCCGGGCGTCGACTGCGACGGAACAAGGTCGCGCTGGCGTTTGGCGTGCTGTTCCTGCTGCTTGTCGGACTGGCACTGGCCGCTCCGCTCTGGGCCAAAGACGTCGCTCACACGACCACGTCGGCCAACCACCTCACCGAGATTCTCCACGAGGGCAATAAACAGGTCTACGTGGTCTCGCTGTCGGGCGTACCTGTCGGCCCCCAGTGGTTCGCGGCCGGCGGCAAGTTCTTCCTGGGTGCCGACGACAACGGCCGCGACGTCATGGTGCGGCTCCTGTACGGCGCGCGCACCTCGCTCGAGATCGGGATCGCCGCAGCACTCATCACCACCGTCCTGGCGGTGGTCGTCGCGCTGTTCGCCGGCTACCTGCGGGGCATAACCGACACCGTCCTGTCGCGGATCATGGACATCATGTGGGCGTTCCCGGTCGTGATCCTCGGCGTCGCGCTCGGAACCGCGTTGTCGATCGGCGGCCTGAAGGTCGGGCCGGTCACACTCCAGAGCGGGTCGATCGCGATTCCAATCCTGATCATCGGCTTCGTGTACGTCGTGTACATGGCGCGTCCCCTGCGCGGGCAGGTCCTCTCGATGCGCGAGAAGGAGTTCATAGAAGCGGCGCGGGCTCAGGGCATGGGGTCGTTCCGGATCATGTTCACCGAGATCCTGCCCAACCTGGCGTCGACGATCGTGGTTTTCTTCCCGCTCGCAATCGCGAACGCGATCCTGCTCGAGGCCTACCTGTCGTTCCTCGGGGCCGGGGTGCAGCCGCCAACACCCTCGTGGGGCGAAATGATCAGCGAGGGGATCGACCGGATTACTACCGCTCCCCATCTGACGATCGTGCCCGGGCTCATGCTCGTCCTGACCGTCCTGGCGCTGAACATCTTCGGCGAGGGCGTGCGTGACGCGCTCGACCCGCGGTCGAAGGTCCGGATCTCCGACAACTAGATGCTCCGGTTCATCGTCAGGCGGGTGATCGGGATGATCGCGGTGCTGTTCGCGATCTCGGTGATCACGTTCGCAATCTTCAACGTGATCCCGAACGGAGATCCCGCGTTCAGGCTGGCCGGCCACAGCGCCACCCCCGCGACGATCGCGACGATCCGGCACGAGTGGGGGTTCGACAAGCCGGTCTACGTCCAGTACGAGAAGACGATGGAGAAGATCTTCAACGGCACGCTGATCTCGTACTCGACGCAGACCAACGTCGACACCGAGATCAGGCACGACATCTGGCCGACGATCTCGCTGGCGGTCGGAGCGGCCCTGTTGTGGATGTTCTTCGCGATCTGTCTCGGCATGTACTCGGCGCTGAAGGCCGGCAAGATCTCCGACCGCTTCCTGACCGCGCTGGCCTTGGTCGGAATCTCGATGCCTGTCTTCTGGGTCGGGGCGCTGCTGAGCTACTACCTCGGGTTCAAGGCCGGGATCTTCCCCAACGGCGGGTATACGTCGCTCACGTCGAACCCGGTCCAGTGGGCCTGGCATCTGATTCTGCCGTGGACCGCGCTCTCGATCTTGTTCATCGGGGTGTACTCGCGCCTCGTGCGCTCGAGCATCCTCGACACGATCAACGAGGACTTCGTGCGCACCGCCCGGTCGAAGGGCCTCGGACAGCGGCAGGTGCTGCTCAAACACGTGCTCCGCAACTCCCTGATCCCGGTGATCTCGCTGTGGGGCCTCGACTTCGGGGCGATCATCGGCGGCGGCGCGATCGTCACCGAGTCGGTGTTCAACCTCGGCGGCGTCGGTCAGTACGCGGCGAACTCGATCCAGTCGCTAGACGTGCCGCCGGTGATGGCGCTCACGATCTTCATCGCGTTCTTCGTCGTGCTGTTCAACACCATCGTCGACATCATGTACGCCTGGCTCGACCCGCGGATCCGGCTCTCGTGAGCAGTACCACACCACTCCTGTCGGTCAAGGACCTGGCGGTCTCATTCGCGACGGAAGACGGGATCGTCAGGGCCGTGGACGAGGTGTCGTACACGCTCGCGCCGAGGGAGATCCTCGCGATCGTGGGCGAGTCGGGGTCGGGCAAGTCCGTGACCGTGATGACATTGATGGGCCTGACGCGCGGCGTCAACGCGCGCTTCGGCGGATCCGCGGTGTTCGGCAGCACGGATCTGCTGACCGCCAGCGAGGAGGAGCTGCAGAGAATCCGCGGCAACGACATCGCGATGATCTTCCAGGATCCGATGACCTCGCTCGATCCGGTCTACAAGATCGGCGACCAGATCATCGAGCAGATCCGCGCGCATGAACACGTCTCCAAAGCCGTGGCGCGCGACCGGACGATCGGGCTCCTCGACGAGGTCGGTATCCCGCGCGCGCGGGAGCGGGTCGACTCCTACCCGCACGAGCTATCGGGTGGAATGCGCCAGCGCGTGATGATCGCGATGGCGCTGTCCTGCAACCCGAGCATCCTGATCGCCGACGAACCGACGACCGCGCTCGACGTGACGATCCAGGCGCAGATCCTCGAACGGATTAAGCAGCTCCGCGACTCCACCGACACCGCGGTCATCATTGTGACCCACGATCTCGGCGTCGTGGCCGACATCGCCGACCGCATCGTCGTGATGTACGCAGGTCGGATCGTCGAGCAGGGGACCGTCGACGAGATCTTCTACGACCCTCAGCATCCCTACACGTGGGGACTGCTCGGGTCGATTACGCGCCTCGATCGTGAGCGGCCGCGGCGCCTGCCGTCGATTCCCGGGTCGCCGCCGTCGCTGCTAGACCCGCCAAAGGGCTGCCACTTCCGGCCGCGCTGCCCGCACGAGTTCGACCGCTGCCAGGAGGTGCCGCCGCTCGAAGCGCACGTCGGGGAGGCGCCCGGCCACCTCGATCGCTGCTGGCTGTCGACGGAGGAGAAGCGCTCGCGCCGTGAGGTCGGGGACGGCCAGATCGGGCTGGCCCGGCCGCAGGAGACGCCGGCATGACCACGGGCGAGCCGCCCAGCGCCGGCGCGACGCCCGAGGTCGGCACGGTCGGTGAGTCGGGCGCGGCCGCGAATGGCGAGTCGAACGGATCGCTGCTCACGGTCGATCATCTCAAGCTCTACTTCCCGGTTCGGGCGGGCGTCGTGTTCCGCCACGAGATCGCGCGGGTGCACGCGGTCGACGACGTCACGCTGCGGCTGCGGACTGGACAGACGCTCGGCCTCGTGGGCGAGTCGGGCTGTGGCAAGACGACGCTCGCGCGCTGTCTGGTGCGGCTGCTGGACCCGACCGACGGCTCGATCAAGTTCGAGGGGCGGGACATCACGCACGCCAGCACCCGCGAAATGCGCCCGTTGCGCAGCGAGATGCAGATCGTCTTCCAGGACCCGTACGCATCGTTGAACCCGCGCAAGCGCGTCGGCCAGATCATCGGCACGCCGATGGCCCTCCACGGCACGCCCAAGGACGAGATCCCGAAACGGGTGCGCGAGCTGCTCGCGCGCGTCGGGCTCTCCCCCGAGCACGTCAACCGCTTCCCGCACGAGTTCTCGGGCGGGCAGCGCCAGCGCGTCGGCATCGCCCGTGCCCTCGCGCTGAACCCGCGGCTGATCGTCCTCGACGAGCCCGTGTCCGCCCTCGACGTCTCGATCCAGGCGCAGATCGTCAATCTGCTCGACGACCTCCAGGACGACCTCGGGCTCACGTACCTGTTCGTCGCCCACGATCTGGGCGTCGTGCGGCACATCTCGGACTCGATCGCGGTGATGTACCTCGGGAAGGTGATGGAGCTCGCGCCGGCCGAGGCGCTGTACGCCAAGCCGATCCACCCGTACACGAGCGCGCTGCTCGGGGCGATCCCGATCCCCGATCCCGAGCTGAACCGCCGGCGCGTTCGCACCCCACTCGAGGGCGAGCCACCGAGCGCGATCGATCCGCCGACCGGCTGCCGATTTCATCCGCGGTGCACGCACGCAACCGACGTTTGCCGGGCGGTCGAGCCGCCGCTGATGCAGTACGCCGATGGGCATTTCGCGGCCTGTCACCACCCGCAGAACGTCACGGCCGCGGAGATCGCCGGTGCCACCCGGTCCGAAATGAGCCCGTTGAGCGCAGGGGAGTCCGATGGGTCCGCTTCCGATGCCCGGTCCGATGGGTCCGCTTCCGATGACCGGTCCGCCGAGCCGCCGCCGGCTGACGGACGGCCTGCCGGGTCCGCGGACGATGTCCGGACCGACGAGGCGCCGCCGGCGGTCGGGTCGACGGAGTGACTGAGACCCAGGAGCCGCTCGCGGTTCTGCTGCTACCCGGGCGGCTCGAGGACTTCGAATTCGCCGCGCACGCTCGTGACCTGCTCGCGATCCCGCGGGTGGTGGCGCTCGAGCCCCCCCGCGGGCGCGGGCCGGCAGCGATGCGCGAGGCGGTAAGCGCGATGCAGGCCAGGCGGCTGCGCTTCCCCGGGGAGCCGCGCGTGCTCGTGCTCTATCGCCCCCGGCAGTATCCCCTCGCACGGGCGCTGCTCGGCGTGTACGTGGCCGCCGAGCTCTGGTACGTCCCGCCCGACCCGGCGGTGTTCCGAACGGCGGCCGATCGCAGCGACGACGAGCTGGCTCGCACCCGTGCCGGGCAGGTGCTGATCGCGTCACCGGACGGGGACCCACGCGCCGACAACGAGCCGCTGCGCTCCCGGTTGACCGAGCTCGGTGTGATCAGCCCCCACCCGTTCGTCCCGGGCGTGCGGCTCGCCCCGTCTCGCTCGACCCCGGATATCGACGACGGTATCCCACGCCTTGGCTGGGGCCATCGTCCCGGCTCAGGCCGGCGTCAATTCAGCTAAGTGGTGTCGCCCGCCAGGTAAGGGGTGGAGTGCCTATATGCGCTGCGTTCGCCCGATGTCGGCGAACGGGTCTTAGCTCATCCTGATCGCAGTGGAAAACCAGGATTCGATCGAGAGGGACGAGCAATGCACCCCACCATCTCCCAGGCAGTCGTCACCCAGAGGATCGAGGACGCCCACCGGGCCGCCCGCGAACAGCAGGTCGCGCACAACGTCATCGAGTCCCGCCGGGCAGCCCGTCGAGGCTTCTCGCGATACTTCCCGCATACGCGCGAGGGTCACCTCAAGTCACTTCGTCGGACGCATGGCGGAGCTCCAGGAGCTGGAGCTCGCCTTACGTGAGGCCGCCGGCTCCTCACCGGTCGTAGTCCTGCTCGGCGGCGAGTCCGGCGTCGGCAAGACTCGGCTGGTGAGGGAGTTCGAGCGCCGCGCCTCTGACCTCGAGGGCTTTGACGCGCTCGTGCTCCGCGGGGAAGCCGTCGAGGAGGCTGACGGCGAACTCCCTTACGCGCCGCTGATCGGCGCTCTCCGTCCCCTGGTCAGGGCCCGGCACCCCGCGCTCGAGACGCTCGGCCGCGGCAGTCGCGCCCAGCTTGCCGCCCTGCTCCCCGGGCTCGACGAGGAGGCCGCGGCATCGGACGGCAACGATCCGTCCGCGCAGGTTCGCCTGTTCGAAGCCCTGCTGGAGCTCCTCGAATGCCTCGGCGAGGATTCGCCCGTCGTGCTGGTCCTGGAGGACCTCCACTGGGCCGATCGCTCGACCCGGACGTTCGTCGATTTCCTCGCCCGCAGTCTCCGGCGTGAGCGCGTGGCGCTCGTGCTCACCTACCGGACGGACGAGCTCCACCGACGCCATCCGTTGCGGACGCTCCTTTCAGAGCTCGACCGCATCGATCGAGCGCGCCGGGTTGAGCTCGATCCGTTTGACCTCGACGAGCTGGCCGAGGCGCTCGCGGACATCCTCGGGGAGCCTCCGAGCGACAAGCTCGTTCGGCGGCTGCACGAGCGCAGCGAGGGCAACCCGCTCTACAGCGAGGAGCTGCTGGCCGCGGGAATGGACGGCCGGGGCGCCGCTCCCCAGAGCCTGCGCGACGCGTTCATGCTCCGGATCGAGCGGCTGTCGGCTGACGCGCAGTCGGCGGCTCGGGTGATCTCCGCAGGCCGGTCGCTCGATGAGCCGATGATCGCCGAGGTGAGCGGGATCGAGGCGGGTGCGCTGCACGCGGCGCTGCGTGAAGCCGTTGCCGAGCAGGTCCTGGTGACGGATGAGCCGAGCCGCTTGTGCTTCCGGCACGCGCTGCTGCGCGAGGCAATGTACGACGACCTGCTGCCGGGCGAGCGGAGCGAGCTGCACCTCGCGCTGGCCCGCGCGTTCGAGGATCGCGCCGACTACGAAAACGATCGGGGCGTCGAGCTGGCGTCGGCGATCGCCCGGCACTATGCGACCGCCGGCGATCAGCCGGCCGCGCTGCGCGCCACCGTTCAGGCCGCGCTCGCCGCCCGTGATGTCCATGCCTACGGGGATGCGGCCGATCTCGCCGAACGCGCGCTCGAGCTCTGGCCGCGCGTCCCGGACGCGGACAAGTCCATCCCGCTCGACCACGTCAAGCTGCTGACCATCGCCGCCGACGCGCACGGAGTCGCGGGCGACCGCTCGCGCGCCGAGGTGCTGCTCGGACACGCGCTGAAGGAGCTCGACCCCGAGGCGGAGGAGCGGCGCTATGCCGAGCTGCTCGCCCGGCTGTCGAGGGTCCAGTGGTCGCTGAACCGAGGGTCTGAGGCGGTCGAGACGGCCGAGCGGGCACTGTCGATGCTTCCGCCGGACGAGGTCAGCCACGAGCGCGCTTCGCTGCTCGCGTGGGCGGCGCGCACGCGCTACTTGCGCGGGCGCCACCGCCATGCGCTGAAGGAAGGAGAGGTGGCGCTCGCCACAGCGGTGGCGGCCGGGGATCGCCGCTCCGAGAGCGAGATCTTGAACACGCTCGGGATGGCCCAGATCGTGCTCGGTAGTGTCGACGAAGGCGTCGCGCGGCTGCGGCGCGCCATCGAGATCGCGCGCGAGGACGATGACGTCGACGGGGCCGGAACCGCGTACTCGAACCTGGCCGAGATGCTAAATCTCGCCGGGCGTACCCTCCAGGCGCTCGAGACGGCGAAGGAAGGCCAGATCGCGGTGTCCGGCCGAGTCCCGCGTCCTCAGGACTGGATGGCGCTGACCGTGTCCGACCTGTCGTTCGAGGCGGGCGACTGGGAAGCCGCGCGGACCAATCTGGACGCGGCCGCGCCGGCCAAGCAACTGGTCGGTAGGCAGCTGATCTTCCGTCACATCCGCCAGGCCGAGTTCGCCCTCGGGGTCGGCGACGAAGACACGGCCGTGCGATGCCTCGAGGAGGCCGAGGCGCTGGTGGCGAGGTCGTTCGAGCCGCAGTGGATCGGAGCCTACGGCGCGCTGCTCGCCGAGCTCCGCAGGCGCCAGCGCGACCTCGCCGGAGCCCGGGCGGCCGTCGCCGAAGCTCTCGACCGGATGGAGCTGTGCACCGACGACGTCATGCGGATCGCCCGCGTCAGCGCCGCGGGGATGCGGATCGAAGCCGACATCGCCGAACGGGCCCGCGACCTCCGCGAGCGCGGGGACGAGCGCGACGCCGTGGCGCGGGCGCGAATCCACATGCAGCGACTGCGCGCGGCCGCCGAGGAGGGTGGCCCCGTCGAGACCGCGTGGAAGGCGGTCGGGAACGGGGAGCTTGCCCGGGCCCGCGGCAAGAGCGACCCGGCCGTGTGGACCAAGGCCGGCCGCGAGTGGGAGGCGATGACGAGGCCGTATCTCCACGCATATTGCTTGTGGCGTGCGACCGAGGCGTACATCGAGGCCGGAGACCGTGAGGCGGCGTGCGCATCCGCCAGGGGAGGGCTCGAGATCGCCCGGCGCCTCGGAGCGCGGTGGCTCGAGGACGAGCTGGTCGCGCTCGCGCAGCGGGCGCGACTCGAGCTGGGCGAGGCAGCCGGCGAGCTGAGCCGGCCCGACTCAAACGGCGACAGCGGCGAGGACCCTTTTGGCTTGACCGCGCGCGAGCGGCAGGTGCTGGCACTCGTCGCCGAGGGCGCGACCAACCGCCAGATCGGCGCCGCCCTGTTTATGGCCGAGAAGACCGCGAGCGTGCACGTCTCGCGGATTCTCAGCAAGCTTGGCGTGCGTAGCCGTACTCAAGCCGCGGCTGTGGCGCACCGGCTGCACCTGGAGTAACCGCCCGGAGGGCCGTGGCCGCCGACGCGGGACCCTCGGAGGCCACGATCTCGATGATGCGGGCCTCGAGCGGGATCTGCTCGCCCGCGAGACCGTCGGGATAGCCGGCGCCGTCCCAGCGCTCGTGATGCGAGCGCACGATCTTGCCGACCTCGCGCATAACCCGCCGACCCGATCGAGCCTCTTCTGGCCATCAAGCTGTGTGGGTCTTGATGACCGTCCACTCGTGGGGGGTCGAGCTTGCCGGGCTTGTTGACGATCTCCTTGGGGATCGCGATCTTGCCGACGTCGTGCAGAAGCGCGGCGAACTCGAGGTTGCGGCGGGCCTCGGGGCCGAGGCCGAGCTTTTCGGCGACTTCCACGGTAAGCGTGACGACGCTCTTGCAGTGCTCCGCGGTGTAGCCGTCGTCGGCCTCGATGACGTCCCCGAGGACGAGGGCCGTGCCGCGGTACGCACTCGAGAGCTCGAGCATGCTTTCGAGCCGTCGCCGGCGGTCGTGGGCGAAAACCGCGAGTAGCCCGAGGAGCGCGGTCAGCTCGCGCTCGAGCGTGCTTGGTGCGACCGTGGCCACGGGACTGATCCTAATCGGACCCCGGCCAGGGGGAGGCGAGCAGCTCGCGTAAGCTGTTTGGGCGATGGGCCAGGTGTACGACACGATCGACGAGCATCTCGAGAGCTGGATTGCGCGACAGTCCGTGTTCTTCGTGGGCACGGCTCCGCTCGACGCCGACGGACACGTGAACGTGTCGCCCAAGGGGCCGATCGACAGCCTGCGAGTGACGGGGCCGGCGACGCTGGCGTATCTCGATGTGGTCGGCAGCGGGGCCGAGACGATCGCCCACCTCCGTGAGAACGGCCGCATCGTGATCATGTTGTGCGCGTTCTCCGGGCCGCCCCGGATCCTGCGGCTCCACGGCCGCGGTGAGGTCCTCCTCGCCGGCGACGAGCGGTTCGACGAGCTGATCGAGCAGTGCGGGTTCGCCGAGCCGGAGGCGCCCGAGGCCCGGCGTGCGGTGGTCGTGGTCGACGTCGAACGGATTGCCGACTCCTGCGGCTACGGGGTTCCGCTGATGAGTTATGAAGGGCGCCGGCCGCATGCGGACCTGTGGGCCGCGAAGAAGCTCCGCGTCGGCGGACCTGAGGCGCTGCTCGAATACCAGCGCGAGAAGAACTCCCGCAGCATCGACGATCTGCCCGCGGTCGACCTGCCCGTGCGGGTGCCGGAGTAGCGCCGTGCTCGCGGTGTTCGACGGGCACAACGATGCCCTGACGCGGGACGACCACGCCCGGTTGGTCGAGGGCCGGTCCGGCGGCCACCTAGATCTTCCGCGGATGCGCGCGGGCGGGGTTCGCGGGGCGATCTTCGCGGTATTCACGCGGTCGGACGGGGGCGCACGAGAGGTTCAGGTGGCCCGCGACGACGGGGTCGTCGAGTTCGAACCCGCCCCGCCGGTCGACCACGCGGTGGCGGCGGCGGATGCGAGCGCGGTCGCCGGCCGGTTGCTGGCGCTCGAGCGCGCCGGTCACCTTCGCGTCGCCCGGAGTGGTGCCGACCTCGACCGCGCGCTCGACGACACCGACGGGCCGCCGGCGGCGGTGCTCCACCTCGAGGGGGCCGAGGCGATCGACCCAGGACTCGAGGCGCTCGACCTCTGGTACGACGCCGGCCTGCGCTCGATCGGCCCGGTGTGGAGCCGCTCGAACGCGTTCGCCCACGGCGTCCCGTTCGTCTCGCCGAGCTCGCCGGACACCGGGCCGGGGCTCACCGAGGCCGGCCGGGCCCTCGCGCGGCGCTGCGCCGAGCTCGGGATTGTGATCGACGTCAGCCACCTGAACGAGGCCGGCTTCTGGGATCTGGCGCGGATGGACCTCGGGCCGATCGTCGCCTCGCATTCGGCCGTCCACACCCTGTGTCCGACGTCCCGCAACCTGACCGATGCCCAGATCGACGCGATCGGCGCCTCAGGAGGCCTGGTCGGGATCGTGTTCGCGGTGGCGTTCCTGCGGGCCGATTTCGCCGACGACCCCGACACCCCGATCTCGCTCATCGCCCAGCATGCCCGGTACGTCGCGGACCGCATCGGCGCGGCCCACGTGGCGCTCGGGTCCGACTACGACGGCGCGACGATGCCGGCCCCGCTCGGAGACGTCGCCGGCACGCCTCGGTTGCTTGCCGCGCTCGCCGATGCCGGGTTCGACGAGTCCGAGCTCCGGCAGATCGCCTGGGACAACTGGCGGCGGGTGCTCGGCGCGTGGTGGCGGGACTGAGCGTCGAGTCCAGCCGCCGAACCGGGTCCATAAGTACACACTCGACTCTGCGTGGTGCGGGCTACTCGGCGGTCGATCCGCCCCCGCTGCTGATCGGGAGCGCGTAGAAGACCGCGAGCGCGGCGCAGATCGCGAGCGTCACGTACGACGAGACGATCGCGAGCGCGGTGGCGATTGCATAAGGGATCACGCCGGTGACGCTGCGGTAGAGGATCTGCCGCCGGCGCTCGAGCGGGATTTGTTCGCGGAGCCGCTGCGGCTTGACGAGCAGCAAATGTCGGTTCAGCGTCGCGAAGAAGAGCGCCATCACCAGGAACGCCCCGCTGTAGATCGCGGCGGCGAGGTGCTGGCCACTGCTCTGCTTGAGGTAAGCCGCCATCAGATCGGTGGCGAACGGCAGCAGCGCGATGCTCATCAGGAGCAGCAGGTTGAGGAACAGGATCATGTGATCGGGTTCGCGCAGCCGCCGGATCATCACGTGGTGGTTGATCCAAATGATCCCGATCGTCAGGAAAGACGTGACGTAGGCCGCGTACACGGGCCAGTTGCGGGCCAGCTCGTGGGCGAGCGAGTGACCGGGCCCCAGCGGCGGGGCTGGGACGTGAATGTTCAGCACGAGCAGCGTGATCGCCACCGCGATCACCCCGTCCGAGAACGCCTCGAGCCGGCCCGTGGTCACGCCGACAGGTTCGCCGCCGAGCGACCCGCTCCTGTGAGGCCGCGAAGTAGAGGAAAACCCTCGCACCAAGCGCCACAAACCTACCGATAGCTACTCAAGTTTCGCGGCGGCAGGCCGATGCGACTACTGAATGGGATCACGATCACTGCGTCCGCACGGCAGGCTCCGCCTCGTCGTGTTCGCCCTCATCGGCAATGTCCTGCCGGTGACGATCGCCGCTGCGACCGACAGCCACGGGCACCGGCCGGTGTTCTTCGCGGGCGCGACCGCGGCGTGCGTTGCGTCGCTGATCGTCGCGCTGGTGCCGCGCCGGCACCGGCTCGCGTTCTGGGGCGCCGCGTTCGGATTGATCCCGGCGCTCACGCTGATGCAGGCTTACACCGGCGGTGCGGCGTCCGGCTACTCGGTGCTGGTGATCATCCCGATGGTGTGGTTCGGGCTCGAGGCGACCGATGTCGAGCTGGTGGCGGGCATGCTCGTGCTCGCCGCGTGCTGCGCGCTGCCGATGGTCCTGGTCGGGGCTCCGGCGTATCCGCGCAGCTGGGGTCACGCCTCGCTGCTGACGCTGATCGGGATCGCGGTCGCGGGATCGCTGCGCGCGGTGACCCGCGAGCTCGCGATGGTCGCGCAGCGGTTCGCACATGAGGCCGTGGTCGACGACCTGACAGGGCTGCTCAACCGCCGCGGCTGGAGGTACAACGCCCCCCGAGAGCTGGCGCGAGCGGCGCGCAGCGGCAACCCGATCACGCTCGTGACCCTCGATCTCGACAACTTCAAGGAGCTCAACGACGAGCTCGGTCACGAGCAGGGTGACCGCGCCCTGCGCGACACCGCCGAGCGTATCCGGGCGACCCTGCGCGCCGGCGACGTCGTCGCGCGGCTCGGCGGCGATGAGTTCGTGGCACTCCTGACCAACTCGACGCTGACCGGATCGCTGGCCGCGATCGACCGGTTGCGAGAGTCGACGCCGGCCAGCGAGAGCTTCTCGGCGGGCGTCGCCGTGTGGGACCGCCGCGAGGAGCTGGCCGAGCTGCTGCGCCGCTCGGACCTCGCCCTCTACGCGGCCAAGGACGCCGGCGGTGGGTGCACATCGGTCGCGCCGCCGCAGCTCGAGCCCCTGCCGGCGCCGGTCGATGAAGACGACGACGATCTAGAGCTGGGCACGCGAGTCTCAGCAGGCTAGATCGCGCGTACATCGCTCATATCGCGCTCTTCTCAAGTCCATATGAGGCTCTTCATGAGCTCGTCGGCCCCTCTTCGGTCCGTTGCCAAGAGTGAGAGCCATGAAAACTCGCACCCTCCTAGCA
>Ga0070765_100000788_pt1 | contig 18832 bp, 13 predicted proteins | sample HubBroMetageWFT5_FD_71516 | JGI IMG/M metagenome (GOLD analysis project Ga0070765, IMG submission 71516) | Warmed and freeze-thawed soil microbial communities from the Hubbard Brook experimental Forest, New Hampshire - Hubbard Brook CCASE Soil... | ecosystem: Environmental > Terrestrial > Soil... | reverse complement strand
ACCGACGGCAGGAAACACACGTTAGATTTGCTTTGACTCTTACTGCGCAGGAGTTGCGACGAATCCCTGCGCCGTGGTGCTGGTGGGCATCGTGAAACCGACGAGCATGCCCTCATCGTTGACACCGTTGACTAGGGTGAAGCCGACTCCTTTGGGATCATCCACCGAAGTGTAGGTTGCGGTATTGCTGTTATAGACGAAGCCGTGAGAGGCGCCAGACGAGTCCTGGTAAGTGCCAACCACCAGCCCCTTGTTGTTCTCACCGGTCGCCTGGGTGAAGATCGCGCCCGGATAATCGAGCTGAAGCAGCGTTCCCGCATTCAGCCACCAGCCGTGGTTAATGTTGTTAGAGTCGATGAAGAATCCAGTAACCTGCTGCTTGAAGTTGATGTCGGTGGCCTGCGCGCTCACCGATCCCGGAATCGTGATTACCTCAAAGACGCCGCCGTTGATGTCGTAAATGTAGGGGACGAAAGGTCCAGTGCCGTTTGCGGTTTGGCTATAGTAGCCGGCCACCTGCGCCAGGTCGTTGCGGCCGAGCAGTTGGTTGAAGGGTGTTCCCGGAAAATCGATCGACTTGAAGGCGTTGTTGTCGTCGATGAAACCATGAGTGACGCCTGCTTGGTCGACATAGAAGCCGCACGTCCCACCCAGCCCGTCGATGCCGATCACCTGGGTGGCAGTCGAGCCAGGGAAATTTTCATTCTTGAACTTCTTGGTGGACAATTCATAGGTGAACCCTTTGTTATCGTTCACGTTGTGGTAGCCAGCGATTTCGCCTTTCACGTTGATACCCAGAAGCTGGGTAAAGGTGTCTTTGGGATAGTTGATCGTCCTAAAGTTGTAGGAGGTCTGGGCCGACATCGAGAGAGCGGCCAGAACCGCGAATCCTAAGCTGAGAGCAAGCGATTTGAGTTTCATGTTTTTTCTCCTCTTTTGTTTGCGTTATGATCGGAATTGGCCGTCCGGCCGGTTATTTTCCCGCTCACTTATAAAGGCGACATTCCCAGGTCAATTCCCTCACGATCCCAAAAGATTTTTTGGAAGGAGACTCGCAAAGGCGTCAGAAAAGGCCAACGAGAGATAACTCCGCGGCCGCTCTCGCGGCAAGCAGCCGTTTTTCGGGATCCACCCCAAAAGGGTCGAATTCACAAATGAACCGAAATCTCCAGGCCAGGAAATCCCTTGGACTCGTCGCGCACGCGTTGGAGAACAACAAAGCCGCTTGGGGTGCAGTTATTGCACGACCAAAGTAAGCTTCGTTGCATGGGTCAGCGTAGTCGAGCCGGACGTGAAAGTGCCGGTCACGGTGAGATCGTAGGAGCCGGGCGGGGTCGCGGGCGGGCTGCTGGTGGTGCTATTTCCCATGCTCGTGCTCCCGCCGCCGCAGGAGGAAAATGTGATTCCCAGTGAGATCAGGCAGAGGAAGGCTAGTCCGTAAAGCAATCGGCCGCGCCGCTTGCGGGATCGCGCACATGAGCCTAGCACCAGCCCGGACCAGCCAGAAAGGGTCAACCATAGCGCAAGCGTGCCGCTGGACGGCAGAAAACCACCAGGGTGCGTGAGACGCGCCGTGGTTCCAGCCGTCGTTACCGCGACGGTAACTGACGCCGGCGTAGAACCGTGGAGCGCAACCGAATTAGGGGAGAGAGAGCACGCAGACTGTGGTGGCGCGCCGCTGCAGCTCAGCGTGACAGTTTGATTGAATCCGCCGCCGGGTGCAACTTGGATCGTATAGTTGGCGGTCTGTCCCGGAGGAACTGTAGCCGTTGCTGAGCCGGACGGAGCAACCGCGAAATCTTGCCCCATTCCTGTGAGTGTCACCGTTTGCGGGCTGCCGGCTGCGTTATCCGTGACGCTCAACGTCCCGGTTCTGGTGCCCATTGCAGTTGGGTCGAAGAAGACTCCGATCGTGCAACTCGAACCGGCGGCTAGGCTGCTTCCGCAGGGGGTGGACGTACTGACCATGCCGAAGTCGGCGGGGCTTACGGCCACGTTCGTGATCGCGAGTGTGGCCGTGCCGGTATTCGTCAGCGTCACTGTCTGGGGGGGACCAGAGTGCTTCACATACTGGCCAAGGAACGGGAGGTTGAGTGGTGACAAGGTAGCGACGGCAGCGGTGCCCGTGCCGGCGAGTCCCACTGTCTGGGGGCTGCCGGGAGCGTCGTCCGTGATACTCATCGCTGCGCTTAGACTTCCTACGGCAGTGGGCGTAAACGTCACGCTGATTTGGCAACTGTCATTGGGCGCCAGGGTCGCGCCGCAGGTATTTTTCTCCACCGCAAAATCGGTCGTGTTCGCGCCGGTTATACCAACGCTTGAGAGAGTCAACGTCGCCCCTCCCGTATTTGTTAACGTTACCGTCTGGGGTGAACTCGTCGTGTTGATCGTCTGCGGACCGAAAGTTAAGCTCGTGGGTACCAGAGAAACTGCCGGTAAGGCCTCACGGAAGATGCGAGTCTGCCAAGTGTGGCAGTTGCTTGCCGGAAGTTGGCAATTGCTCGTTCCCTTTTGACTGGTATTGAAATATTCGCCCATGCCGTAGAACGTCAGATCGTCGGTTGAATCGATCACCATGGCGGCGTACTCGCCCCAGTGCATCGTGTTCTCCTGGTCCCCGGTTCCCTGCATAATCAGTGTTGGGGGCTCGAAGGTAGAAGCGCCCCAAGACAGTACGTCAACATCGATGGCCGGATTGTATTGGGTCTGACAGGTGGAACAATAGGACCCGGATGTCGTGTACTCGATTGCCAAATTGCCATTCTTGTCGAGAGCCGCGCTCGGCATGAAGTAAAACAGCGTTCCATTCGGATCTTGCAAATCGGGTGGACCCGAACTGCCGCCACTATTCACCAGCACCGTCGCCGCCCCGTTTGAAACCTGCAGGACGTAATAGCGAATACCGGTGCGCTCGTTGCTGGCGCTTTCCATCACCACGTGCGACGCTGTCAGGTACGTCCCGTTCGGCCCGCTCCCGGACGAAGTCAGGTTGTTGTAAGTCAGCCGATTCGCCATCCTGTCACCCAGGGAGTCGAGACACGGAAATCCAGGTACATAGTCTCCACACAGAAGGCTGCCATACGCTCCGATTTGAGAAAGAATCGTGCTCGGCACCGGAACGCATACCGTGTTGATCTCGCTGCCTGGTCTTGAGGTGTCGTAGCAGCCCGGTGTATACGGGTTCACCGTGACGAAAGTCGGCCCCGCCAAACCACTCGTTCCCCAGGTAAACAGCGCCAGCTGGTTAGATGTGCAGGGCGTGCTCTGGCTGGTGCAAACGCCCTGTCCGTTGTTCCCCTGCTGTAGATTGCTGGGGCTAACCATGGAAAGAAAATATTCCGGCTCGCCATTTGGTGGTCCCGTCGCACCGTCGATATCCCCCACATCGACCGAGTGGATGAGGCTGGGCTCTTCGTTCTGCGGGATCATGTAGGTGTAACACGTCATCGGGTTCGCGGATTGGCCGAGAACCATGTCCGTGCGGTCTAACTGGCAAGCTTCAAAGCCGGCTTCGGTATTACCGGCTGTAGGATCCTGCAAATCAAAAGTGATATAGAAGCCATTCGACCAGGTCCCGATCCGGGGCCAGTCAGGATAGTAGTAATAAGAAGTTCCAGTGGTACAGTTGGCCGAACTCGGCAGGCAAGGAATTGCCGTGTCCATCTTAAACTCGTACGCATGCCAGCTGGTCGTGGTGTTGGAAAGATCGCTGCCCGAACTCAGCGCAATGCACCAGGTGTAATGATCGATGCCGCTCACGAGGTACGTTATGCGCCGGCTGATTACGAACACATTGTCCAGACGGTCGTAGATGACTTGAACGTTCCCGGTACTATCCTGGCATTCCGGTTGCGTCGAACTTGACCACAAGCCGTCCACAGTGACTGGCACAGCCACCGTTCCGCCTGCGAAGGTAAAGATGGGCAGACCGGTTGCTTTGTCAAAAGCCTGAACGTAATCGCCATTGACCCACTCCAGAATTTGCGCATTTCCGCCACTCACGGTTGGGCCGACGGCGATATTGGCGTCGATGTTGTAGTAATTCTGGTCGTAGAATTGATATTGGCTGCCGATGTTCTGCTGGGCGTCGATGCCTTCGGTCTGGTTTCCGTTCCAGATTGTGCCGCACAACGAACCGACACACTGCGGAAAGTTGACGGCCGTGTTCTCAGCAGTCTGTGCCGCGGCGTACGGGCCGGCGATTGCTCCCGTCTGGCAGTCGCCCTGGCAGCTTTGGCCCATCGAATAGACACTGGTGAACGCAAACAGTATGAGCACGCAGTTTCTTATCCTCATGAGCCCTTTCCACCATTCATCTGGGAAACTCTCTCAGAACCAGCTTCGGCCCGCAAATGTCTCTTTCGCTGTTTACGTCGGCGCTGTTTACGTCGGGTGTTGTCCATTGCGGGAACGGATCGGATCTGACTGAACGGCTTGGTACTCATGCATTTCAGGGCTCCGCGCCCAAGGTTACCGTGAACGTATCAGATGAACATTCTTCACCTCAAGATGCCTAAGAGGCACGAACAGACTTGGTTAACCGATTCATAGACATAAGTCAGCTTCCGCCGGAGACGATGATGAGCGATCGCTGGGGGGTCTAGCCCAACTTGCTTATGTTTGACGGGGTTTTGCCTGTCGCTTATCTTAAAGATTCCGATTAGAGGCGCTTGGCTCGCGTAGAGGCTGCTTCAATCCCGGTCGAGTCGCGAGAACCAGGAGGGTTTAATTGAAGGTTTTGGTAGTAGGAGGCGCTGGGTACATCGGAAGTCATACGGCGCGGGTGTTGCGAAGGGCCGGCCTCGAAGTCCTCATCTACGACAATCTTTCCACCGGCTTTGATTTTCTGGCCAAGGGTTTCGAAACCATTGTCGGCGACGTCCACGACAGCAAGAAGCTTTTGCCGGCGGTCAAACAGTCGGACGCCGTCATGCATTTCGCCGCCGATCACTTCGTCGGGGAATCTGTGGTCAATCCGCAAAAGTATTTCCGCAACAACGTAGAAGGCGGCCTTTCCCTGTTGAACACTGTGCTGCAGGCGGGCAAGAAGAGCATTATCATCTTCTCTTCAACGTGCGCGGTCTACGGCTCTCCCGCTAAAATGCCCATCAGCGAAGATTGTCCGCTCGCCCCGATCAATCCCTACGGGGTTTCCAAACTCTTTTTCGAACAAGCTCTCCAGTCCTATGACACGGCCTACGGAATTCGTCATGCCAGCTTGCGCTACTTCAACGCCGCAGGCGCAGATGAAAGCGGAGAGGTTGGGGAGTGTCACGAGCCCGAGCCGCACCTGATCCCGCTGGCATTGAGCGCAGCCGCCGGTTTCGGTCCCGAACTCCAAGTCTTCGGCACCGACTATCCCACCCCGGACGGCACCTGCGTCCGCGATTACACGAACGTAGTTGATTTATCCGAGGCGCACGTGAAAGCGCTGCAGCACCTGCAGGCAGGAAATCCTTCTTTTACCGTGAATTTGGGTACCGGAGAGGGTTCTTCGGTGAAAGAAGTGATTGCCTCGGTGGAAGAAGTGACAGGCAAGAAAGTTCCGACGAAAATCGTCCCGCGGCGTCCCGGTGATCCGCCAGCGCTGGTGGCAGATCCGAAGCGAGCGCAGCAGCTCTTGCAATGGAAGACGTCCCGCTCGCTGCACGACAGCGTCTCAACCGCGTGGAGATGGATGGAGCGGAGAGGCAAGTAGCGTCAAATTTTCTGCCCGCCACCTAGATGCCAATTAGGAAACACCAACCGGCGCATTCTTCCTCGATCTTTCCTCGAGATATCTGGGCAGAGCGTCGTTCCAGGATGGAATGGATATTCCCAGCGCGCGAAGTTTCGCCTTCGAGAGCACCGAATTCGCTGGACGTTTGACCGGACTCGCGAACTCGGAGGAGTTGACAGGCGAGGGGTTTACGTCGAGACCGGCACGCTCGAAGATATAACGGGTAAAGTCGTACCACGAGCATTGGCCTTCGGAGCTGATGTGATACAGCCCGTAATTTCCGGTCAGGATCAACTGGCGCGTTGCCTTCGCAAGATCGGCCGTGTAGGTGGGAGTAAGAACCTGGTCGTCAACCACACGAATAGCATCTCCCGCCATCGCCTTCTTCAGCATGGTCTCAACAAAGTTGCCCCCCTTCCCGCTGCTTCCCGCAACTCCGTAGAGACCGCAGGTACGGATGACAAAATAGCGGTCGGCATAGGCGGCGACGAGGTGTTCTCCGAGCACCTTGGAAGCACCGTACACACTCAGCGGTGAAGGCAGATCGGTTTCCTCATACGCGCCGTTCTTCTTCCCATCGAAAACGTAATCGGTGCTGAAGTTCACCAAAATAGCGCCGGACCCGTGGCAAGATCGAGCCAGATTCATCGCACCGATGCCATTCACCTGGAACGCAAGCGCAGCCCTGATTTCACATTCCTCGACGCGGTGGTAGGCCGCAGTGCTTATCACCACATCCGGCTTGGCCTGAGCCATTACTTCGGCCATTTGCTCTTCGGAACATACATCGAGTTGGGCGTGAGTCACGGGTACGACGACGTCGCCTGCGGCTTGAAGAACCTTGAGCAGATCGCTGCCCAGCTGCCCGTTGGCGCCAATCAGAAGCACCTTCATCGGGTCACCAGAGCGAGTGCGCTGCCCCAACTCGAATCTTTCATTTGCTTCAACTCCCTCGAGTGGTCGATCTTCAGAATAGCAAAGGCAGTTGGCCTCGGACTGGTTGATGTTTGCTCATGAGCAATAACATCTTATGATAGGTTCTCCGAACATGTAGCCTGCGCCAACAGCAGGTCCCTCCACTCCGGTCGTGATGACACTCCGTAACGGGTCGCAGTGACGAAGGAAACGATGATTGCTGTAACAGCGCCCGTCTGGCGAGCGCAGGCTGAGATCAGCCACCGAAAGCCAGGCACCATTCGCCATCTAGGCGCGAGAGGAAAGCATCACCACGATTGAGGAGTTCGAGGAGTTCGGGCCTGCGGGAGTGTGCGACCGTCCAACCGCCGCGGCATGTGAAGAAGCAATTCTTCTCCGAGAAGTCGCCCATCAAGCTGCTCTGCACCATCCCATGAAGACCAAGCACTCCGCGTTTCCAGGCGTCGTGGAAAAGATGATCGAGAATGTCCTTGGTGAATTGCCGCTCACCGCCGATCTGCACCACTTCACCAACCGCGCCCGGTTTGACATAGTAAATATACCAACCGATGATCTTCTGGCTGTCATCGCGAAGAACGACCTTCCGGAGATCTCCGCGCGTTTGCATCCGGTCCATGAAAGCCAGAAGCCATGTCAGCGAATGGAGGTCATATTCCGGCCAAAGAGAGTAGCCCGCGCGGAATTCGGTCAGGCAGTGAAGGAGCGTTTCGACATCAAGTTCCGCCCCGTGCAGAGTGGGCTCGGTCTGACGGAACGGACTGGAAGCGAATTTCACGGCCATGCTGTCCGCAACGCTACAAAAGGGCTTCGCGGCAAATCTTAGGCCGGCGGAAAGTGCGGGTCCGGTCAAGCGGGACAGGGCGTAAATTGCATAGTGACCCGGTCGCAACGGGCGTGCCCAGTGAACGCTAAAGGGCAGAATGGTCCGGAAGCCGAGTCGTTCCAGCAAACTCCGGGATACGTTGTTGGCCGAATCCGTCTGCGAGAGATCCTGGTTCCCTGCCATGTAGGTTCCCAACAGGCGCATGCCTGCCAGGTTGGACCGGGCTTCGGGGTCCACTACAAAATTGCCTCCAAAGGCGACGCGAATGGGCTCGCCGCATACCAGCATCTTCCGTAGGGTTACGCCTAAGAAGCCGACAATCCTGCCGTGTTTGTCTTCATAAACAAGAGAAGGAATACTGTTGTCGACCCACGGATTTGTGAAGTAGAGCTCGCGGAAAAAAGACTGAGTTGCAGGCGGAGCGGATCCCTTGCGGCCACGCATGACAGTCCAGAACAGATCCGCCACTTGTGGGATGTCGTGTTCAACAAACGGACGTACGGCCAAATCGTTTTCACCCCACACAATGGATCAGCCAAGGAATTCTGGCTTTGGACGCTTGTCTCTTGCCGAAGTGTACCAGCCCAAAGCCCCCGGAACAACCTGCGCGAGTGGGTGAGCCCTTCAAACCGTTGCGAATACTGGGTTCTGTCGATCTGATCCGGGAACAACTGGCGGCCGCGTGCTCGGGAGGCGGTTTGCCACCAGCGCACTACTATTTTCCTGAACAATCTTTAGGCTAAGCTCCGTGGAAGGCGCTGTCAGTCACGGGTTTTGCCGCGCGGTCACCGCTCTAACCTTCTTCACGACATCAAGTGACGATGTCTCGTACGCGCTCTTGGCTGCCCCGACCGGCCTTCACTTCAGGCCGAAGGCGTAGACGTTGCCGTCATCCGAGCCGACATAAACCAGCCCATTCACCACTGAGGGCGAGGTGTAAATTCCGCCGCCGGTGGTGTAGTTCCACAACTTGGCGCCGGTGTTGGCGTTCAGCGCGTACACGTTTTTGTCGTACGAGCCGACATAAACCACTCCATTCGCCACCGCAGGCGAGGAATACACTACGCCGCCCGTGGGGTAGCTCCACAGCTTGGTACCGGTGCTGGCATTCAGCGCGTAAACCTTTTTGTCGTACGAGCCGACATAAACCACCCCATTCGCCACCGCGGGCGAGGACGCCACAACGTCGCCGGTGGCGTAACTCCAAAGTTTGGCGCCTGTGCTGGCGTTCAGCGCGTAGACGTTTTTGTCGTAGGAGCCAACGTAGACCACACCATTGGCCACCGCGGGCGAGGACACCACATAACCACCGGTGGTGTAGCTCCACTGCTTGGCGCCCGTGCTGGCCTTTAGCGCATACACGTTGTTGTCGTAGGAGCCTACGTAAACCACCCCATTCGCCACCGCGGGTGACGACAACACAATCCTGCCCGTGGTGTAGTTCCACAGCTTGGCCCCGGTGGTGGCATTCAGCGCGTACACGTTCTTGTCAAACGAGGCGATATAAACTACCCCATTAACCACCGTGGGCGAGGAGAACCCGCCGCCGCTGGAGTTCCACAGCGTTGTCCCGGTGCTGGCATTTAGCGCGTACACGTTCTTGTCGTACGAGTCGACATAAACCACCCCATTCGCCACTGCGGGTGACGAAGCCACAATGGCGCCGGTGGTGTAGCTCCAAAGCTTAGCCCCGGTGAAAGCATTCAGCGCGTACAAGTTGTGGTCGTCCGAGCCAACATACACCACGGCACTCACCACTGCGGGCGAGGAGAAAACATAATCGAGGGCGGTGAAGGTCCACTTCAAGCCGAGGTTCCCAACAGTGTTGACGCTCAGCACATTTTCGCACTGGTTCCAGCGCTGCATGTTGGTCCTGTGGAACTCGACCCACGGGGTGTGTGCCGTGCAGGCTGGCGGCTGGCCCCATGCCGCGGACACGAAGCACGCACATAGAATCAAAACCGAGAAGCGGATGTGTTTCATGACTAACCTCCAAAAATACGTCTATGACGCAAATCCGTTTCCAGGAATTCGGGTCATTCGTCTGAGGGTGCTGCGTCCCATGGATAGCGGGAACTGCTCATCGCGGGAGCGCAGCATATAGTAATACGGCACCTATGAGGGGTCAACGTTGAAGTTGGTGACGTGGGGTGAAAGGGCACGTTGGCAGTGATGCGGTTCTGAAGTTATTTGCAGAATCTCCGGATTGTGCAGCGATGCCTACACGGAAATGCAAACCTTTGCATATTCGCACGCCGTTCGAGAAAGATTTGCAATTTTGAACAGACTCACCATCCTTGTTTCGTGCTAACATGCACGGCAACTGCAGTGTGGGGGGCTTCCGTGTTCAGGTTCGCAGAGTCCTTGCGAGCCACTCCAACAGCCCGCTGGCCTCTTGGGGCAGATAGGAACAAAATAATGAACTCATCCTACGGTGTGCCTTGCCTTGAAGACTATCTGACCAGTCGGTCGCGCTCGAACAACTTCTTGTCTGCTGTCCCCAAAGCATCAGTCAAAGTTTTCAAATCCCTTACCCATGGTTGGCGTGCACCATGCGCTGCGGTGCTCTTGCTAGTTTTAGCAAGCGCAATGCCCGGAGTGTCTCAGACTTTCAAAGGCGTGTTCACGGAGCACAACGACAAAGCCCGAACCGGCCAGAACCTAGATGAGAAGGTGCTCACCCCGCAGAACGTAAATTCCAAGACATTCGGAAAACTTTTTTCCTACTCCGTGGATGGCCAAATCTACGCCCAGCCACTCTACGTCCCGAATGTGGCGATCCCGGGCCAAGGTACGCATAACGTAGTTTATGTGGCCACGCAAAACGACAGCGTGTATGCCTTCGACGCTGACGGCCTCAGCAGCACTCCACTTTGGCACGACAGTTTCATTAATCCGCCCCAGGGCATTACACCCGTTTCCTGCTGGAGCGGCGCTGTGCAAATCATGGCCTGCGCTGTGTACCCGATGTACGGGATCACGGCGACACCGGTCATCGATCCCACGACGAATACTATGTACCTGGTGGCCCGTACGCTCGAGAATGGCGAATACTTTCAGCGCCTTCACGCGTTGGACATTACTACCGGGGCGGAAAAGCTTGGTGGCCCCGTCGTGATTGAGGCTGCGGTGCCCGGAACCGGCGTCGGCAGCGTGGGAGGGATACTTCCATTCAACAAGCAGCAGGACATTCAGCGCGCCGGATTGCTCCTGCTGAACGGCCTCGTCTACATAGGATGGGCGGGTGCCGAGCACGGATGGATCATGACCTACAACGCAACCACTCTGGAGCAAGTCGAGGTCTTTTCGCCCACGCCCAACGCCAGTCGAGGCGGCGTCTGGCAGGCTGGGAGTGGTTTGGCCGCCGACACTCGCGGAAATATTTACGTCGCCATTGGGGACGGTGCGTTTGATGCCAATAGCGGCGGCACAGATTACGGCGATAGTGTTCTGAGATTTAAGGGTAGTTTGAGCGTTCAGGATTATTTTGCGCCCATGGATCAAGTCTGCCGCACTGTGAATGATCTCGACCTGGGCTCGGCGGGACCCATAGTTTTGCCAACGCAATCCGGCTCTGTCCCCAACGAACTGGTCATCGCGGGCAAGGGGGGAGATCCGTGCGATCAGAGCGGTACAGCCCCGATTTATCTCCTGAATCAGGACAACCTCGGCAAGTACGATGCGAAGCAGGATCAAATAGTAGAAACCGTGGCCGGGTCGGCACACGGCTACTGGAGTAATCCCACCTATTGGCAAGGGCAAACCGCCACCAACCTCTACATGGCCGGTCTGGTTGCAGAAAGCGGCAAAGGGGATTACCTGAAGATGTATAGCGTGTCGGACGGACGACTTTCCACTTCCCCGGTTGCTCAGAGTGCGAATACCTTTACGATTGGAGCGACGCCTTCCATCTCGGCGCATGACACTTCCAATGGCATTGTCTGGGTCATCGAGCGCTTGGAGCAGTTGAGCATCACTGGACATTTGCCTGCGATCCTGTATGCCTACGACGCCACCAATATTTCCACCATGCTCTACAGCAGCGCCCAGGTTCCGGCGCGGGACCAGGGAGGCTGTGCTGAAAAGTTTCAGGTACCCACGATTGCTGACGGCAAAGTCTACGTGAGCACGCAGAACGAGCTGGATATTTTTGGGCTTCTTGGTTCATCGTCAAATCCGAATGTCTTTTTGTCGGCGCCTTGTCACGTCTTTGCGAACCAGAAGGTAAACACAACCAGCCCCTCTTTTATTGTGCAATTGACCAACAGCGGAAGCGCCACGATGCAGATCACTGGCCTAACGATCACGGGTACAAACACCGGGGATTTCTCGGAGACTGATACGTGCAAAGGTTCGCTGCTAGCCGGCAAGAGTTGCGCGATCACCGTCAAGTTTTCACCCAGCGCGCTTGGACCCCTAACAGCATATGTCATGATCGCGGATAACGCGCCAGGCAGTCCGCACAATATCTTCCTGGTCGGATTTGGGAAGTGAACGTTCAGCAGAGATTGCTGCTGTTCCTAGACGTGCCGTAGCATTACTGCTGGGAGGTCGTCCTCGCAATCCGCAGCCGTTTCAGTCGGCGTCGCCATTCGCCTCTGCTCCGAAGTACGCCTCATTGACCTCGATCGTATAAGGTTGCTCCAGGCTTTCCATCATCTTCCGCACTCGCTGTCCGCGCAAAGTCTTGCTGATTTCGTTTTTTACCGCGTCCAGAGGTTCCGTTCCCTTCCATTCAAGCTTGTAAATGTAGTGTCCAGTGGGATCGCTGATCACCGCCGAGACATCGTTGGGTTTTAAATCGAAAACTGAGGCATGCGCCGGGGGCAAGCTCCTTCGCCGTATCTTGTCCATCTTAGGGTTAGGTGCGTTGTCGCCGCTGACCCCAGCAGCCGCGTATGCCTGTTTTTGCAGCTCGCTGAAATCCTCACCCGCAGCCGCGTGGATGCGGAGAAGTTCGGCCTTCTTGGTCATCACATCCTCGGCCGCATTGCCTTGCGCCGCACCCGGCTGAGGCAATTGCGTACGGTTGGGGATTACTATGCGCTCAAAGCTAGCCAACTCGAACTCCGCGATGTTTTTCCGATAGTAGGCCTCGACATCCCCCGTAGGCACTTGGGCTGCTTCCTCCTGAACCTGCCGCATTAGTTCTTGGGAAAGGATCTGAAGCCTTGCAAAATCCAGCCTCTCCTCAAACCGCGGCTGTTTATCCAAGCCCCGCTGTTCAGCCTCGTGGGCCAGCACAAGAAACTGCGGATACGCCTTAGCCAGATGGCGCTTGGACTCCACGTCCATGCCGGGGCGAAGAGCATCGAACAGCTTCTCGAATTGAGCCCGAGTAACGACTGTCTGGCAAACTGATTGGGTGCGTTCTGCTCCCGCCGTCGTCGTCGGGCACAGGCCTTTGACGGTCAGAACTGGCACGTCCGCCGCGATGCCAGTCGCTGCAGGTGGTTTCTGCGCGTCGTCATCATGCTTGTCCGCGGTCGCCGCGTGGTCCGGCGCGGCCGCAGGTCCAGTCCGCTGTTCCTGTGCCCACACGGTAGTCCCGATCAATAGAAAACCGACCCACAGGGCGCGCATCATGAAACATCTCCGATCTGATGAGGGATTGCTCGGTATCCTAGCATAGCTGGAATGACTCTGAGATCGGATGCACAAACAACTCCGCATCAATCGGCACACTGGGGCGCACTAAACTTCGGCCGTGACAGGAGCAGCGAAAAGGAACCGTTAAAGACTGCTCCGCGCTGCTCGCTTGGGTAAATGTAGACGGCAATCTATCGCTTAGGAAAATTCTGGACGGTCACGATTACTTCTTCTTTGACAGTAGGATGGTTTGCACGAAGGAGCGCATCTCTGCTGGCTGTCTCGCCAGACGCTGTTTGAGGCGTTGGTCCATCTGGTCTGCGAAGGTGGCAAGCGCCTCTCCGTTCCCAGCACGCGCGGGGCTTAGCGCGCAGGCAAGCGATGGCACAAAAATCGAGCGGAAGAAAAGGGTGCGCTTGGTTGTTAGAGCGTCCTTGTCTCTATCACGGCCGTACTGATCCCACGCTGGGTCCGAGACCTCGGACATCGCGAAATCTTCCACGGTCAGTTGTTGGAATTTTCTATTACGCTCGAAGGGCGCAAGGAGATCTCGTTTTCGCCGAGGATGGGCCCTAAGCGTCATGCGTGAGCGTTCCTCGAATGTGATCGTGCCATCGGCGACCATTTCCTCCAGCGCCCCATTCGCATGGTCGAATATAGGTTCGAGCCCTACCGAACCATCATCAGCAATCCCAGGAAGAACCACGACCAGGCGGCCTCCAGGGCGCAATTCTCGCGCTCGCAACGTGAGGAAGGCTTCCCAATCCTGCGCGGCCTGACGTTCGAATTCTGCGTGCACCGTGCCTGTGCTGCGAATAGAAATGAAGTGGCCGGGAATTAGTGCCGGCACGCGGCTCAGCCACACCGCCGCGTAGGAGGACCACCCGAGGTGCACCGAACCGGATGGCAGCACATTCTCGTAGAATGATTTGCCGATCGCCGCGGAATAGACTTCGGGTTCATTCATGCCATATCTGTTCGGGTCGGCATCCAAGACTTCGAACAGGGAGTTGAAGTCATTTGAGGGTTGGTCGATGTGAAAGACGGAGATGGGGCGGTTTGGCCTGATGCGCTTTCTCAATCCGCTGATTGCGGCCTGCATCGGGGCTAGCGAGTTTTTTCCCTGAGATGATCCGTAGTCAGCAATGACGATTGGTTCGTCTGCCGAGCCAAGTTCTACTTCTGTGATCGCCTTTTCAAGTTCAGGGAGCGCCAGTGCGGCGCCGTCAGCCGGCGGTTTTGCATGCTTGTTGTACGCTCCGTTACCTTCCATGACGGCGTGAGATGGTCCGCGTTCATTCAACATCCGAAAATTCTCCGTAAGCTTCAAACCAAATGCGATACACCAGATAGGTCGAATGGCTAAAGCCCGGCGCCGGATCGTTCATAACACGCTCATCTGCAACGAGCCACATTCGCTGCCCAAGATTAAGAACCCAGCGACAAGTAGCGTCAGGGCACCGTGATCGTGGTCGCGGTTCCGAATCGGCCAGGCGATTGGAAGTCCACTGCGCATGTCGCGGTCCCGCCACCGCCATTGAGATTGCACCCTGCGCCGTCGCGTGCAAAGAATTCGAGCTCATAAGTTCCTGGTTGCACCGGACCAATGACTACCGTGAACGAACCATTGCCGTGGATGTCGGTCGTGACCACGCCGACTTCGATCTCGGCGGAGTCTTTGGTCACACCCTGTCGCGTGAGTGGCTGGCATACGCCGCCGCCACCATCCGTGGGAAATTGACCAAACGTTGCAGGAAACGTGCTGCAGAAGAAGTTAATACTGACCTGATAGAGCTTGCTCGGTCTCGCACTCACTAATCTGTATGTGACTGTTAATTTACGGGTGGAAGATACAGACCACTGGATATTGCTTTTCGTTAGGTTGAGAGGTTCGCCAAAGTTGTCCCAACCCAGGGTCCATTTTTGCGTGGTGGCTGCAGTACCAGACGTGACGGTTGCCGTTAGTATTGCCGATGCCAGCAAAAGCGTCGTCCTTTTCATGTTCTCTCCTTTTTCATTTCACATGCGAGTGCCCGGTATCCACCCGCGCTTGTCGTTGGCCGCGTGACGGCTTCGGGCGTGTCCTCTGGGCGTGTTGGCCAGGCGGGACAGCAGTGGTACTCTGCCTAGACTCCTGATTGTGTGTCCGCGACTTTGCAGGCTGCACCACAACCTTGGTTTGCGCCGCCCACGGGTCATACCACGTTGGGTCAACTTCTTGTTGGGCGTAGACCCGGATCCCGAGAGCTGGCATGAGCATCGCCCCCAGTAGCGCGGCCTTCAATAAAAATATTCTGTTGCGTCCCGTCCTTATTAACTGTTTCACTGAGCACCTCGTTTACGAATAAGGCCGCGGATTCTTCACCACGGACAGGCGTGGGCAGAACCCATGGCGGTATGTGACGATCCATGACGTAAATTGCTCCTTAAATTTCATTTCGTTAGAGGCGGAACCCTCGCCGCAATTCATTGCCGGACAGCGTGCTTCCCCTTAGCCGAAGGACAAGCTCCGCGCAAGACATCGCGCGAGGGGCGCCAACCCCTCGCGCGGTTTGTCGAGTGATTATTTTGGAGATGGGCCCGATGCGAACTTGGTAGGTACCGTAACCGCGTTCGCCGAGTTAGCCGGCGCCGTGAATGGCTTCGGACGCATGGGCGGTGCCCAGTGCTGAGCTGGTTTCGTAGACGGCAGGCGCGCGCTGTCTTTCGTCTTCGCCACCATCGCGGTCTCATCTTCCAGGCGCGCGTTTTCATAGCCGCGCCGCAGCGCCACGATACGATAGGCGAAAGCTACGTTCGACTGTCCGCCGCCAAGTTCATGCACCTCAAATCCGGTGGCCGACTTGCTGCTGACGTACAAGCCGCGGCATTCTCCTTCTGGCGTGAGAAACACATGGTAGTCGGAGGCCGCATCTACGGTCTGGGCGAAGGTGGAATCCAAGGCAATTCTGCCAACGCCGCTTTCCAGGCGCCCGCTGCCAAAATCCTCGAACCAGTTCTGTGGCGATTCGACAGCATGGAGAGCTACCTGACGCCGACCGTTATCGACCGGGACCGCGAGCGCGAACCCATTCGAACAAAACCCAACCCCGTCGGAGTTCATGTTACAGAAGCCGAATGCACCGTTGACGCTCATGATCGCAAGGTTGTGTTGGCTGTTTTCGAAGTTGTTAATGTTTGCGGTTAGGGCAGTGGTGCTGTTGTTGGCAAGATAAAGCGCTTGACCGCCGTCCGCAGTGCCGACCAGACCCGCGGCGCCACCCGCGCTTGAGGACGTGTCTCCCCAAACGCCGATCGAACAGCAGCCTACCCCACCACCGATTGCGCTCTGCCCCTGCCCCAAGCCCCACAAGCCCGTACCATTTGGACTGAGGCTGATTCCGGTCACCCCGAAGGTCTTGTTCTGGTCGCCATCGGCGACACCAGAGACACCTGCGGCAAAATCAGTGTTGGCGAAGTTGTATCCCTGCACCCCAAAGGTCTGGCCGCTGAAACTCTGGCCGATTCCATACACGGCAGCGGACCCGGCGGCATTCGTGTTGAGCACACCGACCGTAGCGCGGGCGAACCCGCTGGTTGGAGATGAAAACCCGTAGACACCGGTGCCGCCCTGCCCGGCGACGCCCGTGCCATTGCTCAAGCCAAATCCCGAAACGCCGGTCACGCCGGAACCCTCAACCCCAATCCCGGTGATGCCCTCAGCGACGCCGGCTACCGCGGCACCTGCGCCGTTGCTGGTTTGAGTTGCTTGAAAAATGGCTCCATTGTTGCTGCTTCGGAAGAACCCCGTCTGCCCCACGACCTCGCCACTAACGCTGACGGTGCCCCCGGTCTGGGTAATGATCGAGTCGCTAACTTTGGCGCTTCCGCCGTTGCTGGTGAAAAGGGGAACGAACGCGGCCTGGCAGCCCGTCTTACTGGCACAACTGATCTCATTCGGCTGCTCCGCTGGCGGTTGCGCTTGCTGCGTTGCGCCGCTGTTAGAATTAGACGAAGGCGCGACCAGTTGAAACGCTGAAAGCGGTTTTCCGCCCAAGGTTTCCGCATCTGCCGCCTTCAGCGCGTAGGGTGCGCTGACCAGCAGCACCCGCGGCTGTTCGTTCTGTCCTTGCGGTTGCACGCCCACCCAGCGCGCTTCGTTGGAGCTGAAAAATTCCATCGGCAGGCCTTCCGGCTTGGTGGCTCCCAGCATGACGGTATATCGGCCGGTCGCATCTGCCTGTACATTTTGCGTCTCCAGCCAGAGCGGTGCACCACCCTGCTGGTCCTTGTAAAAGGCGAAGGTTATGCCGACGACTCCCGTCTTCGGCGCGCCCGCTTCGTCTTTGACTGCACCGCTGAACTTGATCAAATGGGGCACGCTGACGGCGGTACTGTTGGCGGTATTCTGAGTGAGCCCTAAGGGACTCAGGGCGATCAGCAGGGTGGCGACAATCAAAGCAAATCGAAAAGTGCGAAAGTCTTGGGTTTTCATGTTCATTCTCCTTTTGTATGTGTGCTCAAGGCCGCTTCCGAGGGCAGCTTTTTTTCTTGTCTACCCTCGAAGCGCGGAGCGGACAGACTCTACTGGTTGATGTTGCATACGTACGTGTTGCCCTGCTTGATGGGGGCGGTACACAACGGTCCCAGACTGGTCTTCGCATTGGGTACGCTAATCATGGCGTTGGGGCCGGCTGCGTGCTGACCGTTGAATGGGGTCGGCTTCTTCGGGTCGAAGCCGCAGGGAACGGCATCCTGCGGGTTGTCGAACCAAAAACCGACGTGGAGGGCGTTGGTCGGGGACAGACTGGTATCCGGGTCAAAGCCAAAGATCTGGTCGAGCAGGATGGTGTGAATGGTCGCGCTGATGTTGCCGTACTGGTCTGATTCCATGTCGGTTTGATACCAAGCTAGTCCGAAGTTAGTGAAGTTGGGATCGACCTGGCCATCGGACAACAACTCGCTGCGCTGGATCGTGAACAGATCAAAGCCCAGGTTAGGCTGGAAGTTCTGCCCTTTTATATATAGCGTGTCGGCGAGACTGCCACGCACCACGGTAACCTCAGCAGTGGCGTTAGAGCCGAAGCAGCTTGCGAACGGTGGGTTGGGGTAAAGCTTGAAGGTCTCCTTGTTGACCTTTGCCTGCATCGGCAATACCGCAGCTGTAAGAAAGGAAATGGCAAACGCCAACAACATGAGGCACTTGCCGGCTTGAGTTGTTTTCTCTGGGTAAGTCATTAGATCAATCTCCTATTTTTGGTCAGTTTGGCCGCTGCCAAATCTAAACCGGGCAGTCGGATCGTCGCCGCGCATACGCTGCGACCGGACCACTCTCGCTTGGAAGCCGCAGAACCGTCCTGAGGAAGTCCTAAAAGATCTCTAAAATCCGTCAAAAAAATCTAGGAAAGCTGCAAGCATCAGGAAGGAAATAAATTACGAACCGCTTGCGGGCTGGGCGGACATCCGCATCCCTGGACCGCGTGTAGCTGGGAAACTCATTTTGGCAGTTCCGCGCGATGCTATTCTTGTCGTAGAATTTGTTCGCGTGGTTTTAAACAGATTCTTCGGAACGTAGGATTCCAAAGCACCCGATCGGCTGGGAACCAAGAATCTGATTCTGAATCTCCTCGCTGGAAACCTCGACGAGAAGGGACCTTCTTTCAGGAAGAAGCGTCACTGGCTGGGTGTGCGAACGATTATTCAGGAGTGTCCTACCGGAACCGGTCAATGAGTACAGCCGACCAGTTCGAACCAAAGTCGCCAGGACCATGCAAGCGTCCTTTTTA
>Ga0070765_100000787_pt1 | contig 18862 bp, 14 predicted proteins | sample HubBroMetageWFT5_FD_71516 | JGI IMG/M metagenome (GOLD analysis project Ga0070765, IMG submission 71516) | Warmed and freeze-thawed soil microbial communities from the Hubbard Brook experimental Forest, New Hampshire - Hubbard Brook CCASE Soil... | ecosystem: Environmental > Terrestrial > Soil... | reverse complement strand
GTCGACAGAATCGTGATCGGGTGAATGTAACTTTCGTACAGGATGCCGAGGACGATATAAACGGTAACCAGCGCGGCAAGAATCAGCAACGGTTCGTTTGCGATGGAGCGAAGAAACGCTGCGGCGGTGCCCTGGAAAGTCGCCTGAATGCTGGCGGGCATGCCGATCTCGTTGCGCGCTTTGTCGATCACCGTCGTGGCGTCTCCAAGAGATGCACCCGGAGCCAGGTTGAAAGAAATAGTGACCACCGGAAATTGTCCCTGGTGGTTGATGGCCAGCGGCGTAGCGCCAGGCGCGAAGCGCGTGAACGCGCTCAGCGGAACCTGCTGATTGTTGGAGGAATGCACGTAAATATTCTTCAGCGCATCGGGATTCTGCTGGAAGTTCGGATCGACTTCCATCACCACGTGATACTGATTGAGTTGCGTGTAAATGGTGGAGACCTGGCGCTGGCCAAAGGCGTCGTAAAGCGTGTTGTCAATGTCCGCGGGAAGAATACCGAGGCGCGAAGCGGTGTCGCGGTCGATCGTCAGCGTGGCCAGCAGGCCATCGTTTAACTGGTCGGTGGCAACATCGCGAAGTTCCGGCAAACTTTTTAGTTTGTCCACGAACCTCGGCACCCACAGCGCAAGTTCTTTGGGGTTTACGTCTTCCAATGAATATTGGAACTGCGTACGAGACACGCGATCTTCCACCGTGAGATCCTGCACCGGCTGCATGAACAAAGTGATGCCATCGATCTTGGCGATTTCCGGCTGAAGGCGGCGAATCACGTCGGACGAGCTGACTTTTCGCACATCGAGTGGCTTCAGGTTGATCTGCACGCGCCCACTGTTGAGTGTGGTGTTGGTGCCATCGATGCCGATGAACGACGACAAGCTCTCCACCGCAGGATCGCGAAGGATGACGTCCGCAAGAGTTTGTTGACGCCGGGCCATGGCGGCAAAGGAAATGTTTTGCGGGCCCTGGGAAACGCCGAGAATTACGCCCGTGTCCTGCACCGGGAAAAACCCTTTGGGCACGTAGATGTAAAGCAGGATGGTGCCGACAAGCGTAGCCACGGTGATCAGCAGGGTGATCGCCCGATAGCGCAGCACCACTTGCAGGGTGCGCCCGTAGAAAGCAATCACGTCTTCGAAAACTTTTTCGGACTTGCGGTAGAACCAGGTCTGCTGGCTCGTCGGCGTGTGCCGCAAAAGCTTTGCGGCCATCATCGGCGTCAGCGTCAGCGAAACAAAAGCCGACACCAGAATCGTGACCGCCAGCGTAACCGCAAATTCGCGGAATAGCCGGCCCACGATGTCGCCCATGAACAAAAGCGGAATCAGTACCGCGATCAGGGAAACAGTCAGCGAAACGATGGTGAAGCCGATCTGCTCCGAACCCTTCAGCGCGGCTTGCAGCGGCGTATCGCCTTCTTCGATGTACCGGCTGATGTTTTCGATCATCACGATGGCATCATCCACCACGAAACCCGTGGAGATGGTCAACGCCATCAGCGAAAGATTGTTCAGCGAATAGCCGAGCAGATACATCACGCCAAACGTGCCAACGATAGAGAGTGGCACGGCCACGCTGGGAATAACTGTGGCGCGAAAACTACGCAGAAAGAGAAAAATCACCAAAACGACCAGGCCGATGGTCAGCATCAACGTGAACTGCACGTCAGCGACGGAGGCACGGATGGTGTTGGTACGGTCCGTCAGCAGCGTGACTTTCACCGAAGCGGGCAAGGCGGCCTGAAGCTGCGGCAGAAGTTTCTTCACGCGATCGACGACGCTGATGATATTCGCGCCCGGTTGCCGCTGAATATTCAGGATGACCGCAGGCTGCTTATTCGCCCAGGCCGCTTGGTGAACGTTCTCCGCGGCATCGATGGCTGTTGCCACGTCGCTCAAGCGCACCGGCGCACCGTTTCTGTACGCGATGATGATCGATCGGTAGCCCTCGCTGGAGAGCAACTGATCGTTGGCGCCGATGGTGTAGGCCTGGTGCTGCCCATCGAACGTACCCTTGGCCTGATCCACATTCGCCGCGCCCAATGCAGTGCGCAAATCTTCGAGACTCAAACCATAGGAAGCGAGCGCGGTCGGGTTCGCCTGAATGCGCACAGCGGGCCGCTGTCCGCCGCTGATGCTTACGAGCCCGACGCCGGACAGCTGCGAAATTTTCTGCGCGAGCGTGGTGTCGGCGAGATCTTCCACTTTCGAAAGCGGCAACGTATCGGAGGTCAACGCAAATGTCAGCACCGGAGAATCGGCGGGATTGATTTTGCTGTAGATCGGCGGGTTGGGCAGATCCTTCGGCAGAAGATTCGAAGCGGCGTTGATCTCCGCCTGCACTTCCTGTTCGGCAACGTCGATGTTCAGATCCAGATTGAATTGCAGAGTGATGACCGAACTGCCGAAAGAACTCGTGGAGGTCATCTGCAGCAAGCCGGGGATCTGGCCAAAGTCGCGCTCGAGCGGCGCGGTCACCGACGACGCCATCACGTCTGGACTGGCGCCGGGATAAAACGTGGAAACCTGGATGGTTGGGTAATCGACCTGCGGCAAAGCGGAGACTGGCAACTGGCGGTACGCCACGTAACCGACGAGGAGGACGCCCACCATCAGGAGTGTGGTGGCGACCGGCCGTAAAATAAACGGCCGAGAGGGATTCATCGCGCCGGTCCTCCACCAGCAGAGGAAGCACTCACGGAGCGGGAACTAGACGACGGCAATGCTCCAGGGGAAGCGAAAGCAGAACCCTGCAGCGAAGAACTTGTCTTCGAGCCGCCGGGATTTACCGAGGGAACCACGGTAGTGGCACGAGGCTCGACTTTTATTCCGTCCTGCAGCTTGTCCTGGCCGTCGGTGACAACCGAGTCACCGGCATCAAGGCCCTTGGAAATGCCGCTGACGGTTCCGGTGGTTTGCGCAACGATCACATTCTTGACCTTCACCGTGTTATCCGAGCCAACGGTGAACACATACGCCCCCTGCGCTCCGCGAAGAACTGCGGTAGAGGGAACGATCACAACGTTTTTCTTGGTGTCCACCAGCAAATGTACGTTCACAAACTGGTTGGGAAAAAGTTCATCTCTCGCATTGTCAAACACGGACTTCAGTTTGTAGGTGCCAGTGGTGGTGTCGATCTGATTGTCGATAGTAAGCAGCTTCCCTGTGGCGATCTTGTTGACGTCGTCACGATCGAACGCTTCGACATTCAGCGTTACGCCAGAGCGCATCTTGGCCATCACTGCCGGTAGCTGATCCTGAGGCAAGCTGAAAAGCACTGCGATCGGCTGCAACTGCGTAATCACCAGCAACCCATTCGTGTCCGTCGCGTGCACCATATTGCCGATGTCCACCAAACGCAAGCCAACCCGGCCGGTAATCGGCGATGTGATGTGCGAATAGAAGATCTGCAGCTTGGCGCTATCGATCTGCGCCTGATCCGCCTTGATGGCGCCATCGGACTGGCCAACCAGCGCTTGTTGGGAATCCAGTTGCTGCTGCGGAATCACGCCTTCCTTTTGCAGCAGCTTATAGCGCTCGTAATCGACCTGAACGTCCTTCAGTTGCGCCTGATCCTTGGCCAGTTGGCCTTCAGCTTGTTCCAGCTGAACCTGATAGGGGCGCGGATCAATTTCGATCAGAGAGTCACCCTGCTTCACGGTCTGGCCCTCGGTAAAATTGATTTTGACGATTTGCCCGTCTACGCGGGAGCGTACCGTTACGGTATTGAAGGCAGTAACTGTTCCAAGTCCGTCGAAAAACACCGGGAGGTCACCTTTTTGGGCCGTGGCCACGACGACAGGCACCGGACCCATGCCAAATACGGCCGCATTCGCTCCTGCGGATCCCGGAGCTCCAGCAGCACCTGAATTTGCTTGCGAGCTACGGCTACGGTAGAACCATACGCCCACCGCCACCACGGCGATGACCAACACCCACAGCCACCAGCGGTTCTTTGGGACATCCTGCTGGATTCTAGTACCGGGCGAAATTGCCGCCGAAGCGTCACGCAACTCCGCCTTATCGTAGGAAGCCATCTCCGGAAAACTCCTATAGGAAGCCGTCAATCCGTAAAAAGGTCATTTAAATCTGGGGTTTGCACCCGGTTTCATCGGGGGAACAAAATGGCGCAGCAGCGACCCAGGTAAGCGCAGACTGACACTACGCATACTACCAGATTTGACGTGGGCCCGAAGGCAATGGTTACTGCAATCCCACCAGAAAATCGTATCGAGCGCATGCAAGAATTAGGAGATAGCTCTTGGCCCGGCGGAATTAACTTGAGCGAAATATTCGGATGCGAAGCTCTCTTACCGGTACGCACAAGACCGGAAAGCGGCGAGCCTTGGAACGTCGACGTAGTTAGTCCATCGCACTCCAGGCGAAGCATTTACGGGCGCGTTAGGCCTAAATCGTCGTACACTACCGCCGGAAGTTGGCGTCTGGCACTTGGTCGGTCTGGCGGTCGCACACCGTCTTCGGCTCAAAATCAGCCACGTAGGGGAAGCGAGACATGATCAGAGGCATCATCTTGGGCATTCTCTTGGGGGTCATCCTCGTTTTCGCCGGAATCTATCTCTATTTCTCAACCGGGCGCGCCCCGGTAGCCACCGACGCTCCGGAAATGCCTATGGAGCACAAAATGGCCCATATAGCCCAGGATGCCTACCTGGATAAGCTGCCGCACACGAATTCGCCTGTGGCCGCCGACGAGAGGAATTTTCTGGAAGGCGCAACGACCTACAAGGAGCATTGCGCCGTTTGCCACGGTCTGCCCGACGCAAACAGAACCGCCATCGCCGACGGCATGTTCCCGAAGCCGCCGCAGCTTTTCCGCGGGACCGGCGTGACCGATGATGAACCTTGGGAAACCTTCTGGAAAATAAACGGCGGAATTCGCATGACCGGCATGCCGGGATTCAAGAACCACCTGAGCGACACGCAGATCTGGCAGTTGGCCCTGCTTCTGAAAAATGCCGACAAAATCCCAGCGACCGTCAGGGTTCGCTTGGTAACCCCGGTGGATGGTTCCCTGCCCGCTCCCCCGGTTTCAGCGCCGCCGGCGGCACACTCGGATCACATGCATTGATACGAGTGGTGCTGAACGACTGCAGTCAGCGGATGGATGCGTTCGTCTCCACAGGGTTGGGCCTGGCGCCACGCAGCGAACCGCGCGTAAGTTGATCGGCCTTTCGCAATTCGGGAAACATCCACGCCCACGCCGCAACAATAAGCAGCGTACCCACTCCACCAAGGACCACAGAAGGCACAGCGCCCAGCCACTGCGCTGCCAGGCCAGACTCAAATTCACCAAGCTCATTCGATGCACCGATAAAAATCATATCGACGGCATTCACGCGTCCGCGCATCTCGTCCGGTGTTTCGATCTGAATCAAGACGCCACGAACTACGACGCTGACCATGTCTGCTGCACCCACGAATAAAAGCGAGAGCATCGAGAGTGGAAGGCTGCGCGAGAGTCCAAAAACAATTGTGAACACGCCAAATGCCGCCACACACCACAGCATGGTGGCTCCGGCTCGTTTGCGGATCGGACGAAACGCTATCAACAGCGCCATCACCGCCGCGCCAATCCCCGGCGCGCTGCGTAACAACCCCAATCCCCAAGGTCCGGTTTTCAGGATTTCCTTTGCATAGATCGGGAGCATCGCTACAGCTCCACCGAGTAGAACCGCGAACAGGTCCAGCGAAATGGATCCAAAGATCACTTTGTGATTCCAGATGTAGTGAAAACCCGCAAAGACCGTTTTAAGGCTGAATTGCTCGCGCACCCGCGGTTTGGATTCGACCTTAATGCGGAAGGTGGTGAACGTAGCCAGCAGGCCGACCACCAACGCGGTCGCGTAGACCGGAGCAGGCCCGCGAAATGCGGCGTACATCAGCCCGCCCAGCGCCGGCCCAAGAATCGTGGCGCCCTGAAAAATGCCGGAATTCCATGCCACCGCGCTCTGGAATTGTTCCTCCGGAACCAGTTGCGGGAGAAGCGCGCGACTCGCGGGCATGCTGAAACTACGCACGCATCCGACGATAAACAGAATGGCGAAGATGGGTGCGACGGTTTGCGCACGGTGCAGCGTTTCTTCGTGCAGGGTAACAACGAGCAAGAGCGCGGAAGAGAGTGCGTAGCCGATGTAACAGATGGAAAGCAGCTTTCGGCGGTCAAAGCGGTCGGTGACGTGCCCAGCGACCAGGAACAGCGCAACTCCGGGGAGAAACTGCACTAAACCGGTAAGCCCGAGGTCCAGCGGACGCTTGGTGATCTCGTAGACTTGCCAGCCCACCGCGACTGACTGCATCTCCGTGCAGAAGACGATGCAAAAACGCGCAATCTGATAAAGTCGGAAACCGGAAAATTGGAACGCTGCCGTGCCATGGTTCTGTGGCTGGTCGATGGCAGTCATCCTTATCTAGTTTGCCACAGACGGAGCCTGCGTCGGCCATGGGCCACATTTCTCACCTCGATTGCAACGCCTTTTGTAGCGGCCGCCTTCTGAGGCGGGCGCCTTTTTGATCATCCACAAGCACTTGGACAAGAAAAAAGCTCCGGCTTCAGTGTGCATGTGAGAAATCCGGTCTAGTTAGCATGTTTTTCACGTATGGTTTTTTATATATAAGGCAAGATATCGTATCAGGCTTTCCCCTACGGGATTATCGGGGAAGCCCCGCTGGACCGCTTTTGGGACATTGGGTATTAAACGTTTGGCTCTACTGGGGAGCTGGGACATTCTTCGGGCGGATGAAATGTCCTGGCTCTCCTTCTAGAGTCCAACTGCAGTCAACCTCCGGCAACAGAGAGCGTCACTCCGCTACCCAAAGGTTTTCGACAAACTTCCAATTATTTTCCAGCCAGGTACCCACGCAGCGGAAGCCGCTTTCGCGCGCCATGTCGCTCAATTCCGGCAAGGAGTATTTGTGGCTGGTCTCTGTCCAGATGGTTTCTCCCGCTTTCAAGTCCACGCTTATGCCGGCTGCCGGAATGTTGACGCGCTGATTGATCCGCGATTGCAGGTGCATCTCGACGCTCCGCGTTTGTTCATTAAAGATTGCCACATGCTTGAACTGATCGATGGCGAAGTCGCCGCCGAGTTCCCTGTTCATGCGGACTAGCAAATTGAGATTGAACGCGGCGGTCACTCCCAGGCCGTCGTCGTACGCAGCCACCAGCGTATCAATAGGCTTTTCGAGATCGGCGCCCAACAAAAGAAAATCTCCGGGGTATAGAATCTTGCGCAGGCGGCGAAGAAATTCAGTGCTGGCTGTGCCGTCAAAATTTCCGATCGTGCTGCCCAGGAAAAGCACTAGAAGGCGCTCGCCTTCCTGCCGCCGTGCCGCCACTTCCAGCAAGCCATCCAGATATTCGCGTTCAAAGCCCACTATGCTGACGCAGCCGACGTCACTCAATTCGCGTTCGCAGTGCGCCAATGCCGTCCGAGAAATTTCGATTGGATAGTAAGAAGTGGGTTGTCTGCGACACAGCTCTTCCAGGATCAACCGCGTTTTTCTGCCGGTGCCGCTGCCCAGTTCCGCAACCATTACGGGACCGGGCAGTTGCCGGACAATTTCCGAAACGTGATTCGTAAGGATGCTCTCTTCGGCACGCGTCAATCCATATTCGGGAAGCGTGCAGATCACTTCGAATAATCCCGACCCGACGGAATCGTAAAAGTATTTCGACGGCAACTCCTTCTGGCCGGTCTTCCGAAGGCCGTCGCGCACCATCAGTGCGAACTCATTGGCTTTTGCCGCCGCGGTAGCTGAACGTGTTCCCATCGGTGTCACCGTTTCTTTCCATTCGGCTTTCATTCGAGTCAGCCTTATTCAGTTCGATACGCAACGGAATCCGGAATAGACATATTGATAGTGCGGTTGAAACCAGTTTCGGAACGACCTGCGCAGCATGGATGCGGCCGTCCGAGAGGATCCGCCCTTGAGCACATAGTGCCTTCCATCAAAAAAATTCGCTGAGTATCCCTGATAAAACGCGAACGGCTCGAAATCCGGAAATGCCTCAAAAAGACTCGACGTCCATTCCCAGCCATTGCCCAATTGCCCCGCAACTCCAAACGCGCTCTCGTTTTCTGGGAAGGCGTTGACCGGCACGGGATCCCAGCGCGAAAAATCAAAATTCCCACGCACGCCCTGCTGAATGGACTCACCCCACGGATAAGCACGCTCCGCAGCTTGCGAGGTGCCATACGCAGCGCGATGCCACTGTGCTTCGGTGGGCAACGATTTTTTGGCCCAGCGGGCAAACGCGCTGGCCTCCGCGTGACTCACATACACCGGCCAGTCCGGCATCAACGGTAAGTCCTGAAACATCGCACGGTAGAACCATTGGCTGTCGCGCAACTCCCAGAAGGCGGGATGCTGAATGTTTTGTGTTTCCTTCCAACCCCAATCGTCCGCGCTCCACAACTTCGGATCCCGATAGCCGCCCGATTCCAGGAACTCCAAATACTCTGCGTTCGTGACCATGTACTTATCGATCTGAAATGCGGGAACCTCCACCTTCAGCGCCTCGAATTCGTTGTCCCAACCGAATGGGCCGTGCGCTTCGCGAGGGAGACCGAGAGTAGCTCTACCCGCGGGAATTTTCACCATGCGAGGTTCGACCGGCCCCGTGCCAAGAATGGCTTCTTGTTGCGGATGCTTATTCTCGACCGGCAGTCTGTGAAACATGTACGCCAGAGTTTCAGCGTGCATCAGACGATGCTCGATCGCTACGTGCAGGAGGGTTTCAGGAGCGATGGCGCTAAACGGGGACCGGTCGCTGGGATCGAGTTCATCGAGAAAATGGTCCAGTTCGTGGCGCACTCTGTCGCGGTAGCGCGTGACTTTTTCGAGCGGGGGCCAATCCTCGGGATTATCCGCCGGCAGACCACCGCCGACAGGATCAATGCCAAAGGCAAAGAGCTTGTCAAACTCGGGGTGAAACGACTGCAGTCTCGATTCATCTTGGCGGAAGAGATTCAGGTCGAAAGCTTCGAGGTGTCCCAGATAGAAGATAATGCGGTGCCGCTCTGGAATGGGTCGGTCATAAATACATCGCTCCCGAACAATTCGAAAAAGCTCGTCGGTGTTTTGCCGGGCTTCGCGCAACTGCTGGCGAAGAGCGGCACTCTGGAACGCTCTCGTAGGTGTAGCCATCGGGTGCCTCGCCGGTCCGGGCTGGGATTGCCGCAACCATCCCATCAGATGCAGGGGACGAAGATATGAGCATAGAAAAGCGCAGAAGCCAAGAGATATACCTTAATCCCTCTATTTCCAAGAAGTTTGGATTGGGGGCGTAAGGCTACCTGCGCAGCGGTAACAGTGCTTGAAGCCTTTGTTCGCGCAGGAACAAGCCGCCCCAAAGCAGCGCAATATATGTGGGAAACAGAATAGGACTGAACAGCGGATCGCCAATGCGCAGGTGCGTAGCCAACGCTCCGCCGAGATAGCCGGTTAGAAGGACGGCGCCAAGCAGCGAGGTTTGCGGAATCACATAAACCATCACACAGAGGAGCAATAGTATTCCCAGCGGAGTCACCAGACTTACGGGCCATCCGATCTTCGGGAAAGTATCCAGAACCGGTTGAACCTTCAATAATTTCATGGTCGCGTCCATCAGCAGAAACAACACTCCTAACGCGCTGAGAACGCGACCAGCCCACAAACCAGCGCGGGATTGGGCTACGCGTTGAGTCTCAGGTTGCATGAATTTCCTCCGAAGCATCTTGCGGATTTCTCTTGGCGCTCACCTGGGTCGGACCGTTCGTTGTTAGTTGTTAGTTGTCAGCCTCCGGCGATGGCTCCCACGATCAGTAGAGGCTCGGCGCTGTTCGCTACATCAGGGGGCAGTGGCGTATCCGGAGACTGGTGCGAAAAATCCTCCTGAGATGCAAAGAATCTCACGAATGGCCGCCGCTGCTGCGTGACCTGGTCCCGAATCGTTCCACGCAACATCGGATATTGCGCCTCAAGCGCGTCGAGAACCGAGAGAATTGTCACCGGACCTTCCACGTTGAGCTGCACTTCGCCACCCACGCGGGCAAGCGTCCGCAGGTGCGCTGGAAGGACCACGCGAATCATGGCAGGGTCTGCACCTCAACGGAGAGCACCGCCGGCAAATCGCGCACGATCGGCGTCCAACTGTCCCCCGCATTCGACGATACGTACACCTGGCCGCCGGTGGTTCCAAAATAAACGCCGCAGGAATCCAGTTTGTCGACGGACATGGCATCGCGCAGCACGTTCACGTAACAATCGCGCTCCGGCAGCCCCTTGCTGAGTTCCTCCCATTCGTTTCCGCCGCTCTTGCTGCGATAGACCCGTAATTTTCCGTCGAGCGGAAAATGCTCCGAATCGCTCTTGATGGGTACAACGTAAATGGTGTCCGGTTCGTGTGCGTGAATGTCGATCACGAAGCCAAAATCGGTCGGGAGGTTTCCGCTGATTTCCCTCCACGAATCGCCGGCATCGTCGGTGCGCATCACGTCCCAATGCTTCTGCATGAAAAGTACCTTCGGACGAGCTCCGTGCATGGCGATGTGATGCACGCAATGGCCTACGTCCGCGGTTGGATCCGGAATGTACTGCGAATACAATCCGCGGTTAATTGGCTGCCAGGTCTTGCCGGCGTCATCGGTGCGGAAAGCGCCGGCCGCGGAGATGGCAATGAAGATCCGCTCGCGATTTTTCGGATCGAGAATGATGGAGTGAAGGCACATTCCTCCCGCGCCCGGTTGCCATTGCGGGCCGGACCCGTGACCGCGAAGACCGGAGAGTTCCTCCCAGTTTTGTGCTCCATCGGTGGAGCGGAATAGCGCCGCGTCTTCCACTCCCGCGTACACAGTGTCTGGATCGTCGAGTGACGGCTCGAGGTGCCAAACACGCTTGAATTCCCAAGGATGCGCAGTGCCGTCGTACCACTGGTGCGTTCCGGGCACACCGTCGTAGACAAACTTATTCCCGACGGGCTCCCATGTCTTCCCGCCATCGTTGCTGCGTTGAATCAATTGTCCGAACCATCCGCTGCACTGCGAGGCGTAGAGGCGATTCGGGTCGGCGGGAGATCCTTTGACGTGGTACATCTCCCAGCCGGCAAAGTGCGGACCGTTCACTTCCCATTTGTCTCGCTTGCCGTCTGCCGTAAGAACGAAAGCGCCCTTTCGAGTTCCCACCAACACTCTCACGCCGCTCATCTCTCTCTCCTTTGGAGTGCGGTGGCTTGCCACCGCTTTACGATGAAGCCATGAACGACCATTCCGTGTTCGTCACAAACCGCTACTCCAAGACGATTCGACACCAATGATATATTCGACTTTCAACGAAAAGTCGTCCATTTCTTATTGACTCTTCCCTGCCGTAAGAAGTAGGAGCCAACAAAAAGCAGTCTGGCACATCACTTGTTAAATGCAAGTTAAAAATGCTAGGATGCAATTATGCCCATTGCCAAGCCGGCTGCAAAGCGCCGCTCCGGGTGTCCTCTCAACGCCTCGGTGGAAATATTGGGTGATCGCTGGTCACTTCTGATTGTCCGCGACATGATGCTGCGGGGCTTTCGCAGCTACAAGCAATTCCTCGGTTCCTACGAACGCATTGCCACAAATATTCTGGCGGATCGCCTGCGGCGGCTGGAGCAACACGGCATCAGCACCTCCCAACCGGATCCGTCCGATGGGCGCAAACTGATTTATCTGCTCACAAAAAAAGGAATCGACCTGGCCCCCGTTCTCACGGAGATGGTGTTGTGGTCCGCCGGTCACGAGCAAGTGGAGAATCAGGCCCTCGTCGAACTCATGCGCAAGGACAAACAGAAATTCATAGCCGAAGTGCGCAAGCGCTGGGCGGAAGAAATCGCCAAGCTGAAGTTAGGCAAGGCGCCTGCAGTCAAAAGCGCGTCTGTGTAGCGGCCGCCTTCCGAGGCGGGCGACTTTCTTGTTTTTCTCTTTAGAGTCCGGCGTTTCAGAATATGCGTAGCAGGCCGCTATTCCGCAAGTCCGAGAATCTTGCGCAACGCTTTCTGGTCGGCACCGGAACCCGCGAAATCGTCAAAGGAGCTCTTCGCCGCTTCGATGATGTGACGCCGGATGAAAGGCGCGCCTTCCCTCGCTCCCTGCTCGCTGCTCTTGATACAGCACTCCCATTCGAGAATCGCCCAACCTGGAAAATCGTATTGCGTTAATTTCGAAAATATAGCGCGGAAGTCCACCTGGCCATCTCCAGGCGAACGAAACCTGCCCGCGCGCTGCAGCCACGGCTGGTATCCGCCATAAACACCCTGCTTGCCGGTGGGACGAAACTCCGCGTCCTTCACATGGAACATCTTGATGCGCGAGTGATAGAAATCGATGAACTGCAGATAGTCCAGCTGTTGCAGCACAAAATGACTCGGATCGAACAACAAGCAGCAGCGGGGATGTTCGCGCACACGTTCCAGGAACATCTCGAAAGTCGCGCCATCGTGCAAATCTTCACCCGGATGAATTTCGAAACAAAGATCGACTCCGGCTTTGTCAAAGGCGTTAAGAATCGGCAGCCAGCGTTTCGCCAGTTCGTCGAACGCAGTTTCGATCAGACCCGCAGGCCGCTGCGGCCAGGGATAAATGTACGGCCACGCCAGCGCGCCGGAAAAAGTGACATGCGCTTTCAGCCCCAGGTTCGCCGAAGCGCGCGCCGAAAGACGCAGCTGCTCGACCGCCCAAGCCTGGCGCGCCTTTGGATTGCCATGCAAATCTTTCGGAGCGAATCCATCGAACATCGCATCGTAGGCTGGATGGCAAGCCACCAGCTGACCTTGCAAGTGCGTGGAAAGCTCGGAGATGACCAAATTGTGTTGGGCCGCGACAGCGCGAACTCCTTCGCAGTACGCCTTGCTCTCCGCCGCGCGCTTCAAATCGAACAGCCGCGCATCCCACGTCGGAATCTGCACCGCTGCGTAGCCCAGACTTGCCGCCCATCCACAGATGGTATTGAAGGTGTGGAACGGCGCGATGTGCGAAGCAAACTGTGCGAGAAAAATCCCTGGACCCTGGATCGTTTTCATTTTTTGCGCTCGCTAAATTCCTCGTGCTTTATCTATAACTCAATCCGTTCGCCAGTCGCGCGGAACCTGCACGAACGAAGCGTCCAGTGCAGCGACCGACGCGCACCCGAGCAGCCGCAGAGTACGCTCAAAATCAGTTCGCAAAATGCTCAATGCCGCAGTTACACCCGCTTGCCCTGCCGCGGCCATGGCGTAGCCGTACGCGCGCCCAATCAGAACAGCGCGAGCACCGAGACACAGCGCCTTGGCAATGTCGCTGCCCCGCCGGATGCCGCCATCCATAAATACTTCCAGATTGCGACCAGCCGCTGCCACTACTTCCGGCAGCGCGCGCAACGTAGGCGAGACTCCATCCAACTGCCGCCCGCCATGATTGGAAACTACAATCGCTGCTGCTCCTTCGTCCGCGGCGCGGCGCGCGTCGTCACCCGTAAGCACGCCTTTAATAACGATCGGGCCGGGCCACGCCTTCCGCAGCCACTGCAAATCTTCCCACGCGACCACCGAGTCGGCGAGTCCGGCGGTCACGTCGACCAGCGTCATCGGTCCTTTCCCCGGCACAACGATGTTCTCCAGCCTCGGCAATCCGCCGCCCATCAAAAACGCCGCTAGCCATGCGGGTCGCGCGAGAAATTGCCCCAAATGAGGAATTTTTTCCAGCGTGGTCCCGCCCAGCAGTTCACGCAAACCATTGCGAGGATCGCGTTCGCGATTTCCCGCAACGGCGGTGTCTATGGTGACCACCAGCGCAGAAAATCCGGCCACACGCGCCCGTTCAAGGGCTCCTTCGGCAGCGCCTCGTCCGCCAACCAGATAAAGCTGATACCACACATCGCTGGACGAAGCCGCTCGAACCCTTTCCAACTTGTGCCCGGAGATGGTGGAAAGTGTGAACGGTATTCCGGCGCCGCCAGCCGCGGCTGCTGCCGCAAGTTCCCCGTCGGGATGCATGAGCCTGCTGTAGCCGATGGGAGCCAGTACCGCTGGAAAGGCAATCTCGTTACCAAGGACTTTCGTTCGCAGGTCGCACTCTTTGATGGCAACGGCGTGCCTGGGCCGGAAAATAACTTCGTCGAAAACGCGCGTGTTTCCTCGCAATGTGACTTCATCCGCGGCTCCGCCATCCAAATAGTCGAACACCACTCGCGGAAGCCGGCGGCGCGCCAGGACTCGCAAATCTTCAATATTCACCACTTTTCGTAGTGCGGCAGCCGAGGCCATTCGAATCCTTAGGTGTGAAATGTGAAAGTGCGCTCAAGATGATGCTACTGGAGAGCCGTGCCGTCCAGCCAAGATTAAGATACTGCACGGACTGCGGAAGGCATGTTAGAAAGGAGGTGGCAACTGGCTTGTTTTTGTAATTATCTTTGCCCTTGAGGAATCTGAAACCATGGGTGTCGAAGGTATCCTCAAAAGCTTTTTTGACCGCCCGATCGCGAACGACTAACCGTGCGACAAAAGGAGATTTACCATGAGTGATTTTCGTTGCGACGCCCTGGTTTTCTTTGGTGCCTCCGGCGATCTGGCCAACAAGAAAATTTTCCCGGCGTTGCAGGCGATGCTAAAGCGCGGCCACCTGAACGTCCCGGTTATCGGCGTAGCCAGAACGAATTGGAGCCTCGAGCAATTTCAAGCGCATGTGCACGAAAGCCTCGCGACGCACGGCGGAGTCGATGCCACCGCTTTCGACAAGCTGAAAGGCTTATTGCACTACGTCGGTGGCGATTACCAGGACCCTGCCACATTTCAGGCAATCTGCAAGGAACTGAAAGGTGTACAACACCCGGCGCACTACCTGGCCATTCCGCCGGTCCTTTTTGCAACGGTTGTCGAACAGTTGGCGAAATCAGGCTCTGCCAAAGGAGCACGCGTCATCGTCGAAAAGCCTTTCGGCAATGACCTTGCCTCGGCGCAGGAACTCAATCGCATCCTGCATGCAGCCTTCCCGGAGTCCGCTATTTTTCGCATCGATCACTATCTCGGCAAACAGCCCGTCAACAACCTGGTCGTCTTCCGGTTCGCCAACACCTTCATGGAATCATTCTGGAATCGCAATTACGTCGAAAGCGTGCAAATCACCATGGCGGAAAATTTCGGCGTGGAGGACCGCGGTTCCTTTTACGATCAAACCGGCACCATTCGCGACGTTGTCCAAAACCATCTCTTCCAACTGCTCTGCAACCTTACGATGGAGCCGCCGGTTCGCACCGACAGTGAAACCGTTCGCGACGAAAAGGTGAAGATTCTGAAAGCGATTCCGCCACTGCAGCCGGCGGATCTCGTGCGTGGACAGTTCCGCGGCTACCGCCAGGAAAAGGGCGTTGCGCCCGATTCGAAGGTGGAAACCTTTGCGGCAGTCCGAATGGAGGTCGATTCCTGGCGCTGGAAGGGAGTGCCGTTCTACATTCGCGCGGGAAAGAACTTGCCGGTCACCTGTACCGAAGCCGTCGCCCGTCTTAAAAAGCCTCCCTCAGTCATCGACGAGAATGCGCTTTCCGAGAACCATCTGCGATTTCGCATCAGTCCCGAGATGACCATCGCCTTACGCGCTACGGTCATGGCTCCGACCGATCTGATGAAAGGCGAGAACGTGGAAATGGTGGCCAGCCGCCATCCCGGTCCGGAAGAGATGGAAGCGTACGAGCGCCTGCTCGGCGATGCCATGATGGGAGACGCCACGCATTTTGCCCGTCAGGACTATGTGGAAGAGGCGTGGCGGATCGTTGATCCGGTTTTGAAGGCCGGCACTCCTGTCTACGAATACGACAAGGGGACTTGGGGCCCGGGTGAAGTCCAAAAAGTTTCGCCCGCTGGAGGCTGGCAGAATCCTATCGCCGCCGACCAGGAAGACTTTCGCGTCGCTGCCCAGGCCGATTAATCGGTAGAAGCGTCTCGTAAACGGTTCTTTAGGGGTCGGCGCATCAGAGTCTGTGTGAAAGCTACCGTTCTTCCGGGGGCACGACTTCAGTTCCTGAGCTCCGAAGGGTCGCGCCGTAAGTGCTTCCGATTCAAAAGGGCTTTAGCCCCTGAAGAAAGTTTCACAAACAGGTAACTCCGGAAGGTGTCGCAGATGACGGCTCCGTTGACAGATTTGTATCGCCAGTTCGAAATTCCCGGCGTCGCTGAAGTTGTGAGTGGAAACGGCGGACTGCCCAAGGTCCGTGTCACTACTGCCGAAGGTTCGGGAGAAATCTATCTGCACGGCGCGCATGTGACGTCGTGGAAACCTGCCGCCGAAGACGAAGTACTCTTTCTCAGCGCGAAGTCGCAATGGGAAGACGGCCGCGCAATTCGCGGTGGAGTGCCGATCTGTTTTCCCTGGTTTCGAGGCAAGGCCGACGATCCCAAAGCGCCGGCGCACGGATTCGTACGCACCAAGGCGTGGCAGATAGAGTCCATCAAGCAGGCCGCGGGCGCGGTTATCGTAAGCATGTTTACCGAGAGCGACGACAATACGAAGAAATGGTGGCCTGCCGAATTTCGTCTGGTGCATCGCGTCACATTCGGTTCTGAGCTGGGCATGGAGCTGGAGGTAACGAATACTGGAAAAACATCGCTGCAGTTTGAAGAGGCTCTGCATGCGTACTTCCGAGTGGGCAACGTCGAAATGACGCATACACAGGCTCCTGATGCGTTTCATTATTACGACAAGACCGACGTGCACACGAAGCACACGCAGCTCGGCGAAATCATGATTACTTCAGAAACCGATCGCGTGTATCTGAACACCAGGGATCCAATTGAAGTGGAAGATCCCGTCCTAAAGCGCCGCATCCGCGTCACCAAAGAAAATTCACTCAACACCGTGGTCTGGAATCCATGGGAGCAAAAAGCTGCTTTGATGTCCGATTTGGCAAAAGAGGAATGGACGCAAATGTTGTGCATCGAGCCTAGCAACGTGCTGAGCTTTGCGGTGGAGGTGGCGCCCGGGCAGCAGCACAAAATGAAGGCTGTCGCCCAAGTTGTCGATTTCTAGACGCTTGCCCTTTCGTCCAGGTGAACTAAGCCAAGGGTCCTATGCTAAAATTGGTGTGAAGAGAAATAGATATGACTGCATTTACAAGAATTGTCCGGTGCTTGTCGATTGCGGGTGCAGTGCTGTTCGCGATCGCGCCGAGCGGCGCACGCAACCGAGCGGGGAGCGTGTCTTCTGCGAAGGCGCCCTCTCGGGACGACCAGGACCGTACCCTGCTCCTTTACAACACCCACACCGGCGAGCGAATCGACATTATTTACCGGCATGACGGGCAGTACATTCCCGACGCGCTTTCCAAGCTCGACTATTTCCTGCGCGACCATCGCACAGGTGACGTCCGCCATTTCGATCCGCATCTGTACGATGTGCTCTCCGATCTCACGTCGGCGATCGGGCATCCTGGCGGAGAAATCGACATCGTGTGTGGGTACCGCACTTCCAGCACGAACGAATCGCTTCGCGCCCATTCCACTGGAGTGGCCAAGAACAGCAATCACATTCAAGCAAAAGCCATCGACCTGCGCATGCCGGGAATCGACACGCTCAAGCTGCGCAAGGCCGCGCTGGCCTTAGGGCGCGGAGGCGTGGGCTACTATCCGCACTCGGACTTCATCCATGTGGACATCGGCCGAGTTCGCCAATGGTGTTTCCGCTGCTCCACCAGCGCCAGCAACGGCGACTAACGCGACTCGCCAAAAACGCACAAACCGCGCAGATTTGTGTAGCGGCCGCCTTCTGAGGCGGGCGCCTTTATGATCAGCCACGCACATTGCCGCGAGAGATCTCTTCGACTTCGCTGTTCGCAACCAACCGGTAGAATCCATCTATTCAATCTTCGCTAGATTCAAAACTTGAAGTGTCATCCTAAGAGCCGCGACTTCCGCGGCCCGAAGGATCTCAACAGGTACTCAACAGCGACCCACGTTGGGCCGCTAACGCCATTCTGAGCCCGTCCGATAAGGATGGGCGAAGAACCTCAAACAAAGAATCAAGCACAGACTGTCGGGTCCTAACCGGGGTACGGATAACCGGTCTGAAGAACTTTTTCCAGCTCTGCGTCGTGCTTGTAGATGTCGTCGTAGAAGTGAACCAATCCATCTTCCGTGACAACCACGGTGGCATAGACGATCAATACTGGAATCGGGTGAGCAAGGTTTACCTGCTGCGTCGTGGTTCCGTTCATAGCCGCGCGTACGCGATCCATGTCCCAGCCGGGACTGTTGTTGCGTAGAACCCACACCGCCATATCGGCAGGCTTTTCCAAACGAATGCAGCCGTGACTGAAATCCCGCCGGGACCTGGAGAACAATTCATGCGCGGGAGTGTCGTGCATGTACACGTTAAAGTTGTTCGGAAAAATAAACTTTGCGAGACCCAACGAATTCTTGGGGCCGGGCGTTTCCCGGATAAAAAGTTTGCCCGCCCGAATCTGCGCCAGAACGTCGCTCGTCACGGTTCCAGAGGTAACGACCTGCTGGCGGGCGTCCACCACCTCGAATCCTTTTTTCGCCAGGTAGTCGGGATCCTTGACGATGCGCGGCAACATCTCCCCTTTGGTGATGGAGTATGGGACATTCCAGTATGGCCGGAATATCACGTACTCCATTTGGTCTTGAAAAACCGGGGTGTCGTGGCCGTAGGCTTTGCCAACCACGACATTCATCTGCATAGCGACCTTATAGTTTTCGTCGTACGCGCGAACACGAAACTCCGGAATGTTCGCGACGATGGGAGCGCTGTGAAGTCCGACGGGCAGCCAACGCCACCGCTCCAAAGTCAGCTGCATCTGGCGGACCCGGCTGCTGAGCGGCACATTTAGATCGCCGATAGTCTGCGCCG
>Ga0070765_100000786_pt1 | contig 18862 bp, 16 predicted proteins | sample HubBroMetageWFT5_FD_71516 | JGI IMG/M metagenome (GOLD analysis project Ga0070765, IMG submission 71516) | Warmed and freeze-thawed soil microbial communities from the Hubbard Brook experimental Forest, New Hampshire - Hubbard Brook CCASE Soil... | ecosystem: Environmental > Terrestrial > Soil... | reverse complement strand
CTCGCGTTTCCCATACTGAGAATGGCGCTACTATCGGCCGCGAACAGCCCTATTTATATGATTTTGAACTACTTCTGGAACTAGAGGCCCGAGTCACCTGAACTCCGCCTACAAAATTGTTGGTCTTTTGCCATGCGTTTGCTATGATTAAGTTGCTCGATTGATCGACGTTGTACGCAGCAGTACCTGCAGCATCCCTGCCTGCACCACAATCCGGTCGAATTGTAGCTACATCAATTTGAAGGAACAAGCATCACCATGGAACAAGGAACAGTTAAGTGGTTCAATGACGCGAAGGGCTACGGCTTCATCAGCCGTCAGAACGGCGAAGACGTATTCGTCCACTACTCTGCCATCCAGGCAGGCGGTTTCCGCAGCCTCCAGGAAGGTCAGACCGTTCAGTTCAACGTAGTTAAGGGACCGAAGGGCTGGCAGGCCGAGAACGTACAGGCTGTCTAACATTCGAGCGCAAGTTCGGTTCATGGGGCGGTTCGCTAGAGCGAGCCGCCTTTCTTATTCTGCGGAGCTTTCCTCCGCGGCGTATCGGCACTCCCAACCCCGCGAGCACAAGCTTCAGATCCTTTAGTCAAAACTCAGTGCTTAGGGCCGAACCGCTGCCAACGATCCGCCAGTCGCTCTTTATCAGACGTCAAACGTTAAAAATGCAACTCTAGCAGTATGGCTACTATTCAAGGGTAGGCCTATACCGGTCGGCATCCTCAAAGCAGGCATCCACCGTAATCACGCCCTAAGGACGCAGACATGGCCGGCACTGCTTGCTCGGTTCGCCTCTCCCGTTCCAGTCTTCACCTTCTTGTGCCTCAACTTTACGAGTCACGGGTTACCAACTACCTGCGACGTCCGGACGGCTTGTTGCTGATTGCTGATAACTTCCTAGACTCCCGCTGCCGCCACACCTGTGTAATACCGTTGCGTTCTTGGCAGCTTCGCCGCGTACCCCAGTACGAAGAAAAACGCCGTCGACAGCAGGCAGATCACCAGCCGCGTTCGCGCTAACGCCAGCGGTTCTAATCCCATATATTTACCCAGGCGCCACGCGGCCCAGTTGACGAGCTGCGTCGGCACCACCGTCCAGATCGCGATGTAGAACCACGCCCGCTCCGCACCTTCTCCGAAGGTGTCGCGCTTGGCCCGCGGCGTCATATTCAGGGCCGTCCCCAGCACCACCAGCACCGCCAGTGAATAGTAGCCGTACTGGTACATGTCCTTCAGCATCCACGTGCCCGTAGCTGAAGCGACTATCAGGCCTGCGAGGTTCAGCGTGTATGGAACCAGTATGTCGATCCACGCCGCCGTGTAACACACCACTCGGTACGGCAGGTTTGGCTGATGCACGCCGTAATAATGGATGTACGGACGCTCTTCGCAGCCCGGCATGAGTCCCAGACACCCCCGCCACGCCACAACCACCGCGACGATCGCCAGCCAAATCCAGTGCCGCCGGTCCGGCCCATGCGTGTAAAGGTCATAGGTGAGCGGCCATCCCGGCAGCACCCAGAAAACCCATATCCATATCGGAGTATGCAGAACGCGGTAATACCCCTTGTTGCGTTCCCGAAAGACGGCTCTTTTCATAGGTATTTTTTGAGGATAGCGGCATCTGCGCGCCCAGCGCAAACGAGGGACCATCACTAGTTGTAACGTGGTCTCAATCTTCAGAACAATCGCTGCGCGTCGTACACCAGCTTCCCTTCCACCAGCCGCGCCTCCGCCATGAGGTTGTGCGGTCTGACCGGGCGCTTCTCATCGTCGATATGCAATACGGTGTGCCCATGAGCCACGAGGTAATCGCTCACCAACATCCGATGGCACTGAAAGTACACCCGCTCGGCACACATGATCGCCGTCTTCTCGCGATCAGCGATCTCCAGCAATCGGTCAATCGCCGAGGCGAACTCGTCCGTCATCATGTAATCGGCGTAATTGCGAAACGACTCATTGCGTAATGCGCTGTTCGGCGAATCGTCGCGAGGTTTCTTTCTGCGACCACCCAGTTCTTTCAGCCATACGTAGGCAATGCCGTTCTTCGGCAATTCCTGCGCTAGCGATTCGCGATTGAAGTGCGGCAGCCTCCGCGACATCGGAAACGATCGAATATCGACCAGGGTCTTGACTCCGTGCCCTCGTAAGGCCGCCACGAGTTCTTCCAATGTGCGGGTCGAATGTCCGATGGTGTAAATCACTGCCACAAGATCGCGCCGTCGTTTCTCTGTGCGCCGGGTGCCCGTTCTAGCGCCTTCTTTTGGCGGTAGAGCGGAGTCTTGAAACTCGCGCCCCTGTCAACTATCCCAGAGCCACGTAGCGTTCTAAACCGCCCCCAGCGCCTCCACGATCACCACATCCTGCTCCGGCTCGACCGTCCGCAGATCCAGCAGCACCCGTCCCTCCTCCACCCGCGCGATGATCGGCGTTGCCCACTTTCTCAACTTCTCTGCAATTTCATCCGCGCCCATCTCCGGCGATGACACCGCCAGCGCCCTACTCGCCAGCGTCGCCCCCGGAGCCGACCCTCCCCCAATCACCGAGCGCGTCGCCACCACCTCAATCTCCAGCCGCGGATTCCCGGTGTGCAGCCTCCGCATCATATGTTCTGCGCGATCGTCGATCTGCTCTTCCGTCAACCGCATCATGCGCAACGCCGGTATAGAGTCGTAATCCTCGCGCAGATACGCCAGCAGCGTCGCCTCCAGCGCCGCATAAAACATCTTATCCACCCGCAACGCGCGGAACAGCGGATTCCCCCTCACCTTCGCCACCATCTCGCGGCTGCCCGTAATCAGCCCCGCCTGCGGACCGCCCAACAACTTGTCGCCGCTGAACGTCACCACGTCCACACCCGCGCGCAAACTGGCCGCGATGGTCGGCTCACCTCGCACCCCGACCGATGGCAGGTCGAAAATATCTCCGCCGCCCAGGTCTTCCATCACCGGAACATTGTGTTTCCGCCCCAGCACCACTAACTCTTCCAGCGACGGCTGCTCCGTAAACCCTGTAATTTCGAAGTTCGAGCGATGCACCCTTAGCAGCAGCCTCGTCCTGTCATTGATCGCCTGCTCGTAGTCGGCGATGCGCGTGCGGTTCGTCGTCCCGACCTCACGCAACACTGCTCCCGACTTCGCCATCACATCCGGAATGCGGAACGACCCGCCGATCTCCACCAGTTCACCGCGCGATACGATAACCTCGCACCCTTCCGCCAGCGCATTCAGTGTGAGCAGCACCGCGGCAGCGTTGTTGTTGACCACAACGGTCGCCACCTCGCGCCCGATCTCGCCGAACACCCGGGCGAACAGCCGATCTACGTGGATATCGCGCTTCCCGCGCTCACCCGTCGCAAGGTCAAGCTCAACATTGGAGTACCCCTGCGACACTTCCACCACATGTTGCAATGCGTCGCCGCTCAAAGGCGCACGCCCCAGGTTGGTATGCAGAATGACGCCCGTAGCGTTGATCACCGGCCGCAGCGAATACGCCATCGCCTCCTGCAATCTCCGCTCGATCTGGCCCGGAGCATCCCCCAACGCCACGGCAATTTGCTCTTCCGTCATCGCGCCCCGCGCAATCCGCCCGCGCAGCTCATCGAGTAGCCCCCGCGCCGCAGCCACCGTCGCTGCATGCCCTTCGCGCGCCGCAATCGCCTGCATGGCCTCGCCGCGCAGCAGTTCGTCAATCGACGGCAGTAAACGAAACTGGTCCTGTTGAGTGCTGATGGAATTCACCACGGCATTCGAGATTCTACTTCTATTCCGTTCGACTCGAGCTCCAGCTATTTCCCTACTTCGAAGACCTGAATGCTCCCAGCGCCAATCCAAGCAAAAAGCCGGCGCCGGCGAGAATTCCCGCCCGTCTTAGGCTATTGAACCGTTCGAAGCGCACTCCTTCCGGAGTCACTTCCAGCACACCCACCGGCAAAGCGATCACCGCTCCGCCGCCTCCGCCCCCACCCATTCCGCCTTCGGCAGCTTCCAGCCTCCGTCCGCCCCATCCCGATCCGACGTGGTACATTACCCGCGCCACTGGCACGATGGTTTTCCCCTGGGTTTCGATCGGATCGCCGAAAACCTGCTTGACGTTCGCGGTCGTCGCGAAATGTTCAGTTAAGGTCTGCAAAATTTCCTGCGCGTGATTCATACATACCTCTGACGTATCCTATCGCTAACCACTATCCACTTCCTTTCACCCCACTTCCACCAACCCATACCTTCTATTCCAGTGACTCCGCAGATGCTGCACCGCCCGCCCCATATCGTCCTTCGAGATCTGCTCATTCGGGCCTTCCAGCACCGCGCGCGCCTCGTTCCGCGCCAGCTCGAGGATGTCACGATCGCGAAGCAAATTCGCCACCCGAAAATTCGGCATGCCCGCCTGCTTTGTCCCGAAAAACTCTCCCGGCCCGCGTTGTTGCAAGTCCAACTCCGCAATGTCGAAACCGTTCTGCGTGCGTACCATCGCCGCCAGCCGATCTTCCGCCTCCGGAGAAACCTTTCCGCCGGTCATCAGCACGCAATAGGACTGCGCCGCACCGCGCCCAATCCTCCCGCGCAACTGATGCAATTGCGACAGCCCGAATCGTTCGGCATGTTCCACTACCATGACGCTTGCGTTGGGAACGTCCACGCCCACCTCGATCACCGTGGTCGCCACCAATACGTCAATTGCGCCTCGCTGAAAGCTCGCCATGGTCGCGTCTTTCTCGTCGGCGGTCATGCGCCCGTGCAGCAGTCCCACGCGCACGCCCGCCAGTTCATGCTGCCGCAACTGGCCATACATCTTGATGGCGGCCTTCAGCTCCCCCTCCATCGCTCCTTCTTCGATCACCGGATACACCACGTACGCCTGCCGGCCCGCCTTCACCTGCTTGCGCACGAACTCCCACACCCGTTCCGCTGCGTCATCGCCCACGCGCGTCGTCTTGATCGGCGTCCGTCCCGGCGGCAACTCGTCCAGCACGCTGGTGTCCAAGTCACCATACAGCGTAAGCGCCAGTGTCCGCGGAATCGGTGTTGCCGTCATCACCAGAACATCGGGCTCGGCTTCGCCAGTCTTCTTCATCAGCCGGAAGCGCTGCATCACGCCGAAGCGGTGCTGCTCGTCTACGATCACCAGCCCCAGTTTGTCGAACTCCACCGATTCCTGGATTAGTGCATGTGTGCCGATCACCAGTTGCGCGTTGCCCTGCGCGATGTGGCGGCGCGTGTGTTTCTTGCGGCTCGACTCCTGCGAGCCCGTAAGCAGCACGATGCGATATCCTGCCTGCTCCAGAATCCTCCGCGCCGACAGGTAGTGCTGCGTCGCCAGAATCTCCGTTGGCGCCATCAGCGCCACCTGGTATCCGTTCTCGATGGCGATCACCGCCGCCTCAAACGCCACGATGGTCTTGCCCGAGCCCACATCGCCCTGCAGAAGCCGCCGCATCGGCGCAGGCTCGCGCATGTCATCGACAATCTCTTTCAGCACCCGTTTCTGTGCCCCGGTGGGATGAAACGGCAGAATCCGCTTCACCGCCGCCCTCACCTGGTCGTTGATCTGGAAGCTCACGCCCGTCTGCGCCCGCATCTTGCGCCGCTTCAACTCCACTCCGAGCTCAAGAAAGAACAGCTCTTCAAAGATCAGGCGAAACAACGCCGGCGTGCGCGCCGACTGCAGCATCGCAAGGCTCTCGCCAACCTCCGGCCAGTGCGCCTGCCAGAACGCAGTCTTGCGATCGATCAGCCCCATCCGCCCGCGCACCACCCGCGGTATCGCGTCCGCCACATCCTGGTCGAATTGCTCCAGCATGCCGTGAATGATGCGGCGAAACCATCGGGCTGTCAGTTTGCCTTTGCCCGCGGTTTCGTAAATCGGAACGATGCGCCCGGTCTCGAGCGTTTGCCACTTGCGATCTTCTTCGTTAGTCTCGGCGCCGTTTTCCGTGGGATCGTGCAGAATTTCGAACTGCGGCTGCATGATTTGCAGCCGATCTTCACCGCGTGTTGACGCCTCGACCTTGCCGTACAGCGCCACCAGTTGCCCTGCGCGAAACTTGTCCTGCAAATAAGTCGCGTTGAACCAGATGCACTTCAGCGTGCTGCGTCCCTGCCCTACTGTCATCTCGAAAATCGGCATGCGCCGCGTACGAAACAACCCCGATCCGCGAACCTCTGCGATCACGCTCGCCATCTCGCCCGCGCGCAACTCGCCAATGCCCCGCGGATTCAGCCGGTCCTCATAGCGAAACGGCAGATAGTACAGCAGGTCCTCGACCGTCGAGATGCCCTTCTCCAGCAGCATCTCGGCAATCCGCGGCCCAATGCCTTTGACGTACTGCACGTTGGTCGAGAGATCGAGCACATTGCGATGGTAAATCAGTGCCGCGGTGGTCAGTTGTGAGTAGTCGGTAGTCAGTGATCTTCTGAAGTTTGTCATCCCGAGCGCAGGGAGCGTAGCGACCGGAGTCGAGGGACCTGCATTTCGCTGGTATCACGAACGCTCTGGGTGCCCCATCCTTTCCCTTCTGGGAAAGGGTGGGACCCAGCATTCCGGGAGGATACAATCCGAACGGATGAGCGACACACGATTGATTAAAAATAGCTCTCCTTCTTCTTCCGGGTCCTATCTGGGTCATCCGTGTGAATCCGTGGTTGCTTTTGCTTTTTCTTGCAACTTGAAACTCGAAACTTGAAACTGTCTTCCGATGTTCCCCCGCCTCCTCAAATAACTCGCCGCCGTCATCCTCGGCAGCCTGCTCTACTTCTTCTTACTCATGCCGCACCTCCCTCCGGCCGCGCGTCACGAACCTTACCGTCTCGACTGGGGCCTTCTGATCGACGCGTGGATCTGCCTCGTCCTCTACGGCCTCATCGAGCTCATCTTCCGCCGCAAACCTTAGCCTATTGAAATCTAGCCACTAAAAAGGGAGCCCATTAGGCTCCCCGTAGTTTTCTAAATTCATTTTCCGCTCAAAAGTGATTCGGATCGGCCCCCTTGAAAATGTCCTGCCAATCGCACTTTTCCTTTTCCATATCTTTCTTGATCTGTTCCATCTGCTTCTGCAGCTCCGGTGTCATCTCTTTTACCGTTTTCTGCATATCGCGGGCCATCGCAGCCAGTTCCTTGGCGGTCGGCTTCATGCTGTCGGCCATCTGTATGGCGTCCTTCTCCATCTGCGGAGCCATCTTCTCCACTTCCTTGCGCACCCCTTCGGTTTGCTTGCGTATTTCCTCTGCCTGTTTACGCAGTTCCTCCGCCCGCTTCTTCATCTCCGGAGTCGCAGCCTTCATGGCAGCGTCAGCCTGTTTCCGCATCTGCTCAGCCTGCTTCTTCAAGTCCGGAACGGCGTTTTTCGTCGCCTCCTGGGCCTGCCGGTTGATCTCGTTCATCTGGTGCTGATCAAGCTGCGCCAGCGTTGCCATCTCCTTCGCATTCTGCGCGAACGACTCCGCCATGGCCTGCATATCCTGGTCGACGGCACCCCAATCCTGTCCCTTCAATTCCGACGTATTGGCCGGCAGAATCATTTCCACGTTCTGCTCTTTCTTGTCGCGCACAATCGCGAGCGTCAACTTGCCATTACGGGTTTTCAGCGCCCGCCGCCAGTCCGCGATGTCGTGTACCGTCTCGCTGTCCACCCGCACAATCACGTCTCCCGCCCTCAGCCCAGCCGCGGCGCCCGGACTGCCCTTTTCCACTGAGCGCACCAGCACTCCCTTGTTCTGTGGCACGCCAAAAAAGTCGCTCAGTTGCGGACTCAGTGACTCTACGACAATTCCGTGCCGTGCCGATAGCGACGTGTAACCCGGCATGTCGATGTCGGGATACATGCGCGGCGGAAGCGGCGCCATCGGCGGAGCGAACGCCATCCCCGGCATTGGAGCAGGGGCTTTGGGCATACCCGCCATTTGTTTCCAGTCGCCCAGCGTTACACTCATCTCCTTGTTCTGCCCGTCGCGAACCACGGTCATCGATACCGTTGTGCCCGGCGCGGTGGAATGAATAAGGCCGGCAAATTGGTCCGATCCTTCCACTGGCTTACCATTGAAGGTGACCACGATATCGCCCTTCTTCAGCCCCGCTCGGCACGCCGGTCCGTCCTGGTCCACGCCCTTGATGATCGCGCCGCTGCCGTCTTTCAGGTGCAACGCATTTGCCACATCGGGGGGAACTGTGTCGACCATCACGCCCATGTACGCCGCCGAGTGGTTGTCGCCCGCAGGCGGCACCGCAACCGCGGTCGGCAACACGCCCGTCAGGCTTATCGCTGCCAGGCTAAGAACAATGAGTTGTGAAACTTTATGAATGCTCATACTCCAACCTCGCCTTACTGCAAACGCCGGAACTCGATCTGCCCAATTGTGGTTCGCACCCGCAGAATCGGCCCTCCGCCGTTCAATTGTCCCTCACCATACATTGACTTGGGACCGTAATTGCTGCCCTCCGAAGTGATTGCCAGCCCGGGAAACGCTGACAGAATGCCCTTGCCGCTAGCCAGTTCCGTGGAGGCGTGCACGCTCACGCCCAGGTTGCTCGGCAAATACACAATCACGTTGCCCGCCGCCGTATGCAGCAGCGAGTCCTTGAATTTATCCCGTCCTGCGACGAATTGCACGGTGATCGCTCCGGCCCCGGTCTCCACCTGCGCGCTCTGCCCTACTTTGTACAACTCCACCGTCCCGCCGCCTGTGATGACCCGCACTGCGCCCTGAGCGCTGGACAGCCGTACGCTTCCGCCACCCGTTTCCGCCAGCACTGTTCCGTACACATCGCCAAGATTCAGGTTTCCCCCGCCAGAATTCGCCCGCAGGTCGCCATTGCACTTGTTGACTTCGATGTTGCCCGCACCGGTTTCAATCGACGTCCCGCCCGAGGTACCGATATGCACCTTGCCGCCACCGGTCTTAATGATGAGCTGCCCGTTGACCCGCTCCACCGAAACGTTGCCTCCACCACTCTGCAGATAGAGGTCCGATCCCACGCTCCCGGCTTCCATTACCCCGCCGCCGCTGCTGATTTTTACCGGGCCCGAGATCTCGTCCAGCTTCACGTCGCCGGCGGCCGTCACTCCTACGATGCTTCCGGAGATCGAGTTGAACGACAGTGAGCCGCCGCGGGTCTCCACCTTCACCACTTGCGTCTGCTTCGGAATCTGCACTGCGATCTCGGCCATCATCCGGTTCACATTCCGGCCCATCAGCTTGCCGTCGAGAATGACCACATCGCCGGCCTTGTTGGCCGAGAACCGTAGCTGTTCAAACTGCTTTCGCGCCGCCTCTTCCGTATCCGCGAACGAGCGCTTTCGCACTACATAGGAAACCTGCTGTGAATTACCCTGCACTTGCACCGAGCCCATGTCGGTGATCGCGCGAAACTCCCGTCCCGCCGGCAAGCTGCCCGTGGTTTCTTCGACCCAGGCATTTCCGTCGCGAAACACGCGTGTCGATTGCCCGCACAGTGGAATCGCCACTGCCATCACCATCGTCGTCGCGATCAGCAAGGCCGAGGTGCTCCACCGGCGGCTGGCTGCCGCTTCGATCTGGGGTCCCATTTTCATGAAAGTTATCAGTACACCGTCGGCATCGATGCCAGCACGCGTTTGGATTCCGAACGAATGTAATCGCTCGGGTCTTCTTTGGCCAGTTGCTGCAACGCCATACGCACGCTGCTATCGGTCTTCACCGGCTCCAGTGAATGCAGCGCACCACTGCGCACGCCCAGATTGCTGTCGTTCAGCAGCGCTTCCAGCACCGCGTTGCGCACCCGTATGTCGTCCTTCACGAACGCGCCCACACCCTCCAGGGCATGCAGGCGCACTCCCGGATTGCTGTCATAGCGCAACGCATAGGTCAGCGTCTCGCGCACTTGGGGATCGTCTGTCTTATCCACCAGCGCATCGACCGAGTTCAGTCGCAGTCCGGTGTTTTCGTTGCTCTTGGCCGTATTCACCAGCAGCGCTTGCACCTTGGGATCGCTCGCCGATCCCTGCACCGATTCCGGCAGCAGCCGGTCGTACTGCACCTTCACTGTCTTGGTTGTGGGATCTTTCTCGATGGAAGTAATGCCGCCGATGGCAGCGTCCTGGTGACTATCGACAACCGGCTGGATGGGATTGTGCATGGTCTTGTACATCGCGCCTAGTCCGCCACCAAAACCAACCATGAAGATCAACGTTGCCAGCGCCGGAGAGAACCTCACCTGCCGCAGCCACGCCGAAGGATCGAACGCGAACCGCTGATACCAGGCGCGGTGCGGCTGCACCTGTTCCAGCGCTTCCTGCAGCCGCATGCGCGACGCCGCCAGGAAGCTCGCCGACGGCTCTCGTACCGGCAACGCATTCATCTGCGCCTGAAATTCCTGTTGTTCAGCGAGTTCCGCCGCGCAGGCCTGGCACCGCGCGATGTGCTGCTCCGCCTCGTGACGCGCGTCGTCGGCCAGTTCGCCGTACAGATACAACGAAATATTCTGTCGGACCCATTCGCAATTCATAAGTGCATCCTTCTATCCACTATCCACTATCCACTATCCACTGACTTACCGTGCATCCTTCAACGCCGCCCGCAACTTCTGCGTCCCGCGAAACAGCGTGTTCTTCGCCGTCTCTTCCGTCGTATTCAAAATCTCGCCAATGGTGCGCAGCTTCAAACCCTGATAATGCTTCATCTCGAACACCATGCGCTCGCGCGGAGTCAGCTTCGTCAGCGCCTTCGCAATCCGTCTTCCCAGCTCGCGGCGCATCAGGTCTTTTTCCGGACTCGCCCCCGACCGCACATCCGCCACCTGATCGAGCATGTCAAAGCTCTCGCCATCGGAATCCGTCACCACTCCCGAATCTTCCTTGCGCACCTGCCGCTTGCGCAAATGGTCAAGGCACAGGTTGGTGACGATGCGATAAATCCAGGTATAAAACGAGCACTCGAAGCGGAAGTTGCCGATGTTCCGATAGGCCTTGAGAAACGCTTCCTGATAAATGTCCTGCGCGTCCTGCTCCGAGCGCGTCATGTGATACGCCAGCCGCAGCACCGGCCCATCGTATTGACGCACCAGTTCCTCGAACGCAGCATGATTGCCGCGTTGGGCCTCTCGGATCAACTCCGCGTCGTTCATTCGGACCTGGGCTCGCTCCGCCGTGCCCGCCCGCTCCCTCGAGCCCGCGGAACACGTCTGGTTCGCCCCCCGCAGCGTTCCGGGAAGGTGAACCCCCGGGCTTACCGTGAAGGGAACTGCTATCGCGTCGGACGCCATGCTGGTCTCTGCCCGTCTCCGAATTGCAGGCCCAATCTGTGACCCTGCAATTAGATAGACGGCACGCCAGCCAAAGCGTAAGCGGTCATTATAAGTGTTTGGGACGGGCCTCCGGCCTCAGGCCCTTTCCCCTGTTGGGATGTACGTTCTTGCGGCTCAATAGGTTCCGGCCTGCCCATCTTCTTTCGGTTGTCATCCTGAGCGGAGGCGGCGCTTCGCCGCCGGAGTCGAAGGACCCCTATACCTTCGACGGTCTCCAGGATTTGTCATCCCTCGCCCGCCTTGGCGGGCGGGGGGTCTGCTTTTCTCCCGGCCATGATCCTGACGCGACCTACTGCAGCTTCGCGTACTCGGCCTTGGCTTGCTCGTAGATGGGGATGTCCGGGTCGGCATCTTTCCACAGCGTCAGAAACCCCTGATACGACTTGCGCGCCGCGGCCTTGTCGGCCATCATCACCTGCGCCCGACCCAGATATAATCGCGATAGCGGGTTCATGATCGACTCCTGCAATAAGCTGGGATGGTCAATCATCTTCTGGAACTCGGTCGCGGCTTCGTACCCTTTGCCGAGCTTGAGATACGCTAATCCGCGCAAATAAACCGGAAGCAGCCTTGGCAATCTTGGTGAGCGCGGAATATATGGATCCCATGGTGTCACAAGATCATATGGAGTAGTCGTTTCCAAGAGTTGAACTGCCATCCCCGGATCGCTACGGAGTGAAATAGCCGCCCTTATGGAGGGAAGCTCATATTTTTGCACCAGAGTTTGTAAGGGAAAAGTTCTGTTAAGTTCTCCGGCTAGTATCTCTGCTCGCTTTACATCGCCGCTGCGAGCGCACAACAATGCAAGCCTGCTTTTGAAATTAAGCTCTACACTCATTTTCAGTACTGCCGCTATCTTTCGCCTAGCCTCCGGCAAGTTGCCAGTTTCGAGAGCCACTTCCGCATCTTCGAGCAGCGTGATCGTCGAGTTTGGTGCATAATCCGAAAAGGTGGACATGTAGCGTCTTGCGGCGCGGAAGCGGCCTTGATACCAGGCGATATCAGCTTGCTTGCCCACAGCCCATCCGTTTCCCTGCAAACTAACCATATTTGGCGCTATTTCTTTCTGCATTGTAGTGACATCGTTCTCGCACAAAGCAATCCTGTAATTGGCAACTTGTAGCCATGCGCTATTGAACTTGCGCGTTTGAGCTTCACCTACAATGGCTCTGGCTTCCGCCAATCGGTTTAGGTCAAGATAAGCAGCGATTAGAGCGAAAAAGCCGGCAGCTGGTCGCAGCCGAAAACTTTCTTGGGCCGCAACGGCCTCTTTTTCGAATTGTCCCATGTCAGAGTACAGACTTGACAGGTTCAGATAAGCCCAAGGAGTCTCGGGGTTAAGTTGGGCCGCCTCTTCGAAGCTTTGGGCAGCTTTCTCCCATTCACCTGTTACGGTTCTGTAGTAATAGCCTTCTATGAGTAGCCGTTCTGAACGGCTGGTGTGTTTACGAAGTTCATACGCTTTCTCCACACTCCGGAAGGCTTCCTCTGGCTTGAAAGTGGCGAAGTAAAGCACGCCTAAGTTGAGATATGCACCAGCAAAGGTCGGGTCCAACTCTACTGCGCGGCTAAAGTAGGGAATAGCCGCATCAGCTTGATGCTTATCAAACATGATGTTAACGCCTTGAGTCCACGCCTGTAGTGCTTCGAGCGAAGAAGTCGTACCAAACTGTTCAAGAGACATATTGAGCTCTTTAGCTGAGGCTAGCGATTCGCCAAGTTTCTCCCGCAAAGCATTGCTCGCTTCATCCAAAGCACTCAGAACTTTGTTGCGGCTTTGTGCTTCTGCCTGGGTAGTCGCGAGAGTATCCCCCGATACGCAGTTGACCGCCTTTAAGACAACAAGATAGCGGTCTCCGACTTGGGCAATGGAGCCGACCAGGAGCGCCTTGCTATTTGTGCGCAAGCAGACCTCACGGCCGATTTCTAGGCTGAGTCGCATATCCGTTGGACGATTCATGTCATGGAGCGTATCGCCGACTCTCTGGTCCGGGAGCACGTTAAGGAAAGGTGACTGCTCCAGCTGAGTGGATAGCGCTTGCTTCAATGTGCCGTCGAATATGGCATCTCCAGTCGAATTGGCGAAGTCAGCCACCACAACCGTGTCTTTGCTATGCAACGCCGCGGGTCTTGCCGTGCTCCTGGCGCGGCGATACAGAACGCCTGCAATAATCGCGAGAATGACAAGCAGCGCTGCCGTAACGAGTAACTTCCTCGATGTGCTGAGCGTTCGCTGGAGAACATGATCCTCGGTCGCGCGCTTGGCATTTTCTAAGTCGGCGCGCATTGCAGACGCCGATTGATAGCGTCTTTCCCGATCCTTCTCGATCGCCCGATTGATGATCTTCTCAACTCTCGCTGGAAGGTTGGAGTTGAGATCATGGACAGTGATGGGCTCGCGATTCACGATGGCATCATGCAGGATCGCTTCGGTTTCGCCGGTGAAGGCGCGCTGGCCGGTGGCCATCTCGTACAGCACCAGTCCGAAAGAGAAAATGTCTGTACGCGCATCCAGAGGCTCGCCACGTACCTGTTCCGGAGACATGTAGCCCGCCGTGCCCAGCTTCAGCCCCGTGCGAGTCAGATTCGTCGCTACGGATTTCGTTGACTGCCCATCTGTCAGTCCCACGGCAGCAAGGTCTTGCGGCTCAGGCGCCTCAAGTATCTTTGCTACCCCGAAGTCGAGAATCTTCGCCACACCCTTATCAGTGACGAAGATATTCGCCGGCTTGATGTCGCGATGGATGATGCCCTTCTCATGCGCCGCTTCCAGGCCTGCCGCAATCTGAATGGCGACATCCAGCCCAGCCGGATCGCTCAACCGGAACCGACCTTCCTCCAGGTGTTCGCGCAGCGTCTTGCCATGCAGCAACTGCATGACAATGAAGGGTTGTCCGTCGTGCTCGCCGAATTCGTAAACCGAGCAGATGTTAGGGTGGTCGAGCGCAGAAACGGCCCGCGCCTCGCGTTCGAAACGTTCCAATACTTTGGGATCTGCGCCTACGTCTTCCGGCAAAAACTTAAGCGCCACTGCGCGCCCCAGTTTAGTGTCCTTGGCGCGGTAAACCAGTCCCATGCCTCCGCCGCCGATGATCTCCAGCACGCGGTAGTGTGAGACCGTCTTGCCGGTCAGTGCGCCGATGCTGAACTTTGTTGTCTCAGGTGAAGCGAGCGCGGTTACCGCGGGCTGAGTGTGCAATCCTTGGCCGTCCGTCGCTGCCATCCACTCGACGGGCACCATTAGCCGATAGCCTCTGCGCGCCACGGTCTCGATGTACCGCGGCTGGTGCGCTGAGTCGCCCAGACCGCGGCGCAGGTTTTTGATGGCTGTGTTGATGCTGTGGTCGAACTCGACAACGGTGTCGTTCGGCCATAGCTTCTTCTTGATCTCTTCGCGGGTGACGATAGCTTCGCCGCGCTCCACCAGCATTCGCAGAACCTGGAAGGGTTGCTCGGATAGCAAAATGGTCCCGCCATTGCCACTCAATTCCCCTGCACGAAGGTCGAGCTCGAAAGGCCCAAATCGCACTCGATCTGGCAGAGTGGATGGCATGGGAACACCAGTCGATATGAGGGCAGAATGGTACTACTCCTCACGGTCCACAGCCAATCCATCAAAAGTGCCATCCCGACATCCCGACAAATCACTCTAGCAAGCCATTCACATTGTTGTACTTAGCTCAATCGCTCAGAATTCACCGCGAAATCACTGCTGCTGCATCGACCTTTGGCCCGTTCTGCCCCACACTCGCGCCGTCGTCGGGCAAATCCCGCCGACATATTTCGAGAACAGGAGATACTCTGATGAAACTCAATCGCACACTCGCAACCGTTCTTCTGGGCACCACGCTGTGCTTCTCGCTCGCAGCCGCTGCCCAAAAGGTCATCGATTTCAGCAGCCTGCCCAAGACCGGCGTGCTGTTGCCCATCCCCAACGGCTATGGCGGCATGAATTGGGGCAACTTCGATTACTTCACCGAGCTGCTCAAGACTGGCCCGCGGAACGTAGCCGTTCCCACTTTCACTTCCACAGCACAGACCATGTCGTCTGCAGACCCTAACCAGACCTTTCAGATGCTTGGTGCGGCTGTGACTGGCCAGTACAACACAACTCTGACCCTGTACGCCTATAACCATGGGTCGTTCGTGGGTTCGAAGAGCTATCCGCTGACGCCGTTTCTTCCTCCAATTCGAATCCCACCGGATTGGGGTGAAATCACCCAGGTCACCTTTGTTTGCAGGGACAGCCAGCAGAATGTGGCGATCTACAACATTTTGAGCGTGACGCTCCAGTAGCAAGTTGCGGTGGCGAGAATCCTGCATCAGGAAGATAGCGGCAGGCGGCCCCGGCAACCCACCTACCTCGACGAAATAGTCTCGAGAGTGCCCCGTTCAAGCGAAGTGTCCAGTCCCGAGACACTTTGTAAAGGATGTCATGGGACTGAACACGAAGCTTGAGCGGGGTGGGTGGCCCACATTTTGGGAAATGTGGGTTCGCCGGATGCCCCATTCAAGGCCGTCCTTTGGCCTTGAGTGGGGATTTCCATTCCTCGGTGGCCGACCATTGACAGTGGTCATCCATCACGCTGATCCGTGACCAACTCGCTTGGTGTTTCCCGCCACTCCCTGTACACTTCCCTCGGAAGGATGAGGCAGAGCTGTCGTCCCTGGAGTCGGCAGCCGGACACTACCCCTCCTCAGTAGGTGCTTCGACCTGTGATGGGTCCTGTTTACTCTCGGTTTTCTAGCCGTCCACCCGCCAACACTCCCGTCCAGCCTCAAAAAGTTATACCTAAGTCATTTATTAAGAGGACTTTGCCTGTAAGTCCGTTTGCTTGCAGGAACTTAGGTGCAGATGGTGCAATAAACCCTTTGTTTTCAGGGAGGGGGAGGGGGGTACCCCTTGCGCGGTACTTTCCCAAAATGGAAAAGCCCCGCCGCGAAAGTCAGCGTCCTGACTTATTCGACATGCTTGCGCAGTTTTGCGATGATTGCTGGCGCGCCATCCCTCGTCAAAGAGGAGATGACATGAGCATTCCGCAAATCGTGGGGGTCATCGCCGATCCTGGCGAAAACGATCCAGTCGAAATAAGAGCTTTTCAGGTTGAAGGAACAGCGGTGGGGACGGCGCTCGGATTTCCGAATTCGCCGGTCTACACGAACCGGCCCGACTTTCCCAGCCAACGGAAATATTGGCAGTATTTTTCCAATGGCTTGATCGTATCCGGATTCAACACCTGCGCGCAGGCGCTTTTTGGGCCGATCCTCGATTACTACGCGACGGTCGGCCAGTTCAACGGCCACATGGGATGCCCTTCCACCGATATCAAGCAGGCGCACGACGGCACCTCGTTCGCGGCCTTCGAAAATGGCGTGCTGTGGCTCGACAGCCAGGGAACAATTCATGAACTCCAGGCCCTGGCGCCGATCCTGATCAAGGCCTATTCGGGTATCGATCCCACGCCCACCGGGATTGCCGCCTTCGCACAGGCAAAGATGAATTCCCTGGCGCAACAAGCTATCCAGAACAACTCGCAGTTGAAAGACAACGTCAGCAGCATCAATGCAACGGTGCAATTCCTTTACACCGGCGCCGGAGGCTGCACCGGGGCCAGCACCCAGATCGCGGGAACATCGCTGCAGCGGTCGCACATCTTTCAGGTGCATTTCGACTTCAATCTAACCGGATGTGCAGGCGCGTTCGGCAATGCCTCCGCCGACCTGCACATCACGGCCCGGGTGAGAATCATTCCACCGTCGGTTTCGGCTTTTCTGGAGAGCTTCAACATTGACGCGGTTTCCAGCCCGTTCGGCGCCGGCGATAGCGACATCACCACCGGCTTGTCGAACGCGCTGTATCAGCAACAGGGTGTCGATCTGATTGGAGCGTCGCTGCCCGCGGGCGCCGAGATCCTTGCGGCTGTCGTCGACGAAGCCGGCAACGTGAACGCATATCAGGAGCCAATGTGCATGAGTTCGTCGATGGTAAGTCGCGCGGCCCAGCCGGGCGCAGAAGCGACCTTGGCAAAGATCCGCCGTTTACGCGACCACCATGTGCTCGGCGGCGAGCACGGTAAAGCGTTTACACAGATCGTGGAAAGCTTCGGTCCGGTGCTCACCGAAGCCATCCGGAGGGAAAAGAACGCGCCGGAGTTGCGCGCTAAAATCAGTCAATTCCTTTTGTCGCATTTCCACGAACATGCCGACCTGGAAAAGCTGGCGAAGGAGATCACGGAGCCCAGTAAGCGAGCAGTGGCCCTGTTGAATGCGGTCGCAAAACACAAGCGAGAAGGCGACCTCGAACGAGTGAGGGCGAGATCGGTGCGATTCATTCGCGAGGAAGTTCGGGACGACGCACAGTTCGCAGCCGTGATGGCGGCACTCACCCGCATGTTGCGAGAGGAAGAGGAGCACATTGCGAAACGCGGCGACAAGCACTGAGCCAATTCCTCGACAGACCCGACCGGGCGCGCCGTCAGGGGCGGCGCGTCCGTGGAAGGCCGCTCCGTACTGGTTCCTCAATCCATTAGCCTGGACCGTGCTGCTGGCGCTCACGACGTACCAGCTCTTCGTTCCCGCGCGCTACAAGCCGAGATGCCGCTACACCCCGTCGTGTTCCCGGTACATGGCGCTGGCGGTCCGAAAATATGGAGTGTTGAACGGCGTCCGGCTGGGCTGGCATCGCTTTCGGCGCTGTGTCGGGTTCGTGCCGGGAGGCGAGGACTGGCCGTAAAGAGAATACCCACTCAACCCGCCGCGGCGGGCTGAGTGGGCACCCGTAGACTCGTTAGCTTCGAGGTGCGGCTTACGCTTCGGCGCTGGCGGTTTCTTCGGCTGCAACCGGAACGGCTTCGGCAGCGACGGCTTCCTTCGCGACCGTTACCTTCACCGAAACCGTAACGTCCTGGTGCAGCTTGACCGGCACTTTGAACTCGCCCACGGTCTTCAGCGGCTCGTCCAACTGGATCTTGCGGCGGTCGATGGTGAAGCCCTTGTGCTCAAGCTCGCGTGCGATGTCCGCGGACGTCACCGAGCCGAACAACTGCTCTTTTTCGCCCGACTTGCGCGTGAACTCCAGCGCCACGGCGGAGAGCTGTTGTCCCAGAGCTTCCGCGCTGCCTTTTTCCGCGGCCGACTTGCGCACGGCAGAGGCCTTCATCTGCTCGATAACGGCCTTGTTGCCGGCGGTCGCTTCAATCGCCAGCTTGTGCGGGATGAGATAGTTGCGGCCATATCCCTCGGCGACCTTCACCACGTCGCCGCGATGGCCGAGCTTGTTTACGTCTTCTTTGAGAATGACTTCCATGTGTCCAACTCCGTATCAATCTTGTTTGGGACGAGGAACAGGCAATTAGTAATTAGGAATTCGAAATGCGAAGCCAATCACTAACCACTAGCCACAAGCCACTATCGACTCGAGAACGGCAGCAGCGCGATGTTGCGTGCCTGCTTGATGGCATCGGCCAGGCGACGCTGATGCGGCGTGCACACGCCGGTCAACCGACGGGGAACGATCTTGCCCGACTCAGCCACAAACTGCCCGAGCAGGCGCACGTCCTTGTAGTTGACGCCGTCAATCTTCTCG
>Ga0070765_100000785_pt1 | contig 18864 bp, 14 predicted proteins | sample HubBroMetageWFT5_FD_71516 | JGI IMG/M metagenome (GOLD analysis project Ga0070765, IMG submission 71516) | Warmed and freeze-thawed soil microbial communities from the Hubbard Brook experimental Forest, New Hampshire - Hubbard Brook CCASE Soil... | ecosystem: Environmental > Terrestrial > Soil... | reverse complement strand
GAACTGACGCGCGCGGAACTCGATTGGAACCCCGAAGTTTTCTACTGCCAGCATCAAACCGCGCCGTTCCCCGCGCGAATATTCATTCCGCCATTCGTCGAGCCGATTTCGTCAAACATCAATCCGATTTTGGCCCGTTGGCTCAACGTGTACGGCGTAAACATGGCCGCATATTTAGACGAGCATCAAATGCCCGGCGCCATCAATCGCGTGGGGTTCGACAATTGGTATCCCGGATTTCAGGACTTCACGGGAATTTTTCGAAACACGATTTCTTTCTTTACGGAAACGGCGCTTTACGCCTACGGGACGCCGCATTTCTATACCGTTGACGATTTTCCGAAGGACTACAAAGCGCTCGCCTCGCAAGTCTTTTACAGCAGCCCATGGGAAGGCGGATGGTGGCGGCTCAAGGACGCGGTGGATTATATGGTCGGCGCTTCGATGGCGGTGCTTGAAACGTCCGCCAAAAATCGCGAGGAGCTGCTCTACAATAAGTTTCAGGCCGGGCGCGACAACATCGCGCGATTCCAAAAGAACCCGCCGTATGCGTACGTAATACCCACCGAGCAGCGCGACCTGCCCACTGCGGCGACGCTCGTGCAGAAGCTGATGATCAACGGGATCGAGGTCAGCGAGGCTGTCAAGCCTTTCGCCGCGAATGGGAAGTCATACCCGGAAGGCTCGTGGGTTGTTCTGATGGACCAGCCGTTTGCGGGCCTCGTGAAGGAAATTTTCGAAGTGCAGAAGTATCCGGATTTACGCGAGACGCCAAATGGACCGCCGCTGAAACCCTACGACGTGGGCGGATGGACGCTGCCAATTCAAATGGGTGTGGACGTGGACGCCGTGTTGATGCCGGTTTCTGCGGAGCAGCGCGCGAACCTCAAACCCGTCGAACACTTCGCGGCACCCACTGGGCGTGTAGATGGCGCAGGACCTGTCTATTTGATGAGCCACCGTGCGAACAACAGCGTGAAGGCAATCAACGCGGTGCTCGCGGCCGGAGGTCAGGTGGCTTTTACATCGAAGCCTTCGGAAAACGCATCTGCTCCCGGCGCCATTGAGGTCGGGACCATCGTCATTTCCGGGATCGGCCACGACAAGGTCGCGGATATCGCATCCAAAAACTCGCTCGTGATCCAAAGCTCCGCGAAAGCTCCACCGGATATAGTCTCGACGAAAAAACCGCGCGTGGGTTTGTACCGACCCTGGGAGCCGAGCATTGACGAAGGTTGGACGCGCTGGATTCTGGAGGAATATGGCTTCGCGCCCATCACGCTTCGGAATGGAGATATTCAGGCGTCGCATTTGATTGACCGCTTCGACGCCATCATCCTGCCCGATCAAAGGCCCGCCGGCATATTGGACGGTTTCGCGCAAGGCTCGATGCCCGGGGAGTATGTAGGAGGAATTGGCCCGGCTGGCGTTGAGGCGCTGCGCCAGTTCGTGCAGAGCGGCGGGACGCTGATTGCCTTCAACCACGCATCGCAATTTGCGATTGATTCGTTCGGCCTGCCGGTGACGAACGTCCTGGCTGGCCTCAAGGAGGAGGAATTCTACTGCGCGGGTTCGCTGCTGCGCGTCGAAATTCACGATCCGTCGCACCCGTCGCTTTGGGGATTGCCGCGCGATCCCGCTGTGATGTTTGAACACGGCCCGGCGTTTACGCAGAAGTCGAATTTTCGCGGAGCGGTAGTGGCAAGTTACGCGGAAGATGCCAATCCGTTGGCAAGCGGCTATTTGCTGCATCCGGAGCGCATTGAGGGAAAAGCGGCGGCCATCGAGGTCGCCTATGGCGATGGGCGTATATATTTATTCGGGTTCAAGCCGCAATGGCGCGGCCAATCCCACGGGGCCTACAAGTTCGTCTTCAACGCGATTTACGATTCGCCGAGCCTCGCGAAGCCCACCACTTTCCCGAAGGTGCCACAGCCGCCAATCACGCCGCCCGCGCCTAAGCCAGAAGCCGCCGGGGCTGCCCAGGCCGGCGAAAAACCGAAGACGAAGTAGCATCCGGGATTTCCAGGTAGCGCCTTCTATTGCCTGTTGAGGCGGGCTGCTGCTAGAATATCGCGGCAAGAGCTAAATTGCTGCTCCTGCCATACTTCCCTTAAAAGGTTCATCCATGTCTGGACATTCTAAGTGGGCCACAATCAAACACAAGAAGGCGGCGACGGACGCTCGCCGGGGCAAGATTTTCACCAAGGTAATCCGCGAATTGACGATAGCGGCGCGCACAGGCGGAGCTGACCCGGTTACCAATCCCCGCCTGAGGACTGCAATTCTCCTCGCCAAGGGCGAAAACATGCCCAATGACAATATCGAGCGAGCGATCCAGCGCGGCACGGGAACGCTCGAAGGCGAGACGCTCGACGAAGTCACCTTTGAGGGTTACGGGCCCGGCGGGGTTGGCGTGCTCGTGCAGGTGGTCACCAACAACCGGAACCGCATCGTCAGCGAAGTGCGCCACATGTTCTCTAAGAATGGCGGAAACATGGCTGAAAACGGCGCGGTCGGCTGGATGTTCGAGCGCAAGGGCGATATCGCCGTGCCCAAGGAAGCGGCGGACGAAGAAAAAATGATGGGCATCGTCCTTGATGCCGGCGCGGACGACCTGAGCGACGATGGTTCCGTGTGGGGAGTTACTACGCCGCCTGAAGCCATGGAAAAAGTCCGCGAGGCGCTGATTGCCGCGGGCATCACGCCTTCCTCCGCCGAGGTTGGCTTTGTTCCGAAGAATACCGTGAAGCTGACGGGGCCGCAGGCGCAGCAGATGCTACGCATGATGGAAACGCTCGAAGATCACGACGACGTGCAGCACGTTTACGCGAACTTCGATATTGACGAGAAGGAAATTCAGGCCGCCGTCGCGAATTAATCCTCGCCGCGTGGCCTACGTCCACTGTTTCATGTGGCGCAGCCATTCTTTGCTGCACTCTGCTGTCTGCGCCATTCATTCGCGCGTCCACCTGTTTCCTTCGCCGCGCGTACCAAAGAAAAAACACTACCTACCGGTTCCGGGCCGCACGTACACTTGTCCCGGTCATGGCAACTCCGTTGATTTCCACGCGCACTCCCTCGAAAGAGATTCGCCTGTGCGTGCTTGGCGTAGATCCTGCGGTTGCTGGCGCCACTGGCTTTGGTGTCGTGGAATTCGTCGGCGCGCGTCCGAAACTTTTGCGATTCGGAGCGTTGAAGCTGCCCGCGCGAGCTACGTTTGCCGCGCGGCTCAGGGAAATTCACGGGTTGATCGCGCGACTGGTGGAAGAATTTTCGCCGGACGCGGTCGCAGTCGAATCCGTTTTCACGGCTTTGAATATGGGGACAGCGCTCAGGTTGGCCGAAATGCGCGGCGTCGTGCTGCTGGCGGCGGCGCAGGCGCAGGTTCCGGCGCATAGCTATTCGCCTCGCGAAGTAAAGGCTTGCGTCGCTGGTTACGGCGCGGCATCTAAGCAGCAAATGCAGCAAATGGTGAGTTCGCTTCTCGGTCTGACCGAATATCCAGAGCCGGCCGACGCGGCCGATGCGCTTGCCGTGGCCCTGTGCCACGCGCAATTATCGCGGGCGCGTGAACGCATCGCGATTGCCACAGGCGCGCGCAACGTTGCCGTGGCCCCGGGCGGCGGCATTCGGAGTGTACGAAACGCAACGCCCAGCCGCGTGCGCGCCGCGCGCGTCCAAGACTCGAGATGACATCTGATCGAATCTATTCGCGCCATCGCGTTCAAGGGCGAGTCCCTGTGAATATCTCCTCGTTTGCACGTATTGTTATCGCGACCGCTTTGTTGACCTTTGCGGTTCCAGGGCCGCACGCTCTTCGTCATGCGGCCACCGTGAAAGCCGCGGCCGCCGCTCCTCCCGATGCCACGATCACGTTCCGCAAAATTTTCAAGGCAAGCTATCCGGAGTTCGTCGAGATCAAATTGAGCGAGTCCGGCGCGGGGACTTTCGATATCCGCCAGCTCGACGAACAGGCTGGCGCGCAGCCTCTTGATATCGGGATGCCGATGGTGCAAAAGATTTTCGAGCTTGCGGGAAAGCTTCACGATTTCCAGGGTGTGGATCTCGAGGTACATCATCGTCTCGCCAATCTTGGCCAGAAAACGTTCCGTTACGAGAAAGGCAGCGAGACGCATGAGATTACGTTCAACTACACACTCGACCCGGTCGCCACGCAGCTCCTGAATATTTTCGAAGGCCTTACCCGGCAGGAAACCGATCTCTCCGATCTTCAGCGCTCGATGCATTACGACCGGCTCGGCGTCAACGACGTCCTCGCGCAGATGGAAACCGATTACAACACGAAGCTTCTCCCGGAGCCGGAGCGTCTGTTGCCGGCGCTCGATCAGGTCGCCGCGGACGAGAAGTTCCTCGAGATCGCCCGCCAACGCGCCCGCACTTTGGCCGGGCGCATCCGCGCTACCCAGTAGAAGCTTTCGCCTGGCCGCAGGGCCAGTCTCCGATGTTTACACTCTCTTCACATCTTTCATCCATCCTCATGGCGCACTTTCCGCATCAGAGGATAATCAGCATCATGGGGGCAACATACATGCATTCAAAAAATATTTGGCTGATTTTAGGCGTAATTTTATTCGTTCCCTTCCAGTCGCAGGGGCAGTCGAATCAGGCTCGACCGCTCATCACCCAAGCCGTGGACGATTCCAAACTGACCGTTCTCAAGGGCAACACGCATCCACTGGCGCGCGCCGAATTCGATCGTGGTGCTGCTCCCGCGGACCTGCCGATGGACCGCATGTTGATGGTCCTGAAGCGCAGCCCGGAGCAAGACGCCGCCCTCGAAAAATTGCTCGCCGAGCAGGCGGACAAATCCTCCCCGAACTATCACCAGTGGCTCACCCCTGCGCAAATGGGCGAACAATTTGGCTCTTCCGATAGCGACATCGCGACCATCACCTCGTGGCTCGAATCGCACGGCTTTCAGATCGGCAGCGTCGCCAGCGCGCGCAACCTCATCGAGTTCTCGGGGAATGCGGCGCAGGTCCAGGGGGCATTTCATACCGCAATTCACAAGTACGTCATCAACGGCGAGGAACACTGGGCCAACGCAAGCGATCCGCAGATTCCCACGGCGCTCACGCCTGCGGTTGTGGGGATCAAGTCGCTGCACAATTTCCTGGCCAAGCCGCTCTACCATCCCAAAGGCGCATATCTGAAATCGAAAACCACCGGTGAAGTGAAACCGGAATTCACCTTTAACAATTCAGCAAACGCCTGTTCATTCACCACGGTTACCTGTTACGCGCTGGCCCCTTATGATTTTGCAACCATCTACAACGTCCTTCCCCTGTGGAATGCTGGCTCGTCCATTGATGGCAGCGGGCAAGACATCGCCATCGTCGGCCGAACAAACGTAAATATCGCGGACATGCGCAATTTCAGAATCTTTGTCGGGCTCCCCGCAAAAGATCCCAATATTATTTTCAACGGCACGGCACCGGCGGTGAACGAGGGTGACGAGGGAGAGTCCGACCTCGATATGCAGTGGGCCGGCGCCGTTGCGCGGAACGCAAACATCGATTTCGTAACTTCCGCCAGTTCGAATACCACGGATGGCGTCGATCTGTCCGCCGAATACATCGTGGATAAAAACCTGGCTCCCGTCATCGGTTACAGCTATGGCCTCTGCGAGGCCGAAATCGGCAGCGCCAACGAACCCTTCTATGTCGAAATGTGGCAACAAGCCGCGGTTCAGGGCATCACGGTTCTCGTGGCAACGGGCGACACCGGTGCATCCGTCTGCGAAGACCCCTCGAATACGGATCCCGACCCGCAACCCGCCACAACGGGACTTGCGGTCAACGGGATTGCTTCCACGGCTTACAACGTTGCGGTGGGGGGAACGGATTTTGATGACTTCGATACCTGGACCACGTATTGGAGCGCCAACAACAACTCATCAACTCTCGAATCTGCCAATGGCTACATTCCGGAAATGGCTTACAACGATTCCTGCTCGAACTTCATTTTTGGCGAAGATGGTTTCAGCGCAAACGAAGAGACCAATTGCAACAACACAGCAAGTTTGGGAAGCGTCATCGCGCCTTTCGGCGGTGGAGGTGGCGTAAGCACTCTTAATCCCAAGCCGATCTGGCAAGCTGGGCTTGGAGTTCCCAATGATGGCCACCGTGATTTGCCCGATGTCTCTCTGTTTGCGGGTGACGGCACAATCGTGGGCAGCGCCTACATCGTGTGCCAGGCGGACACTGGCGCATCGTGCGTCTCCACAGCTCAGGGCACGTCATTCGCCCTGGTGGGCGGCACTTCCGCCTCCACGCAAGTGTTTGCCGGCATCATGGCGCTCGTTGACCAGAAAGCGAAAGGCCGTGAGGGCAACGCGAACACCGTGATGTATCCGCTCGCGGCGGTCGCCCCCACGGCGGCAAGCTGTAATTCGAGCGGCAGTCCCTCGAGCTCGTGTTCTTTCTACGACATCACGGCCGGAACAATCGAAATGCCTTGCGCGAAAGCCAGCCCAAATTGCATTGTCAATAATCAAGCGGATGCTTACGGATTGCTCTCCGGCTACAACGCTGGCGTAGGGTACGACCAAGCGACGGGCCTCGGCTCAGTAAATGCTTTTAATTTTGTCGAGGCCAATGCCTGGACCGCCGGCATCAACCCCGCGTCGGATTTCACTCTGACTTCCACACAAGATTCCCCGACAGTCCCGGTAGCCACGCAAGGCGGATCGGGTATCCTTTCGTTAACGATTACCGCGATGGGAAATTACTCGGGCACAATCAATCTCACACCGTCGCTCTGTTCGGGATTGCCCTCAGAGGCAACGTGCAGCTTCAGCGTTGGTTCCGTAACCGTCAGTCCGGCAAGTCCGTCGGCGAATTTTTCTCTTACCGTAAATACCACGGCGCCGAGCCTGGTGGTGCCGGCGAACAAGCGCTTCACGCCCGGCCTGTGGCAGACGATCGGCGCATTCGCATTATCCAGCCTGCTCGCCGCCTTCTTTATTCTGTTCAACACGCGCAAGAACCGGCGTTGGAGCACGGCCTTCGCACTCATCTTATTTGGCCTCTTGATTTCAGTCTCCGCCTGCGGTGGTGGAGGTGGGGGCGGCGGTGGTGGTGGCGGAGGAGGAGGCGTCGGAGGGACGCCCACGGGAACGACGCCCGTTGTCGTGACGCTGCAGGATGGAGCGGCAACGCCAACAATTCATTCGATCGTGTTCACACTCACAGTGAACTAACCGGGAGTCTTGCTCGCTCCTGCGAATTGGCTATCTTGGAAACGCCTCCGCGCCATCCCGACGGGGGCGTTTCCTTTTCGGCATGAAAAGAAACCACCCGTACCCGTTTCTCAGGGTGTACCATCTAACCCAATAGGTACGTTCCCCAAGGGGGCGCATCATGAGAAAGCACCATTTCCCCTTCTTTGCCCTGGCCTCGGCGATTCTCCTGGCTTGTATTTTCGCGGCACCCGCTCGCGCAACCGACGATAGCTACAGCTATGCCCGGATTGTGCGCTTGAGCTTTGTTACCGGAGACGTTCAAATCCTTCGCCCGGGCGCCTCCTCGAATTGGGAACCCGCCTTCGCCAACATGCCCATTCAGCAGGGCTTTACCATTGGCACCCGCAACGGCATTGCCGAAATTGAATTCGAGCAGGGGACAGCAGTGTGGGTGTCGCGCGACTCCGTCCTGCAATTTACCGAACTGGCGCTTTCCGATGGCGGCCGCATCACGAAAATGACGCTGGCGCAGGGCCAGGCAAGTTTCCAGGCTGGCGTAAAAGCAGGAGACACCTTCGAGGTTTCCACTCCGCAATTTCAGGTAGCGCCCGCAGGAAGAGCCGTATTCCGCATTGAGGATTTTTCGGGCGGAACGGGAGGTTCGGTCTCTGATTTTTCCGGCAGGCTTTCGATCTCCTCTTCAGCTGGCGCGCAGAATTTGTCGCAGGGCCAGACGCTGACGTTTAATGGCAACGCTTCCGCCAAGCTGACGATTTCGAACAATGCGCCTCGTGATGCATGGGATCGCTGGGTGAGCACGCGCGAGAATTATCTCGTCAATGGCGACCTTGCTACGCAGCAAAACTCTTCTTCACCCAACTCCTACGGCTCGGCGGATCTTTCGGCCTACGGCTCGTGGAACACCATTGCGGGTTGCGGTTCCGGTTGGCAACCTTACGGCGTAAGAGCGGGATGGATGCCGTTCCTGGACGGGCAATGGATGATGTATCCGGGCCTCGGTTGGACATGGGTCAGCTTCGAACCCTGGGGTTGGATGCCGTATCACTTCGGCGGATGGACCAACTGCGGCGGAGCGGGCTGGCTGTGGACGCCTGGAGAAAACTATTTCTGGAATCCTGGTTATGTTCAGTGGGTCGGCAACGGCGGCAATCTTGGTTGGAGACCTCTTTCTCCACGCCATCCGCGCGTTAATCCTCCTCATCCGGCGGCAATGCCCGTGGTGGTCGCCACGAAGAATCTCACCCGAGAGGGCCGCTACGAAGTGAAAACGTCTTCGAAAGTGGCAAGCTCTTTCCACGAACTTTCTGGGCCGCCTCTATCAGATGGCAAGATGCCCGCTCCTGGGAGTTCTTCAGCGGATCGAGGCTCCGCTACGCGCGGAGGCGGACAAGTTCTGGTATCCACGGCTGCGAGCCTGAATGCGCTCCGGGCTGCGTTGGGTGAAAGCGTGTTGCCCTCGCCCGTCGGGCGTGCTATTGGCAGCGGAGCTTCTCGCGCGCCAGGCGCTACCCCTGCCCCGATCATGCTGCCCGCAAGAGCATTGGTGAACGCCGCCCCGCCGCCTGCAAAAATTCCTTCGCCACCTCCAGCGAGGGCGTATGCGTTTGCGCCTTCTCAACCCGGGCAGGCGAGTGCTCGCCCTTCGGGTTCATCGGAATCGGGCCGCGGATGGGGCGGCGCTTCTTCTTCATCGTCTGCCTCTTCCTCATCGCGGTCGGAATCCTGGGGCGCGTCGCGCGGAGCTTCGGCGCCTTCGTCGGCACCCGCTTCGGCGCCATCTTCTTCTTCCTCTTCATCAAGTGGGGGCGGGAGCCACCCACATTAAAACGAAGTCTGTCGATTAGAGGCTGCGAGTGCGAAACACGCTATTCGATTGTAATGCCCGCGTAGCCGACAACTTTGTCTAGCTCACCGTTGATGTCTCCGGAAGTTGCGTACCGAATCAGTGTCGCTTTCTTCGCGCCGAGCTCAATTACCGCGACGAGCATGGCCACGGTTGCCGCATAACCGCACATCGTGATTCCTTCCGACCGCACCGTGTCATAGAGCCCTCGCGGATCGAGTGCAAGAATCCGCTCGATGGCGCGATTGTCTTTTAACCGCGTGATCGCGTCATTCTCGTAGTGATTCATATCCGAGCTGGCGATGATCGGAACTTTATCCGCTTGCGCTCGCACCACCTTCGCCACCGCGCGCCCCAAGTCTTCCAGGACGGGATAGCGATCCGTCCCCAGCACGATCGGCACGAACCGAAAATCGGCCGCCATTCGTTGCAGGAACGGAAGCTGCACCTCGAGCGAGTGTTCGCTCTCGTGCGCCACGGCGTCCTCCCGCAACCGCGGGCATTCGTCTGTCAGCTCGGCCGCGAGTGCCGTATCAATGGGCACCGCGCCCAGCGGCGTCTGCCAGCTTCCTTTGGAGAGGATCGCCATAGATTCACCGCGCGGAAAATGGCGCGGCCCAATCAGGATGCAGCGAGCCGGAATCCGCAGCGCGGAATAAACCGCGCCCGCCACGTGGCCCGAATACACGTACCCCGCATGAGGAACCACGCAGCCGAGCGCGGAGATTTTCTCCTGCCCGCCCGTGGCGAATTCATCCACTTGTTTGGCGAGTTGCTTCGCGTCCGAAGGATAAAAGCGGCCAGCAACGGCAGGCGGGCGATTCATACGCGAAAAGTTGTAACACAGCGGCTTCTGAGTGCAGGCACTGAATCAGATGGGCTTCGAGGGTTTTCCCTGAATCTTCATCGCCACGGTTTGTCCCGGCATGTAGAGAATTTTAACTTTGTCGCCGGTCTGGTAGCCGCCCTGGTTCACAATTTGCTGCATTTTGTCTTTGATTTTTTCGTCGTAGGTGAACGTGTGGATGGCCCTGTCCGTTGCTTGTTCGCGAACCATAATCGAATGATTATCCGCGTGAATCACTTCAGCTTTCAGCCAGACAGCCTTGGGCGGAATCTGCTTCACCACCATCGGCGCGGAAGCATCCGCTTGCGCACAGGCCGGAATCGCGCTGGTTGCCAATCCCGCGGCGATCAGGAAAGTGACAGCGATGAGTTTAGAGTTCTTCATCGAACGATATTTTCAGCGATTTCAGAAATTTAATGTCCTGCGGCGTGATTTCAACCTTTGGCCCGGTTACATCCTCATCCAGGATTTCCTCGTCCACGCGAATGTGCAGTGATTCCAGGAAGCGGCGGTCCTGCGTCGTCATTTTCGCGTCCTGGTTGGAGCGTCGCGCGAGACCAATCGTGGCATCGAGTTTCAGCACGATATCGAATCCCGCCGCGCGCACTCCGGAAATTGCTTCAGCGATTCGTTCGGAGTCCGACACGGTGTCGTTGATCGCGTGTCCCAGTTCCCGCAGCAACTGTTTCATTTTATCGTCGAGTTGCAAGGGCGTGCCTCCTGTGATTAGCCCTTCCTATACCAATTTTAGGCTGGGGGCAACAACGAAACAAGCCCGACCTGCAAGTCGCGTCCCGCGGCGGTTACCTGGCCTTCGCGGCCATGGCCTTTTCACCCTGCCAGCGCAGCCGCGCCACCACCAGACGAATGTCGTCGAAAGCGATTTCCGGCGGCAGAGCGTCCTTGATGGCACGAAGCCGTTTCAGGCCGATGCTGGCGCACGCCTGCTCGATCTTTTTTTGCTCCGCATGGCCAACCCAGGCAGGGTTGAAGCTCAGTGCTCCCTGCTCCACCAAATCGGCAACCATGGCCACGACGGTAGAAATCTGCCGCTCGCGAATTCGGGCGATCTCCACGATCGTCCGGCCTTCGGAAAGCAGCCGCATCGTCTCCTCTGCGGGTTTTGACTTCTTCTCGCCTGACTCCACCGCGCGGGCGCCCTTTCGAAATTTGCTCAGAGCGTCCAGGATCTGCTCGCCATAGAGTTCAAGTTTGCGTTCGCCGAAGCCCGCAACACGAAGCAGCTCGGAAAGCGATTTCGGCTGTGCGCTGCAAAGCTCCGCCAGCGCCGTATCGTGCATCACGATGTAGGCGGGAATCTGGCGCTCCTTTGCCGTGATGCGTCGCCATTCACGCAGATATTCGTGGAGTTCCGAATCCGATTCAGCGCCCGCAGCCCTTTTGCCTCGTCGGGATTTTTTGCGTCTTGGCGGCGCAATTTCGGCAGACTTCAGCATCCATTCCGGCTCGCCGGCGCAGACGTCGCAAGCCTTGCAGGATTTCCATTTGGGTGTCTCGCCGAAGTGACCGCAAATCTTCTGATGGCGGCAGATGCGCTGCTCCACAAAGTCTTGAATTTCGCGATAGCGCTGCCAGGCGCGTTCCTTTTCCTCGGGATCTGCAATTTGCCCGATGAAATAGGCGTGCAATCCCGCGTCGCGTTTCTGCCAGAGCAAAAGGCAATCGGCGGCGCCGCCGTCGCGCCCGGCGCGCCCAGCCTCCTGGTAAAACTGCTCGATGGATTTCGGCAGAGAGAGATGAATCACCGCGCGCACGCCAGCCTTGTTTATGCCCAATCCAAACGCGACCGTGCCCACCAGCACGCGCACTTCATCGGACATCCATCGTTCCTGGCTCCGCCTTCGCGAATCAGCATCCATCTTGCCGTGATACGCAAGTGCGGGGATGCCTTTTTCTCCCAGGTAATCCACCGTCTCTTCCACGCGCTTGATCGTCGGCGCATAAACGATGATGTTGCTGCCGGAATGCTTTCGCAGCGCCTTCAGCAGCAGGGGCATTTGCTCGTCGCCGGCGCATTTTCTGACGATGTAGCTGAGATTGGGCCTATGAAAACTCGCGATGTACTTGTCAGGCTCGCGCAGTTGAAGTTGTTCGATGATGTCGTGCCGCACGCGGCGCGTGGCGCTTGCGGTGAATGCCGCGATGGCACAATTGGGGAAATTCTTCCTCAGCCGGTTCAATTGCCTGTATTCCGGACGGAATTCGTGTCCCCATTCGGATATGCAATGCGCCTCGTCAATGGCAAAAAATGAAATCGGCACGCGCGCGAGCCATTCCAAAGTATCCGCGCGCGCCAATCTTTCCGGCGACACGTACAGCAACCGGTAGCGCCCCTCGCCCGCTTCGCGTATCAGTTGCGATTGCTCCTTCTCGGAAAGAAAGCTGTTCAGCGCCGCCGCTTCGATTCCCATCTGCGTCAATTGGGCCACCTGATCCTGCATCAGCGCGATCAGCGGCGAAATTACGATCACGGTCTTTCCAGAGAGCAACGCAGCCGGCAGTTGGTAACATAAAGATTTCCCCCCGCCGGTCGGCATCACCACGCACGCGTCGCGGCGATCAAGCAGGCTGCGCACAATGCGCTCCTGCAGCGGGCGAAACGAGGAGTATCCCCAGTAGCGGCGCAAGGCCGCCATAACCTCGGAGTTTGGAATCAACAGATCGATTATAGGCGCATGGCGAAATGCCCGTCGATGTCTGTTGGCCGTGTAAAAAGATTTTCGCGGCAATCCCGAACGGCACTAGAATTGTCAAGTGCCGTCCAATTTGCCATCGGCTGTCAGGCGTTCCGCCACCACCACTTTGCGCCTGTTCTGGCGCGCCGCGCGCCAGCTTTTTCACGAAGCCCTCGGAGCCATTTTCGGCCTATTCGCCGTGTACGGCCTCATCGTGGCGTGGCGCCAATGGCAACATCGCCCGGTATGGTGGCTCCTGAGCTTCGCGCTTGCCTATGCCGCGATGATGGCTGCTTTCGCGTTTCTTTCCTTCCGCCGCGCGCGCCGTGTCCGGTGAAAATTTGACCGAGCATATCAAGAAGGCAGCCAACCCCCTCGAGCCGAGGCTTGCCTCCACTACAGGTCTTCCCATGGAGACGGTCGTTACGCCGGATTCTCTCTCCGATTGGGACGCCGAGCGCGACCTTGGCTATCCCGGCGCGTTTCCGTTCACGCGCGGCGTTTATCCCACGATGTATCGCGGACGCCCCTGGACGATGCGGCAATATGCCGGCTTCGGCAACGCGGCGGAGTCGAATCGCCGCTATCGCTACCTGCTCGCGCAGGGCCAGACGGGCCTCTCCGTCGCTTTCGATCTGCCCACGCAAATTGGCATGGACTCCGATCACGCGCTTGCGCTCGGCGAGGTCGGCAAGGTGGGCGTTGCCATTGACTCGATTGAAGACATGCAGGCCTTATTCGAAAGCATTCCGCTCGAGCGCGTCTCCACCTCGATGACCATCAATTCCACCGCGGCAATATTGCTCGCGCTCTACGTCGCGGTCGCGAAGCAGCAGGGCGCGAATCTGCAGCGTCTCGCGGGCACCGTGCAGAACGACATCCTGAAAGAATACATCGCGCGCGGAACTTACATTTACCCGCTCCGTCCGGCGATGCGCATCGTCACCGACATTTTTGCCTGGTGCCGCCACGAAGTGCCGAACTGGAATGCCATCTCGATTTCCGGCTACCACATTCGCGAGGCCGGCTCCACCGACGTGCAGGAAGTCGCGTTCACGCTCGCAAACGGGATTGCATACGTTGAGGCGGCCGTTGCCGCGGGCTTGCAGGTGGACCAATTCGCGCCGCAGCTCTCCTTTTTCTTCAACTCGCACAACGAGCTTTTGATGCAGGTCGCCAAGTTTCGCGCCGCCCGGCGCCTGTGGGCCCGCACGATGCGCGACCGCTTCGGTGCGCGCGATCCGCGTTCCATGATGCTGCGCTTCCACGCTCAGACGGCGGGTTCCTCGCTCACCGCGCAGCAGCCCGAAAACAATCTCGTGCGCGTCGCGCTGCAATGCCTCTCGGCTGTGCTCGGCGGTTGCCAGTCGCTCCACGCCAACGCGCTCGACGAAGCCCTCGCGCTCCCCACAGAGCAGTCCGCGCTCCTTGCCCTTCGCACGCAGCAAATCCTCGCCCACGAAACAGGCGTCGCGAACACGGCCGATCCGGTTGCCGGCTCCTACGCCATTGAGAAGCTCACCAGTGAAATCGAAGCCGCAGCGGAAAAATACATCGCTAAGATTGACGCCATCGGCGGAATGCTGCGCGCCATCGAGGCCGGCTATGTCCAGCAGGAAATTCAGAAGTCCGCGTACGAATACCAGCAAGCAGTCGAGGGCGGCGAGCAGGTCGTCGTCGGCGTGAATCGCTTTCAAGCCGAAGAAGAGCGGCCGATTCCCACGATGCGCATTGATCCCGAACTCGAGCGCGCGCAGGTCGGCCGTCTGCAAGCGTTGCGCGCCCGTCGAGATGCCGCGAAGGCAGCCGCAGCGATCGCGGAAATCGAGCGCCGCGCCCGTGGCAACGAAAACCTGATGCCCGCAATCCTGACTGCGGTCGAAAACTTTGCCACCGTCGGCGAAATTTCCGATGCCCTTCGTCGCGCCTTCGGCGAATACCAGGAATCAGTCGTCATTTAGCTATGACGCTTTTACTGGATCTAATTCCTGCGCGCCCCACCCGCGTTAACTTTCACACTCCCCAATGAAAACCAAGGCGATTCCCGGCAATGAAATTGGCTGGCCGCGCCGCATCGTCACCCTCGCCGAAGCCGTGAAGTACATCAATGCAAACGGCTATTGCATGCTCTTCGCGGTAAAAAATGTGCCGCTTCCGTCCCTCTATTACGCCGTCACACGCCGCAACCGCGTGGAAAAAAAGGTTTGGGACAAATATTCGATGATGGTTTGGCGCTGGAAAGACGAACTCCCCGCCCGCCGCCGCGCCTTCTACGCGAAATATTTTCGCGGCCGCGGTACGTTTATTTCCCTTCAGAAGCTCCCTGATTTTCTGGCCATGCGAGAGGCTGCCGTCGCCCCCGGCGATCATGAACGATTTTATGCCCAGGGCCGCATCCGCGAAGACGCTCGCCTTGTCTGGGAAGCGCTTGCAACGCACGGCCCGCTTGCCACTCTCGAACTGCGCCACGCCTGCAAGCTCGAATCAAAAACCGGAAACATCCGGTTCAAGCGCGCCATCCTGGATTTGCAACGCGAGCTAATTGCCGTTCACTCAGGGTCTGAACAGGAAACCGCGGCGTGGGCTTCGGGACGTTATGATTTGACGTCCCGTGCGTTCCCAAAGGAAACGGCAGCGGCGCTCGACATCTCGCCCGCCAAGGCCCGCATAAATCTCGCCGTGAAGTATCTCGAATATCACCCGGCGGCGGCGCCCTCGCATCTGAACAAGCTTTTCGGATGGTCGAAGGATGAAGCCGTCGCCGCGCTCGCACCAGTAAAGGACCACTAAAGGAAATGGCCAGCCGATGAAACTGATTCTCGCCTCAGCATCGCCTCGCCGCGCGCAAATACTCCGTGATGCCGGTTTCGCGTTTGAAGTTCGCCCGGCGCACGTGAACGAGACGCGCCTCCCCCGCGAATCCGCAGCCGCCTACGTCTCGCGCCTGGCAAGCAGCAAGGCTCGCCTGATTGCCCGGAAGCTTCAGGCAAAAAATAAAAATGCATTCGTAATCGGCGCTGATACGGTTGTCGTTGCCGGGCGCCACATTCTAGGCAAGCCCGCAAACGCCGCGGACGCTCGCCACATGCTCCGCCTGCTCAGCGGGAAAAAACACAAAGTTCTCACGGGCGTCTCAATAATAAACGTTTTCAGCGGGCGGGAATCCATCCACGTCGAAACAACACAAGTGCAATTCTCGCGAATCACCACCCGGGACATTCGGGAATATTTGGCCACGCGCGAGCCATTTGACAAGGCAGGCGCCTACGGCATTCAAGGCATCGGCGGGCGTTTCGTCCGTCGCATCGAAGGCTGCTATTTCAACGTGATGGGGCTTCCTCTTTCGCGCGTCTCGTCCATGCTCCGCGCCGCTGGTTGGCGCGATCGCAAGCCCCGGCGAAAAATCAAATCATAGGTCATCTACGCGGAGTTCCGTCTCCGCGCTCTTCCACGCTTCTATGAATTACGCGTGTACCCATTCGGCGTCCGCCGATTTGTTTTGCGCTTTCAGGCTTTGCCACAATCCAAAAAGCGACCGGCCGTCTCGTTCGGCGAACCCGCAAGCTCGTGCGGCGCAAAAATACTCGCCGCACAAAAAAGGGGCGCCAGCAAGAATGTGAACCTGAGCAGGGCGAATCGGTTCTTCATTTTTGGAGCCTTTGACTGGAGGAGGTGTCGTTGCGGCAAAATTCTAGGCGAACTGCGAAAAGAGGTCAAATCCCTGCAGGGCGTTGCAGCTCCAAATAATCGCGCGAGTGCGCTTACTTCTTATCTTCCACGGGTGCAGCGGGCGGCGCGTTGGTGGTCGTTGTGGATGCCGGTGGATTTGTGGGAGGCGGTTGATCTCGCATCCCATCCTTGAATTCGCGAATCCCGGTTCCCAAACCCTTCATGAGTTCGGGAAGTTTACGCCCCCCGAATAGCACCAGCACGATGGCCAGCACGATCAGAAGGTGCATCGGACTTAGTTCCATACAAACTCTCCTCTGTGCCGCCATTCGCCCGGAACGACCCGCTGGCATTGAATCGCAGCAACCTCAAATTCCCCTAAAGTATAACACGCTCATCGCCCACCCGGCGGGTCACCTGCTCCCGGTCCAGGTATTCCAGCAGCGGGATAGCGTATTTCCGCGTCACTCCCGTTAGTTCCTTGAATGCGGGCACTCCCAGGCGCGAGCCGCGCTCGCCGCGATACTTCGTCAGCATTTCCCGCACCCGCGCGACCGCCGAGCGATGGTACACCAGGTCGTCAGCCACTTTGATCAGCACCTTTTCGCGCAGCAGAATTTGCAGAATCTTCTGGGCGCGGCGCGACTCCACCGGCAATTTTTCCAGCACAGCGGCAAAGCTCGGCACCGCGAGCCCCGCCTGCTCAAATTCCCGCGCGATCAATTCCTTCGCTCGTGCTTCCTCGGGCGAAAGTGCAATTTCACGGCCCGCTCGCTGCACAAGATCGCCCGAAATCACCAGGGCGCGCTGCCTTACCAGATCGTCCAAAGCCGCCGCGAATATTTCAACGCGAGGATTCCCCGCGCGTCCGCGCAAATCCTGCTTGGGGATTCCAGGGAGCAGCGGATTCTCGATGTGAAAGGCCTCGACGGCCTGGCGAATTGCGGCGGCGCATTTCGTCATGGCCTGCGCCGAAGCCAGCGTCAACGGCTGCTCGCCCAGGATTCGCAGCCGTTTCTGTGCGGCAAGCTTCCCGGCCGCCTCGCGAATTTCCTTCTCCGTCCACCCTGTGCGTGCCAATACGTCTCGCATCCCCAGCCCGCGCGGCGAAGCCTCTGCAATCACCGCCAGAACCTCTTCATGGCTTCCGCCCCCGAGCTTTTCAAGAAACGCCGCCACAGCCGGATCACTCCGGCGATGGCGCGGCGCCCGCGCATCAATCACTCCCCCACCGCCAATCGTTTCCACGGGCGAAAATTGCCGCAGGATGAACCTGTCGCCGGGGACCAGCAAAATCTCATCCTCCAGTTGTAGTTGCGCCAGCGCCGATTCGCCCGGTGCAAGCACGCTGCGATCCAGCAGCACAACCTCCGCAATCGTTTCCGCAGTCCCTTGATGGAAATGCACCTGCGACCGATTTTTCATTGGCCGTGCTGACGCAAGCAACGCGATGCGCGCATCCAGTCTCTTGGTCGGCTCGAAAATGTCCGGCGCTGCAATCACCATTCCACGGTTGATTTCCGTATGGTCCAGCCCCGCGAGGTTGACTGCTGTTCTTTGCCCCGCCACAGCTTGTTCGATGGTCTTTCCGCCCGAATGCAGCCCTCGAATTCGCAAGTGGCGCCGCGCCGGAAACAGCTCAACTTCATCCTCCAACTTTGCAGTGCCGGAGACGAGCGTTCCCGTGACCACAGTGCCAAAACCCTTCATCGCAAACGACCGGTCAATCGGCAACCGAAAATGTCGCGTGGAATCCTTTGCCGGAACGCTTTCCGCCACCATGCGAAGCCCCTCGCGCAATGTGTCCAGACCGGCGCCGGTCCGAGCGCTCACCGGAACAATCGGTGCCCCCTCCAGGAATGCCCCGTGGACGAACTCTTCCACCTCGAGCCGCACCAGTCCTAATACGTCCGATTCCACCAGATCGGATTTAGTGATGGCAATTATCCCGCGTGGAATTTCGAGCATCCGGCAAATTTCGAAGTGTTCGCGCGTCTGCGGCTTCAACGATTCATCCGCGGCAACCACGAATAGGACCATATCAATCCCGCCTGCGCCCGCCAGCATATTGCGCACAAATCGCTCGTGCCCCGGGACGTCCACAAATCCCAATTGGACGCCCTTGAGATCGAGAAAGGCGAACCCGAGATCAATCGTTATTCCGCGCCGCTTTTCCTCCTCCAGGCGATCGGGATTCGTCCCCGTCAGCGCTTGGACAAGCGACGATTTCCCGTGGTCGATGTGGCCGGCGGTGCCGACGATGACGTGTTTGGGTATTCCCATCAAGCGACTCGCACCGATGCTAGCGGAGTTGGCGAGCGCGGGTCAAACGAGCTTGGGGGAGTTCCCGAAATTTCTGGAGAATCAATATGTGGAAAGTTCAGGCCGATTTTCGCAGACCGCGGGCGGATGCTACTTCCTTCAGGATCGCCTGCGCGGCTTCGCGTGGGCTCGATGCTGCTGTGATCGGTCGCCCGACCACCAGAAAATCGGCTCCCGCGCTCGTTGCTTCACCGGGGGTTGCCACCCGTGCCTGGTCGTTCGTAGCAGATCCTGCAGGTCGAACACTCGGCACAAGGAT
>Ga0070765_100000783_pt1 | contig 18889 bp, 10 predicted proteins | sample HubBroMetageWFT5_FD_71516 | JGI IMG/M metagenome (GOLD analysis project Ga0070765, IMG submission 71516) | Warmed and freeze-thawed soil microbial communities from the Hubbard Brook experimental Forest, New Hampshire - Hubbard Brook CCASE Soil... | ecosystem: Environmental > Terrestrial > Soil... | reverse complement strand
CCGGCGCTGTTCGCTTCTATCGCCGGAGTGCTTGCGGCCTGGGGCATGAACATCGTCAAAGCGGATGCGTTCGCGAACGAAGCGGGCGTGGTTCTGGACACTTTCCATTTCATCGATCTACATCGCACGCTGGAATTGAATCCCGGTGAAATTCCGCGGCTGCAGCAATCGATCGCGCAGGTTGTCAGCGGCAAGCAGCCGCTTGAGCCGTTGCTGAAAGGCCGGCTGGCGGCAGCGTTGGCTCGTCCTCCCAAAGTTGCCATTCCCACGTCCATCAATTTCGACGACACTTCATCGGTGCACTGCACTTTGATGGAAATTGTTACTCAGGATCGCGCGGGATTGTTGTACGAAGTTGGTTCCGCGTTGGCGCGTCTCTCCTGCAACATCGAAGTGGCGCTGATCGATACCGAAGGCCAGAAGGCCATTGACGTCTTCTACCTTACGTCCGAAGGTAAGAAACTCACGGCCTCAAAACAAGAACTCCTCCGCGAAGTCCTGAAAGGCACCCTGAACTAATCCGCTTTCTCTTCTCTGCGTAGGGCGCGGCACTGCTTTGCCCTGATCCTCGAAGGGGTGCGCCCCTTGCCCGTCTGCCGCAGGCAGGTCCGCACGACCATCGCATCTTGGTAATGTTTGTTCTTTCTTTTGTAGGGACCGCCTTCTGAGGCGGTCCGCCAACTATTGATCTTGGCGCGATATTCGAGCACAAGTCGTTTCTACATGTAGGTCTTGAAGCCTCTTCCTTCGACCCCGATCCCTTCCGACTCACCGACCCGCTCGCTCCGATTCAATCCTAGTATTCGGGAAGTAATGGTCCAATATTTCGCGAAAAGTTGCGCCATTCTCCGCCATGGCTCTGGCTCCGCGTTGGCACAATCCGATCCCGTGTCCTTGCCCGAACCCTTCCAACACAACCTTGCCGCCTTCTTCGTGGGCCGTGAAGTTGTCGCTGGGCACAGCGTCCCAACCCAAGCGCCGGCCGACACTCAAGCGTCCGTTTTCGCCGGTGCCCAACAGTGCGGCATCTTGCGGTGAAACTTTTCGCGCCCACTTAATTGGATTTTTGTAACAGAAGTCACAGATCACGGAAAAATAGGGATACTCTCTGGAGAACAGCCCGATTTCTTGCGGTGTTCGGGTGTGGCCGCTGCAACTTCGCGTGAACATCGCCGCCACCGGCTTGCCGTTGTACGCCAGGATCATCCCACGCGTATCGTCCGCAGCCTTCGCTGCCGGAGTCCCGGCCGCGGGAGGCTCCCGCAAGAATTGGCAGTGCGTCAGGTCGCAGAAATCAAACTCTGAGTGCCGCGTGCCGCCGGCTGCAAAATAGGATCTCGTGGCGACCGCTTGGGCCTTTAGTGCCTCGAGCGGGGTATCTTCCGTCATCTCCGCCCGCACCACAGAACCTACCGCGGTTTCCAGGTCCATCTTAACGATAGGCATCACAACACCATCTTTTGCGATGACTCGAAGCGCGCCCCGATAGTTGCGCTTTATTTTCCCGGGAATCGTAAGAACGAAGTCCGCTGCATTCTGATTCCGTCCGGTAGCCTGAATCTCCTTAGCTCGGAGCTCCTTCTTCCCGCAGTTCCCCAGCAGAGCGTCTCCCGTGACGCGAATTTGCAGAGCGCTGCACTGGGATCCTGCGACTACAAAAATACTCTGCCCCGCAGCAGAAACGAGCAGCTCCTGTTTTTCTGATGGGGCAAGCGTCAGCTCCTTGGGATGAAAAATAACGAGCACGCCAATGTTGACGCTCTGTGCGCTGGCCTTCGTGCACAAAAGGAAAGCGGCGCAAACAAGAACCTTCCACGCTCGCATCGCGTGCTCACTCCTCCATGCGCCGCAACATTCGCGCCGCCGTTTCCGCAGCCTTAGCTCCCGCAACGCCATGCACCCGCACCATCAGGAAAACTTCCGGGCGCGCCGCCGGCACCAGCGCGATCACGAAACCGTCCGCAGGCGCCCACGGAGTATGCGTGCACGGTGCGGTCCCAGTTTTGACCAGTGCATCGGTCCGCTTCAAAGCTCTGCCCACTGCGGCGCCGGTTCCCCGCCGTGCGGATTGTTTCATGCCTTCCAAGAGTTCTCGCACGCCCGGCTGGTCTTTGCGGTGGTAAAGCTCGAGGTACGCGCGGGCCATGTGTAGCGGGGCAATTCGCCATTGCTCGCCAATCCCAATCAGCGTCGCGCTAGTGGTTGCCGCGCCGGGTGACTCCAATCCGAAACTCTGCGTTACTGGTAGTAGCTGCTCAGACGCCACACTCTCCGCGAGCCGGCGAAAATAGGAATTACACGAAACCGAAACTGCACCAACAATATCCAACTTTCCGTGCGGCTGATCCTGCCAGCATCCGCTTGCTTTGCCTCTGCATTCGTAAACGGGATAGCGATAATCGTGCGCTGCCGCGAACGCCATCGCGGTGAATGGTTTCACCAGCGAGCCCAGCGGAATCGGCTTCTCGTAGTTCTCCCAGTGGCTTGCCAAAAGCGCTCCGGAACGCGCATCTAGCAAAAGGTACGACGCGCTGCTGCTCGAGAACTCGCGATCGAGAATTTGCGCCGCCGATTGTGCGAAGAGCGAGTGGTGTGGCGGAGTTGTTGATGAATCGACTTGGGCGTGCACGCAGATCGGCAGCAGAAGCAGGAGCACAAGAACAAAATTAACGCGTTTCGCTAGTGCGTCCATGCGTACGTGACCGTTTGCATCTGCTTATCGGCCGAGTCACGCACGACGATCTTCTCCGAAGCCAGCCCGCTCAAAGTTTGGCTCAGGCTCCCAATGTTTCCGGAAAAGAAGTCGGGCGCCTGCCCAGCACCGCCAGAGGCATTTTCCAAATCTAGCATGTGTGTCAATTTCAGGAACGGGCCCTGCTCAGACTGGCGATTGAATCCCGCTACAAACGCGCTCGGAGCAGCGGTCGATTTCCGATCCACGTTGACGAGCGTAGCCGTTAACATTTTGCTGGCATCAGCAACGAACAAATACTTGTCACGAACGGCGACGGCGAGTGGCCACAGCCCTTCGAGTTCGCTTACGCCGGAGCTGCTCTTCCACGCGACGCCCAACTCTCCAGTAGTCAGCCCCGGCCGCGCAAAGTCTACCAGCGCCGCCTTCACCGCCTGCTCATCCCAGTCGGACGCGCCAAGAAAAACCAAAACCGAATGCATGCGTACGAAAGCATCCCGGGAATTCCCGTCCGTACTCTGCACTTGCAGCGTCGCCAGAACTTGATTCCTCGCAAAAATTTCCCTCAGCAAGGCTCCGCTCTCCGGTGATCCCGTTTGTTGCACAGGGGCCTGATCGATCCGCGTCTCCAGATCGGAACCCGCGCCCGTCTCGCCATTTCCGAGCTGAATCTGCGGAGCAAGTTTTTCCGGAGCGGCCGGCCCAAGATGTGGCGCGAGAATTTTGGTTTCGAGCAACTTCGAGCACTCCTCCGGCTTCGCGTTGGACTTCGCAAGGTATACGCCCGCATCTGCAGGAACCAGCCGGACAAGGTCCGCTACGCCCGCGGCCCCAGCTGCACCGGCATCTTCGTTCGCGGCCTCTTTCCGCAAAAGCACACGTTCCTCGCGATATTCCCCACCGTCTCGCGTCAAATCTGAAATCGCCGCGCTGTAATGCGACATGTCCGTGATGTTCTGTTGAATCCAATACGACCGGAAATAAGGGCTGGGCACGACTTTTTCTAGATTCAGCACCATTCGCAGATCGCCCGCCGTTCCCGCCGCACCAACCGAGCGCGACCACCAGGCTTCCCCTTCCATTCCCTGTGCCTGGCTGCCGGCGAGCATCTGGAGAGCGCCGGCCATCAATTCCTCTTTTGTCGCCAGCAACAGATAATCGCCTGCCACTGCGAAGGCTACCTCGCGATTCGATTCAGATTCTCGCCGCAAATAGAAGGTGGCGCCGCCAGCCGAACGCGTTTCGAATTTCGATCGCGTTTGCCACAACGCGGATTGAGTCGAGCTCCCGGATGCGAGCCGGGTAATATACAGAAATTGTAGCTTTCCGATATCGAATAGTGCCACCGCGCTTTCTTTCCCCGCGATTTGCCGGACCAGCTCGGAGTTTGCCGGCACACCTGCCGCGCTGGAAAACTCCGCGAGCGCATCTTTCAGCCGCAGGAAAAGCCGCGAACGCGAAAAGACTTCGTAGTTATTGCTTTTTACCCATTCCTGCTTTTCCGGTGATTTGTCCCAATCCGCGAGCAGCGAAGAAAAATCCTTGGCTTGCAGATATAGCAAAGCTCCTGAAGGAACGAAATGAGAGAGTTCGGGATCCGGCGATGCGGGTACTCGATACGCGCTCCAACCGATTCCCGCAAACGCAACGGCAATGAGCACAAGCGTAATCGTTCGCTTCATGGCTGCTCTCCCTTCTTTACATCGGGCTTTGTATCGGGCTTTGCCGGCCGAATCGCGCGTGCAGCCAGCCGTGGCCGCACCAGCCGGTTCTGTTCCAGTTCTTCGTGCAGAATCGGTTGGCGCGCGGTATTTACCTTTTCGCGCCGCAGTCTGGCCTGCACTTCCAACAGTTCCGCGGTGATCGCCTTCTTCACGTTGGGGGGCTTTGCTAATTTCTGGGCGACTTGCAGGTAACGCGCAGCTTCGTCCAGTCGCTGCAAACGGGTCAGCGCGTTGCCCACCGCACGAACAGTCTGCGCCTGCTGGTCGGGCTTCAACGTGGCAAGCACCAGAGAATCTGGCTCCCCTACGACGCTCGCTTGAGCGTCTTGAATAATTTCCTCTTCTTCGTACGAATTATTCGCGGGAAGCATTCGGCTTAGCCGCTGGTCACGCAATAACTCTTCGATGGACGCGAGAGCAATCTCATCCAGCCGCAGGCTCTCTGCCGCGCGGAAAAACGGCAGGCGCGCGTCTTCTCTGGAGGGCGTATCGGCCAGCGCCTTGCCAAGAACCTGCATCTTCACGCTCGGATCGGACGAATTCTGCGCCGCTGCAAGCCGCGAATCATAGAAAAATGGCTGATCCGCCGAAGCGGGAGTGATGGCCTTCCCTCCGCTGGCGAGCAAGTTCAGCTCCGCGCTCCCGAGATTCTTCTGCGGACTCATGCCACCGAGGGCCTCCGCACCTTCCAAACGAACCGCGTAGAGATCGGTTCGATCCGCAGCGATTTTCGACAGACTATCTTGTGCGGCGCTCGTGTTCTGCGCGACGGCAAGTTGCGCTTTGGCCAGTCGAAGCCGGTAATTCGGCTCCCACGGCGTGGACTTCGCAAGCGGCTCGAGAAACTCGATCGCTTCCATCGCGTGGCCCGTTTTTTCCAGCAATGCCGCTGCCGAATCCATGTTCTGGTACGGATCGCCGACGACGAGCACCAACCGCTTCAGCAAACTCACGGCTCCCGGCGTGTCTCCAGCCGCGATGCGAATCTCCGCCAATCCCAGGAAATTCGCCGCGACCAGTTGATGTTCCCGTAACTCCCGCGCAAACACGAACTCCAGTATTTTTCGCGCTGATTGTTTATCGCCAGCTTCGAAGAGCTGTCGCGCCGCGGTTCGCAGCGCATCCGCGGAAGGAGCGGCGGTCTGCGGTTCCGCCGTGTATCCCGCAATTTTCGCGTCCAGTGTGCCGAGTTGCGCCGCAACCTGCATTTCATAAGGCACAAGCGCTGATGCGTCTTGCTTCCAGGTATCCTGCCGCAGCGCCGCGATGGCATCTCCCGCCTGGCTGAATTGCTTCGTTTCCACCACGTACTTGACCCAGCGCAACTGCCAGTCCCGCAACGTGCTCGTCGCCCCTTCCCTTTCGATACCTTCCGATTTCTCGGCGGCCGCTTTTTTGGCATCGAGAATCCACTGATAGATCGGCCCACGTTGCGGCAGCGGTACCCAGGAAACTTCCACGACATCCGCGAGAACGTTCACTGGATCGGGTGCCGCAGACACGATCTCTAGCAGCCAGGTGGTAGCCGCCGTGGCGTCTGGCTGAGCAACGTAGGCGCCGTGTAGCAGCGCATTCGAGCGATAGTTCCCATTTCGATGCAAATAGGCACGCAGTACCTGGTCAACTTCCGGCCGCACTTCCGCGAATAAATGCCGCTTCTGCAGGTGGTCGCAGGCTCGCCCAAAATCGGCCCAGAAGCTCGCGTTCATTCCCGATTTGTTCAGCTCAGCTAACAGCGTAGTGAACACTTGTTTCCATTCCGCGATAGCTTGCGCGCGATTGCCCTCCTGGAAATGCGTCAACGCAAGTTTGTCGTGGACGGACGCGGTGCCCGGTGAAAGTTCTAGAGTGTGATTGAACTGCTCGATGGCACGTCGGGTGTCGCCTTTGCCGAAGTAGTAGTCACCCAAGGATTGATAGCCGCCCGCCGAAGCCGGACTCTGTTCCAGCGCCACCGGCAAGAAATCTTCAGCCGGGCCCAGCTTCGTGTCCCCCAGATACTCGCCATATCTCGATCCGTAGTAGAACCAAACATCTCCCGTGAGCTGTTTGTCCCGATCCACGGGCTTGCCGAGGCGTTCTCCGACGGTTTGATACCCAAGTGCGCTCGCGAACGCCTCGTTTACCGCTGGGCGAGCTTCGGAAAAATACAGTCCTACAAGCGCGGTGTACGATTTTCGCCATACCTCCGGTCTCGCGCCGCTACGTCCCGCGACCACAGCCTGCGCCAATTCCGCATTTCCATTCAGCATCACGTAGTCGGCGGCGATCTGGCCGAACGGCGTCCACTCCGACGCAATACGCACCAGTTGTTGTGGTCGCTGCTTCAGCGAGAGTTCAAGAAAACGCGTTTGGGTGCTCTGGTCCAGATATCCCGGCGAAAGATTCGACAGCAGCTCCAGCTCTTTTTGTTCATCTCCTGCCGCCCGGTACGCTTCCGCATCGGCCTGGTTCACTGCACCGTAGTCCTCCGGACGAACGCGGTGGATAAATTTCTCCAGCTGTTGCCCAAGTTCGACGAATTTCAGCCGCTGTCTCTGAAGGTGCACGAGTAGCTGCATCTGGTTCGTTAGTTCGATGTCGCGCGCGGGCAAACTCATCATCAGCTCGTAGCGCCACTGCGCCTCTATCTCTGCCAATCCCGCAGCCTGCACCAGCGGAAAGGCAAAATTGTCCGTTGCTATGAGATTCAGCGATGTATGCACTCTCTGCGCAAAGGCAACGAACGCCACTTTCTCTTCCGGCGTGAAGCAGCGCCCGGCCACCGTGCCTATCTCCGTCATCGCGAGGCGCATTCCATTCGCCGCGTTGGCTTTTCGAATGCTCAGCGTGTGCTCCCGCCACTCGCGGTCCGAAACGCTGGTGATTCCTTCTCTGGCGACTTGTTCTTTCACGACGGGCAGCGAGTCCGACGCCGCTTTCAGCGCGTCCTGCAACGTTTTGTAAGCTTTCTCGTGCTGGCGCAACCGCGTCATGATGCGCGCGTAGAGCCTTGCGCCATCGTGATTCTCCGTGTTGGCCAGCAGATTGCTGCCTGCAATCTGAACGCCCTGCTCCGCGAATTCCCCCGCCGACTCCAGCATTCCCCAAGCCTCAAGTCGTCGCGCCACTTCAAAATAGTTGCCGGCGCGCGCTGGCTCGACATCGATCAGCCCCATCTTCAGCGCCGCCACCGCATCGGCATTCCTGCCTTGCCGCGCGCGGACTTCGCCAACTTTTTCCATCCACTTCGGATCCTTGTATGCCAGTTGATACAAACGCTCGTAGTCGCTCGCGGCATCGTCGAATCGCAACAGCCGTTCTTCCAGTGTGGCTCGCGCGATTCGCAAATCGGTACGATCTGGACGGATGGCGATGGACTTTCCATAAGAATCGATCGCCGCAGGGAAATTCTCCAGGCTGGTTTGTATTCGTGCTAGCACCATCGGCCAACGGAAATCCCGAGACGATTGCTGCACGGTCTTGGTGTAAAAATCCAGCAACTGTTTTTCGCGCTGGTAGCGCAAGCCGTACAGGGCCGCCTCGGTCGCCAACCCCTCGTCCTCCGGGAAATTGTTGAGCAGCTCGATGTACTGATCCACCACTCCGGCGTACTCCTTCAATTGCGTAAGCGGCAGAATCAAGCCGCGACGAAGAACTGCGGTTCGTGTTTTGCGTTCGTCGCCAGTAAATGGCGCGTTGCGGAACGCCGCGATTTTGTCGAGGTAAAACTGTTTCAGTCCCTGGGCATTCCCCGCCTGCGCATAGGTATCGGCGACAGCCGCGAGATACTCGCTGTTGTACGGCGAATCCTTCAGCAAATCTTCCAGAAGCGTTCGCCCCTGCTGGAACTCCTTTGCTTCCGTGGATTTTCTCGCCGCCTCAAACGTGAATTGCCTTCCAAGTTGCGGATAAGCATCTTTCGCCGCCTGCAGCAACACGCCAATCGCCTGCGGATAAGACTTCACCCGCCAGTAAAAATCCACTGTGGCCCGAACGACTCCTAGAATCTTGGGATTCTCGCGATACAGGCCTTCGATGTTTCGTTGTGCCGCGGCGAAGTCTTTCCGGCTCTCATACAGCCGCACGAGTTGGTAGCGCAATTGCAGCCGTGTTACTGGATCAACCGCCAGCGCTGCCTGCTTCTCCAGCGCGCGCTGCCGCACATCCTCCAGCGATCTTTGCTGGGCAATCGACTCGATTTCCGCCGCTTGCTCCATGGTTTTCGCGCGATCCACGGAAGCGTTCAGGAACGCGATCAACTCCGGCTTGCGATTTTCCGCCTCCAGAACGCGCACGCGCAGATTGATCGCCGCGAGCGAATCTGGCGTTGTGCTTGCCAGCTTCTCAGTTTCTTCATTCACCAGACCACGGTATTTCGGCCGTCGCGCCAATTCCAATAGCCTGCCAAGAGCGAGCGACGCGTCATTTTCTGCTAGCGCCGCGCGAGCGTATTCGCGAATCGCACTCGGGTAATCCCGTTTGCCTTCGCAAATCGCGCCCTCTTCGTAGCCATATAGCGTCGCGTTGCCCAATTTGTTCCGACCTTCATTCAGCAGGCGCAGCGCACTATCGAAATCAAAGTAATCCCAATAAATCGTCGCAGCTTCCAGATACCCGCTCGATTCTCCCGGCGCGACCTTGGGAATCCGCTCCCAGTACGGCGCGGCGTCGGCGAACAATTCGCGATCCGCATAAATATCGCCGATGCGCGACAATATTTCCGTATCTCCGGGATTTATCGCCAAGAGATTATCCTCAAGCTTCGCCGCGATATACGTGTTCGCTGGATCAAAATACGCCAGTGAACGAAACACAGACGAAGCAGTCCGGTCCAGTTCAGGCTCCGCTGGATATTCCGCCGCCAACGCTTTCAAGACCGGCGCGCTTTGTTCAAAATGCGAACGCCAAATCTCCGCTTCCGCCAATTCCTGCCCCGCGGCCGGACTCTTGTGAACATACGCATCCCACTCGCCACTTTCATTGGCGGGTGCCGTTTCCCGCAGCGCGCTTAGCTCTTTCTCCAACTGACCCGAGGACGACAAATATTCGAAGTATTCATTCCGCAGGTCCGGCTCCTCAAACCAGTGCTGCCGAATCAGCGCCAGCCAAGCCGATTGATCGTAGGTTGGCTTCGAGTGATAAGCGTCCAGCAGATTTCTCACAAAGTACGGATTGTGGGGAAAGCGGCCGTTGGCATACTGATTCAGCCGCACGTACATTGCCCTGGTACTTCCGCCGACGGATTGAAAATAACCTTCCAGTTCCGTGCCATCGAACTGCTTGACCGCGTCCTCTGTAAGCTTCTCGAGCTCGGCACTTTTCTTGTACCGCAGACAATAGCGGGCTAGCTTGTTGTACCAAGAATGATCGGGGAAACGCGCCATTGCCCGCTGGTACACTTCTTCTTGCTCTTGCCCCAGATGGTTTTGCTGGAGAAAAACCGCCAGCCGTTCGTAGAGCCCCGGATCATCCGGGTTGTGATCGATCTCTCTGCGCAACACGCCAAGCGCTTGCGGAACCTCTTTCAGTTCCACCAGGCGAGCAAGATATCTTTCCAGCACGCGTGAGTATTCCGGAGAGCGCGGACCGTTGTCGCGCGCGCCGTCATCTTTTTTCACCTGGAACGCCACGCTTTGCCGCCCGCCGTTGGCGTTCGCCGCGTCTGAAGCCGGCGCGCTTTCGTCGCCCTCCCGTTCCATAGGTTCGTTTCTTGAATTCTCTGGCCTGCGCACCGAGGAGGAGACTTCTGCGCCCGAGACACGCACACCCAGCGGCATCCCGTCCGCCTGCGCGGCAAGTTCCAGCAGAATGGCATCGTAAATGGCGAATTCCTCGCGTGTGCGTTGCAACCGCGCATCCGCGTCCGCCATCAGCAGCGCCACTTGTGTCCGTTGGCTCGCTTTCGGAAACGAGGCAAGAAATTCCTGGCCGCACTGCAACACAATTTCGCTCTTTCCGCTGTTCGCGTAATACTCAAGCAGCTTTGCATGCAGCTCCGCCCGGTTCGGCGAGTCGGGAAAGTTTTTGTCCAGCAGCGTAAGCAACTCCCCCGCGCGTGCACGGTGAAAATACGGCACAGCTCGCTGCTCTTCCGCTGGATATTCGCTCTCCGGCGAAGTGGAATTCAGGATCAGCGAAAGGATGCCGTTCAAGTAACCGGGGCCCTGATCCAGCGTGGCGATATCCTTATATAGAGAGAGCTCTCCGCTCCCCAGCCGAATCGGCGCTTCGGGCGCGGCGAGCAGAATGTCCGTCAGACGGCTGAGCGCTTTCTCCTGTGCATCCCTCGCGCCTGCGGCGTTGGACGCGCTGCTGTTGTAAAGCGCGAAGTAATAACGCGCAGCCTCCGGATAGCCGTGGATGTCCTCGAGTAATCGGCCGCAGATGTAGAGCTCGTCCGGCGTCCACGCCGATTTCACCGCTTCTTTGTGCAGTCGCAAGCTGGTGATCGCTTGTTGCGCCGCGTCCAGCTTTCCTTGTTGCTGGTAGTAGTAAAAAACGTGCGCCGTAGCTCTCAAATCTTCTGGATTCGCGCTCAGCGCCGCCCGCGCTTCATCCAGAAATTTTCGCAGGTTCTGCGTCTGCCCGAGCAAATCGAAATAACTCTTTACCAGCTCCGGATCCCAGAGCGGCTGAAACGTTTTCTCGTAAACGCCCAAGCCTTGTTGAACGGAACCTTGCCGGTATTCGACCAGTGCTTTCCCTTTCACCGGGAAAATGGTGTCCCCGGGGAATCGCTTCTGGTACTCGGCAATTAATTGATTCGCGGCGGCGAATTCTTTTTGGTCCACCAGATAATTCAGGAAACGTGAATAAAGCTGTTCTTCTTTCGAATAGCGCGCGATCCAGGCCCTGTAGTTCGCGAGAGACACATCCTTGGTCAAGCCCTGGGCCCGGATGATTCCGAAGATTCGTTCGAACGCGCCCCACGAACGCTGCTCGGTGGGCAGGGTGAATCTCTCACTCGCGCCCGTCGGCGAATCGGTAACGGCTCGCAAAATGGCAATCTCGTCCTGCGGCCGCAGCCGGCGATGATAAAAATCCGCCAATTCCAATTTTGCCGCAGGTTTGTTTGCTGCTTTTTCGGTGTACAGCTTCCAGTCTTTTTCCGCCGCTACGAAATCAAGCTGGTGTTCGTCCTCCAGCGCTCGCAGCGAGTACAATTCCGCGGCATTCGGGCTTTGCTGGATCAGTTCGCCAAGCGCCGGTCGTGTTTCCGCCGGGGGGCGCCGGTACAACACATCTCCATAGGGCAGGGTCATCGCCCGGAAAAATGCGCGCTCGATGTCCGTCCTGGTTTCAATGTTGCGAATCCAGCCGGGCAGTTCCCCTTTCGCCGTGAGAGCCAAACCCGCTGCAATCGCCGCTACGACCGCTGCACAAATCCCGAGCTTCGTTCTGCGCGCGACTTTGCTGGACGCGAAATCATGGGACGATTTCAATGTCCACCGCCTGCGAGCCCATGTTGTGCGCAATATCTTCCGCCGTCACCGTCAGCTTGTACGTCCCGGGAATCATCTGCTCTGGAATCTGCAATTCGCCTGTGTTCATGGCTGCCTTGGCGTCCCAACGCAATCCGGCGGGCGCCGCACCCTCCAGGCGCGCCACCAGCGTTCGCGTATTCTGGGAGGCGGCCACTTTCAATTGCAGCGTCTCGCCGCGGCGATACCTTTTCTTCGCTAACTTGATCTGCACTTCCGGCGATTTGCCGGCGATCACAAAAGTTTTGTTTTCCCGGTATACCTGCCCGGCACGATCGCGCATGACGAGCTTCACGTTGTACGTGCCGTCGGCCAAATCCTTTGGCGCGAAGAATCGCGTCTGCCAGATATCTTCATCTTGGAGATAACGCAGTCCCTGCGTTGGCCCAAACGAAAACAGGGCCACAATCGAAACAATCGATTCATGCGCCTTGACACGAATCACGGGATCGCCGGGGCGTATCACCCGCGGCCGCAGCAACGCCCGCGGCACGGCCAAAAATGAGGTGTAGGGGGTCACGAATTTGTACTGCCGCGCGAGCCGGATGATTTCTTCGATGGAAGCCTGGTCTTCTCCCTCCCGTTCGATTTTCTCCAGCAAGGCATCTACACGCGCGCGAGCCCAAAGCCGCGGTAATTGTGGATGCTCGGCGTTCTCGGCCGGAAGACTAGCCTTTTTTGTAATCGCGAATGGCGCTCCGTCTCTCACGCCATGCACGGTGAACTCTACGTCCTGCTGCGGTTTCGAATACCGCCCAACCCACGTGGCCATCGACCCGGAAAACGCCGAGTCCTGCAACGGATAAACAAGATTCACCGCAGCGTCGGGCGATACTTTTAAATCCAGTTTCCCAATCGGGCTGCGCCCGATCTTCGATAAGAAGGAGTTCAGCTTAAACTCCATGGGTTCCGTGGAAAGCACGTTCTCCAGCGCGCCATCTCGCGCCAGCAATTTCAGCAACGGCAGATTCGCGTCATCGCCAACGCCAAACACGTATGTTTTTGGCCGGTTCGCCTCCGGTAGGCGCTTCCACTCCGCTTCGTACCATGCGGCCAGCTTGCCGTTGACAAGGATGCCTTGGGTCGCGCCGCCATCGCTCAGCAAAAGCAGATAAGGACTGCCTGTCGATCCAGAGCATTGCTGTAGGCCTTCCCTAAACGCGCGCTGTAAATCGGTCCCTCCGCGCAGCCGGCTTGCGCGCACGAAATCAAGCGCGCCCTGCACTTTGGCGCTTTCGGCAGTGACTAGCGTGGGCTGAAACGCTCGCGTTTCGCTGTTGAACAGCACGAGGTTGAATTTATCCGTAGGTTTCAAGCTGCGCAGCAGCGCTTCCAGCGCCTGGTAGCTTCGCTCCAGTTTTTCCCACTGCATGGAGAGCGAAGTATCAAACAGAATCACCAACGTTTTAGGAGCATTTCCGTTTGGAGCCAGTTCACTGGCGGGCCCGTCCTTCCCGGCTCCCTGTCCCAGAAGCGCCTCCGCCGCAAAGAATCCCGGCTCATTCGCACTGCGGACCGGCGCTTTCTCCGTCGGCGAAGGTTGTCCGCTAATAGGATTCCGGTGCGTGATCACCGCCATGGTGTCGTTGCCGGACTTATCCAAATCGAACGTAGCCACGAAATCTTCCGTCAGATTTATGTTTTCCCCCTCGAAATAGCCGCGAATGACGTGCGCATTCTGTTCTTCCAGCTTCAGCGGATACACTTTCGTCGTCGTCTGATTGCTGACTCCCAGCACCGATCGCAATTCAAAATTGATTCGAAGATGCCGGGCTGCCTGCGCCTGATACGCATCCGGCCGCAACGGGATCGCGAAATACGATTTCAAATTCTCGACCGGTATAGTTTCGTGATACTCAAACTCCACCCGCTTCGTGCCAAACGCGGGAATAGGCACAATCCGCGCGCTGAACAACGCACTGCGCTTGGCCTCTTCCGCGCCGCGCTCCCCCATTTGCAACAATCCCGGATCGATCGATTGCTGCTTCAGCTGGTTGTAGATTTCCTGTGCGTGCTTGCGCTCCAGAATCACCGCCGGAATCCGCGTGGGTCCGTCCCAAACCGCAAAATTGGAAACCGTCGCGCGACTTGGCAGCGCAAAAATGTAATTTCCCTCTTCAATCCTCGCGGTATGATTCGCAAAAATCTGTTTCACGAAGACGCGCGCATCCCCGTTGTCGATCTGAACCGTGATCTCCATCTCTTCCAGCGAAAGTATCGCGGGGTCCGGCTGGGATTTGTCCCGCGGTATCAACACTCCGCCATCCGCAAACAGCGCCAGCGGCATAAGCAGAAGGAGTGCAAGGGTTCTGAGCGCGTGCTTCATGGCCTTAGCGTCTTCTCCGCAATGCGCGCCAACCCGTTGTCCGTGCCGACATAGATGTATCCATTGCTCTCTGCGAGCGCCGTTACATTCCCCGATGGCAATCCGTCGCTCAAACGCGTCCAGCGTCTTTTCTCGCGGTCGTACACCAACAATCCGTCGCCCAACGTACCGGCAAATACGTGCTCCGGCGTTACCAGCATGGCGTTTGGATTGATCTCCATCGCTGCCGTGGCCGTCTCGTATGCGTGAAACTTTCCCGCGCCATTCATTCCCACCACTCCGCCGCCATAGGTGCCGATCATCCACTCGTCATCCACGCGCACCACCGCCGTGATCCAGTTCTGCTTCAGCCCGGAGTTTCCCGCCTTATAGTTCGCGCGCACAAATCCCTTTTCGATTGAGGAAAGGCCCCCGAGCGTTCCTACCATCAAGTCGTCGCCGGAAACTCCCAGTGCATAGACATGGTTGTTTATCAGTCCGTGAAAGCTGTACATGCTGCGCGCGCCCTCGGCATCCAGGAAGGTAATCCCCGCTGGGGTCGCGAGCGCCAGACCATCCCGATAGGGCACCACGTCCGTCACGTGATCCGCGATCAAGCCATCCGAATGGGTCAGAACCTGTTCCTGATTTCCGTTCGCGCCGAAACGTACCAAGCCGTTCGCGGTGGCTACTTCGACGGTGTCCGTCTTCGCGTCCGCCCAGATTCGATTCACGCAGAACACGCGGTCGTTCTCCACATGGATTGCGCGTCCCGGGCCTTTCGGCGACTCATTCGGCAAAATGTCCAGTCCGCGATTGAAGTAGCCCACCCACAACTGTCCGCGTTTGTCAGTCGCCAACGCCGAAACATTTCTGTCGCTCAGTACCGCGGACCGCAGCTTTAACACTTCCTTCCATCCAAATCCACGCGCATTCATTTCGAAAACGCCGGAGCTCGTCAGAACCAACACGCCTTCTTCCATGTCCAGAAACTGCCGCACTTCAGAAAGATCCGCCGTGCCAGGCCGCGCCGCGGAAACTCGGCGCCCTTTCAGCGGCAGCCGCACGACACCCTGATCCTGCGACCCGATCAGCAGCTCTTCACCGTTCACGAACAGCGAAGTCGCCAGAACTCCTCCGCCGAGCACGCGCGAAAATCTTCCGCGATCAAACTCGGCCACTCCCAGCGGCGTTCCCACGTAGGATTTCTCGTTCGCCAGCGCGATCGCCTGCACCTGCGTGTCCGGCAATCCCTCTGTTTCTCCAAACGTATCTGTGGTTCCGGAATGCCAGTGCTTCACGCCCTGGTCTAATGTTCCAACCCACAGGTCCACTTCGCTACCCGCAAGCGCCGTCACATACATGCGGCTAAGCGTCTGGTGCAAATCATGAATCTTCCTTCCGTCGTACAAAAGCACGCCGCGTTTTTTCGTGCCGATCAGCAAGTGCCCGGCGGATACCGGCAAAAGCGAAGTGATTTCGAGGACATCCGCGGCCGCGGGATAGATCCGCCGAAAGCCGCGGCCATCGAACAGCAAAATCCCCTGGTCGGCCGTGGCTACAATTAACTCCGCCTCGGCGGAATCCGCCATAACGCCCACGCACAGCGCCACCAGCGGCGATCCGGGCAGTTCGCGGCCCGCTTGGAACTCCCGAAGCAACATTCCACTTGGGTCGTATTCGGAAAGTCCCGCGGGCCCGGCAATGTAGAGATGATTTTGGAACCGTACGGCTTGAAGAAAAACTTCTGGTGACCGCACCGGTTCAAAATTCACATTGACGGGCGGCAGGTACGGCCGAATCTCGAAGCCAATCTCGCGTTCCGTCCGTACTTCCTCGGTCGAGAGTCGCACGGCCCTCGACGCCCGCCAGGCCACGAACGCGCCAGCGGTCACAATCGCTGCCACCGCGCATCCTGCTATCCACCACCATCGCCGATTGCCGCCGCCGCGCATCCAACCCTCTTTGAGAACCGACAACTATACTCCGCCTGCTCTCGCGGCAATACCTGCAGGCCTAGCTCCACCTGCCAATCCTCAAATTTGTTGGGAAACTCGCGTGCGCACACCCAGCGCGGGCGTGTCCTCCCGGAAACAGCGTGTCCTTTCAAGCACAACTTCTCCCCGGTTGAGGTGTGCCTATTCGGACAGACATTCCGTCTCGCATCGGCATACCATACCTCGTGGAAGTAGCCGTTTCGGAGGACAACATGAAACCGAGCACCAAAGACGAAGTCGTAGGCAAGGCTCGCGAGCTGGTGGGCAAGCTTAAGGAAACACTCGGCGAAATGACCAACGACGCTAAACTCGAAACCGAAGGGACCATCGAAAAAATCGGCGGCGAGGCTCAACAAGAAGTTGCGCAAGTCGAGAAGGCTATCGAGAAACCGTGAAGGAAACGGAAGCTGGTTGAAGAGGCGAGAACGTTCGGCGCATAGCTTGAGCAGGGCTCAAGCCGAGTTCAGTGAACTGTGTATGTGCCAAGCCGGCTGACGCTCTTGAAGGTCTCTTCGATGACGCCGATCGAGATCGCGTGACCTGTTTGTTGCCCGAAGAGGAAATAGTCGCCCGGTTGCGAAACGCTCAGCTGTTCTACCAAATGGCACGCCATGTGGAGAGAACACACCGACATCACCCAAGTGGCGTTGCCTCCGGCATCGACACGGAAAATATCGAAGGAAGCGAACATGGTTATCCCCCGTTCGGTTCGGCCGTCTGCACGGAGATTTTGTCACCGGTCTTAGAGTTGAAGATGACGTAGTCGCCCGGGCGTGATGCCGCAAGCTGCACGATGTGCGCATGCGCATCTTCCAACGCTGATGCCGATTTCAGCCATAACGGTTGACCATCACTAATTCTGAAGATATCAAATGGTTCTGGCATGGGCGGATGCTAGCAGGCCGCCAACACCAAGTCTGTGCGTAAATGCACACATTGCCCTACTCGTTTGACCTGAGGAAAACACAGAACGCTCGAAGGATTCGCACGCAGTTCGCCCACATTGGCGCGCCGACCCGGACGGGACGCGCCGATTTCAGCCGACGGGTCTCGATCATTTACTCCAGAAACATGTTTGCGTATTCGCGCGCCCAGTCATGGAACGTAAGCGCCGACCGGCCGGTCACTTTTTCTACCGTGGGCAACACTTCGGCCGCCCTGCCGCTACGGATAAATGCGGCGAACGGAATCAATGCATCGATCAAGAGAGCAGGCATCCCGGCCTTCTCCATTCCTTTACGCGCAGCATCGTCTGGGATCGGAACGTATTCAATCCGCCTGCCAAGAGCCTCCGACAGAATATCGACTTGCTCGCGGATGCTTAAGGCTTGGGGGCCCGTTAGTTCGTACGTCTTTCCTTCGTGGCCATTCGAGGTCAAGGCGCGAACGGCGACGGCGGCGATGTCGCGAGGATGAATGGATGGCAACTTGCCCTCTCCGTAGTTCGAGAAAACTTTGCCTTGCGTGCGAATCGTTCCGCGCCAGTGCAACGCGTTCGACATGAAACCTCCAGGTCGCACGACAGTCCAGCCGATTCCCGTTTCTTTGATGGCTTCCTCGCCCTCTTCGTGCCATAGCCGGATGGCATTCTTCGTTTCGCGGTCGCCGCCGATCGCGGAAAGCTTCACGATGTGGTGAACTCCCGCCTTCTTGGCCTCCCGGGCAAGATCTCTCTCGTGAGTGCCCGTCTGCGGCCCGAACGTAAGCGAGAATACCCGATCGACTCCATCGACCGCCCTCGCCAGCGTGTCCGGCGCGTCAAAATCTCCCTGTACCACTTCAACGCGGGCATCCAACTTCGCCGTAGCGGGATTGCGCGTCATCGCGCGTACCTGTTCTCCTGCGGCAAGTAGTTGCTTCACCACTTCCCGCCCAACCGTTCCTGTTGCTCCGGTGACTAAAATCATTGGTGTTCCTCTCCGTGTTTTTTCTTCACGACTTCAACTTTTTTGCGCATTCCTTCTTCTCGTTGCATATTCATCGAAACCAGCGTACAACCTCAAGTTAACTTGAGGTCAAGAGGCAAATCATGAAAAACGTCGGGCCGGACGGGATTTCCAGGGAACTAACGGTAGGCCGACTTGCCGCACGAAGCGGTATCGCCGTCTCTACGATCCACTTTTATGAATCCAAGGGACTAATCAAGAGCTGGCGCAACAACGGCAACCATCGACGCTATGCCCGCGAGGTCTTGCGTCGCGTGGCGCTTATAAAGGTAGCCCAACGCACCGGGATTTCCCTTGTGGCCATCCGCAAGGCTTTGAACTCCTTGCCGAAGGGACGCACGCCAAACGCGGACGACTGGAAAAAGCTATCAGCACAATGGAGAGCGGAACTTCAGGATCGCATCAACCGGCTTACGCGTCTCCGCGATCAACTCGATGGCTGCATCGGCTGCGGATGCCTTTCGCTAGGAGTATGTCCGCTGCGCAATCCGTGGGACAGGCTAGCCAAACAAGGGCCGGGCCCACGGTTGCTGGAGCCAAACTAGATTTAACTAATTTGATAAATACAAAAGAGCAAAACATGCCGAATCCCGCGCAACCGAAATGCAGCGATAGTCCCATTCCTGGAACCTAGCTTCCCTCGCAGGGCAAATTCCTAGTATCTCGGGAAGCCTCAATTTCCACTAGTCCGGCAACCGCCATTAACGCGCCATTAATCAACGGTTTGCGCCCCAGCAACATAGCCTCCTAATGGCATCGCAG
>Ga0070765_100000782_pt1 | contig 18892 bp, 10 predicted proteins | sample HubBroMetageWFT5_FD_71516 | JGI IMG/M metagenome (GOLD analysis project Ga0070765, IMG submission 71516) | Warmed and freeze-thawed soil microbial communities from the Hubbard Brook experimental Forest, New Hampshire - Hubbard Brook CCASE Soil... | ecosystem: Environmental > Terrestrial > Soil... | reverse complement strand
GGCGCTGATATGGAGGGTCGTGTGTCAAGGGGTTCGTCACGAGTTTCCTGCCTTTTGCTGGTTGGGGAGGTTGGTTGTGTGGTCGGCTGGGTGGGTGGCGGTCCGGCTGCTGTGCGCGACGCGGGTCAGGCTGATATGCGCGGATCCGGGTGGCCGCAGGACCATGGTTCGTCGTGGGGAGCCGCTGTCTTATGAGCGGGCGTGGCCAACCGGGGCTGGTTGCTCAAAGCGCCTTCGCGGGTTCCCCGCGCGTGCCGGGCCGCCACCGACCCAGCCGACGGGATGCGTGTGCTGGGTGCTTGTCAGTCGCTCATTCGATCTGGGTGATGGCCCAGCAGAACCCGGCGAGCTCGCGGGCGGCGGCAACGGCGATGATCGTGCGGCGCTTGGCGCGCTGCTCAAGCCGCGTCCAAACGCGGTGCAGCCGGCGCTGGGCTGACCAGGCGATCGCGATCGCCTCGGGCGGCTGGCCGCCCTGCCGGTCACTCAGGGCGCGGCCGATGCTCGGGCGGGGGCGGTAGTGCCAGGCCGCCTCGACCAGCAGCCGGCGGGCGTGCCCGGACCCGGTCTTGGTGATCGATCCAAGCCGGCGGGACTCGCCGGTGGTGTCCTCGGACGGGGTCAGGCCGAGGTAGTGCATCAGCTGGGCGGGCTTGGCGAACCGGGCGAAGTCGCCGATCTCCGCGCACAACCCGACCGCGGTCAGCGTGTCGACCCCGCGCAGGCACCGCAGCCGCCCGACCTGGAGTGCCCACGGCGAGTCGGGCAGCAGCGCGATGATCTCCCGCTCGAGCTGCCCGCGGCGGTGCTCCAGGGCGTCCACCGCGCCGATCGCGTCCTGGAGGGTGCTCTGCGCCGCCGGCCACTCGAGCGCGATCCTCGCCAGCCACTGGCGGTGACGATCAGTCCACGCCCGCCCGTCCTCGAACCGGATCCCGTGCCGGAGCAGCAGCTTGGAGAGCCGATGCCGGCAGCGCATCAGATCGACCCGGACCGCCTCGCGCGCCCGGACAAGGTCACGCAGCGCCTCCTCCTCATCGCCAGGCACCCTGACCGCATGCAGCTTGCCCGCCAATAGCAGCCGCACCAGATGCTCGGCGTCCCGACGGTCGGTCTTGACCCGATCGCCCGCCGCCCGCGGAATCTTCGACGGCGCCGCGACCACACACTCCACGCCGCGCTTGGCGAGGTCCCGAGCGAGCCCGTACCCCGTCGGGCCGGCCTCATACGCGGCGCGCACCGGGCCGGGCAGACCCGCGCAGAACGCGGCCGCGGCAACGCTCTCGCCGCTCATCCTGAAGCACTGCAGCTCTCCCGTCTCGCCGTCAAGGACCGCCGCCACGATCTTCGTGGCATGCACATCCAGGCCGACGAGGGTTCTAGCCTTCGCCATGGCTGGTTCCTCCTATGCGGTTGTGGGCGCCGCGCGGGGTGCCACCCGCACGGCTACAAATCCCCGCGAGCGCGTCGCGAGGGACCGGCCAATATCTACAGCCCAGGCCGGACGACAACCTCCATATGGTCTTATGTCCTCGCGCTCAGGACGTTCAGCTATGCCTCTGGAGCTTGTCCGGCCCCTGCCGGAGGGGCGGGCTGTGGTTGTGCTTGGGCGCGGTAGGCGCTAACGGATTGCTGCACGTAGGCGAGGAGGTCGGGACGGAGCCGGTGGAGGCCTTTGCGGTCATACCACCTGACGACGCCGGCGCCGAGCGCAAGCCAGAAGATCAGACCGGCTGTGGCGGTGATAAGTCCTCGGGTGAGGCCCGCGTTGCCGGCGGCATTGAAGTAGAGGATTGAGCGGGTGCCGGCGAGGATCTGGCGGAGCGGCTCGATCTCGCTGACGAGCTTGAGCGAGCCGGGAAGCGCCTGGAGGGGGACGGTGCCACCCGCGGACGCGAGCCCGAGGTAGACAAAGATGAGCAGCGCGAGAAGTTGTCCCTGAGTGCCCAGGATTGCCAAGAGAGCGAGCGTGCCGGCGGCGACGCTGAATGCGGCCAGCCAGGTGAAGAGCCACAGGAGGCCGACGCTCGGGGCGTCCATACCGAGGAGGCCGACGGCGACGAGCAGCATCAGTCCGGTGAGAAGACCTGTGATGGGGAGGGCCATCGTCCATTTGGTCAGGAGGGTGTGCCAGCGGTTGATCGGCAGCGGCTGGCGCTGGCGCCATCTGGGGCCGATCTCGGTGGTGGCATAGCCGGTGGCGGCGTCGACGGTGGCATTGATGATCGTGGCGCCCAGGAACCCGGCCATCAGCGTCAACAGCGCGATGTAGAACGCGCTCAGTCCCAGCGCGGAGTGCGGCGGCAGCGGGCGGAAGTCAGCGCTCATGAGGGTGATCGGGTCGGCGAGCACGGCGGCCGTCGCCGTGCCGGCGGACGGTGGCGGCCGGGCCGCGCCCGAGAGCTGGCGACCGATCCGCTGCGACGCCTTCGCGATGGCGGGCGTGAGCACGCCCGCCGCGAGTTGCACGCCGACGGTCCCGGCCCGCCGGTTGGCGAGCAGTTCGACCGTTGGTTTGCCGGCGGGCGTCGCCGACGACACGCGAGCGCCGGTCAGCGAAAGCAGCGAGGCGGTGAAGTTGGGCGGGATCACGACGGTCGCATACGCGCCGTTGCGGTTCATCCGGCTCTCAGCTGCCGGCAGCCGCTCGGGGGTGAGCGCCAGCAGCGTCGAGACCGTGCGCGACCCGGTCAGTCCTGACTGGAGCTGGGCACCGAGATCGATGCGCTGCGATCCGATGCTCGCGCCTGTGTCCTGGTTGACGATCGATATGGGCAGCCCACGCAGGTGAGCGACCGGGTCGACCACCGAGCCGATGTAGAACACCGTGATGAGCACCAGCATGACCGAGCTGACGATCAGCGGGACGGTCCAGATGGTCCGCGCCATCAGGAGGTGCTTCGCCCGCACGTGATAGGGGTCAGCGCCTCGGTCCTGCGCGGACGACCGTGTCTCGCGGTCTCCGTCCGCACTGGGCGGAACGCCGGGGTCGGACGTATCACGTTGGTCTGGTCCCGTGAACGCCATCATCATCCGTTCTGTCGGCGCATGTCAAGAAATGCGCGTGACGGGATGAGGGCCGCGGGGCTCCGCTTATCGGCCGACCGCTGCCCTCGAGACTTCAGTAATAGGCGGCCCGTCCGATAAGCGGTGTGATGGCTCGCTCCGATGTCAGCGAATCGACCCCCTATGCCCGCAACGGCGGGACGGCCCCTGGCGCCTCGCCGGCGGTCGATGCGCGCGATGCCCTGAGGTGGGGCGAGCGCGAGCACGATCGCTGGCTCGAGCGGTGGATCCGCTCGACCGAGGACCTCGCGCGCCTGCAGTACTCGCACCGCATGCTCGACGCGGTGATCGACGAAATCGACGGGCGGTTGATTCGCATCGGGAATCAGTGGCTGACCGACTACGCGTCGTGCAACTACCTCGGGCTCGACCTCGACGAGGAGATCATCGCGGCGGTCCCTGAGTATCTCCGCAAGTGGGGGACGCACCCGAGCTGGTCGCGACTGCTGGGCAGCCCGGTCCTGTACGAGGAGATCGAGGCGAAGCTCACTGACCTTCTCGGCTGCGAGGACAGCCTGCTGCTGCCGACGATCACCCACATCCACATGTCGGTGATCCCGGTGCTGGCGGGCGGGGGCACGGTGTTCCTTGACAGCCGCGCTCACAAGACGATTTACGACGGCTGCGCGCTCGCCCGGGGCCGCGGCGCCGCCGTTCAGCGCTTCGCCCACGAGAGCCTAGATCACTTGGAGGGCCTGCTCCGCGACCGTGCGTGGCGCCGGCCGGGAATGATCTGCATCGACGGGGTCAACAGCATGACCGGCAACGCCCCGGACCTCGCCGCGTTCGCCGCGCTCGCCCGGAAGTACGACGTGATCCTGTACGTCGACGACGCCCACGGCTTCGGCGTGATCGGCGAGCGCTCCCCCGATGAGCCGTGCGACTTCGGCGTCCGCGGGAACAGCATCGTCCGGCACATGGACGAGGGCTACGAGAACGTCGTGCTCGTCGGCGGCTTCTCGAAGGCCTATTCGTCGCTGCTCGCGTTCATCGCGTGCCCGACGGCGCTCAAGCAAGTTCTCAAGACCGCTGCGCCGCCGTACCTGTACTCCGGTCCTTCGCCGGTCGCCTCGCTCGCCACGACGCTCGAGGGACTTCGCGTGAACGACGTCCGCGGCGATGAGCTGCGGGCGAAGCTCCATCGCCTGACCGGCCGCGTGCTCGAGCGGATGAGCGAGCTCGGCATCGCCACGCCGAACCAATCCGGGTTCCCGATCATCGAGATCCCACTGGCGGACGCGGACCAGGTCGACGAGGTCGGCGACCTGCTGTTCGACCGCGGCATCTACGTGACGATGGCGGTGTACCCGCTCGTCCCGCGCGACGAGGTCGGGTTCCGCCTGCAGCTCACCTCGGCGCACACCGACGAGCAGATCGAACATCTGTGCATCGTGCTCGGCGAAGTCGCCGAAAGGTTCAAGCTCCGGCGGGCGCCGGTCGACGAACGCCCTTGAGCACGATGTCCGCCGACACGCACACCCGCGCCGTTGACCGACGCCGCCTCTGGTGGATGTTCTTCGCCTTCGGTGCGCTCGTCACCGGGCTTTACGTGTTCGTGCCTCCGCTAAAGGGCAGCCCTCTGGTGATCAACGGCCTCGGCCTCTACGGCCTGGTCGCCGTGGTCGCCGGCATCCGTTTCTACCGCCCGCGCGCCCGGCTTGCCTGGTGGCTGCTCGCTCTGGGCGTGTTCCTGTTCTGGGTCGGCGACGTCTACACGTACAGCATCCGGATCCTGTTCAACGTCAGCGTCCCCTTCCCGTCATGGGGCGACGCCGTCTACCTGACCATGTACCCCGTGCTTATGGCGGGCATCATGCTCCTCGTCCGTCGCCGCAATCGGCGCGCGGACGGCCCAGGGGCGGTCGACGCCCTGATCATGACGCTGGGCCTGGCGCTCGTCTCCGGGATCCTGCTGATCGCCCCGTACGTCCACGACGGAACCCTCACGCTGCTGCCCAAGCTTGTCTCGATCGGCTACCCGATGGGGGACATCATCCTGCTCGCCGCCGGGATCCGCCTCGCCGTGGATGGCGGGAAGCGCCGGCCGGCCTTCTACCTGCTGATCGGCGGGATCGTGTCGATGCTGGTCACCGACGACATCTACGGCCTGCTCACGCTGCACAACACCTACAACCACCAGCTGTGGCTCGATGCGGGCTGGATCTTCTTCTATCTCTTCTGGGGTGCCGCCGCACTCCACCCGTCGATGCAGGAGCTCTCCGAGGAGGCGACCGATCGCCAGCCGCGTCTGACCTGGCTGCGACTGGCGCTACTCGCCGGAGCAACCCTGATCGCACCGGCGATCGAGATCATCAAGGTGGTCCCGACCCGCAACTGGGACCTGCTGTTCGTGATCGGGGCCTCGGCGGTGCTGTTCTCGCTGGTCGTCGCGCGGATGACCGGCCTGGTGCGCCAGCGCGAGAAGTCGGTGGCCCGGGAGCGGGCGGTCAGCGCCGCGGGCGGCCTGCTCGTCGCGGCCACCGAGCCCCGCGAGATTCTGATCGCGGCGCTCCAGGCGCTCGCGGATTTCGGCAAAGACCGAACCGATGCCCGGGTATGCCAGATCGTCGGCGACCAGGTGCGCGCGATGGCGCTCGACGAGCGGGGCGGGTTGGCCGAGTGGGAGATGCCTGCGGGCATCTCGCCGTTCCTCGAGGACTCCGGGGATGGAGCGGCGGTGATCCTGCCGGGCGGCGCCCGCGACGGGCTGCGGCTGCCGGCAGGCATGGACCGCGTCCTACAGCTCGAGCTTCATCCCGGCGGCGGAACCGCCGCCGGCCTGATGCTGATCGTGGCCGGCGAGGTGAGCAATGACGAGGAGACCCGCTACGCGTTGCGCACGCTCGCTCATCAGGTGTCGCTCGCGCTGAGCAGCGCGGAGTTCGCCGAGGAGGTGCACCGCCGCGCCAGCGAGGCCAGATTCTCGACGCTGGTGCAGAACTCGAGCGACCTGATCACGGTGCTCAGCGACGACAACACGATCCTCTACCAGAGCCCCTCGATCGAGCGCGTGCTCGGCTACACCCCCGACGAGGTCACCGGGCGGGCGTTCGCGGAGCTGCTGCATCCCGACGAGCAGGGACGGATGCTTCGCCGCCTGACCGACGGCGCCGGTGCGAACGGACGCGCCGAGGTGATCGACTGCCTGCTCGCGCATAAGGACGGAGGCCTTCGCCATTTCGAGATCCTCCACGCCGACCTGCTCGCCGACAGCTCGGTCGGCGGGATCGTGCTCAACGGCCGCGACGTCTCCGAGCGCAAAGCGTTCGAGGAGCAGCTCGCCCACCAGGCCTTCCACGATTCGGTGACCCACCTCGCCAACCGGGCGCTGTTCAATGAGCGCGTGCGCCACGCGGTGGCGCGAACGCTGCGCGAGGGGATGGGGATGGCGGTGCTGTTCGTCGACCTCGACGACTTCAAGACCGTCAACGACAGCCTTGGTCATGCGACCGGCGACCGCGTCCTGCTCGAGGTGGCCCAGCGGATCTCGGCGAGCGTCCGGGCGGCCGACACGGCGGCCCGGTTTGGCGGCGACGAGTTCGCGATCCTGCTCGAGGACGTGCACGACCTGGGGGCGGCGGTCGAGACCGCGGAACGGATCCTCGACGCGCTCAGCCGTCCGATCGAGCTCGATGACAACCACCTGATCATCCGCGCCAGCCTCGGGATCTCGGTCGTCGAGCCCGGCACGGCCACCGACGCCGACGAGCTGATCCGTAACGCCGACGCCGCGATGTACATCGCGAAGGCCGACGGGAAGGGCGGCTACCGCTTGTTCGAGCCCGCCATGCATGACCGTGTGGTGGCCCGCCTGGCGCTGCGCGCAGATCTCCAGAAGGCGCTCGAGCGCGGCGAGTTCCAGCTTCACTACCAGCCGCTGGTCCGCCTGGCCGATGAAACTGTCACCGGCGTCGAGGCGCTCCTACGGTGGCGCCATCCCTCGCGCGGGCTGATCCCGCCGTTCGAGTTCATCCCGTTCGCCGAGGAGACCGGACTGATCATCGACATCGGGCGGTGGGTGCTGCAGGAGGGCTGCCGCCAGGCGAAAGAGCTGCGCGACCGGATGAGCGGCCCGAGCCTCCCGACGATCGGAATCAACTTGTCGGTCAAGCAGCTGTTCCACTCCGACATCGTCCGGGACGTGGCCTCGGCGCTGGCGGCCGCCAGGCTCGAGCCCGAAGCCCTGACGCTCGAGATCACCGAGTCGGTGATGATGACCGACACCCAGCTGGCGATCAGCCGCCTGAACGAGCTGCGCGCGCTCGGCGTGCGCCTGGCGATGGACGACTTCGGGACCGGCTATTCGTCGCTGAGCTCGCTGAGCATGCTGCCGCTCGACATCCTCAAGATGGATCGCTCCCTCCTGGCCGCCGGCGCCGCGCCGGTCACGTCCGGCCTGGCGTCCGCGGTGCTGAGCCTGGGCGAGACCTTCGATCTGGAGGTCGTCGCCGAGGGCATCGAGTACCCCGAGCAGTCGGCCACGCTCAGGGAGCTGGGGTGCGATACCGGGCAGGGCTTCTACTTCGCCAGGCCGATGGCGCCCGAGCACCTGGTCAGCTTTCTCGAGGAGCATGCCGGCACCGGCGAGGGGACGGCGCTGGCCGCGAGCTCGGACTGAGCGGCGGCGCGAGCTCGGACTGAGCCCATGCAGCAGAGCTACGAGGGGCTGGATCGGCCGGGGGGCTTCAGCCGCGTCCGGCTCCTGACGCCGTTGGCCCACAGGGATTACCGCCTGCTGGCGTCCGGCATGTCGGTCTCGCTGCTCGGAGACGGTCTGTTCCTGGTGGCGCTGGCGTGGCAGGTCTACACGCTGTCGGACGCTCCGACAGCCCTGGCAACCGTCGGGATCGCGATGACGATTCCGACGATCACCTGCCTGCTGATCGGCGGAGCGGTGAGCGATCGCTTCGACCGACGCGCGGTGATGCTGACCGCAGACGTGGTTCGCGCCGCGGTCTTGGCGGCGCTCGCGGCGCTCGCTGTGACGGGCGCGCTGGTGCTGCCGGAGCTGCTCGTGATCGCCGTGGTGTACGGCGCCGCCACCGCGTTCTTCAACCCCGCCTCCGATGCCCTGGTGCCGCAGCTTGTCCCCGCCGACGCGCTCGCGCAGGCAAACTCGCTCGACCAGTTGATCAGACCGGTGATGCTACGGCTGGCCGGTCCGGCGCTCGGCGGTCTGGCCGTCAGCGCGATCGGCGCGGGCTGGACGTTCGGACTCGACGCCGGCTCGTTCGCGGTCTCAGTGGCGGCGTTGTTGGCGATGTCCCCGGCGCCGATCCCGGCCGGAGCGGAGGCGCGATCCGGCGTGCACGAGATCAAGGCCGGACTCCGCTACGTTCGCAGCCACGCCTGGCTGTGGGCGACGCTCGTCAGCGCGGCCATCGCCTACCTGCTGTTCATGGGGCCGACCGAGGTGCTCCTCCCGTTCATCGTCAAGCACCGGTTCGCCGACGGTGCGCGCGATCTCGGCCTGATCTTCGCCGCCGGCGGTCTCGGGTCGTTGATCTGCGCGCTCACGATCGGCCAGCTCGGCCTTCCGCGCCGCAGCCTCACGTTCATGTACGCCGTGTGGACCGTCGCAACGCTCGCCGTGGCCGGCTACGGCCTCTCGAAAGGCCTGTGGGGTCTGATGCTCGCGAGCGTCCTCTTCAACACGCTCGAGACCGCCGGCACGATCGCCTGGGCGACCGCCAAGCAGCGCCACGTCCCGGCACAGCTCCTCGGCCGGGTCTCGAGCCTCGACTGGCTGATCTCGATCGGCCTGCTGCCGCTGTCGTACGCGCTGACCGGCCCGATCAGCGCGGCCCTCGGGGCCCGCACGACCCTGATCTGGGCCGGTGTCCTCGGCGCGGTCGTGACGTTCGCGCCGCTGCTCAGCCGGCGGGTACGAAGCCTCGACCACGCCGACGCGGTCGCGCCGGTACCGGACGCGCCGGCGGTCCGCGCGGCGGCGTAGCCCGCCGAGGGCGGCTGTCATGCTGCCCCGGTGACTCGCATCGAGATCCCGGGGCACGATCTCGTCGGCATCCGGGCCGACAACCCCGGACCGTTCACGCTCAGCGGGACGAACTCGTGGGTCGTAGGAAGGGACCCGGCGTGGCTGGTCGACCCCGGTCCTGGCCTCGACGAGCATGTCGCGGCGCTCGTCGCCGAGCTCGACGCCCGGGGCGGCCTCGGCGGCATCGCCCTCACCCACCACCACGCCGACCACACCGGAGCTGTGCCGGCGATCCGCGCACGATTCCCCGACGCGTCCCTGGCCGGCGCGTCCCGGGGCGACGTCGACGTCGAGCTGAGTGACGGCGAGCGGTTCGGCCCGCTCGAAGCGGTTGCGACTCCGGGGCACGCGCCCGACCACCTCGCCTACATCGCCGGCGACGCCGCCCTGACCGGCGACGCCGTCCTCGGCCAGGGGAGCGTGTTCATCGCCCCCGACCCCGGCGCGCTCGCGTCGTACCTGGCCGCCCTCGCCCGGCTGCGGGAGCGCTCGCTCGAAGTCCTCCTTCCCGGTCACGGACCGCCGGTCTCCGACCCCGCGGCCAAGCTCGACGAGTACATCGCCCATCGGCTCGACCGCGAGCGCCGGCTGATCGAAGCCCTCGACGCCGGCCGGCGGAGCACCGAGGAGCTGCTCGACTACGCCTGGGCCGACGTGCCCCCGGGGTTACGCCAGGCCGCCACGGTCACGCTCGCGGCCCATCTCGACAAGCTCGCCGACGAGCACCGCCTGCCGGCCGGGGTGGAGCGACCAGACCTCATTCACCTCACCTGATCGACGTGAACGCGAGATCGGTCAGGCCGTTGAACTCGTTGATGACCGGGAGCACGTTCGTCGACGCGACGTTCGCCTCATAGTCCCAGTCCCACGGGATCGCTGGAGCCTGGGCCACGATCTGGTCGTCGAGCCTGCCGTACGCCGCGGCCCGCTGGGTCGGGTCGGTGATGTACTTCGCCGAGTTCAGCGCGGCGTTGATCGCGGGGTTGTTCAACAGTGCTTGATTTGCATTGTTGGTCGGGCTCGCGGTGATGGTCGCGCCGTTGAAGGGCACGTCGATCATCGCCTGACCGTCGTTGAAGTCCTTCACCCAACCGACGTTCGGGCAGACATTCGGGTCGTTGGCCACGACCGAGCAGAACTTCGTGATCATCGTGGCGTGCTCGACCGGATGCAACTGGACGTTGAAGCCGAGCGCGGTCAGCTGCGACTTGATCAGCTGGGCGGTGTTGCTGCCCGGAGGGGTGTTGTCGCTGACGATCGTGATCGTGCACGCGTTGCCGGAGCACTTACCGCTCGAGTAACCCGCCTTCTTCATGTACGACGCGGCGAGCGCCATGTCCCCGGTGGGATGTTGGAGGAAGTCGTACTGCGAGCCCGTCGGGCCGGCGACACCGCCGGCCTGCTGGAAGCCCGCGATTCCCGGCGGGATGAAGTGCGTCGCGAGGACTCCGCTGAGCGGTCCACCACGGGTGTCCAGCAGCGCCACGCGATCTGAGGCCGCGATCACCGCCTTCCGCACGTCGATGTTGTTGAACGGGGGCTTGCTCGTGTTCAGCGTGACGTAGCGGTTAGCGCCGTCCGGGGTGAGTGTCAGCTGCTTCGGGTATTTGGTGGCCGCGAGCTTCAGCGCCTCACCCGTCGCGCCGAAGTCGAAGTTGGTCATGCCCTGACCGGTAAGGATCTTGCTGATCGCGGAGTTCTCGTCCGAGAATCCCTCCTGCACCACAATCTTGTCCAGGTAGGCCGCGCGGAAGTCCTCGCCGGGGGTCCAGCTCGGGTTGCGGAGCAGGACGATCTGCTTGCCGGGCGAGTAGTCCGAGATGTAGTACGGACCGACGTCGATCTGGTGCTCGCCGTACGTCGACGAGGGCGTCTTCGAGTCGTAGTGCGCGGCGTAACCCTGCGGCACCGGCGAGGAGAGCGGCAGCGACAGGGCGTCGATCACGCCGATCGACGACGGCTTGCTCAGGTTGAACACGACCGTCGAGGAGTCCGGGGTAGTGATGCCGCTGATGTTCGGGGCCTTGGTCGGATCCTTCTTGACCGCGGCCTCGGCCGCAGCTAGCCCGTTCAGATCGGAGAGGTACAGGGTCACGTAGCCGTTCGGAACGCCAGGCAGAAGCCCGCGCTCGATCGCGTACTTGACATCGGCCGCGACGACCGGCTTGGTCCAGCCGGCGCCACCCCCCAGCGGCGGGCTGTACTTCACGTTCGTCTTGATGTGGAACGTGATCGTCTTGCCGCCATTCGAGACAACGGGCTGTCCCGACGCCAGCAGCGGCTGGGGCGCCGCGGTGTCGTTGGGCGGCCAGCCCATGAGCGGCGAGTCAGCCGCGAGGTCGATCATGTAGGTCGGCTGGTAGTACGCCGCGCCGGGGTCGATGTAGTCGACATCGCTGTTCGCGATGGCGGTCAGCGTCCCGCCCTTCTTCGCGGTCGCGGGCGCCGTGACGACCGGCGGAAACTTGGCCTGTTCATTGCTCACAGCCGCACTCTGGCCCGCGCCCGACGTGCCGCCACTGCTCGCGGTATTCGAATTGCTGCTCGATCCGCAGGCCGCCGCGGCGAACGAAGCGGCCGCCAGCAGCACTGCCAGGAACACGCGTCGCACCTCGTACCTCCTTTGTGGGCTCCTCGATCCCAGACGCGCCCAACTCGTGTCTGGACCGGGCACGCCGCGGCGAGTATCGGGCGGCTCGCTTACCGCTCCCTGACGGGTGGCTGACAGACCTCGTCAGATAAGGCGTTGCGCGGCCTCCGCGCCTAGCCGATAATCGACGTAATGCGCTCGCTGGGGAGGACCGCGGTGCAGTTCCGGATTCTCGGGCCGCTCACGGCTGCCGTCGATGGGACGGGGCTCGCGCTTGGCGGCGAGCGCCAGCGCGCGCTGCTCGCGCTCCTGCTGGTGCACTCGGGCGAGATGGTCAGCACCGAGCGCCTGATCGAGCAGCTGTTCGACGGGTCGCGATTTCGCAGCTCGGCCAACGCCGTCCACGTCGCGGTTTCCCGGCTGCGCCGGGCTCTCGGCGACGAGCGGGCTGCGATGCTCCTGACCCGCCGCGGCGGATACTCGCTCGAGATCGAAGCCGAGCAGCTCGACGCCGCCGTGTTCGAGCGGCTCGTGGCCGAGGGCCGTGCTTCGCTCGCTCACAACGATCTGGCGTCGGCGTCGGCGCGGCTGGGAGAGGCGCTCGCGCTGTGGCGAGGTCCGCCGCTGGCTGGCCTCGGCGGCGTCGACGAGCTGCAGGCGGAGGCCAGGCGGCTGGAGGAGCTCCACCTGCTCGCGGAGATGGAGCGGATCGACGCCGAGCTCGCCCTCGGCGCGGCTGCCGAGGTGGTCGTCGAGCTCGAGCGCCTGATCGCGGCCGCGCCGCTGCAGGAGAGGTTACGCGCGCAGCTGATGCTCGCTCTGTATCGCTCCGGTCGTCAGGCCGAGGCCCTTGCCGCCTACCGGGAGGCGTGCGGACTGCTCCGCGACGAGCTCGGATTGACCCCGAGCGCCGAGCTCAGAGAACTCGAGGTCATGATCCTCCGTCACGACGCCGGCCTCGATCCGGACCGCGCCGAGCCCGCCCTGGATCGCGAAGTGATGTGTCCGTTCAAGGGGCTGGCGGCGTTCGAGAGCTCCGACGCCGACTTCTTCTTCGGGCGCGAGCGGATCGTCTCGGAGCTCGTCGCGCGCCTCGCGGAGTGGCCACTCGTCGGGATCCTGGGCCCGTCGGGGATCGGCAAGTCCTCGCTGCTGCGCGCCGGTGTCCTGCCGGCGCTGCGAGCCGGGGCGCTGCCGGGGAGCGCGCGCTGGCGCCAGGTTCTGCTCCGGCCCGGCAGGCATCCATGCCGGGAGCTCGCGCGAGCTCTCGGCGAACAGGATCTCGCCCAGACGATCGCGATTGCCGGGCATGACGTCCGGATCGTGATCGCGATCGACCAGCTCGAGGAGCTGTTCACGGTATGCGACGACGAGGCCGAGCGCGCCGACTTCCTCGAGCAGCTCGTCGCCGCGGCGGGCGACCACGAGCGTCGGGCGCTCGTGCTTTGCGCGCTCCGTGCCGACTACTACGGACGCCTGGGTGCGTATCCGGAATTTGGCGAGCTCCTGAGTCGCAGCCATGCGCTGATCGGTCCGCCGAGGCGCGACGAGCTCATCGACGCGATCGAGCGGCCGGCCGCGCGCGCCGGGCTCGAGGTCGAGGGACCGCTGATCGAGGCGCTGGTCGAGGAGGTCGCGGGGCAGCCCGGAGCCCTGCCGCTGCTGTCGACCACGCTGCTCGAGCTGTGGCAGAACCGCGACGGACGGGTACTCCGCCTGTGGGACTACCGTGCGGCCGGCGGAGTCCAGGGCGCCGTGGCCCGGATCGCGGAGGCCGCGTACACGCGCCTCGAGCAGCCGCAACGCCCGATCGCAAAGACCCTCCTCCTCCGTCTCGCCGAGGTCGGCGACGGCGCGCCCGAGCGCAGGCTGATGGCGCTCGAGGAGATCGAACGGATCGACGATGCCCCGCCGGTTCTCGCGGCGCTCGCGGATGCGCGGCTGGTGACGGTCGGCGCGGGCACGGTGGAGCTCTCACACGAGGCGCTGCTCCGCGAGTGGCCGCGATACCTCAGCTGGCTCGAAGAGGATCGCGTGGGCCGCAGGCTGCACGCCCACCTGCGCGTGGCCGCGGGCGACTGGGCCGCCCGAGGGCGCGATCCGGCCGACCTCTACCGAGGAGCCAGGTTGGCGGCCGCGCTCGAGTTCGGCGTACAGCATCCCGAAGAGATGGACCGCCTCGAGCGCGAGTTCGTCGACGCCAGCCGGTCAGAAGCCGACCGCGAGGTGCGCCGGCAGCGCTCGCAGAATCGTCGCCTCCGCGCGCTGCTGATCGGCGCCGCCGTGCTGTTGGTCCTCACCGTGGTCGCGGGAGCTGTGGCGGTAATCGGTCAGCGGCGGGCGAGCAGCGATGCGCGTCTGGCGGTTGCCGAGGAACATGCGGCGCTGGGCCGGCAGCTCGGCGAAGAGGCCGTGAACGAGCCGAAGCTCGACGTGGCGGCGCTGCTGGCGCGAGAAGCGGTGGCGCTCGACCGCTCGCCACAGACCGAAGGGACCCTGCTGTCGACTCTGATGCGGAGCCCCGCGCTGATCGCGACGTTCCCGATGCCCACCAACGCGGCGCCGAACGTCTCGGTCGCCCCCGATGGCCACACAGTGGCGGTCGCCGACGGCGTCGCCGACCAGGTCCGGTTCTTTGACACCCGGACCCGTGCGCCCTCCGGCCGAGTGCTGACCGATTTCTTCGGCGATCAGGCGCCGACGTACTCGGGCGACGGCTCGGCGCTTGTCTATTCGGCGGGGGCATTCCTCGCAGTGCGCAACGCGCGCTCGCTGGCGCTGCGTGAGCGGCTGCTCATCGGGCCGCCGTTCAGTAACCAGACCACAGCCGACGTACCGGACTCGAGCATTCTCATCGGGCCCGGGCACCGGACCGTCTATTACGCGTACTGGCTTCTGGGTCAGGCCGGTCAGCCGACCGACGCCTACCTCGCCCGGTGGTCGATGCCGAGCGGCCGCCGACTTCCGACGGTCAGGCTCGGGTCCGGCCCGATGCTCGCGGTGGCGCTGATCGCCGGGGGGGCCGAATTGATGGTCGTGACCGCGCACGGCGTGGACACATACGACGCCCGGACACTGCGGCGGGAGCGGTCCGTGGTGATCGAGCCGGCGCCGGCGTCTCCCTCGGCGGCCGTGATCAGCGCGGACGGAGCCACGATCGCGATCGGCTCGAAGGGTGGCTCGGTGTCGTTCGTCGACGCCGCCACGGGGCGGGCCATGCCCGGTGCCGGTGGGCACGCGACGACCGTGGCGAGCGCGGTGTTCGCGCGCGACGGCAGGACGGCGGTGACCGCGGGCAACGACGGCAGGGTGATCGTCTGGGATACCGCCACGCGCACCGAAGCGGCTGTCCTATCCGGTCCGGCCGGACACCTCGAGGACGCGCAGATGAGTCCGGACGGCTCGACCCTGTACACGTCCGCGCTAGGGGGCGTGGTGCTCGCCTGGGACCTCACCGGACGGCGGGGCTTCGGACACAGCTCGCGCCTCGATCGCACGCTGACCTGCTGCGATTCGGTGTCTCCGCCTGAGCCCGCGCTGGCGGTCTCACCTGACGGATCGAGGTTCGCGGCGCCGATCGCCGCCTCGACCGTCGGTCTGTTCGCGACGCGCACGCTCGCGCGCCTGGGGTCGTTCACGATCGCGCCGGCGGACGATCCGATCACGGCGCTCGCCTGGTCTCCGGACGGCGCCACGCTCGCGGTCGGGGCTCACGGCGGCGTCGTGCAGGTATGGGCCGTTAACGGCGCGCCGACACTCGAGCGCACGCTCGACGGCCTAGCGCCCGTGCCGCGGCTGGCCGAGGCCGTCCAGTCGCTCGCATTCTCGCCCAGCGGTCAGCTGCTCGCGGCGACCGACAAGAGCGAAGGCACGACGCTCGGACACACGCTCGCCTCGCCGCTCGCGACGATGGTGACGTGGAACGTCGCGGCGGGGGCGCCCGTCGGAGGAACGGCAAGCCTCGGGGCCGGCAACGGCCTGACCGGATCGGACGAGGTCGCGTTCTCGCGTGACGGAAAGCTACTCGCGGCGAGCCTGCTCGTCGGCGGCATCGACGTGTTCGACCCCTCGACGGGGCAGCTCGTGCGGACGCTCGCCGATCCGGGCGATGAGAGCACCGCGATCGCCTTCGGGGCCGGCGACCTGCTGGCTGCCGGAACCATCGGGGGGGACGTCGAGCTGTGGAACGCGGGCACGGGCAAGCGAGTCGCGCCGCCGCTGCTGGCCGACACCGAGGAGATCACCGACGTGGCGTTCGACCAAAGCGGCCGGACGTTCGCCACCACGGGTGACGAGGACGGCACGATCAAGCTGTGGTTCACCGCGGGCTTGCAGCAGGAAGGGCCGCGGCTCGCGGCCGACCCGAACTCCACGTCGGCAGCGGCCTTCGAGCCGGGAGGCGGGGACCTGCTCGTCGTCGACGACCGCGGGGGTGGGTTCACGTGGCCGACCTCACTGGCGGTGTGGCAGCAACGCGCCTGTTCGCTGGCCGGCCGGAACCTGACGCGAGCGGAATGGGCGCAGTTCGTGGGAGGACCGCCGTACGCGGCGGTCTGCCCCTGAGCGGCGCGCTACGTAGTGGCCAGCCGCTGGCGCGCGATCGCCAAAGCGGCCGTCAGCGGCGTGGCGTCAGTCGCCGCAGCCTCGTCGAAGATCTGGCGCAGCGTGTCGCCGATCATCCGCACGCGCCGGCCGGCGGTCGTCGCGTTGTACCCGTTCTGCTCTTCGGCGATGTTGATCAGGCCGCCCGCGTTGGCGACGAAGTCGGGCGCCCACAGGATGTCGCGGGCGGCGAGCAGGTCCGCCACCGATTCGCGCGCGAGCTGGTTGTTGGCGGCCCCGGCGACGATCTGGCAGCGCAGCCTGGGCACGGTCGTGTCGTCGAGCACACCTCCGAGCGCACACGGCGCCACCACGTCGACGTCGAGCTCGAGCGCCTCCGCCGGGGACGCCCAACCCGTCCCGAGCTCGTCGGCAACGCGGCGCTTGCGCTCGTCGATGTCGCTCAGCACGAGGTTGGCGCCAGCCCTGGCGCATCGCCTGGCGACGCGTGATCCAACATGTCCCAGCCCGACCACGGCCACCGACCGCTCGCGCAGGGAACTCGTCGAGAACACGCGCTCGCAGCAGGCGCGGATCGCAGACTCGACCCCGAGCGCCGTGAACGGGCTGGGATCGCCGGAGCCGCCCTGCCGGCGCGGGAGTCCCGCCACGTGCGCGGTGCGCTGTGCGATTACGCGCATGTCGCGACTCGAGGTGCCGACGTCCTCGGCGGTGATGTAGCGGCCGCCGAGCGACTCGACGGTGTCGCCGAAGTCGAGCAGGGCCGCCGTACGGCGCTCGGAGGACAGGACTTCGCCGGGGGCGGTCATGATCACGCCCTTGCCGCCGCCGAGTGGCAGATCGGCCACGGCGGACTTGTAGGTCATCGCCCGCGAGAGCCGCAGCGCATCGCGCAATGCGAGGCGCGCGTCCGCGTAGCCCCACATCCGGCACCCGCCGAGCGACGGGCCGCGAACCGTGGAGTGAACGGCGACGAAGGTGTACAGCCCGGACCGGCGTCCCCGGTGGACGACCACGTCCTCGTGATCGAGCGGCTCGAGATAGCTGTCGGTTGCCGGGCCAGTAGATGAGTCGCCTGGTCGATCCGCGACCGGCGTGCTCACGGTGCCGGCGGCGGGGTCCCGCTCGGGGAGATCCCCGGCGTCGATCCCGTTCCGGCGCTGCTGTCGCCCTGCGAGCTCGTGGTGCTCGAGGCGGAGCTGGAGGTGGTCGAACCCGACGCGGAGTCAGACTGAGTGGTCGTGCTCAAGCCGGTGCTCGACGGGGTTGTGCCCGCCGTCGTCGAGGTCGTCGACGGCGACGTCCCTGTAGGCGCGGAGGTCGTGGTGCCGGCCGGCTTGTCGTTGGCCGGCGTGCCCGCCGAGTATGGAGTCACGCCCCCATCCGCGGTCATCGTCGACGTACCCCCCGACGTCCGGAGCTTGAGCTTCGACGGAGCCGGGACGGTGGTCGTCGAGGTAGTCACCGTGGTGGGCGTGGCCGAGGACGTCGGGCGGGACGTGGCCGCGATCCTGACCGCTTGGGTCTGGGGCGCCTGGCTGGCCGCCAGGGGCGCTCCGTCCTCGGGTGGGTCGACGGTCGCGCCCGCGGCCGAGCCGGCTCCCGGGGAAATCACGTGCCGGGTCGCCGGAGCAACACGCGCCGCGCGCGCGTGGTGGTGCGAATGCGACGCGGGGGTGGTGATCGTGTGCTGGAGCTCGACCGCGCCGCCCGCGGTGACGACGGCGGCGGCGAGCAGGGTCGCGACGTGCGTGGCCCCGGCGCTCATCGCGCCGATCCCGACGACGGCCGATCCGCCTCCCGCTCCGGCCCCGGCGGCGAGCGCGCCGCCGGCCGCGCCGCTCCCGGCGCCACCGATACCGAGGACGTTGGCCAGAACTCCGAGCGGGCCCAGCGTGGGAACGATCGCCGCGAACGTCCGGCTCACCCCGCGCAGCTCGTGTCGGAAGTCGCGGCAGCCGGCGCAGTCGCGCATGTGGCGGCGCGCCGTGGCGTTTGGGCGCAGCCCGCGGTCGTGAGAGAGGATCAGCTCCTCGCGAATCTCCGAGCACGCGGTGTCCCGGGCTTCGAGGGCTTTTGCGAGCGCCAGCCGGGCCCGGACGAGCAGCGACTTCACCGCCGGCACGGTGACGCCGAGCGCGGCCGCCATGTCGGCGTACGACATGCCGCCGAGCTCGCGCATGAGCAGCGCGGATCGCTGCTGCTCGGGAAGCCGGCGGACGTCGGCGATTAGGCGCCGCAGCGACTCGCGTTGATCGGCCTCGGCGATCGGGTCGTGCACGGGGGAGCGCAGCAGCTCGAGCACCTCGGGCGGCGGCGGCGAGGGCCGGCGCAGCTCGTCGATGCACCGGTTGTGCGCCACCCGGTAGAGCCAGGCGCGGAGGGCGAGCTCGCGGTGGTTGGCGCGTAGCCCCGCGTAGGCGCGCACGAAGATGTCCTGAAGGGCGTCCTCGGCGTCCTGACGTTGGGTAAGCATCTGCCGCGTGTAGGCGAACAGCCGCTGGCGGTAGCGATCATGGATCACCCGGAAGGCGTCGTCGTGGCCCGCGCGGAACAGCGCCACCAGCTGCTCGTCGGATCGGAGGCGAAGCAGTGGCGTGGGCGGGTGGGACCCAATTAAAGTCCGAGTCCGGGCTACTGCAGCCGGTGCTGGGAGGGCGGAAGCTTCCACGTGC
>Ga0070765_100000781_pt1 | contig 18899 bp, 13 predicted proteins | sample HubBroMetageWFT5_FD_71516 | JGI IMG/M metagenome (GOLD analysis project Ga0070765, IMG submission 71516) | Warmed and freeze-thawed soil microbial communities from the Hubbard Brook experimental Forest, New Hampshire - Hubbard Brook CCASE Soil... | ecosystem: Environmental > Terrestrial > Soil... | reverse complement strand
TTTTCGTAATCATCGGGAACGCCAAAATTGACATAGACGAGCGGAGCGGTCACGTCGCCATCAATCGAATATGCGTTGTAGGTGGGAAGCTGCTCGTCCTGCTGGATGGACGTGGGGTCTTCCTTCACAGGAGGCTCTTGTAATTTTGCGACGAACTTCGGGCCGCCTTCGACGAGTTCTACGACCCGCTCCTTAGGCGTTGGAAAAAGCACATCGAACGATTCGATGTGCGCGTCCAGTCCGAATTCTTTGTACCGCGCTAGCAGCCATTCGGCGTTGTCCTTGTCATACGGCGATCCTACGTGGTGTGGCCGCGCAGAAAGCCTTTGCATGTAGCCACGAATTTTGTCTGGATCGGGAATGGCTCGCATCTTCTCTTCCCACTGCCGTTCGGCACGTGAGGATTCAGCGGAATATCCGGCGAGCGGCTGCTCGTCGGCGACAACATGCGTTCCGGCCGGAGCCAGGGAAATACTTGCGAAGACAATCGATGCGAGCAATGCCCTGCGGTTCATTTAGACCCCCTCGTTTGGAGGAGGTATTTTGCCTGAACTACGGGGCGTTTGGAAACGTTTGTTGCAGATTTATCCGCGACTGCCGGTTTTCAGAAGGATATCCAAATCGTCGGGATGAATGGCGCAGAGAAGGGCGTCTTCGCGGTCGATGTGGCCCTTGCTGATCAGTTGCACCAACGATTCCTCGAGTGCGAACGAGCCTTTTTTTTTGGTCATCGTGATTTCTTGATGGAGGTGCTGGAGGGCGTTGCGCCGAATGTGCTGGCGCGCACCGTAGCCGATCATCAGAAGCTCGGCCGCCGGAAAACGTTCTCCGCTTTTGCTGGGCAGGAGGATTTGCGTCAGGACCGCAGCGATTGCCATCGCCAATTCCTGCCGGATGGTGTTCTGGCGCTCATCGGAAAAAGAATCGGAGATGCGCGAGATGGTCGTGGCGACGTCAATCGTGTGCAGTGTTGAGAGCACGAGATGACCGGTTTCCGCGGCGGCGACGGCGATGCGCATCGTTTCTGGATCGCGCATCTCGCCCACCACCAGAACATCCGGCGCCTGGCGCAAAGCCGCACGAAGTGCCGTCGGAAAATCCGGGGCGTCCGTGCCGATCTCGACTTGCTCGATGACGCTACGAATGTGGGCGTGCTCGTACTCGATGGGGTCTTCGATGGTGACGATGTGGCGCGCTTCGCGCCTGTTGATATCGTCAATCAGCGCGGCGAGCGTGGTCGATTTGCCCGAACCCGCAGGACCGCCAATCAAGACCAGGCCACGCGGAAGATGCGCGAGGGATTCCACGGAAGGAGGAAGGTTCAGCTCGCGAAGTGTCGGGACCTTTTGAGGTAAGGCACGAATCGCGGCGGCGGCGCGTCCGCGCTCGCGATGGAGATTTATTCTGAAGCGGCCCAGCCCTGAGATGCGATAGGAAGAATCCGAGATTTGAGACTGGCGGTAGCGGGCCAGCGCGTGGGACGTAAGTGCAGGGAGCACCGCCGCTTCGATTTCGGGGCCATCGAGCGGGCGCGCGTCGATTTTTTGCACCACACCTTTAGCACGGATGCAGGCCGGGGCTCCCGCGACAAGCAGCAAATCACTTCCGCCGCGGGTAATCAGCGTCTTGAGCCAGCTGTCGAGTTGGACGGCGCTGGCGGGCTCCGAGCCATCCTGCTCGCGAAGGTCGTTCAATTCGTTGACGATGCGGTAGATTTCCGGCGCTTCATCCATGTGGGACCTCGATCGTCCAAACGGAGCGTTGCCGGAAAAGTTTGACTCAACGGGGCTTTTTGGTCCAGCAGAAACGCAGGCAGAAACACCGCGGCACAGGGCGAGCGAGAATTTAAGAAACGACGGCAGAGACGCGGAGTCCCTGCCGTCGGTGTTCAACAATTTAACGACTACGTGATCGCTGCGAAATGCTATTCCACCGCTCCGGTCTGTTCGGTGACCACGGGAGTCAACGTGCCGAAAAGGCCATGCGTTTCGTGGTCGGGGCCGGCGGAAAAGAACAGTGTTGTGGATGGACCCGCGCCACCATTGTTGCCGAAGGTGAGCGACCAGAGCCCATCGATGGTCAGAATCGAGTTGTCTGGAGCCTTCACGAAACCGATAAACTCCTTTGTGAACCCGTTGTAGGCGGCGACCCAACCGCTGCCGAAATTGCCCACGAGGATGCTATTGCTGAAGACACCGAAGTCGCGCGGCGTCCAAACGACGCCCCAGGGCGAATTGAGCCAGGGACCGTGCTGGAGGTGACCGATGTGGTGACCATCGGGCTGGTAGAGTTCAACGAAACCGTTGCCTTCGCCGGCCACGTCATCGTGTTTGGCAGCATTCTGCTTGGCGTAAGTGACGAAAAGCGTTCCGCCAATGTTCTGGATGTTGAAGGGAGCGAAGTCGCGCGGAATCCTATCGTCATCGAACAATTCCTCGGAGATGTGCACACGCTTGAAGGTGTTGTCGTAGACTTCCACCTTGCCCGAACGGAAATTCGTGACGTAAAGAAAAACTTTTCCGTTTACGAGACCCGAGGTAGCACCTTTATAAACCGCGCCCCTCGGCGAGCCGCCCTCTGAATTGTCTACTTCCAGGGTCGCCGCCACTCCGCCAGCCCATGCAGAGATAGTGCCATCCTCGGTTACGAAGATGAATGCGGCCGCCGGTCCGCCTGGACTGAGCAGAAAATCCGTCGGGCTGCCGTTGAAAACGATGCCTGTGGGTGTGGCCAGTGTGCCTACAGGAGAGCCTTTGGGGGGAGGGATGGTGACTGTTCCGGTGCCGTTGATTGGAATGATTGCCCCGGCACCGGTATAGAGCGTGGAAAAGCCGGAGTTGTTGTCCGAGACCCACCAGGGGCTCCCGGCCCTTGCCGTGGTGGTAGGACTGCGAGTCAGCCCCCAAGGATTTACGAGATTGGGGTCGGTAACAGCTGCGACCCCGGGTTGGTCAGAAACCAGATTCGTTTGTGTGTAATGTTGCGCTTTCGTTACAACCGGAAGGAGAGAGAGGCCAACTGCTAGCAGCGTTACAGACTTCAACGACTTAAACACGTACCCCATTGCTTTTTCCTCCAGATCTAAATTTATGCGGCGAAACACATCCCATGTGATCGCCACAGATTTACGGTCTGGCTGGGCAAACAGCGAATCAGTGCAACTTGAATTCCACTGATACTTGCTATTCAAAATTTGAATCCGTAATTGAGAACAAGGAACTTAGTAGATCCAGGCTGAGGAGAAGAAGCGCGACGCTCCTGTTTCCCGTAGATAAGTACCGCTGCGTATACTGAAGTTGGGAGGGATTTATTCCCGGGAATCTCGCAGAACGATAACGAGAATGGAAAAATGGGGGAGTGCCGCAGGACGCGAGCGATTAGGCCCGGCGGAGGGTCAGGAGCGTAATTTCAGGTGGCACACCGAGGCGCACCGGCGCGCCCACAGTGCCAAGCCCACGATTCACATAAATCGAAGCCAAGGCTGACATGCGGTTCGGGAACAGGGACCCGTGACTCGTCTCGAACGCGGAGCCAGCCGAGGCCGCGCGGTCGTTGGGCGCCGGTGCAAACATTGGACGCTGATACAGCCCGGCCACATAATCCGTGATGAATCGCGCGGGGCTGAGCCGGTGGTCGAGGATTTCGACCTGAATCTGGCCGCCGTGGGTATGGCCGGCTAGGGTCAACTCGATGCCCAATTCCGCGGCGCGATTGAAGGCATTGGGGTTATGCGAGAGCAAGATGTTGGGCATGTCGCGGCGCACCAGCGGTTCCACATTCTGGAGCAATTGCACTCTGCGGCCCCCGTTGGTGCGTTCGCGCTGATAGTCAACGCCGATGAGATTGAAGGATGCGCCCTGGAACGTGAGCTGTGCACTCTCGCTCCGCAACAGTTTCATCCCCGCCTGCGCGAACAGGACCTGCGCCGTGTCTTCGGCCCGCGCATAAATCTCGTGATTGCCGTTGCAGCCCCAAACTCCCAGCGGCGCGCGCAAGCCCTTGACTTCGTCGATGCAGTCGGCTATCGGGTCGCCCGCGCCGGTAATGAAGTCTCCCGTCACGAGCGCGAGGTCCGCTCCCAAATCGTTGGCCATATTGACCGCGCGGCGCACCTGCAGGCGCGGCATGTAGCTGCTCAGATGGATGTCGCTGATCTGCACAATCTTCATGCCTTCAAGTCCGGCGGGCAGGTTGGGAATAGGGATTTCGACGCGACGCACCTGATAATCCAGGCGCTCGGCGGCAAAGCCATACATCGCCGTAAGAAACGGGCCGGCGCCGGCGAGAGCGGTGGCCGTCTTAAAAAAGTAGCGTCGCGAAGGATCTGGAATCAGTTCTGCCGTAGCTGGCGAAGAGGAGTACGGCGCCTCTGTTGCGGCTGAAGTCGAAACTCGTGAAGCCGCTCGATTCGTTTTCAGCTGGTACGCTGCGCGCAGCCAAGCCCAGATTCGATCGAGGCCGCCTACAAATTTGACCGCAAAATAAGCGAAAAGCGCGCTGAAAAACCATAAACCGGCAAAAACCGTAATCACATTGATACCGGAAACGATATGACTGCGCCCCATGCGGAATCCGTCCGCCATCGCGCCGATGATGAGCAGAAGCAGCGTTACGTAGATTAAACGCGCGGCAACGCGCAGCCCCTGGCTACCCCAATTTGATGTCGCCCGCCAAATGGCGCGATACCAGAACCGCTGGGAGAAAAACAACAGGCTAAGAACGCTTAGGCCGATCACGATGCGCAGCAACAGCCAAGTCCAGTTCAATGAAAGAAGCCCCCAAGACAGGCTATAAGCTTACCATGTCTATCCGCGCGGATTTTCTGCGACGCAGACGAATGTCCTGCGTAAGATAAGCCCGGCCAAACGGCCAGGGTTTGCCCTTGCCGAGGAGAGAAACGCTTGGCCGCTTGGCCCGTCAGAGAGTGTGTGCCTGCCCAGGCTGACCCAAAACAGGCTCGAGAGCAGGTAACGAAGAGGAGAGAAACGATGAAGAGTTTTAGCAAATGGGGGAGTCTGCTGGTTGCAGCGGTGCTGGCGGCGATGCCCGCGTTGGCACAGGAAGCCAAGAAGGCTGCGCCACCGAAGCCCGCGCCAAGTCCGTCGGAGGCCGTCCTGGAGTCTTGGAACGATATCGGGAGAAAGCTGATCGCCATTGCCGAGGATTTGCCAGAAGACAAGTACGATTACAAACCAAATCCGGACTCACGGACGTTCGTTGCGCAGCTGATTCACGCTTCCGCTTCCATGTATTACTTCACGGATCCCGCGCAAGGAAAGAAGCCGCACCTTCCCGATGATCCAAAGCGGGACGAGCTGCAGACCAAAGCGCAAATAGTGGCGTTCGTGAAAAAGTGCGTCCAGGACGGCGCAGACGTGATCAAAGCCAAAGGTGACAAGGGCATGAACGAAAGCGTTGCCGCCGGCGGGCCGACCCTGACTCGTATTTCTGACCTGGCCTACGGATTGATGGAGCACTCCGGAGAACATTACGGCCAGCTCGTCGTCTACTACCGAATCAACGGCATGGTCCCGCCTGAATCGCGGCCCAAGAAGTAGCGCCTGACTAATAGTCCGACAATCAACAATTTAGTTACAGAAGCGGAAGCCGGAGAGAGTGACAATACTCTCCGGCTCTATTTTTTGGAAGTGCATGCATGAAGTCCCGGCTCGCACGAATCGCTGCAACTCTTGCTCTCGTATCATTCTTGACTGGGTGCGCCCCCATCGATTCAATCTTTCCCCTATTTAAGCCAGAAGATGCAGTTTTCGACTATCGTCTGCTCGGATCTTGGCAATACGTGGTCGCCAATCCCAACGACTCGGACAAAAACCAACGGTGGATTTTCTCTCATTCGGACTGCAACAATTTCTACGACTTCAAATGGACTGAGGTTGGAGCAAAGGGTGGTTTCGTCGCCAAAACACGGCTAGTGCGCCTTGGCAACAATTTGTTTGCCGACTTCGAAGGAAACATGGACGGTCCTGACGATTCAATACCTCCAGACGGCCCAATTCCCTTTCCCGCGATCGCCACGCACATGATCGGACGGTTTGGCTGGAAAAAGACGCTACAAATCCATTTCCTCAGCGATGACTGGGTCAAGAAACAAGTCAAGGCCGGCTCGTTTTCACTCGCTCACATGGACATAAACGGTGGACAAATTCTGACAGCTCAAACGGAAGACTTACGAAAATACATGCAAGCCCATGCCGACGACAAAGAAGCACTGTCAGACAGTTACGAGTTCGTTCGAGCGAAGTGACTCCTGTCCTGTTTCGCTGAGCTGAGCTATCCGGCAGTGGTGAAGCGATCCTCCTCGCTCAAGACTGACACGAGGTGGTCCGGGTCGCTGCTCGGCGGCAGGCAGGTTTGCCCTGCGCAAACAACCGCCATTGCTTTGTCGGCCGGGAGATGCGGCAGCGTTTCTTTGAGGGCTCCGGCGAAATTCACGAGGGAACCGCCAGGCGTGAGCCGCAGGACGGATTTGCCGAAACGATAGACGCTGTGCGCGGCGGCTTCTAAGGCTTTCGCGGCGGGATCATCCGCGCGGCCGGTGATGACGACCTGCAACGGATGGCGGGCGAAAAGCGTGGCGGCAAGGCCGTACGTCGCGGCAAACATCCCGTATTGCGGCGCGATTCCAGCGAATGCTTCGAGCGTTTTCTGCGCGAAGTTGTAGTAGCGTTCGTCGCCGGTAAAGGCGTGCATGCGAATCAGCGCAATCGCCGCGACGGAATTGGCTCCGGGCGTAGGCGAATCCTGAAACGGCTTGCGGCGAACGTCGAGTCCGCCCATCGGAGCGGCGTCCGACGACCGATCGAAAAAACCGCCTTCCGCGTCGCCATAGTGGTCAATGGCAAGGTCCATCGTTTTTTGCGCTGCGGCAAAATAGCGCGAATCGAGCGTCGCCTCGTAAGCATCCAGCAAAGCCAGCACACTGAAAACTTGATCGTCGAGCGAGCCGTCGAGTGCGGGCCCTCCGATGCGATGGCCGAATCCGCGAGATTCACTCCACACTTCCTTCAACATTCGGTCGAGAGTCTTAAGGGCGAAGGTACGGCAGTCTTCTGCGATCCAAGGTGTGCCGATGATTCGAGAGGCTTCAAGATAGGCCGAAACGAACATCGCATTCCACGAAACGTACATGGTCTTATCAACGAAAGGGGTAGGGCGTGCGCGGCGAGCCGTCATCATCTTGGCTTCCGCATCGAGTTTGATGCGAACGACTTGGTCTTCGTCCTTGCCGAGAATCCGGGCGATCTCAGAAAACTCGCGAGCGATCCAAAGAACATTCTTGGCGGGATTATGGTGCATCTCTCCATGAGGCTCGACGTCGTAGTACAGCTCGATTACTCTTGACTCCTCCGGAGTGAGCACTGCTCGCACTTCGTCGAGAGTCCAAGTGAAATAATCGCCGTCGTCATCCAGTGAATAATCCGCATCCTGGCTAGCGTAGAAACCGCCGCTTTGCTGATCGGAAAGAACCTCGTTGATCCACCGAACCATGCCCTCCGCGACTTCCCCGAAAACGGAGAATTTGGGATACCAATTTGCGTCCGACTTGCCGGAGCTATCCGCTTCGTCACTCCAAGAAAAAAGTGAGGCGTGAAGGTAGTTCTTCAGCAGCTCAGAATTGTCGTAGGACATTTTTTCGAAGTGCGGCACAAGCCAGCGTTCGTCAACGGAATAGCGATGAAAACCTCCAGCAAGCTGGTCATAAACGCCGCCGCGAGCCATCTTTTCGAGCGTCGTCTCGATCATCGCCAGCAGATGCTTTTCTTTTGTCTGCTGGTAGCGCTCCAGAACCAAATCCACTGCGGATGCATGGGGAAACTTCGGAGCGCGGCCAAAACCGCCATTCTTAATATCAAATTGTTGTGTGACCGATGTGATTTGCGCATCGACGACGGCGGGGTCGAACTCCGCCCGTGCTCCCGTGAACACTTCCGCCTGAGCGACCGCATCGGCCAAATGGTCTGCCGCCTTTACAAGATCGGCTCTCTTGTTCCGGTAAGAATCGGCAACCGCCAGAAGAATCCGCCGGAATCCGGGCCGCCCCATTTGATCTTCCGGCGGAAAATAGGTCCCGCCGTAAAAAGGTCTTCCATTTGGAAGCAGAAATCCCGTGAGTGGCCAGCCACCCTGCCCGGAAATAGCGCTCACGGCGGATTGATAACGCGCATCGACGTCCGGGCGCTCGTCGCGGTCCACTTTCACGGCAACAAAATTCTCATTAATAATTTTGGCGATTTCGGAGTTCTCATAACTCTCGCGGTCGATGACGTGGCACCAGTGGCACCACACCGCGCCGATATCCAGAAGAATGGGCTTGTCTTCCGACTCCGCGCGCGCAAAGGCGGAGTCGCCCCATTCGTGCCAGTCGATGGGCTGGTGCGCCGCGGAACGCAGATATGGACTGGCGGAATCCTTCAAACGGTTTTCAGGATGAGACGACACGGACAATCCTTTCGATTCTAAAGGCGCTGGGAAGGCACTCTCTTTGAAAGAACGAGACGAAAGTGAAAAAGGCCGTGGTTCAAACTACTGCACGACATCTCCGGGCCCGAGATCGCGCGGATCGAGCGGCTTGCGGCCGGCAAACCCCTCGTCCTGCCGGTGGTAAAAACGGATGCGGTCCTCGCCGAGCTTCCAGCAAAGATACACGTCTTCGTTGTCGATCACCGCGGGAAAATCAAGCAAGCCGACGTCGAGATCCTTGATCACGCAGCCGGTTTCGAGAATGCGGTTCAGCGCGGTTTTCAGCGATTCGGCGAGGTGCTGGTGCTCCACGCGCAACGCCGCCAGCTTTTCGTACGGAACGATCACGCCGCCCATCATCATGATGCGCGCGGAAACCGCGGAAAGATCCGTCTCCAAACCGGACAATTTCTTGCGGCAGTCCATGGCTTCCACAAGAAAAGGTTCTAGCTCCCGCCGCGCGCGCTCCGCCTCAGTGAGAGTGAAGAGCCGCGGCTCTGGCTCAGGAGAGTCGTCCTGTCCCTCTTCGTCGTCTTCGTCCGCCATAGTGGGTCCGTTCTCGCTATGCCTTCTGTGCTGTCCTGAATTCGATGCTAACGCAATCTCATGTGGTGGTCGAGGGCAATGCGGTTAGGCAGGGGTGCCGCAGTGAAAGCGTTCCGCTATCCGCCGATAAACACCATGGTGCGAGAGGGCGGAATGAAGCCCGGGGCGTTGATGCGGTGCCCTTCTTCCTTTTCATCCACGACAGACCGAATGTAAGCCTCCACATCGTCGTCCGTCGCGCCTTCGCGGAGCAATCCGCGGAGGTCATGATCGTCTTTGCTGAATAGGCACGTTCGCAGCTTTCCGTCGGCGGTCAAGCGGATGCGCGAGCAATGGCCGCAGAAAGGCTGTGTCACTGGGGCAATCAGGCCAATCTCTCCAGGAGCGCCGTCGGCGAAGCGGTATTTGCGCGCCGTTTCGCTGCGCTCGTGTGGAATTTGCACGAGCGGCCACCGCGCGTGAATACGCCGGTAAACTTCAGCGGCCGGGACAACGTGACCGCGTGTCCATGTCCGATCGGCATCCAGCGGCATGAACTCGATGAAGCGCATAATCACGCCGCGCTCGCGTGCGAATCCGGCAAACGATTCCACTTCGTCATCATTCAGCCCGCGCACCAGCACGGCGTTGACTTTCGCGGGAGCCAGCCGCGATTTCTGCGCCACGTCGATGCCGTGCATCACAGTGCCGAAAGATTTTGTGCGCGTGATGCGTTCAAACTTGCCGGGATCGAGCGAATCCAGGCTGATGTTGATGCGGCGCAGCCCTGCCTCAATCAGCCGTTCGTAGCGCTCCGCTAGCAAATGGCCATTTGTGGTCATGGAAAGGTCTTCTACGCCGAGTGTATGGAGCCGCGCGATGTAATCTTCGACGCCCGCACGAACCAGCGGCTCGCCGCCGGTGATCCGAATCTTGCGAATGCCGAGGCTCAGAAAAATCTGCGCGAGCCGGTCAAGCTCCGGCCAGGAGAGAATCTCGTCATGGTCGCGGTAATTTTCAGGGTCGGCCGAGCGGCAGTATACGCAGCGAAAATTGCAGCGGTCCGTGATTGAAATCCGCAGGTCGCTGATCTGCCTGCCGAATTTGTCCAGAAGTGTCATCGCACGTTTTCTAGTTGGAGGCGGCCGCCGGACTTCCTGCTGTTCCGCTTCCCTAAAACAAAATCGCCCGAGCCAAGTACTTGGATGCGGGCGCGCGACGGAAATATGCAGTTTTCCGCCTGGTACGCTCCTTTCCAAGTTGGGGAGGCCCGGGCGTTTCCACCCAAACCCTGAGCGCGGAGCCGCCAAAAATACAGCCCGTGCATCGCCCCGCATGCCCTTGGTTTTGTCTCCTTTAGGCAAACGGGGTCGGAGTAACTCCAGCTAGTGTATGCCTGTGCGAAAAAGACTGCAATTAGGTAGAATCAGCGAAGAAATGGGCATATTGGGGCTGAATGCGGATGAGCGTGTGGCCGGCGTTAATTTCCTTGCCGACTCGCTCTCCGTAACCTTGCGAGACGGCAGGGTTATTTGCGCGCCTCTCGCCTGGTACCCAAAAGCTGCTCCATGCCGCTCCGGAACAACTCAACAACTGGAAGATCGCCGGTGGTGGCTATGGCATCTACTGGCCCGACCTCGACGAAGATCTGAGTACCGAGGGCCTTCTACGAGGGTCGCCTGCATCCCCACATCCTGCAACCCCCTGAGACATCCGCCATTCCTGGCGCACAGTGTGTGATAGAGTTTTTGCCACGCCATGCGGATCTTCGTTCTCGGGGCCGGTGCGACCGGCTCCCTTCTGGCAGAGCTGCTTTTGCGTCAAGGACATACGGTCTGGTGCGGCGACCGCGACCCGGCTCGTGCGCGCCGCTTTCTGGGCGAAAAGAGCACGATTGCCGTTGCGAAGGTGAACGCCAGAAACATGCTCGGCATCGTTCGCGCGGCCCGCGGCTGCCAACTCATCGTCAACGCCTCGGCGAGCGTCTTTAATCTCATTGTCATGCGCGCCGCGCTCCGCCTCCGCGCGCATTATTTGGACTTGAGTTCCCACCTCACGCGGAATCCTTTCAAGGCTGAGCAATTCTCCTATGCGAAACGCTTTGAAGAAAAAAACAGAGCGGCGCTGATCAATACGGGCGCAGCTCCGGGCTTGACGAACCTTCTGGCCAAGCGGGCCGCGGAGATGCTGGACGACGTCCATTCCGTGCACATCCGCCTGTACGAAAGCACCGAAAGCGACGACCCGATTTCGCAATGGTCGCCGGAAGTCTCCTTTGACGAAGCTATCTCCAGCCCGCGCGTCTACCGCGACGGAAAGTTCCGCATGCTGAAGCGCTTCGCCGAGCTGGAGAAATTTCGCTTTCCTGATCCCATTGGAAGCGCCAACGTCGTGCTTGCCGCACAGGATGAAGTCGCGACGCTCCCTTACGCGATTCCCATGCGGAACATGGACGTGAAAATCGGCGGAAACGAGTTCGACCGCCTGCGCCGCTGGTACAAGCAAGGGAAATTATCGAAGTCGCGCGGTATCGTGCGGCACCGGTTTCCACAAACGTCGTCGCCGCGCACGATCGCCAAGTTGATCCGCCAAGGTGCCCTGCAAAATGCGCGATTTTCGGCCGCGGTGCTCGCACGCGGTGTCAAGCGTGGCGCAAAAGAAGATCAGCATTTGCTGATCAGGACCGACGCGATGTTCCCGACGTTGTACCAGATCCGCCAGCAGGGCCGTTACACCACGCCGGTAGCTTATGCCACCGCTCACGTCGCGGCGCTCTTCATCAAATATTTTCCGCGTGAGATAGCGGGCGTCATCGCTCCGGAAATGCTGCCTCTTGAAATGCGTCGCGCAATCATCGCGGGAATTCGCGCCCACAGCGTAAGGATCACGCACAAAACAACAGCCATCAAGCAAGACGGTGAGAACGAAAGCGAAGTTTGACTTGCACGGCTCGCTGGCTGGCTGCTATGGCCGCGCCTCGAAAACCAGATTGAATGGTGTTTGTGTGGCGCGACGGAATCGCGTAAACCCGCCGCTCGTCACGACTTCCCGCAAGCGCTTCTCTCCCGCCTGCGCCCCAAGAGCCAGTCCGACTTCCTGCGACAACGACGCCGGCGTGCACAAAAGTGTGGATGCCCCGTAAAACGCGCGTCCGATGGGATTGAGATTGTCCTCGAGCTTGTCGCCCGCGAACGGCTCGACGATCATCCACGTTCCATCCTTTTTGAGCCTGCTGTGTACATGCGCCGAAGCACCCGCGGGATCGCCCATATCGTGCAGGCAATCGAAGAATGTCACGAAGTCGTAGTCTTTGCCTGGAAACGATTTCGCGCTGGCCACTTCAAACTTGATGCGATCGCCCACGCCGGCATCGCGCGCGCGCAGCTTCGCGGTCTCGATGGATTTATCGTGGTAATCGAATCCGAGAAACTCGGACTTGGGGTACGACTTCGCCATCAGAATCGTCGATGCGCCCAAACCACAACCGACGTCGGCGACGCGCGCTCCGCTTTTCAATTTCGCATCGACTCCCTCCAGCGAAGGAATCCACGCAGCAATGAGATTCGCAGCGTAGCCGGGGCGAAAGAATCTCTCCGTGCCCACAAAAAGCTCGGCGTGATGTTCGTGCCAGCCGAGGCCTTCGCCTGTCTTGAATCGCTCGGTAAGCGCTTCCTCCGCCTTGATCGCCGCGAGCGCCGCTTGAAACGCACCGGGCATGAACGCGGGGCTATTATCGTCCGCCATCGCGAACGCCTGTTCTTCGCTGAGGTGAAATTTCCCCGTCGCCGGATCGTACGTCACATAACCGCCGGCGGCTTGCGCGCTCAGCCACTCGCGAATGTAACGCTCAGCAGTCCCCGTGCGCTTCGCTAGTTCCCCGGCGGTTTGCGGACCGCCCGCCGCGAGGGCCTTGTACAAACCCAGTTTGTCGCCGATGCGAATCAGCGCCGCGTTAAAACGTCGCGCCAAAGTCGACCAGCGCCCTCCCAAGAAACTCATTGAGCTTATCCGGATTGATAGCCATCGATTCCTCCGCCAGCTAGATGATTGGTGGGCCGAACAATTGCTGAAACTCTAGCCAGGTTCCCGCGCCTCTCAAAAGCAAGGCGCGGGAACCTGGGCCGATTCAAATAGAAGAGTAGATTAGTCTGCGGAAACCGCTTTGGCGCTTCCGGAGTAGTGGATAGTGATCAGGAATCCGTTCGTGCCGTCGTAGGAAAACTTGTGGCCGTCGCCCTCGAACGCTTCATGCTTGCTCTTCCACATGCGGAAGCCATCGTTGGATTGGGCACCCCAATATTTTAAGTTGTGAACGATAACTTCGTGGCTCGGATTGTCACCGGCGACACGCTCCAGGAGGACATCGCCGTTGCCATTTTTCATTTTGGCATGGGCCACGCCAGCCTTTGTGTCCACGTTCCAGGAAAATGCTGCAGTCTCCACTCCCTTTTTCTGCCAGGGAATCGGATAAAGTTGGCCGAGGACGTCAGCCAATGCGGCTTGCTGCTCTTTGCTAACGGACGGGTCGAAGTTCACCACCAACCAAGAGTCCTTGCCGGTGCTCCAGTCACTGCCTAGATCGGTAGCGATCCAGACCTTGGCGCCATCCAGCTTGGTGTCCTTGTAATAGCCTTTGTCCACTTTGAGAACGAGATTCGCGCGGCAGAAATGTTCTTCTGCGTGGTGCTCGCCCATTTCCATGTGATTCGTGGAATGGGTGTTGAAGTAGCAGGGACAGAACATGTCACAGCTGCACGCCTCGATGTAACTGGCGGTCATATCAAAATCGGGTTTGGAAGATTTCTCCTGCGCGGAGGAAGTGAAATAGATAAGGCTGGCGGCAAGCGCGAGGAGAGGAAGCAAGAGCAGACGGGGAAAACGCAGCATGATCCCTCCTAAGAGATTGTTGAGAATGGGGCCTAACCAAGATTGAAGTGAGTCTACTCCCGAGATTATGCGCGAACAAGAGGCAAACGGGTTTGACCTCAGCAGCAGCGGTTGGGCCGGGAATAGCGGCGATTGATTTGCTCGACGTAAAACTCTTCCGCGCTCAGTGTGCCTCGCCCCGCGTCTTGCCTGCCTTTTGCGCGCAGATAACGCTCATACGCAGCGTCGCCGCACCACTCCCGCAAGCCTCGCCAGAACCGCCGGAGCGACCGCCTAGCGAATTTTGCCGCCCGCTGCATCTGCGTCAGTCGTCTCCGTGCACGGCGCCTGTAAATCCTGCGGCCCACTGCGTTGCAACATACGGGGCTTCGTGCAGCACTGCCTCACGGTGCCCTCTCAATATCGCATACCACTGGAAGAGCGCTTCCACGAGCAACACCAGAATCATCAGCGCGAGTACTCCCGTTACGGCGGCATCCAGCCGCTGATTGAAAATCAGCCGCTGCGTCTCGGCAATCTTCGCCGCGGGAATTTGTCCGCTGGAAATCGCAACGGCGAGCGAATTCGCTTTCGAAAGAAATCCGAGATTGAGATTCGCATCAAATATTTTCTGATAGCTCGCCGTCATCGTCACCGCAACCAGCCACGCCATGGGCACCAGCGTCACCCAAATCCACCGCAGCCGCTTCATCTTTAGCAGAATCGTCGTGGCCACAACCAGCGCCACCGCCGCCAGCAACTGATTCGCAATCCCGAACAGCGGCCACAATGAGTTAATTCCCCCCAGCGGATCAATGACTCCCTGATAAAGAAAATAGCCCCACATTCCAACGATAATCGCGCTCGAAAGCAATATCCCCGGCATCCATCCGGTGCGCGCGAACGATTTCCACGCCCGTCCTCCAAGCTCCTGCACCATGAACCGCCCCACACGCGTCCCTGCATCAAGAACGGTGAGGATAAACAGCGCTTCAAACATGATCGCGAAGTGATACCAGATGCTGAGCAGCCGCTCGCCGCCAATAGTGCTCGAAAAAATCTGCGCCATCCCAACAGCTAGCGAAGGGGCGCCGCCCGCCCGATTGAGCAACGTTTGCTCGCCCACGGAGTGCGCAAGCTGCGTCATGGTCTGCGCGTCGAGCTGGTATCCCCAGGAGCTGATGGTGGCGGCCGCAGCCTGCGGCGTTCCTCCCACGATGCTCGCCGGACTGTTAATCGCGAAATAGACGCCCGGCGGCATCGCGCAAGCCGCGATCATGGCCATCACTCCGACAAACGACTCCAGCAGCATCGCGCCATAGCCGATCACCCGTGCATGGCTCTCGCGCAGAATCATTTTCGGCGTGGTGCCCGAGGAAATCAGCGAATGAAATCCGCTGATCGCGCCGCAAGCAATGGTAATGAAGCAAAATGGAAAGATTTTCCCCGCGAATACGGGGCCTGACCCATCGATGAATCTCGTGAGCGGCGGCATCGCCATGTGGGGCCGGACAAACAAAATTCCTGCCGCAAGCGAAAAAATGGCACCCGTCTTGATAAACGCGCTCAGATAGTCGCGCGGCGCGAGAAGCAGCCAGACCGGAAGAACTGCGGCCGCAAAACCATACGCGATAATTAAGAACGCCAGCGATACCCCGCCAAACGTAAATGCCTGCGCCCACGAAGGAGACGCCGCCACCCACTGCCCCGCCACCACCGCGAATAACACGAGCGCAACGCCGAACAGAGACGCTTCCAGAACGCGTCCCGGCCGGATAAATCGCAAATACACTCCGAGTAGCAGCGCGATGGGAATCGTCATCGCCAGCGTAAACGTCCCCCACGGGGAGGATTTCAGCGCATTCACCACAACCAGAGCAACCACCGCGAGCAAAATCACCATGATCGCCAGCACGGCAATCTGCGCAATGAATCCGCCGCGAGCGCTTACTTCCTCTCGCGCCATCTGGCCGAGCGTTTTCCCGTCGCGCCGAATCGAGCAGAACAAAATAATGAAGTCCTGTACGCACCCAGCCAGCGCCGCGCCTGCGATGAGCCACAGCGTTCCCGGCAAATAACCGAATTGGGCCGCGAGCGTTGGCCCAACTAGCGGCCCCGGCCCGGCAATTGCCGCGAAATGGTGTCCAAACAAAACCCACTTGTTGGTAGGAACAAAGTCGCGTCCGTCGTCGTGGATCTCCGCAGGCGTCGCGCGCGAATCATCCAGCGCCAGCAATCGCGCCGCGATAAACGCCGAGTACAAACGATACGCCACCAGGTAGCAACACACCGCCGCAACGACGAACCACGTAGCGTTCAATGCCTCGCCGCGGTGCAGAGCGATCGCGCCCAAAGCCCCGGCTCCGAGCAGTGCGACGCAAAGCCAAGCGATAAATTTGAGGATACCCTTCATTTACCCGGACTGGTTCCTGAACTAGCACGGATGAATTGCGCGGTGTCCTGCTTCAATTTCGCAAGCGAAGGCATATGCGCGTACACCATGTGCCCCGATTCGTAATACGCCCCGCTCAAATGGCCGCGCAACGAAGGGTCGAGCCCAAGATGATCAAACGTATAGTCCGCCGCGAAAAACGGCGTCGCCAAATCGTAATATCCCTTCGCCACGAACACGTGAAGAAACGGATTCTGCGTCATCGCGCTGCGCAGTGTCTCTCCCACATCGACGTAGCGATTCTCGTACGGCCTGTAACTCCACGGATTCACGCGCCCGGTCAACACTTCGTACGGCAGGTCGCTGTCAAATTTCAAATCGCCCCGCACGTAGTCGTTGAGCGTGGCCGTATACGGTCCAATGATCGCTGCAATACTTGGATCGTACTCCGGCGAATCGCCCGCGGCGTCGCGGTCAATCCCCGTAAATCTCCCGTCGATGCGGCCCACCGTGCGCCGCTCGCTGCGCAGCAGTTCCTTCGTGAAGCGTTCGATTTCCACGCGCATGTCGGTACGCTCGATATAGTCCGTGGAAAGCCCCGTAAGGCGAGCAAGTTTTTGCACTATTTCCGTATGTTTCGCGCCAGGCAGCGCGTCTCCCGCCATAAGCGCGTTCGTGTACTCGCCTTTCGCAAAGTTCTCCGATTCCTCGACGGCTTTGTGCAAGTCCCCTTGCAGGTCCGCCGCTAAACGCTTGTGGTACCACGCAATCGCGGTGTACGTCGGCAGGTAAAGAATGTAGGGCAAGTCATTGCCCGTATTGAACTCCGCGGTCTCGAAATTCAGAATCGTGGAAACCAGAATGATGCCATTCAAATACATCCCGTAGCGCTGCTGCAAATAACCGGAAAGCCCCGCGGCACGTGTCGTCCCGTAGCTTTCGCCGGCAAGAAATTTCGGCGAAGACCACCGCTTGTTGCGCGTCGCGTAAAGCCGGATGAAATCGCCAACAGAGCGCACATCTTCCTGTACGCCATGGAATTGGTCGGCAGATTCACCCGGCGCCGGCCGACTATACCCCGTAGAGACAGGATCGATGAAAACCATGTCTGTGACATCCAGGAGGGACGACTCGTTGCCCACCAGCTTATAAGGCGGCGGCAGCAGCGCACCCGCGTCGCCCATTTCCACGCGCCGCGGGCCAAATGCTCCCAGATGCAGCCACACAGAGGCCGAACCCGGCCCGCCATTAAACGTAAACATGATCGGCCGCTGCGCCACCTCGGTCACATCGTCTCGCGTGTAGGCCGTATAAAAGACGCTCGCCTTCGGCTTCCCTTCTTCGTCTTTCATCACCAGCAGGCCGGCCGTCGCCGTGTACTTGATCTCCTGCCCGCCGATCCGCGCCGAGTGCTTTGTCTGCACCACCTTGTCTTCGGGAGGAGCAGGCGTTTTTTTCTCAGCGTCCTTCGGCGCCTCGCCAGCTTTCTCGCCCGGCTTTTGCGCAGGCGGCGGAGCCGGCGCCGTTTGCTGCGCGAACGCGAACGAAGTGCCAAGCACAATCAGTGCTGCGCAGCTCAATCCCAGATGGCGACATTTCATCGGCGATATGCTCCTCTTGGTCGACGCGCAGAAATCGCAGAACGTCCCGCGGCATCGTATGCGAGTCCCGTAGCTTCGTCAATCCAGGCACGCCTCGCCGCTCGCCTCCGCAGCTTTGTAATTTCTCTTGTACCGCGCTGCTGTCTCTATAGAATGCTGCCACGACACTGACCTCTTTTGCTTCTAGGAGCATCCATGCGCCCAGCCTGTCCACGGCTAACTGTGTACCTGAGCATTGCCGCGTTCCTCTTGCTATCGCCCATCGCCGGCGCACAACAAAAAGAAAACCTGCCTCATCCCAAAACGCTTCCAGAACTGCAAAAAGCGATGAAAGATGTTCTCGACAAAGCTCATTTCCCCGGCGCAGGCGTCGCGCTGGTTTCCAACGGCGACTTGCTCTGGTGCGGCGGATTCGGAAAAGCGGACGTCGCCGGCGGCCGCGACGTCACATGCGACACGGAATTTCGCGTCGGCTCCATCAGCAAATCTTTCGTCGCGCTTGCGCTTCTGAAGCTGCAGGAAGAAGGAAAAATAAATCTCGAAGCGCGCTTGCAGGATGTCGCGCCGGAAGTCCCTGTCAATAACCCCTGGGAGTCCACCAATCCCGTGCGCATCGTAAATTTGCTCGAGCACACTGCCGGATTTGACGACATGCAAGCTTCCGAAGTCTATAACTTCAGTGACCGGTATGACTTTTCGCTTCTCGAAGTCTTCAAACGTTTTCGGGAACCGCAAGACGTCCGCTGGCCTTCTGGCACGCGCATGTCTTACTCCAATCCGGGTTTTGGCATCGCTGGCTACCTCATCGAAAAGGTCACCGGTGCTCCCTTTGATCAATACATCCGCCAAACGATTCTTAGGCCGCTGGGGATGGCGAACGCCGATTTCGCATTTACCGACGCGAATAAAGCTCTCCTCGCCACTCCTTACGACGGCAATCCGCCCCACGCCCTCCAGGGCTATCCCTATATCTACCTGCGTCCCGCGGGCGATCTGAAAGCCTCACCCGGTGAACTGGCGAAGCTGGTGCAATT
>Ga0070765_100000778_pt1 | contig 18934 bp, 13 predicted proteins | sample HubBroMetageWFT5_FD_71516 | JGI IMG/M metagenome (GOLD analysis project Ga0070765, IMG submission 71516) | Warmed and freeze-thawed soil microbial communities from the Hubbard Brook experimental Forest, New Hampshire - Hubbard Brook CCASE Soil... | ecosystem: Environmental > Terrestrial > Soil... | reverse complement strand
GCAGCAGGATCTGACGATTGGCGGACGCTACGGGCAGGCGCAGTACCAGTACACGATACAAGGCGAGGACTTGAACGAACTCAACAAATGGGGTCCGCTGTTGCTGGAGAAAATGCGCCGCCTGCAGGAATTGCGCGATGTAAATACCGACCAGCAGGATAAAGGATTGCAGGCACAACTGGTGATCGACCGCGACACTGCCAGCCGGTTGGGCGTCGCTGCGCAAGATATCGACAACGCGCTCTACGACGCCTTCGGACAGCGCCAGGTCTCGACCATGTACATGCCGCTCAACCAATACCACGTGGTGATGGAAGTGGCGCCGGAGTTCCAACAGACGACTGAGGCTTTGCAGAATATTTATCTGCGATCGAGCGCCGGCGCGCCGATACCGCTGGCGGCATTCACACACTTCGTTCCGTCCAACATGCCCTTGGCAGTGAATCACCAGAGCCAGTTTCCGTCGGTTACGATTTCATTTAACCTGGCTCCCGGGGCCTCACTTGGGCAGGCAACGCAAGCCATCGAAAAAGTGCAACAGTCCATCGGCTTTCCGGAGACGATTCAAGCAAGTTTCCAGGGCACGGCGGCCGCGTTCAAGGATTCGCTTTCCACAGAACTGGTGCTGGTTATTACCGCCCTGATAACCGTGTACATCGTGCTGGGCATGCTTTACGAGAGCTATATTCACCCGTTTACGATTCTCTCTACGATTCCTTCTGCGGGTGTGGGTGCCCTTTTGGCCTTGCTGTTGACTCACAACGAACTCAACGTGATTGGAACCATCGGCATCATTTTGCTGATCGGCCTGGTGAAGAAGAACGCTATTATGATGATCGACGTGGCGCTCGAAGTGGAGCGCACGCAAGGCAAGAAGCCGGTCGAAGCCATCTACGAGGCCTGCCTGCTACGGTTCCGACCGATCATGATGACCACGATGGCGGCTCTGCTGGGGGGTCTGCCGCTGGCGCTGGGCACTGGGACAGGTTCCGAGCTGCACCGGCCACTCGGCATTACGATTGTGGGCGGGCTGATCGTCAGCCAGGCGCTTACGTTATTTACCACGCCCGTCGTTTATGTGTATCTCGACCGCTTACGTCTGGCGTTGCGCGGTGGAGAAGCTAAGCCGCTGTTGCAGGATCCTTCGCGCACTCCCACGCCGAGTCCGGTACACTGAACCGCCCGTTCCTGAAACCGGTAAAATTGAAGAATTCTGAAGGTTGATTTCAGCGGCCAAGACAGGCCGCGTGCAACCTGTTTTCAGCAGCATCGCATCGCAGAGGTGGACGCCGAAGGCCGGAGGGGAGTGGGTTCCCCCGGGCCGGAAGAGACCCGACGGCAGCACGCGATGGGATGCATGAAGTAGAATGCCCCTTTTTCTCGCCGGAAATCGTATGATGGTGGTTTCGTTTGGGCACCCGATTGTCGCGGAGCCCGGTATGATCGAACTTCGTTTTGAACTTCGTTTTGAACTTCGTTCCGAACTTTGCTTTGAACTTTGTCTTTGAACTTGGCTTTCAAATTCTCGTAGGAGTCACGGATGCTTCAGAAAGCACTGGTCCTGGTTTTCGCTGTCGCAGGTATAGCCGGTAGCGTCGGCTGCAGTACAACGAGCCATTACCTCTACGCCACTGTACCGGCTGCCAATGAGTTGGCGGTTTACCGGGAGGATCCCTTCTCTGGCACGCTTACGGCACTCGCGGGAACCCCTTACACGGTGGGTGATGGAGCTGAATCTGTGGTGATCCATCCCTCGGGAAAGTTCCTGTATGTGGCGAATCCCGGTCAAAATGAAAACGATATTTCCCTGTTCGACATCCTCAGCAACGGCTATGTGAATGAGATCCCCCCCCGTACGTCGGTTGCCATCAACGGAAACGGGACGCCAGGAGGGGGCACACAGCCGAAGCTTCTTGTGATGGACCCTGCGGGCAATTACTTGTACGTAATGAACACAGCGTCAGATAACATTTCAGTCTTCTCCATCGATACTGGCACTGGCGTGCTCACGCAGACTCCTGATTCCCCGTTTTCGCTCAGCGGTTTGACGCCGCTCAATATGGTGCTCACGCCAACCGGCAACTTTCTCTACGTCAGCGTCTCAGGCGGACAAATCGGAACCAACAATGGGTCGATCTTATGCTTCAGCGTGAGCGCGGGAGCACTGCAACCTCTCAGTTCCCCCCTAGCCAGTGCCGATGGGGGCAATCCCAATGGACTCGTTATCGACCCAAGCGGCAGTTATTTGTATGTGGCGAATACTCAATCACAGTCCATCGCCATCTTCAGCATTCTTCCCTCCGGTGCGTTAGAAGATAACGTTGCGGGCTCTCCGCTCGCTGACATCTATAGTGATCCGTTTGCGCTGCTTCTGGATCCCAAAGGTCAGTTTCTCTACGTGACGAATCAGGGATCGAGCAACGTTGCCGTGTATTCGATTGATTCCACCACTGGATTACCCACGGCTCTTACCACCTCGACCAGCGCCTTTGCCTTCACCACCGAAGGTAGTCCCAGTTTTCTGGTGGAGGACCCCAACGGAAATTATTTGTTCGTGGGGAACCAAGGCTCCAGCGCCGGGATTCAGGCGTTTGGCGTCAACAGTGGCAATTTGAATCCCCTTCTCACATACAATGTGGGGAATACGCCTAGTTCGATCGCCGTGACGCAATGAGGGGGAACAAACCCTGCCGTCCGCTCAGGACTGAATCGGCGGAGCTTTCCCCAGCGGGCAGCTCACTGGATGAACCTACTGGACGAACAAGCCGGAATAGGTTAGTTTTCTCAGGGCGGCCATAGATGAATGTCCGCCATGAGCCGCTCCTGGGAACAGACCGGTTCTCGAGCGACGGAGTTTTCTGTTAACGGGCCGATGACATACAAAAACTCCGAACTCTGCGACAATAGGTAATCCGGCGCGAGCCCCCCTGTGTAACCATCACGGGACCGAACATCGAATCGCGGAAAACCTCCCGATTCGGTCGACTTGGGAGTTGAATCCGCCGAGACTCACTTCAGGACACAGAATTCATGAGGATTGCCAGCGCGGCGAGCGCCTTCCCGAAGCATTACTACTCTCAGAAAGTTCTTCTCGAACGCCTCCAGGACTATTGGGGACCCGAACTCAAGAATCCTCTGTTGCTGGCGCGGCTGCACCGCAACGTCACCGTCGACGGCCGCTACCTTGCGATTCCCGCGGAGCAGTATGTGGACATCAAGACGTGGGGCCAGGCCAACGACATCTGGATCAGGGTCGCGCAGGAGTTGGGGGAGCAAGCCCTCTGCCTCGCACTGCACAATGCCGGACTACAGCCCTCTGACCTGGGGTGTCTGCTCTTCACCACGGTCACCGGCGTGGCCAGCCCTTCGATCGACGCTCTGCTGATCAACCGCATGAAGCTCCCGAAGAATATTCGCCGCACCCCGATCTTCGGGCTGGGCTGCGTGGCGGGCGCGGCGGGAATTGCACGCGCCTCGGATTACGTTCGCGCCTATCCCAAGCAGGCTGCGGCTTTGGTGTCAGTCGAGCTCTGTTCGCTCACTTTGCAGCGTGAAGATCTGTCGGTGGCGAACCTGATCTCTTCGGGACTGTTCGCCGACGGCGCCGCTGCTGTCATCGTGACCGGCGCGGAATTTGAATCGGCGGAGCCTGAAATTCCCGGGCCCAAGATCCTCGCGACCCGGTCAGTGTTCTATCCCAGCACCGAAGAGATGATGGGCTGGAACATCTCCGAGAAAGGCTTTCGCATCATATTATCGACTGAGGTCCCGACCCTGATTCGGGAAAACCTTGGCCGTGATGTGGATGCGTTTCTGGCGGACAACGGGCACAAGCGAAGTGACCTGAAGAGTTTCGTTCTCCACACCGGAGGACCGAAAGTGCTTGACGCTTCGGCGGACGCACTGGGACTGCACAACGGCCAACTTGATGCCTCCTGGGATTGTCTGCGCAAGGTAGGGAATCTTTCATCGGCTTCCGTCCTGTGCGTGCTCGAGGATGTGATGAAAAACCGGCGCCCTGAGCCGGGCTCGTTGGGTCTGCTTGCTGCCATGGGACCCGGATTTTGTTCCGAGCTTCTGCTTCTACAATGGTGAGGTCGGTAGTTGGTGAACTCAACCGATGTCTTTGTAATTGGCGGCGGTCCAGCTGGGCTGGCGGCGGCAATTGCCGCCCGCCAGCAAGGATTGCGCGTCATGGTTGCCGATGGGGCCAAGCCGCCGATCGACAAAGCATGCGGTGAAGTTCTGATGCCGGACGCGATCGTGGCCCTGGAACGGCTGGGGGTTTCGGTGCCCGCGGCTGAAGCCTGTTGTCTTCGTGGTGTGCGCTTCCTTAGTTCCGGATTGTCAGCGGAGACAGTCTTCCCTTCTGACAGTTCCGGGCTCTCCATTCGTCGGACCACATTGCATCGCATCATGACTGAACGAGCGGCCGCGCTGGGAGCCGATCTGCTTTGGCAAAGCACAGTCACGAAGATTTCCGGCCAGGACGTCCAGCTCGGTGAGCGATCGATCCGTGCGCGGTGGATTGTGGGCGCCGATGGCGCCAACTCACGCGTGCGGCGCTGGGCGAATCTGGAGGCGCACTCGCGGACCGGCCTTCGCTACGCGTTTCGTCGGCATTATCGCATACCGCCGTGGACCGATCGCATGGAAATTTATTGGGGAAAGCGCGTTCAAGGCTATGCTACAGCCGTGAGCAACGAACAAGTTTGCGTGGCGGTGGCTTCGCGCGATCCCGCGCTTCGCCTGGAAGAATCCTTATCGGCGTTCCCCGAACTCAATGAGCGGATTCGGAGTGCTGAGACTGTTTCGGCTGAAAGGGGATCCGTAACCGCCAACCGCAAACTGATGCGTGTGTGGCGGGGGAATGTCGCGCTGATCGGTGATGCTTCGGGAACTGTCGATGCCATCACGGGCGAGGGCCTTGGTCTCTCCTTCAGTCAGGCCGTCGTGCTGGCAAACTGTTTCAGGTCTGGAAATCTCGGCAGTTATCAGGACGCGCACCGCCGTTTGGCGTTGCGCCCGATCTTAATGGCGCGATTGATGCTTACACTCGACGGGCGTCCCAGGGTTCAACAACGTACTGTGCGGGTTTTTCGCAGGCATCCCGAAGTCTTTCGCAGGCTGGTAGCTCTGCACGTGGGAAGTTTTTCGCCTCTTCACATCGCTCTCGATGGGCTCACTCTGGGATGGGGACTGTTAACGGCTTAGCGATGAAAGACGCCACACACATTTCACTTTGCGGACATCGACGCTAGTACCGGCGGAACCGTAGTCCCTTGAAAGTCCGGCCTTAAACGACTTCGCTGGAACGCGAACTAATATCCGTCGAGAGGCGTGATTCCCTTGCCTTCGGTGCATTCGTAGCATCGTCCAGCGGCCAGGTTCTTGAACTCTTCGGTTCTACCGCTGGGCCAGAGAATGACCGTGCGCTCCACGCGATCGCGTTTCGCCAAACCGAACGTAACCGGGAGTTCGGATTGCGACAGGTAACTGGAACCACTTTTCACCATGCGCCATTGATTCGAGCCCCCGGAGACAATGCGGACGGTCGCACCGATTCCGTCGCGGTTCGACTTGGTGCCGACCAGCCGAAAACGAATGCTGCGGTTTCCGGCGAGTTGGTCGTTCCGGTAGAGATAAGTCGGACCGCTGTTGGTGGTCAAAAGCAGGTCGAGGTTGCCATCGCGATCGAAATCGGCATAAGCCAGTCCGCGCGCCACCTTGGGCTTCTCGAATCCGCCGCCTGCTTCCGTGGCGATGTCGCGGAAGCTTCCCTTGCCATCGTTTAGAAAGAGCTGCGGCGGCTGAGCGTAGCCAACATTACCGCGAATGTTACGCACCGTCTCGTCGATGTGGCCATTAGCCACGGCAAGATCGAGCCAGCCATCGAGATTCGCGTCCAGGAAAATGCATCCAAAACCCAGACTGTTCTTGGAAGCTAATCCCACACCTGCTTGCGCGGCGATGTCTTCGTATTCCTTCCCGCTGAACTCGTAAAGGCCAGTCATTTCGTTATCGAAGTTCGTAATGGCTACGCCGGGACGGCCGGAGTTCGTGAAGTCGCCGACGTCCACACCCATGCCGGCTCGCGCCTTCCCCTCGCTGCTAAAGGCCAGTCCAGCCTCTACAGCGGCGTCCTTGAAAGTGCCGTTGCGCTGGTTTCGATACAGCTTGTTGGGCTGAGTGTCGTTGGCCACCAGCAGATCGGGCCAGCCGCTCTGGTTTTCGTCCAGCATGGCAACGCCAAGAGATTTGGAACTGCTGTCGAAAATGCCGCTGGGGGCGGTCACGTCTTCGAAAGTGCCGTCGCCGCGATTGTGAAATAGCCAGCAGGTTTCGCCGCGATAGGCTTCCGGAGTGCAGTAGGATTTGTGCTTGCCGTCGAGACTGCAGAAAACATCGTGCTCAGGCGACCACTTCACGTAGTTGCAAACAAAAAGATCGAGCCAACCGTCGTGGTCGTAGTCAAACCAGAGAGCGGACGTGCTGAAGGCTAGGCGTTTCCCTAGTCCGCTGGCGCTGGTCACATCTGTGAAGGTTCCTTTCCCGGTATTGCGGAATAGCCGATTCTGCCCCACGCAGGTTACGAGAATGTCAGGGAATCCGTCGTTGTCGTAATCGCCGACGGCTACTCCCATGCCGTACATTTCAACATCCAGCCCGGCGCGCGAAGTAACGTCGGTGAATGTACCGTTCCCGTTGTTGTGATAGAGGCGCAGCGTGGAGCGCCGCTGCTTGTGGCTCGGCCAATCCATCCCATTGATCAGAAGAATGTCTTGCCAACCGTCGCGGTCGTAGTCGAGAAAGGCGCAGCCCGAGCCCAGAGTCTCCGGCAGGAATTTTCCGCCAAAGGCTCCGCTGTTGTGCTGGAATTGGATGCCGGCGCTGGATGTCACGTCAGTCAACCGAAAACCGGGCGAGGGCGCCGCTCCGGAAGCCGCGCCCAGCGCTCGCAGCAGCGGCAACTGTGACACCGACACCAGACCCGCCATTCCCTGCAGAAAAGATCTGCGATTCAGGGAACATTTCACGGAACATTCACCAGTCCTGAGCGAATCGCGTAAACCACAAGCTCGGCCGTCTTATGAATGCCGAGAGCGTTCATGATATTGGCGCGGTGAACCGCAACCGTGTTAGCGCTGAGATCAAGCACCACGGCTATTTCCTTATTCGACTTGCCATCCACGATCATCTGCAAGACTTCGAGCTCGCGCGGAGTGAGTCCGCCGCTGCGTTCGCCTTTGAGAGTCGACGACTGCTCTACCTGGGGATCGAAAATTGTTTCCCCGCTGGCCACGCGCCTCACGGCTGAGCCAAGTTCCAGATTCATCGCATTCTTCAGGATGTATCCCTTGGCGCCGGCCTCGGTTGCTTGCCGCACCCAGGTGCTCTCCGAATGCATGCTGAGCATGAGCACGGCAGTCTCCGGAAGATCTTCGAGAATGCTTCGGGTTGCGTCCAGACCGTTCATCTTGGGCAATGCGCAGTCCATCACCACGACGTGCGGCTTGAACTCGCGCGCCAGTTTGACCGCCTCTTCCCCGTCGCCGGCCTCACCGACAACGACCATGTCCGGTTCATCCTCCAATATCCGCCGAAAGCCTCGCCGGACCAAGCTGTGGTCATCCACGAGCAACACAGTAATCTTTTTTGTCATATTTGCTTTGTTATATCTGGCTTTTCTGACTTTGATCTTTCTCTCTGGAATCTCCGTCCTGGGACTCAACGCTCTCGCGAGGCACCGTCAAGTGCAATAATGTGCCCCCGACGGTGGGAGTGGAAAACTCAATGCGTCCAGCCATCAACTCCGAACGCTCGCGCATCGCGACGAGCCCGATGCCTTGCTTCGCAGGCCGCTGATTGAAGCCTACACCGTGATCCTCCACTTCCAATTCCAGCGTCGTAGGCAGAAAACGCAATCGCACCCAAGCCTGCTTCGCGCCGGAGTGCCGCGCCACGTTGTTCAACCCTTCCTGCAGCACGCGGTAGATCTGCACCGCCGCGCTCCCGTTGACATCGAACGCCAGGCCCTGCTTCTCATAGGATATGGCAATTCCGGTCTGCCTTTCTACGGTCGGGATGTACCAGTCGAGTGTGGTCTCGAGTCCAGCCTCGTCGAGCATCACCGGATGCAGTGCCTGCGACAGCGTTCGCACCCGATCAAGCGTGTCCTGCGCAATCTCCCTGACTTCCCACAAGTCGCTGCGCAGCGACGAGCCTTCCGGAGCATGCGCTCCTGCGCGGCCAAGCATCGATCCCATCGCCGTCAGAATCTGTCCGAATTCATCGTGCAGCTCCCGCGAAATGTAGCGCAGCGTGGACTCCTGCGTGGCGATTAGTTTCTGCGCCAGTTCGCTGCGCCGCTCCGAAAGCTCGGCCATACGCGCGAACAGACGCCGGTTCCACCTGATCATGGAAAATCCAGTCAACAAGATCGCAGCCAGGGTCGCCGCTAGGAACACATACGCTTGCCGCTGCACCCTGTCATAGATCTGGACAATGCGCTGCGCCACCTGCTCTTCGTTTTCACTGTTCTGCACCAGCAATCGGGCTACGGTCGTGCTCAGAGCTGCCTGCCGCGCCAGCAATGAAAGCTGGATCTGCACTCTCGCGTCTTTTTCCTTGCCCGAACCGGCGAGCAGAAACACCCGGTCGACGGCATCCCAGAACTGGGTCAACGAACTGCTGAGAGAAGCGCTCTGCTCAATCGTCCGGCTGGTCGGCGTCAGGCCAGCTTCCAGACGCACGGCGTCATCAAGGTCAGTGCGAATGCGCTGAAACTGGGCCGACCAGGCCGTGAGCGGATACGGTTCGTCGTTGTCGATCATGTCACGCATCGCGACCGCGAGCAGGTTCAGGTCGTTCTGGATGCGGAGCAACTGCAGAGAATCCTTGCGGTTGCGGTCGATCAGATCGGACTGAAGCTTGTGCAGACCGGCTACTTGCCAGGTGATGTACGCCGAGTAGGCCACGACCGCCGCAAGTGTGACGACCAGGCCGAGCAACAGGCCCACGGTTGGAGAGCGCTCCGGAGAAGGCGGACGTGCCACGCCCCGAGGATACAACGCCCTGCCCAGACGTGTCACAATGCAGTAATAAATGAAGCGAATCGAAGTCTGACGGAGTCCAATTAAAGATTGAGTACCGACCCTAAAGCAGCCCAGAAGCCCCCTAAAGTCCAGCGACTGCGCGCCGTTCTCCCTATTGTTTGGGAGTTGACGCGGCCTCGACTGGGCCTGCTAAGCGTCGGCTTTTTGCTGATGATTGTGAACCGGGTCGCCAGCCTGGTGCTGCCATACTCCACAAAGTTTTTGTTCGACAACGTCATCCCCAAGCACTCCCTGCATTTACTGGATCGGCTCGTCCTGGTGGTCCTGGGAGCAACGCTGATCCAGGGAATCACGTCGTTCTCGCTGACGCAGTTGCTGTCCAAGGAGGCGCAGCGCCTGATAACCGAACTGCGCCAGCGCGTGCAGAAGCACATTTCACGGCTGCCGGTCGCATTTTACGACGCGAACAAAACCGGCATGCTGGTCTCGCGAATCATGAGCGATGTGGAAGGCGTCCGCAACTTGCTGGGAACCGGCCTGGTCGACTTTGCGGGTGGACTGCTGACCTCGGCCATCGCGCTTGTGCTGTTGCTTCGCATCAGTGCGGTAATGACGTCCCTCGCATTGGGGTTCTTGCTGTTCTTCGGCATCGCTCTGGCCAAAGCCTTCGGCACAATCCGGCCAATTTTCCGGGAACGAAGCAAGATCAACGCCGAAGTGACGGGACGCCTCACTGAATCCTTGGGTGGCGTTCGCGTCATCAAGGGTTACCACGCCGAGGAGCGCGAGGAGGCGGTCTTCACCCACGGCGTGAAACGCCTGCTGGAAAACATCATGCGCACCCTCACGGCAACGTCAGTCATGAGCCTCTCCGCCAGCGTGCTTTTGGGCGTGGTCGGCGCGGTGGTGACGTTTGTGGGCGCACGCCAGATTATGGCGGGGACCATGTCGATTGGCGGCCTCGTCTCATTCACTGCGATGTTGGCTTTTTTGATTGCACCCATGGCGCAGGCCGTGGGAATTGGAACGCAGCTGACTGAAGCTCTGGCGGGGTTAGAGCGGACTCAGGAAATCCTGCACGAACGCCCCGAGGACGAGGATCCTAGACGCTCCGTCGCGTTGGGAGATATTCGCGGTACCGTGGAATTCGACGACGTAAGTTTCAGCTACGATGGCGTTCACGAAGTTCTGCATGACATTTCTTTCCGCGCGGAACCCGGCACAGTTACAGCCCTGGTGGGCTCATCGGGCTCGGGAAAATCGACGACGATCGGCCTTATCTCCGCCTTTTACGTGCCCACCAAAGGCAGGATTCTCGTGGATGGCACGGACCTAAGCACAGTCCGCCTCGATTCCTACCGCACGCGTCTCGGAGTGGTGTTGCAGGAATCGTTTTTGTTTGACGGAACGATTCGCGAGAACGTGTTGTTCTCGCGCCCCGACGCGAGTGAGGAAGAATTTCTGCGCGCGTGCAGAATCGCCCGCGTGGATGAGTTTGCCGAATCCTTCGCCGAGAAATATGACACCGTGGTCGGCGAGCGCGGTGTGAAGCTCTCGGGCGGCCAGCGGCAGCGCATTTCGATTGCCCGCGCCATTCTCGCCGAGCCCCGCATCCTGATACTTGACGAAGCAACTTCCAGCCTCGACTCGGAATCCGAACAGATGATTCAACACGGGCTCTCTTATCTCATGCAGGGCCGCACGACGTTCGTGATCGCGCACCGGCTTTCCACCATCCGCCGCGCTGACCAGATCCTGGTGATGGAGCAAGGACGAATCGTGGAGCGCGGAACACACGAACAACTGTATGAGGCGCAGGGCCGCTACTACGATCTCTACACGCGGCAGCACGGCCTGGAACATAACCTCTTTCTCGCGCCCGGCGAGGGCGGCAGGCTTGACGCAGACGGGAACGGCAGTTCCAGCCCGGCACGCGGCGATGTAAAGGAAGCCGACGCATTGCGTGTGCTCAAAGGAGAGGTTCGCTAGCCTCTCATGAGCAGCACACACACATCACCGCAGAACAGCACATCCCTCAGCCCAGCTTCGGCTATTCGTGCGGAACAGCTTTGCCGCCATTACCGGATGGGCGAGACTCTCATCCGCGCCGTAGATGGCGTAACTCTTACGGTGGGCGCTGGCGAATTCGTCGCGCTGCTGGGCAGCTCTGGCTCCGGAAAGTCTTCAGTATTGAATCTGATCGCCGGGTTGGACCGTCCAACCTCGGGCGGCGTGATTGTCCAGGATCGCAATCTCGCACAACTGTCACGGGAGGAACTGGCTAAGTATCGACTGCACACTGTCGGAATGGTTTTCCAGTCCTTTAACCTGATCGCCAGCATGACACTTGCAGAAAACGTGGAATTGCCCATGCGCTTTGCTGAGGTCGATCGCGAAAAACGTGACGGCCTCGCACGCGAAGCTCTTGCGAGAGTTGGCCTGCAGGCTCGTATGAACCATCGGCCGAGCGAACTCTCTGGCGGGGAACAACAACGGGCCGCACTGGCGCGTGCGCTGATCAACCGCCCTCAGCTCTTGCTCGCTGACGAGCCTACGGGTAATCTTGACAGCCACACCGGGACCGAAATCATGAATATGGTGCGCGAGTTCAACCAGCAGTTGGGAATGACGGTCGTCATGGTGACGCACGAGCGCGCTCTGGCCGAGCGCTACGCTCATCGGCTCATCTTCCTGGCGGATGGCAAACTGATTGGCGAGGAATCGAATTCGGCTGTTCCAGCGGGTGGTTTAGAGAACGGAGGACGGCCGTGAAGCTTCCTGATCTCACCGAACTCGCCCTGCGCAATTTGCGCGAATCGGTTTTGCGAAATTCGCTGACCACCATTGGCATCTCGGTGGGCGTGGCTTCGCTGGTTGCGATGCTTTCTCTTGGGATCGGTCTGCAGCAACTCGCGTCGCGGCGGCTGATGAAGTCTGGATTATTCGATACCGTAGTGGTCACCTCTCGGCGCGATTTGCGCAACTTCAATCGCGAAGAAGAGCGCAACGGTCCTGCCCCCGGCGAGAGCCGCATTCTCGACGAGCCTACGCGCCGGGAGATTGAGCATCTGCCCAACGTGCAGGAAGCCTATCCTGACATCCGCTTCATCACCGAACTGAGATACGACGATAAGCCGCATCTGACGATGGTCGCGGCGCTGCCTCCTTCGGCCCAGACAAATGACGCGTTCGAAGCCGCGCAGGGACATTTCTTCTCATCCGAGACCGCGCAGGAAGCAATTCTGCAGAAGGCGTTCGCTGAAGAGCTCTTGGGAAAAACACCTAAGGCCGGCGTTGACGAAAGTAAAGTGGCTGAGTTGGCCGCTCCGCTTCTCGGCAAGGAATTGGTTATGCGCTATGCCGAGCGTGAGGCGGGACCAACTGCGCCTTTGAAATCGGCGAGTGACAATTCTCCGGCTCCGACGGATCAGAGCGTTGCCGGCGCTGCCTATTCTGTCGTCTCGCGGGAGCAGAAGCTGAAGATTGTGGGGGTCGCCGATCTTGACCCCGAAAGCATGCGCGGGCCGACCCGGGCGCGGGTTTTTCTTCCGCTCAAGCTGGCCGAGAGTCTGCATGTGATGCAGCCCACGGACCTGCGGGAAATTTCGCGCGCGGCCACCGGTGAGCCAGTCTATTCCTCAGTGAGCGTGCGGGTGAAAAATCCCGGCCAAATACAGACGGTTGAAGACGCGGTCAAGAAAATGGGCTTCAACACCTTCTCGATTCTCGACGCCAGCAAAAGCATCCAGCAATTCTTCAAAGTGTTGGACGTGTTTCTCGGGATCTTCGGCAGCCTGGCTCTGGCGGTCGCTTTCATCGGAATCGTGAACACACTGGTGATGGCCATTCTCGAGCGCCGCCGCGAGATTGGAATCATGAAAGCCATCGGCGCCAGCGACGGGGATGTGAAGCGGCTCTTCTTTGCCGAGGCCGGCGCCATGGGCATTCTCGGGGGCATTGTGGGGGTCGCGCTGGGCTGGGCGATCGGACAGGTCATCAACCTGGGTACGAACATTTACCTCAAGAGCCAGTCTTTTCCGCCGGAACATTTCTGGTCGGTCCCCTTGTGGCTGGTGGCATTCGCCATCGCGTTTTCTTTTTTCGTGAGCCTCGCGGCGGGGCTTTATCCGGCGGGACGCGCCGCCCGGCTCGATCCCGTGCAGGCCTTACGCTACGAGTAAACTGAAGGGATGGATCGCTGTCTCCGAATCGTTATCCTGTTCGCCGCACTTGCGGTTTCGCTTCCAGTTCGCGCGCAGAGCCGCATCGATTGCAACGCGCTGAACAGCCGGATTCTGAAACACCCGGTCCACTACTGCGTTTACCTCCCTGCCAGCTATGACGCCGGCGCAACCAAGCGTCCTCCGCAAAGCTATCCTGTGCTTTACTTCCTGCACGGCCTGGGCGACAACGAGCAAACGCTCTTTAACAGTGGAGGATGGACGCTCCTCGACGATCTCCGGCAGCGACACAAAATAGGGGAATTTCTTATTGCCGCGCCGGAAGGCGGGCGAACTTTCTACATCAATTCTGCCGATGGCTCGGTGCGCTACAGCGATTTCTTTCTACAGGAATTCCTTCCGCTGATCGAAGCCAAATATCGAGTCAGCAAGGGTCGAAGCGGTCGAGCAATCAGCGGTATTTCTATGGGCGGCTATGGCGCGCTGCGTTTCGCTTTCTCGCATCCCGAAATGTTCTCGGCAGTGAGCGCGCAAAGTGCAGCCTTGATCACCGAATCTCCCCAAGAACTCGACACCGCGGCCAAGTCGGGTGCTCCAATGGGAAAGCTGCTGGCGACGGTCTTCGGAAGCCCGATCGAGGTCGCACACTGGAAAGAGAATAGTCCGTTCGTTCTAGCGAACCGGAATCAAGCTGCTTTGCGACACTTGGCCATCTACTTCAACTGCGGCCAGGATGACAACTACGGATTCGAAAAAGGCGCAGCCAAGCTCCACGAGCAGCTGCAAAAAGAAAAGGTGGAGCACGAATATCATCCGTATCCCGGCGACCACAGCCTCACTTATTTCCTGGGGCACTTCACCGAGGTTATGGAGTTTCACTCCCGGGCATTCGGTCTTCGATAACCAGGTTTGTCCTACTCCAGGTTTGTCCCGCTAAAGAACTGTAGTAAAACTGTAATAGCCGGAGAGGTGGCCGAGTGGTTGATGGCTCCGGTCTTGAAAACCGGCATACCCGAAAGGGTATCAGGGGTTCGAATCCCTTCCTCTCCGCCAGTATTTTTTGTTATCAGCCCCTTGCAATAGCCGTGCCACACTCGAGCGGAGAACAATCCGAGTCCCGCTTCACTTCTTCTTTGCCTTCGCGGGCGCAGCCAGCGCCACAGAGGCCTCGCTGGTGAGCAGGAGGAAAGTGAACGTCTCCTGCAGGTACAGGCGGACAGCGGCGTCGGTGTGGCTGAGATAGCCGATGGAGACGTCCTGGCCGATGTGGAGATCGAAATCTCCGCCACGGGTGGTCAGCACAAAAGCTCCGGCAATCGCGGGAGCCCAGATGATTTCATCCTTGACCAGCCGCTTGACGTGTTCGAGGACCGGGTATCCGTGGTCGCTAGTCTCGGCCAGGGCGGTATAGCAGTCGGCGCCGAGCAGCACAGAGTAAGGACCGTTGACACCTACGAGACGCAACTGGCTCAAGCTCTGGGCAATGGCGTCGGGATACTCTCGCACGTCGGCGGGGAGCGTCATGATTGGATTGCTGGTGCCTTGACGGATGCCTTCTATCCCGGCGGCGGCATAGCCATCGAATATGGCCGCGTCCTCGGCAAAGGCAATCTGCCGCGCGGCGTCCTTGGCCGGTTGCCAGTCTGAGTCGTTCGCGCCACGCTCGACGTCATCGATCGCCTGACGATCCAATTCGAACGGAACACGGATCTCGACCATTGCATTGACCTCGCGCTGCCTTGTGAGGATGCCTTTCGCTGGGGCGGTGATCGTCCGCAGATGGCCAGTGCCGACGGCAGAGAGCGCGGTGCCGGCGGGTCCCTGCACGTCGACGACACGGCGTCCGGCAAGGTAGCGCTTGAATGTGCGCGATGTTTCCTCCTCGATCTGAGCCCATGCCGAATCGGAAATGGGGGCAAGCTCACGATGAAGATTATTCATGTCTTATGTCTCCTTTGAGAGAACCGATGCCGAGGGAACCGTCGCGCACCGATGGAATGGAGGACGAACTTTCGGCCACCGCCGGCGCTGCGTCGGATTCCTCAGCCTCAGGCTGGTCTTCGGCCAGGGTATCGAGAAATGTAGACGATGGTACGAAGAAAAGATTCCCGGTGACGGCGCGGCTGAAATCAAGCAGCCGGTCGTAGTTGCCGGGTGGCCGGCCGATGAACATGTTCTCGAGCATCTGTTCAATCGTGCGGGGCGAACGGCTGTATCCGATGAAATAAGTGCCGAATTCACCGTGGCCAGGCTGGCCGAAGGGCATGTTGTCGCGCAAAATCTTGATCTCTTTTCCGTTTTCAACGATCGTGGTAAGAGCGTTGTGCGCTGACGTCGGCTTCACGGAGTCGTCCAATTCGATGTCGGACAGCTTGGCGCGGCCGATAATGCGTTCCTGAGCTTCGGTGGGAAGCGCATTCCACGCGCCAAGATCATGAAAATATTTCTGGACGATGACGTAGCTGCCACCGACAAAGCCGGAGTCCTCGTCGCCGATAAGCACAGCGTCGACGGCTGCCTCACCGCGGGGATTCTCCGTCCCATCGACGAAGCCGATGAGATCGCGATCATCGAAGTAGCGGAAGCCTTGGACTTCGTCGACCGGGGAAACGGAGTTCCCGATACGCGCCATAAACTGAGTGGCCAGCTCGAAGCATAGATCCATGCGCTTGGCGCGGATGTGGAACAGTAAGTCGCCCGGCGTGGAGACAGCATGGCGCCCTCCCGCGCGAATTTCCCGGAAGGGATGCAACTCTGCCGGTCGCGGCGATCCAAAGAGGCGGTCCCACGCGTTGGATCCAAACCCCATGACGCAGGAAAGCCCTCCCTCCAGATCACGAAATTCCACTGCGCGTACCAGCGCGGCGAAGTCGCTGCAGAACGAGCGCAGGGTGGAAAGATGCTCAGGGCCCGGTTTGAGCGTCGCGACCAGGAAGATCGCGGCACGAGTAAGTGGCGCGGCTACTGCCTGCGCGACGAAAGGCAATCTACCTGCAGCTTCGGGCGTGCTTGTCGGATCGGGCTCCATCGGTATCAACCCTGAAAACACTACTGCAACTGCACCTCAAACCGTGTCTCGTGCATCAGGGCTCTAGAAACATTACAGGAATTTGTCTCGATTTGCATCGGTTTGATTCGCGAGGACAGGGCATGAAATCGCAAACGAGATTTCGGGAGTCAAGGTAAGGGACCGGTAAGCGACCGGGTACAACAGAACGCGAACGCCCTCGGGATGTAGCAGGAAACAGGCCCCAACTGATGGACAGGCGCTGACCATGAGTTCGCGCCATCGGCACGACTGAACGTCGTGCCCTTCCGAACCCCGCTCGAATCAGAGTCTTTCCGCAGCGCTAGGAGCGCTAATACGGAGTCACTACTGCGTCCTCCGGATAACCCGGCATGCCGAACTCGGGAACGTCGAGGCCTTCCTCTTCGACCTCGGGTGCTACCCGCATGCTTTTCGCTTTGTTGATGCACCAGAAGACGGCGTAGGTTACACCGAACGCCCAGGCTGCGTACAAAGTTGCTCCCATGAGTTGGCAGAGGAACTGACGCGTATCGCCGTGGAGCAGGCCGGTTACGCCCAGGCCGGGTCGTCCCAGGTAGGAGGTTGCTCCGACGCCGTTCCATCCTGTGCCGTAGGCACCGTCGGCAAAAATTCCTACACAGACCGCGCCGAGCCAGCCGCAGTAACCGTGCACCGAAATCGCGCCGCAGGGATCATCGATCTTCAAGACCCGGTCATTAAAGAGCACGCCGCCGCAAACCAGGCATCCCGCTAATATGCCGATTACTACCGCCGAGGTTGGGGACACAAAGGCGCACGGTGCTGTGATCGCGACTAATCCCGCCAACATGCCGTTACAGGCCATGGTTATGTCGGGTTTGCCGAACCAGAGATACCACAAGAGCATGGCAGCTGCCGAACCCGCGACTGCAGCCAGATTGGTGTTCACTGCGACTACAGAGATGCGAAGGTCGGTTGCTCCAAGAGTGGAACCGGGGTTGAATCCCATCCAACCAAAAAGCAGGAGAAATGTTCCGGTCACAACGTAGACGATGTTGTGCGCGGGGAAGACGCGAATCTTTCCGCCGGGACCGTATTTTCCTAGACGAGGACCGAGAATAATGGCGAGAGCCATGGCGCAGAAGCCGCCCACGGCATGCACTACGGTGGAACCGGCAAAGTCGACATACCCGTGGCCAAGATTTAGCGTAGAACCGACTTGCGAAAGCCATCCTCCGCCCCACGTCCAACAGCCAGAAATCGGGTACAGGATCGCACCAATGAAAAGTTCACACAGCAGGAATGCCCAGAAGGTAATCCTCTCGCAAACAGCGCCGACGATGATGTAGCCGGCCGTCTCCATAAACACGACTTCGAAAAGCGTCAGGCAGTTGCTGCTGGCGTCATAGGCCGGACCGGTGAGAAAAAATCCTTTCCCGCCAACGAATCCCCACTGGCCGCTTCCCACCAGAAAGTGATTGAGAGTGGGGATGCCGCCGAGATTGGTAGGAGCGGCGTTGATGGCGACGGCTCCAAACTGGAATGCATATCCGACCGCGTAATAAGCCAGAAAGGCGAACACGTAGGCCGCGAAATTCAGCATCATCAAGTGGGCGGCATTTTTCTTTCGAACCAGCCCACAGGTCAGCAAGGCAAAACCGGCCTGCATGAATAGCACCAGGTAGCCGGTATTCAGGGTCCAGGCAAAGTTAGTCGCCACGCGGACGTGACCCACGCTGTCCGCCAGCTTGAGGGCGAGAGGCTCTCTCGCCGATTGCGCCTGAAAGTCGTCGAATGCCTTCTTGTTCGCAGCATAATCGGAAGCGGACTTGTCGGTGGGCTCGGCCACCACAAAGGAACTGCCGGCAGCGTCCACGGCAGAAGTCTTATCCCCGGTGGCTGTGCCCGATGGATCTGGCTTGGGCGCATCGTTGGCAAAGCAAGGCGTGGCTAGACCCGCCAACAATCCAGCGGCTAAAACGATGGCGGCACTGGCCACTACTGTCGCCGACAATGTCGCTCTCAGTGTCGGCCTCAGTGTCGGCCTTACTAATGACAGGCGCAGGGAGTGGCCGCCGGATCGCTTTCTCATGTCTGGTTGCTCCTGTTTCTGAAGGGTGGGCAATTCTCTGGCGATCGTACCTGCGCTGGAACGGAGATCGCAACTGCCGATACGACCGCACTTTCACATATCTGGAAGCAAGGGCTGACCCGGGGAAGTGAGCCGGCCCCGACGAGCGCCGGTGCGTTCAATCGACAGTCCTCTCCCTAATCCGCAGACGATAAAGGTACGCATCCAGCGAGTCCAATTCATATTTCTTATAGGGTCCATCAGATGCTCCAATGACACGCTGGGAAATGGCGGCGTCATCTCGAGCAGTTGACGCTGTTGCTCCGCCTGCGGAAAGTTCTGCGTAATGAGCGTCCACAAGAGCAATCGCTTTCGCCCAGTACCCTCCTGTGAATTGTGCAAAGGTGGAGAACAACGAGTCATGCAGCGCTCGTTGCCACGGGCGATTCAGGTACCTCGGCCCCCTAGCGAGTTGAGCTCGCCCATCCTCCAGCGTCTCTGGAGAGAAACGGCTCTGCTATGCAAATGGCTTGCACACCAGGAAGTAACCTGAGTAACCTCCGCCTGGACACAAAGTAATCATTTTAAAGGCCTTAGTGGCACCTTGGGGCCATTCTCT
>Ga0070765_100000776_pt1 | contig 18962 bp, 12 predicted proteins | sample HubBroMetageWFT5_FD_71516 | JGI IMG/M metagenome (GOLD analysis project Ga0070765, IMG submission 71516) | Warmed and freeze-thawed soil microbial communities from the Hubbard Brook experimental Forest, New Hampshire - Hubbard Brook CCASE Soil... | ecosystem: Environmental > Terrestrial > Soil... | reverse complement strand
CGCAGGTGATGGTTAATTCCTGACGCGTAGTTCGCGAACACTCAGACATGGGGAACGCCAGGAAGCCGATTGCTTCATTGCGCTGGTGGATCGGCGGCCTTCTGTTTGCTTCCACCGTCATCAACTATATTGACCGCCAGACGCTCTCGCTGCTCGCGCCATTTCTCAAGCTCGATTACCACTGGACGAACTCAGACTATGCGAATATTGCCATTGCGTTCCGGGTAGCGTATTCGATCGGACAAACCGTGTTCGGGCAGCTCATGGATCGCATCGGTACGCGCCGCGGCTTAACCCTTACCGTGATCTGGTATTCGGTAGTCTCAATGCTGACATCGTTGGCGAGCGGCTTTTACAGCTTCGCTGCGTTTCGCTTTCTGCTGGGCGCGGGAGAATCCGCGAACTGGCCGGCCGCAACCAAGGCGGTGTCGGAGTGGTTTCCCAAACGCGAGCGCGCGCTCGCCACTGCGCTTTTTGACAGCGGTTCTTCGATTGGAGCAGCGGTCGCTCCGTTCATCGTGTTGTGGATTTATTTTCGCTGGGGATGGCGGCCGGCGTTCATGATCCCCGGCGTTCTTGGATTTCTCTGGTTGATGGTCTGGCGATGGCTGTACTACCCGCCGGAGCAGCACAGCCGTATTGGCCCTGCCGAGCTGGAAATGATCGTTGCCGATAAACGCGAATCAACTGCGCACGAGCGAGAAAAAGTACCGCCGCGGTGGAGTGATCTGCTGAAGCTGCCGCAAACCTGGGGCGTTATTATCGCAAAGGCGTCCACTGACCCGGTCTTTTTCTTCATCACGGAGTGGTTCCCGATTTACCTGGTGGTGAAGGGTATCGAGCTGCGGACTGGATTGATCGCCGTCTGGATTCCGTTCATTGCGGCTGATCTGGGCAGCTTCTTTGCAGGTGGGGTGTCCGGCTATTTGATCAAGCGCGGATGGTCGCTGGGCGCGGCGCGTAAAGCTCTGATTGTTCTTGGCGGAGTCGGCATGACTATGCTCATTCCTACGATTTTCACTGTGAATCTTTACTTGATCGCGTTCTTGTTTGCAGTTGCGACCTTTACCTACGCGGGGTTCACGACCATGGCGAATGTGCTGCCATCGGATCTGTACGACAGCGAATCGGTGGCGTCGGTGAGCGGGTTCAGCGGTACCGGGGCAGGCATTGGAACGATTGTGGCCTTCAAACTCATCGGCTATTTTTCCGATGCGCGCCAGTCGACTGGCACTCATTCCTTTGATCCGATTGTAATTATCGCGGGACTGGTTCCCTTCGCCGGCATGATCCTTGTTTTACTGCTGGTACGCAACTCGCAAGCTACGAATGAGGGCTTGGTGCGCCAAATCTAAGACCTTGGGTAAACTGGAGAACAGTTGGGGAGAACAGCATGAAGATCACTGATGCTAAGGTATTTGTCTGCAGCCCAGGACGGAATTTTCTCACTCTCAAGATTTACACCGATGAAGGAGTGTACGGTCTTGGGGATGCGACGCTGAACGGCCGCGAGCTCGCCGTCGGTTCGTATTTGACCGATCACGTAATTCCCTGCCTCATCGGGCGCGATCCATTCCAGACTGAGGATATGTGGCAGTATCTCTATCGCGGTGCGTACTGGCGGCGAGGACCGGTGACGATGACGGCAATCGGTGCAGTCGACACCGCTCTCTGGGATATCAAAGGCAAAGCTCTCAAGACTCCGGCGTACAACCTGCTTGGAGGAAAGAGCAGGATTGGAGTGATGGTCTATGGGCACGCAAACGGGCGCGACATCGCGGAAACAGTAGACGAGGTGGCCAAGTATAAGGAGCTAGGCTATCTGGCCGTGCGGGCGCAGAGTGGCGTGCCGGGTTTGCCTTCTACGTATGGAGTGGCGAAGGACAAACTGTTCTACGAGCCTGCGGAGAAGGGACTGCCACCGGAGAACGTGTGGTCAACCGAGAAATATCTCTTGCAGGTGCCCAGGCTATTTGAGGCGCTGCGGTTGAAACACGGGGATGAGCTTCAACTGCTGCACGATGTACATCATCGACTGACTCCAATTGAAGCTGGGCGGCTGGGGAAGAGCCTCGAACCGTATCACTTGTTCTGGCTTGAGGATCCGGTTGCTGCGGAATTGCAGGAGGGATTTCGTATCATTCGCCAGCACACGACAACGCCAGTCGCAGTGGGAGAGGTTTTCAATTCGGTTTGGGATGCGCAACTTCTGATCACCGAACAACTAATCGATTACATCCGGATGACGATAGTTCATGGGGGCGGTTTCACTGCTCTGCAGAAGATTGCGGCGCTGGCCGAGATCTATCACGTCCGCACTGGATGCCACGGGGCGACGGATCTCTCTCCGGTAGCGATGGCGGCGGCGCTCCACTTCGATATCGCGGTGAACAATTTCGGAATCCAGGAGTACATGCGGCACACTCGCGAAACTGATGAGGTCTTCCCGCACTCCTATTACTTCAAGGAAGGTTATTTGCATCCGGGCGAAGCGCCGGGATTGGGCGTCGACTATGACGAAAAGCTGGCCGCGAAGTTTCCGTATGAGCGGGCGTATCTGCCCGTGAACCGGAAGCTGGACGGAACGATATTTAATTGGTGAGTTAGCAAGTAACGCCTAACCACCAACAGCGTGAGAGCACGAGATTCACTTTGAGGAGTCATGGGATACAAGCGGCTAGAACTCGACGGCAATGTGGCAGTGGTGATTGGGGGTAGTTCGGGGATTGGCCGCACTCTCGCGCGAGGGCTGGCTGAGGCTGGAGCGGATGTCGTAGCCAGCGCGCGCCGAATGGAACTGGTGAACGTGGTTGCGGACGACATCGAGCGCGCGGGCCGCCGGTCGCTGCGCGTGAGTTGCGACGTCGCGGACCGTGTATCGATCGAGAGATTGCTGCAGGCTTCCGTCCAGGCTTTCGGAAAAGTGGATATCCTGGTCAACGCTGCCGGGTTCAACCAACGCGCTCCTACTCTGGATTTCTCCGAAGCCGACTGGAACAAACTTATCGACACGAACCTGACCGGGACGTTGCGGTCGTGCCAGGTTTTCGGGCGGCACATGATTGAGCGAAAGTACGGGCGCATCATCAACATTGCTTCGATGGGCTCATTCCTGGCGCTTTACGAAGTCGCTGCATACTGCGCGAGCAAGGCGGGGGTTGCTTCATTGACAAAATCGCTGGCCATCGAATGGGCGCGGCATGGAGTCTGCGTCAATGCGATTGCGCCGGGCTACTTCCGCACTCCGCTGACCGAGAAGTTGTTGACGGGCACAGGTCGCGGAGAAGAAGTGCTGATCCGCACTCCGATGAAGCGCTTCGGCGAACTCGATGAACTGATCGGAGCGGCGGTCTTTCTCGCATCTGACGCTGCCAGCTTCGTGACCGGCACTCTGCTGGCGGTGGATGGCGGGTACCTTGCGAGCGGCGTAAATCAATGACTCCGCGATCAGGACTCGCTTTCGAGAGGCACTTACTGTAAGGCCGACTGGGTTAGCTTCACGGCGCAATAGGGATTTGCCGCTCCGCCCGAGACATTACACTTCTGGCCGTTCACGGAGCCCGGCGCCACGGTTGAGAAGTAAATGTTCGAACCGCCGTTCGACATTTCGTTGTCGATCACAATTCCGCTGGTGCCTCCCAGAGCGCTCGGGGAGGTCACGCAGCTCGTGGTCGGCAATCCGCTGCAGCTCGGCGTCGCCAGCCCTGTTAGAATCGTCGAGCTCTCCAGAAATCCGTCGCTGGATCCCACCCCGAAGAACAACTGATCTGTTAAGCCGTTGTAAAACTCGGTTAACGGCGAACACTCATCCCCTTTTGTGGTATTTATCTGGAAGGTTGTCGAGCCCGTGCTGGTGATGACGTGGCCGGCAAAGGGAAAGAGATACATCTTGGGTGCCGCCGGTGTGCCTCCCGACTGTACGAATCCGCAGGCGATCATGTGGCCCGACGTTGATCCGTGCAACCAGAATGCGTTATCAAACGCTCCCGCGTGGACGTTCTTTCCTGTGCAGTCGCCGTTTCCGCTCGCAGACCCTAAGTCCACCGTGTTACTTGTGCTCGGCGAGCCCGTCGTGAAGTTTGCCGCCACCTGCGTGATTGCTCCGCCAATGCCCTCAACGCTGCTGCATCCGGTAAAGGCGAATACCTGGTCGGTTGCGGAGTTAGCTGGGTCTGTGACCGCAATCGGAGGGTCTACAACTCCGGTCCCCGCTTTTCCGCTACCATCAGTGGTTCCGTCGTACGCCCAGCCAATCGTCTGCTGTGCTGCATACGTCTTAGCCGGGCTAGCCAATTTGACGGAATACAAGTATCCCTCGCCGTCTCCGATGAAAATCAGGCCGGCACTATCGTCCACAACCGGAGCGGTCAATATCGTGTTGTACTTGTTGGTCGAGACCGCGACGGGCCAGTTGGTTGGGTCGTTAACCAGCGCCGGCGCGCCGCCGCCGAACACCGGCGTGATTTTGTAGAGCACGCCATTGTCGGCGCCCACGTAGGCCGTATCCGTGTTGTAGTCGACCCAGGGCGAAGAATTCGAATTCGTCGCGCTGGTTTCGATGGTAAGTGTCGTCATGCAACCCGCCGTTGTCGGCGTCGTGCACGAAGTGGGCGTCAGCGGACTCAACACCGATCCGGACTGCGCCGGTGGCGTCGGAATTGGATTCGGCAGGTACAGAACGTGGAAGTAAGAGCCCGCGCTCGTGCTCTCCACGAACGCAACCTTTGTTCCGTCGATCGAAAGCACGGGCGATGTCTTAATCTGTCCGCCAGTCTGCGTGACCGTATTGTAGGCGAACGCGACCCAGGGCGATCCGCTGTTGCAGGCCGGACTCGCTCCTGTGTAGAGGTTGTTGACTCCCACCAGGTTGGCCTGTGTCCCGGTCCCGGTCACTGTCAGCCCAAAGACGATGTAATCCGCGTTGCAGTTCTCGGCCACAACGTCAAACTGGTATTTTGCCGGAAATTGGTTCTGGGGCACGTACCCATTCTCGAGTGAGACCGCCCAGTCGATCGCGGTGTGGTGGGGTAGGCGCCGGATTCGGGGCCTTGACTTTTCCACTGCCACTTGTCGCATCACCCTGTTGTAAACATAGCGGGGATCATGCGCTCCCGCCGCCAGCACATCCTCGGATCGAGTCCCCGGCATTAACAGGTGCCGCGAGCTCCAGTCCTGCGGATATCCCAGGTGAGTCGGTTCGTGGCTCGCGTCGTCCGGCGAGGTCGTCTCCATCCCTGCCTGGCTCAAGAGCGGCAAGCACAGCAGAAGTGACCCAGCTACCACGCAGAACCAACGGAATGCGTACCCTCGCATCGTGCATCTCCCTAGAATTTAAGTTCGTGCCGTTCTTATGCTCGCTCATATCCAGGGAATCTGTGGCCTTACTTCGGTAACTTAGCGCCTCTGGCGGGAATCCGACGTGGTGTGACCTATGGGGGTCGGCGCCAGTCTTCAGGCGGTGAGGAGATTTTCGTCCGCCGCAAGAAGTTGGTTTTGCAGTGGGTTAGCGAGGGATTGGATTTGGATCAGTGGACCCGTCGATCCGGCTCGCGATCGTGCCAGCATGTTCGCAGAGGGGATCCCTGTTCTTTGGAAAGACTTTTCGCAATCTGCCGTGGACGGCCCGCGCATGTTGCCCTCCATATAGGCCAAGCCGGGGCAGCGCGTGCAGGTTCCCACGTGGGAGCACGTCGAACAGGTCGGAAGATCCCTGGCGCGGATCGAGCGGACCTCATTCAACTGTGGGGAATGGTTCCAAATGTCTAGAAATTTTTGCTGGCGCACATTGCCGCTGGGTAGAGGAAATTGCACGCAGGGGAACACATCGCCGTAGGGAGAAATGTAGCAGGCTGTGTGGCCCGCGCTGCAGGGGAATCCATCCATCACATCTTCGTCAGGTGCGGGCGGAGGAGCGCAGAATTCCTCCACGTTGCCCACGAGTTCCTGGTTATGGAATACCTGCTTGAGCTCAGACCCAGGAATGCGCAGAGCAAGAATGGATCTGTCTCCGTCCATTTTCGGCGTGATGGTGGGGTCGAGAGTGTAGGCAACACCAAGTTCCCGGGCCAGCGCGATCACTCCCGACTGGTCGGAGAAATTGCCCGCCATGAGAACGTTGGCGAGAGTGACCTTCAGCCCCTGGGACTTCAAGAATCGAATGGCGCGAATAGTGCGTTTCAGCGACCCCGGCAGTTTTGTGATGGCGTCGTGAACTTCCGGCCGATGCGAGTAGACGCTGATCTGCACCTGCTCCACGCCGAGCTGACGAAGTCTCGCAGCTTCCTTCTCGCCGATCATCACGCCGTTAGTCTTCACTTTAACGTTGAACAACAGTTGCCGCGCCCGCTCCACAATCTCAAAGAAATCCCGGCGCATAAGAACTTCGCCGCCGCTGAGGGAAAGGAAAAAGACTCCAGCATCGGCCAGCTGTTCGAGCACGTCGATGATTTCTGGGGTCGTCATCTCGCCGTGATCGTCGTGATCGAGATAGCAATGCACGCAGCGCTCATTGCAGCGATACGTGATATCCAGATGAACGCTGATAGGCAGGCCCAGGTCTAGGGCCTTCTGATTCATCTCGGCCAGAAGACTCATGGGCGCTCCGCGGACGGAACAGAATCGACTAGCGGCTGCTCCGATACCAGGAGAATGCCGTGTTGTGAAAGTTCGTTGACGAAGCGGTCGGCGCCGCGCTGCGCCTGCTCCGGGTCGACATCGAATTCCTGGCAGACTTTGCCGGCGACGATCTCCGACAGCGGTGTGCGTCCATCCGCTGCCCGCCAAATCGTGGATGCGACTTCGTTGAGCGTGAAAAAAGTCGAATCCACTGCCGACATCACCATCATTTCGCCGCCCAGCATTCGGGCAGCGATCGCCTTGCTTCGCGCAATATATTTTTCGGCCATCATGTTCTCCCGGGCTGACCTATACGGCTAACGTATTATGTCCCAGACTCGCTGGTCGGGGACGAAGACTAAGCGGTGGATCGGAACCAAACTAGCAAACTCGCACGCCGACTGAAAAAGCAGTTTCACCAGCTCAGGATCATCGGCGAAAAACAAGATGTTCCGCAGCAGCCGCTGAATGGCTTCCGTTGGGTGGATCGGTTCTATTCTGTTCTGTAAGCCTTTTTCGAGCAAGAAGAGTGCGCTAAGGGGAGCGGCACAGTTCTCGCCGACGCGCGCCAACTCGCCCGCAAAAGGCGTCCCGCATGCGATGTATCGATTGCCATCGCGCCGCACGTAGGAGATTTCGTCGGTAAGCAGCGTCGCGTCGGGCGGTGCCAGCCTGGAGATTGTGGTTTTGCCCGCACCGGAAATACCGGAAAACAGAAATGCCTTCCCGTTGCGAATCGCGCTGGCGGCATGAACCAGGAAACCTCCCTGCCGCGCCAGGATGAGACCATGAGCGATGCGTAACACGCAGTCGATCGAGTAGGGACTGAACGACTGCCGGATGTGACCCTGACCGGTATCCGGATTCCAGTTCGCTCGCAGGTCGCCCCACTGCAGCACCCAATCGCCTGCTTCCATTCTTACTTCCAGCGCATCGTCGGCCGAAGATTCCGAGGGCTCACACAAGTCGATGTCAAATTCGAGGTGCGGAGCCGCCGAAGTTTTGACGAAACCTGCGTATCGATTTTCAATCACCCGCTGAAACGAGGGATCCTGCGTGCGCAGGGCAATGGCCTTTCCGCCAATCTCGATGGATATCGTTTCTGGCGCGATCGTTCCGAAGGTGGCCGTCATGGGTGTGGAGTACGAGTTGGAGAAACTCCGGGAAGCCCGTGCCCTGCGCTGAAAACGCTGCGGATAAACCGCTTGGCGCCGGTTAGGTCTTCCTGCAAGCGTATCGCATGAATGCGCAGCGCCAGATTGCGCAGTCGGTCCCAACGGCCAAGCGTCCACGCTAGCGCGGAATTGAGTGACGGGACTTCACGGCTTGGAACGAAACTGCGGTTGCCACGGCTGACGGCGGTCACCCGGCCCAGCAACTCGGAGGCAGCCACGGGCGGATCGTTGTTCGGCATTCCGTCGCCCCTTGTGATCCACGTGAGACGCTCCGCATCCCGACGCGCCTCGATCAGCCGGTGTACAAAGAAACGATCTTCCCGCACGAACAGCACGATGTCGCCGGGAACGACCTCGTGGTATGCTGCGCTCTGAATCATGAGCAGATCGCCCGGCCACAATGAGGGAAGCATGCTCGCTCCCCATGCCTTCATCTGAACGTTGCCGAAGCGGCGAAGCAGCTCGGCCGCAAGAGCAAGTTTAGGATCCTCGCGAGGTTCCAGCGGATATGGCATGGAGGGTAGCAGGCTACGAACTACTCCTGCGGTGTGCACACTGAAAGCTGGTAGGCTCAATTTTGCCGCAAGATAGCGCCATCGTCTCGAAAACCCGCTCGTGCCGGAATGCGGGTTCTTGATAGATTTTCTTAGCTGTGCGGCGGTTCTCGCCTGCGTTTTCCTTGCCAGTATTCCAGTCCTGTTCGGCCATAAAAAATGAGCTCCGCAATCCAGTCCGCAGAGTCTGCGATCCGGAAACGCTCGAATACAAACCACTTCTTTCCCAAAGCGTACTACAAACAAACGATTTGGCCGATTGTCACTGCTGGTACATGCGGATAGGAGCGCCCTGTGGAGTTTGTTCGATGGCGCTCAAATAGTGTGGCGCTCGAATACTAATAAAGAACAACTTGACGTCCCCGTTCTACTGCTCGATGGTCGTCTCCGACTTAGGCGGTTTTTCGGTCGCCTGCCGCGGGCTTGGTAATTGCGAACGGTCCCACCCGCCACCCAGAGCCTCCACCAATGCCACGGCGTAGGTCATCTGTTGCACTTGAAGACCATTGAGCGTCTGCTGGTCTGCCAGCACAGTGGTCTGGGCAATCAGTACGTCAAGGTAGGGATCGACGCCTGTGTCGTACCGTGCCTGTTCGAGCTTGAGGAAGGTTCGGGCGGAATCCACCGCTTGCTGCTCTTGCTGGATTTCTTTCGACAAGATGCGGACTTCTGCCAGACCATCCTCCGTCTGTTGAAATGCGGTCAGCACTGTCTGACGGTAGCTGGCAAGGTCCGCGTTGTAGGTCGCGACGAATTGTTGGACGGTGGCGCGGCGCAGGCCGGCATCGAAAATAGTTTCAGGGATTGACGCACCGATGGACCAGAAACGGCTCGGCCACGAAACCCAATTGTGGAAGGCAGAACTCTCGAAGCCGCCTTCTGCTGTCAAAGTCAGGTTCGGATAATAGGCGGCGTACGCGATGCCGATTGCAGCGTTCGCTTCGGCCATGGTGCGCTCTGCGGCGGCGACGTCGGGCCGGCGCTCGAGCAACTCCGAGGGCACGCCGACTGGAATCGGCGGCGGAGCAACCGTCATCGGCTTCACAGGAATGGAGAAACTTGTGGCGGACTTGCCGATGAGTACGGCGATCGCGTGCTCATATTGCGCTCGCGCGACTCCGACGTTGGTCGCTCCCGCCTGCGCGCTGCGCAGCGTGGTTTCGGCTTCGACCACAGAGATCTGGTCGTCGATGCCGTCTTCATAGAGCGCCCGGGTCAGGTCGTACGACTTCTGGTCCGCGGCAACCGTATCGTCAAAGATTTGTTCCAACTGATCCTGGCCGCGAATCTCGAAGAAGAACTCGGCCAGGCTGGCCTGCTCGGTCAGGCGCTCGCTCTCGAGATCGGCCGCGCTGACCTGCGCGGCGTACTGAGCCTGGCGCACGGTGTTGCGAACCTTGCCGAAAAGATCGGGCTCCCAGGATGCTTCGAGCGGCAGCGAGTAGACTGTGCTTTGCAGTTGTTTGGCAGCCGTGCCCGTGCCGGAGGTGTTGACGGGAACCGTGTTGAGGTTCTGCGAGGTACGCGAGCGGTTGAACGAAGGCGCGACCGACAGAGTGGGGAAGTACTGCGAGCGGGCTTCGCGGACGATGGCGCGAGCTTCCATGAAATTCTCGAAGAACTGTTTGATGTTCTGGTTGTTAATGTCGAGCTGTTCTTCGAGAGCGTTCAGTTCGGAATCGTTGAAGATCTCCCACCACTTGCCGCGCAGCTTGGCATCAGCAGGCTGCGCCGGCGTCCAAAGTTCGGCTTCCTGGGACTGGGTAGGGGATTCCTTGTAAACGGGTGCTGGTGGCGGCGGTGCGGGGGGATGGTATTTTGGTCCTACGACGCAGCCCGATAACATTAGCAAGAGCGCGGCCGTGCACAGCCCTGTCATGCCACTCGTCAGTGTTGGTTTTCGTGTGAGGATCTTCATAACGTTTCCGCTTAAACCACCGTTATCTCATCCACCACCCTAGCCCGCCTGAGGAGCCGGGAACGGGGCTCGCGCTGTCTTTCGCTTTCCCAGTATGAGCAAACGCAGCCGGTCGAACTCCAAATAAACAACTGGCGTGGTATAGAGCGTGAGCAACTGGCTCAAGATCAGTCCTCCGACAATCGTAATGCCCAGGGGGCGGCGAAGCTCGAACCCCGTACCCGTTCCCAGCGCCAACGGTAACGCGCCCAACAGCGCGGCCATGGTCGTCATCAGGATGGGGCGGAAGCGCAGCATACACGCTTCAAAAATCGAATCGATTGGCTTCTTTCCCTCCTCGCGCTCGGCTTGAAGAGCGAAATCGATCATCATGATGGCGTTCTTTTTTACGATTCCAATTAACAGCACAATCCCAATGATGGAGATGATGTTCAGATCCTGCTTGAAGAGCAGCAACGCCAGCATCGCGCCGACGCTCGCCGACGGCAGCGAGGAAATGATGGTCCAAGGATGGACCAGGCTTTCGTACAAAATACCGAGAATGATGTAGACGGCCAGCAGCGCGGTTGCAATCAGCCACGGCTCGGTGCCCAGCGATTGCTGATAGGCCTGCAGCGTGCCGGCATAAAAACCTTGCAGCGTGGAAGGCGCCCCGAGGCGCTTCTGCATCTGGCTGATGCTTAATGTGGCATCGCTCAAAGACACGCCCGCTGCCAGATTAAAGGACACGGTGACCGAGGGGAACAGTCCTGTGTGGTTAATGGCCAGGGGTGTGGTATTGGCTTGGCCCTTCGCCATGGCGAGCAGTGGAATGTTGCCTCCGCTGGATTGGAGGTAGAGATCTTTCAATCCCTCCGGACTTTGCCAATATTGGGGAGCCACTTCCAGCACCACATAGTACTGATTCAACTGGGTGTAGATGATGGATACTTCCGACTGGCCGAAGGCACTGTACAAGGACGAGTCCAGTTGCTGTGTAGTAACGCCGAGCTTGGCCGCAGTAACGCGATCATAGTTCATCAGCTCATCGAGGCCCCCATTCTGCTGATCTGAGCTCACGTCCTGCAAGCCGGGCAAATGTTGCATTTGATTCAGGATGATCGGCGCCCATTTGGAAAGATCCTGCACATTGTCGGATTGGAGCGTGTACTGGTACATCGCATTGCTGGAGCGACCGCCAATACGCAAATCCTGTGCGGCTTGCAGGAACACGGAAGCTACCGGCAGATGGTTCAACTGGGGGCGTAGGCGGTTAATGATCTGCGTGGCGCTCACCTTGCGTTGCGCCAGCGGCTTAAGGGCAATGTAGACCGAACCGGTGTTAGTGGCCCCGCTGCCACCGGCAACCGCAAGCACATTCGCGACGGCGGGATCTTTCTTGATTACCGCGCCGATCTGCCGAATGGAGTCGTCCATCGCCGGAAAGGATGAATCCTGCGGCCCACGAACGCTACCCTGGATGACTCCTGTGTCCTCCACCGGGAAGAAGCCCTTGGGGATCTTGAAACCCACTACCACATTAAGCGCGATGGTGATGAACAGCACGACGAGCGTGAGAGCCGGATGTTCAAGCACCCAGTGCAGGCTGCCGCGATACAGCGACAGCACCCAGTCGAAGAACTTTTCGCTCGCCATGTAGAGGCGGCCGTGCTTTTCCGCGCGCTCGCTCTTAAGAAGGTAGGCGCACATCATCGGCGTCGTGCTCAGGGAGATGATCATCGACACGAAAACGGCGGTCGAAAGAGTGACAGCAAATTCGCGAAAGAGGCGGCCAACGATTCCGCCCATCATCAGAAGGGGAATAAAGACGGCAATCAGCGAAATGCTGATGGTGAAGACGGTGAACCCGATTTCTTCGGCGCCCCTCAAGGCCGCGGCAAAAGGTTTCATGCCATCTTCCAGATGGCGCGAGATATTTTCCATGACAACGATGGCATCGTCGACTACAAATCCCGTTGCAATGGTCATCGCCATCAGCGAGAGGTTGTCAAGGGTATATCCCAACATATACATCACCGCGAACGTGCCGACCAGCGAGACAGGCACGGCGACGGCGGGAATGAGCGTGGCTCGTCCGTTGCGCAAGAAAACGAACACCACAACGATGACGAGGGCGATAGAGATTAGCAGCGTCCTCTCCACGTCAGCGACCGAGGCGCGGATGGTTGTCGTGCGATCCAGAACGATCGTGGTGTCGATGCCGAGTGGAATGGATGCCTGGATCGACGGAAGTTGCGCGGTGATTCGGTCGACCGTCTCAATGATGTTGGCGCCGGGCTGGCGGAAGATGATCACCGTAACCGACCGCTTACCGTTCAAGTAACCCGCGGCACGGACGTTAGCCACCGAGTCCGTCACCTGAGCAACGTCGGACAAGCGGACCGCTGCACCATTGCTGTAGCCGACGACGAGCGGCTTGTAGTCCGCGGCGTGCGAGATCTGGTCATTGGCCAGGATATCCGCGGTCGTTATGCCGTCGGTGATCTGGCCTTTGGCCAGGTCGGCATTCTGGAGGCTCAGGACGGACTGCACATTCGCAAGCGTAAGCCCATAGCTCGCCAACTGCGTGGGGTTTGCGTCCACGCGCACCGACGGCAACGCTCCGCCTCCGACGGTGACCTGCCCTACACCCTGGATCTGCGAGAGCTTTTGTTCGAGGATGGTTGAGGCTTCGTCATACAGTTTGTCGGGACCGTATTTGTCTGAGGTAAGGCCGAGAATCATGATCGGCGAATCTGCGGGATTGACTTTGCGGTAAGTGGGATTACCCGGCAGGTTCGCGGGCAGATAAGTTCGTGCCGCATTGATGGCGGCCTCCACATCGCGCGCCGCGCCATCAATGTCGCGGCTGAGGTCGAATTGAATGGTGATCGAGGTGCTGCCGAGCGTGCTGGAGGAGGTCATCTCCGTCACGCCTGCAATATGGCCGAACTGCCGCTCCAGCGGAGTGGCGACGGATGACGCCATGATTTCAGCGCTGCCCCCCGGCAAACTTGCACTGACTGAAATTGTAGGAAAGTCGACTTCCGGCAGGGGCGCCACCGGTAGCACCTCAAACGCAATCGCGCCGGCAAGAGCGACCGCCACCGTGAGTAATGTGGTAGCCACTGGCCGTTGAATGAAAGGTGCGGAGATGTTCATGCCGGCCCCGTCTGTTCCGCATTTCCGGCTTCGGGATGATTTGCTTTGTGCCCAAAGCGCTGCGCGAGATTGTCAAAGAAGATATAGATGACTGGCGTGGTGTACAGCGTGAGCGCCTGGCTTAACAGGAGTCCGCCGACCATGGCGATGCCCAGCGGCCGGCGCAACTCAGACCCGAAGCCCGTGCCGAGCGCTAGCGGCAGTCCGCCCAGCAGTGCGGCCATCGTTGTCATCATGATGGGACGGAAGCGGAGCAGACAGGCCTCGTAAATTGCGTCTCTTGCGCTCTTGCCGTGCTGCCGCTCGCCTTCGAGCGCGAAGTCGACCATCATAATGCCATTCTTTTTCACGATACCGATCAGCAAAACGATGCCGATGATTGCCACTACGCTTAGATCCTGGTGAAAGAGAATCAGAGCGAGGAACGCTCCTACTCCTGCTGACGGCAGAGTGGAGAGAATCGTAATCGGGTGCACAAAGCTTTCATACAAAACCCCAAGCACGATGTATACGGTGACGAGTGCGGCAAGAATAAGCAATGGCTCGTTGGCCAGCGAATTGGTGAACGATGCCGCCGTACCCTGGAATCCAGCCTGCAGGCTGGGAGGCATGTGCATGTCCTTCTGCACCTTGTCGACTGCCGTGATGGCCTCGCCGAGCGCGGCGTTCGGCCCAAGATTGAAAGACACGGTGATGGCCGGAAATTGCCCCTGGTGGTTGATGGAGAGCGCTTCTGTCGTGTTCTCAAAGTGCGAGAAAGCGCTCAGCGGCACGGCAGTGCTGTAGGCTGAGCTGCCGGTGACTCCAGAGTTCGCGCCATTGCTTGGAGTCGAGGACGCGCTCGCCGAGAGCGCGTTCGTGGGAGGAGTAAGAGTGTTCGCCGACGGAGTGACGAGCGCGGAGGCAGTGAGCGCGTTGGATCCTGCAGAGGATGATCCGGAGGCGGCGAATGATGTCGATGCCCCGGAGCCCGACGCTCCTGCTGACGCATTCGATTGGATATAGAGATGATTCAGCTTGTTGGGATCCAGTTGAAACTGCGGCTGGCTCTCGAGGACAACGTGGTACTGATTCACCTGCGTATACATGGTATTAATCTGCCGCTGGCCGAAGGCGTCATACAGCGTGTTATCGATGGTCGTCGGCGCGATGCCCAGTCGCGAGGCGGTGATCCGGTCGATGACCAGAGATACGGCCAGCCCGCCCGTTTGCTGATCAGTGGCGACATCTTCCAGTTCCGGCAACTGCTTCAGCCGGCTGACGAAGCGATTGGTCCAGTCGTTCAGTTCATTCGCATCGGGATCTTCGAGCGTGTACTGATATTGGGTGCGGCTCACCCGGTCGTCCACAGTAATGTTCTGAACCGGCTGCATAAACAGCTCTATACCCTGAACCTGGTCCAGCTTTGACTTGAGCCGGCGGATTATGTCGGACGCACTGATCTTGCGCTGGTCGAGCGGCTTTAGATTGATCGACATTCGACCGCTGTTCGTTGTGGTATTCGTTCCGTCGGCCCCGATAAACGATGAAAGGCTTTCGACGGCGGGGTCGTCCAGGACTATTTTCGCCAGCTCCTTCTGCTTCTCCGCCATAGCCTTGGAGCCAATGGTTTGCGGCGCCTGTGATATGCCCTGGATCACGCCCGTGTCTTGCACGGGGAAAAAGCCTTTGGGAATGATGATGTAGAGGAAGACCGTGAGCATCAGCGTGGCCAGCGCGACGAGCAGCGTAATCGTCTGGAAGCGAAGGACAAACTTGAGCGTCCTGCCGTAAAAAGCGATCATTCCCTCGAAGGCACGCTCCGACGCTTGATAGATGCGTCCCTGCTGTTCCTTTGGCTGGCGGCGCAAGATCCGCGCACTCATCATGGGCGTGAGCGTAAGAGAGACCACCGCGGAAACGACAATCGTGACAGCAAGGGTTACGGCAAATTCGCGGAACAGGCGCCCCACCACGTCGCCCATGAATAACAGAGGAATCAGCACGGCGATGAGTGACACCGTCAGGGAGAGAATAGTGAAGCCAATCTGCTCCGCACCTTTAAGCGCTGCCTCCATGGGCGGTTCGCCCTCTTCGATGTAACGTGCGATGTTTTCGATCATCACGATGGCATCATCCACCACGAAGCCGGTGGAAATAGTCAGCGCCATTAGCGATAGGTTATCCAGGCTGTAGCCCAGGATGTACATCGCCGCGAAAGTGCCGATCAGCGACAGCGGCACCGCCACGCTAGGGATAATGGTGGCATAGAGACTGCGCAAGAAAAGGAAAATGACGAGCACGACCAGTCCGACCGTCAGCAGCAGCTCGAATTCAACATCGGAAACCGACGCTTTAATTGCGGTTGTAAGGTCGGTAAGCGTAGTTACTTGAATGCCCGTGGGCAGGTTGGCCTCAAGTTGCGGTAAAAGCTGCTTGATGCTCTTGACCACGCTGATCGTGTTGGCTCCGGGCTGGCGTTGGACGTTCAGAATCACGGCGGGGGTTTGATTCATCCACGCGGCCTGATTGTTGTTCTCGACGCCATTCACGATCTGGGCTACGTCGGTCAGCATTACGGGCGCGCCGTTGCGGTAGGCAACTACAACGTTCCGATAGTCGTCGCTGGTAACCAGCTGATCGTTGGCGTCGATCTGGTAATCCTGGCGCGGCCCGTCAAAGTTTCCTTTGGCCGCATTCACACTGGCCTGAGTCAGCGCCGAGCGCAAGTCCTCCATGTTAATGCCGTAGGACGACAGCGCAGCTGGGTTGGCTTGAATGCGGACTGCGGGCTTTTGGCCGCCGCTGATGGTTACAAGGCCGACCCCATTGAGCTGCGAAATCTTAGGCGCGAGGCGTGTGTCCACAAGGTCCTCAACCTGAGAAAGCGGCATGGAACTTGAGGTGATGGCCAGGGTCAGCACCGGAGCATCGGCGGGATTCGTTTTACTGTAAATCGGCGGCGCGGGCAGAATGGATGGCAAAAGGCTCTGCGACGCGTTAATGGCCGACTGCACCTCCTCCTCGGCTACGTCAATATTCAGAGTCAGGTTGAACTGCAGCACAATGACGGAAGTGCCGCCCGCGCTGGTGGAAGTCATCTGGCTCAAGCCTTGCAGTTCGCCGAATTGGCGCTCCAGTGGCGCCGTTACGGTCGTCGCCATCACAGTGGGGCTTGCTCCCGGATAGAACGTGAGCACCTGAATGGTCGGATAATCAACTTCCGGCAAGGCGGAGACTGGCAGTTGGGTATAGCCAACAATGCCGACCAGGAGAATTGCGGCCATGAGCAATGCCGTAGCAACTGGCCGCAAGATAAACGGGCGAGATGGACTCACGGGGCGCTGCTCCCGTTCGTGCTGCCCGGGGCGGGCTTAGTCGAAGCCTTGTTCGAAACAGCAACCACGGTGTTGTCCTGCAGCTTATCGAAGCTGCTATTGGCTACAACGTCTCCGGGATTGACGCCATCAACCTGCGTTAGACCGCCATCTGTGACCCCCGGCTTTATGCTGCGGATGTGAGCGACGTTATCTTGAATCACATACACGAACGATGCCTGACCATTTTGCTGAATGGCGGACGCAGGAATCAGCGTTACCCCCTGCAGCGTGTTCACCAGCAGCCGCGTGTTCACGAACTGGTTGGGAAATAGTGCATCATTCTTATTGTCGAATTGGGCTCGGCCTTTTACGGTTCCGGTCGTGGTATCAATCTGGTTGTCGAGCGTCAACAGCTTGCCGGTTGCAATCTTCGCCTGTCCGCTGCGGTCAGAGACATCCACGGGGAGAATGGCCTTCTTTTGCAGTCGAGCCTCAACTGGGCCCAGACTGTCTTCCGGCACGGTGAAGATTACGGTGATGGGCTGCAATTGCGTGATAACTGCGAGAGTTAACGTTCCTGCGGATTGCACCACGTTGCCGGGATCCACCAGCCGTAAGCCCACGCGGCCGGAAATGGGAGCAGTGATGTGGCAGAAGTCGACCTGGACCTGGTCAAATTGCACGGTACCCTGGTCGTTCTTAACGGTCCCCTGGTCCTGCAATACCAGTTTTTCCTGATCGTCCAATAACTGCTTTTGGATTGCGTTGCGCGCCCAGGCGGCGCGATAGCGCTCAAGGTCCATCTGTGCTTGTGCGAGCACGTTCTCATCCCGCTCCAGCGCACCTTGCGCCTGCAGGAGATTTGCGCGGAAGGGACGCGAGTCGATGTCAACTAGCGGATCGCCCTTGCCGACGAGCTGCCCCTCCTTAAAGTGCACTGCAACGACCAGCCCAGTCACCTCGCTGGTAATCGAATCGGTATAGACGGGAGTGACGGTACCGATTGCGTCAAGGTAAACGCCGATGTTGCCCTTGGTAGCCGTTGCCGTTGTAATGTTGATCTTCGGCGCCACGGGTGTGGGTTTCTTCGCGGTATCGACGTGGTGCCATACCAGCACGACTACAAGCACAAGGATAAGCAACACCAGAATCCATACGACAACCCGCACCGCTTTATGCTGGTGAGACTCGGAATCGTGAGCCGGGAGTTGATGGCCTGGCTCGATGATGGGACGCTCGTTGGTGTCAACGGTCAAAGAAATCTCCTTGGTCGGCTCCGAATTGCCCAGAATTATAGCCCAATGAAAAGGAGTCCAAACTCCAATCGCAGCGCCAGTTTCCCCTCGTTCCGCGAAAATGTCCGAAGTTGGAACGAGTCGCTATTCTTACACGCTCAGAACTGGAATCGGCACTGCGCAAATGATCGCGTAGCCGTGAATCCTCAGGTTCCCTCCATAAGGGTAGCACTCGGTAACCAGCAAATCCGCCGTTGTCTGCTTCACAGCCTGGCTCAGTATTTTAGGTACGTCACCACTGCCGACGAATACGTCCGCGTTTACGCCCAGATCCTGCCGAAGCTCGGCGAGATGCTGGGAGGCGTCACTGACAAGCTCCTTTTTCCACTTGGGATTGATGTAGGTGCCGCCGGGCCCCCAGAGTTCCACCGAGGCAGTAACGTGGGTAAGGGTAAGACTGGCGCCGAATTCGCCGGCTAATTGCGCGGCCCAAGACACAACTTGCGGGCTCCGCGGACTGAGATCAACCGCGCACAGGACGCTGTGGATCGCAAACTCCGGCGCGGGCGATCCTTCCACGTGAGCGCTCGTCCAAACCGGGCACTCGGTCCCGTATAGAACCTTGGCGGTCACCGAGCCCAGCAGAAACCGGTTGAACACGAAGCCGTGGGAGGGCATCATGATCAGGTCGGCTTTTTCCACCTGAGCCGTCTGCAGAATCGCCTCGACCGGATCGCCTTTGAGCAATACGCATCGGATGGCAAGGCCTCTAAGTTCCGATTCGAGAGTCTGTCCCAGGTTTGTTTCGGTCCTTCTGAATATCTCAGCGAGCAAATCCCAGTTAGCGAACCGGCGGGCGTCCTCGGGCACGCCGGCCGCTTGGCTCTGTGCTGTCACGACGTGCAGCATCACGATCTCAGAATGGAAATGGCGAGCCAGGATCGCAGCCTGGTGAAGCACACCCAGCGAGGCATTCGGAAAATCAACCGGCAGAAGAATTTTCTGAACGTTCGGCATCGCACACC
>Ga0070765_100000775_pt1 | contig 18966 bp, 16 predicted proteins | sample HubBroMetageWFT5_FD_71516 | JGI IMG/M metagenome (GOLD analysis project Ga0070765, IMG submission 71516) | Warmed and freeze-thawed soil microbial communities from the Hubbard Brook experimental Forest, New Hampshire - Hubbard Brook CCASE Soil... | ecosystem: Environmental > Terrestrial > Soil... | reverse complement strand
TTAGATTCGGCTTCGACGCGGCGATCGCAGATGCATACGAAGTCCCTGGTGCCAATCCGCTATAACGATAAGTCTTCCCCACGGCGGTCGTTTTGCTCAATGTGTGGCCGGGGACGCAGATCGCCTCAACAGTAAACCCCGCATTGGCCAAAGCCATTACAAGGCGGCCAGGCGCGAACCACCGAGGTGGTGAAGTCGTCGCAACGAGGATGGTCGGTTTCACGGTTGAAGGTGCCCGTTGTCAAGTTTGCTTGTTTGCATTGCTGTCGCTAGCTCGGTGAGCCAGGTTACCTCGATTCCCAGCCGTTAAATTGCAATCGAGGTACCACCCCGAACCGGGACTCGAGCTGCTATGACAGCTTCTGGCTTTTCATAAACTGCTGATTCTAAGATGCTTACCACTTCTACTGAGATCCAAGTCTGCTCGAATTAGCAAGATGGAGTATCCCGATACCCTATTGTGGAAATCTTCTTCCCAGTCATAATCCATCCGCCGGGGTACTCCATTCCGTGTGGTAATTCGACCACACCCATGTTCCTTAGGGTCAAATTGAACGTTTCACAGCGCTCCGTTATCAAGACCTCGATGTGCGTAATTTGCAGACTTTGAGCAACAGCTTGGCGATATTGGAAATGGTGCAGGGAACGCCTATTGTGGCTCGCTGTGGGTATCGAATAAAATAAAATCAGAATCTCGGGGGCTGGAATGAGTGTCGGGGACGCAACCACCAAGACCTGGACGTTCTTCGATGGAGACTGGCGGGAGGGTAACGTGCCAATTATGGGCGCTCGAACCCACGCCGCCTGGCTTTGCTCCGTCGTGTTCGATGGCGCTCGCGCCTTCGAAGGCGTCACACCCGATCTCGACCTCCACTGCGCCCGAGTAAATGAATCAGCAGCCAAGCTTTACTTGAAACCGGTTGTTTCGGTAGATGCCTGGGTCAAGCTCGCCCGGGAGGGAATCGCCAGATTCGAAAAAGACGCCGCGCTTTATATCCGGCCGATGTATTGGGCAGAGAAGGACGGGCCATGGGTTCAGGCGCACGATCCCGAATCCACTCGCTGGTGCCTGGTGATCTACGATGCGCCGATGCGCCCCCCGAAAGGATTCTCGGTCACCCTATCGCCCTTCCGGCGTCCTACCCAGGAATCGATGCCGGTGGACGCCAAGGCTGGATGTCTCTACCCCAATAACGCACGCGCGCTTTTCGAGGTACACGCGCGAGGTTTCGACAACGCAGTTGTCTGCGACATGCTCGGCAACGTCGCCGAGCTCGCCACCTCCAATATTTTCATGGCGAAGGATGGCAAGGTTTTTACACCCATCGCGAATGGAACATTTTTGGCGGGAATTACGCGGAAGCGAGTGATCGGATTGCTGAGGGACAATGGCGTCGCCGTGATCGAAAAGACTCTCGCCTACAAAGATTTCGAAAACGCAGACGAAATTTTTTCCACAGGAAACTACTCCAAGGTTGTTCCCGTGACCAAGATTGACGGTCGCGCTCTGCAACCGGGTCCGTTCTACGCTCAGGCGCGCAAGCTCTACTGGGAGTTCGCACACTCATGACCGCCGAACTCTTGAGGCAAGGTTAGCCCTCCGTGATTTCATCCCTTAAGGTGCCGCGTGGAGCATAGCGCGACAATCTCGATGACCGAGATGCTTACGCCGATCTGGCAGCGTCTTCTGAATCGGCCATCTATCTGCGCGGACGATGATTTCTTTGATCTTGGCGGTGACCGTGTCCTGGCATTCAAATTATTTTTTGAGATTGCGCGTGAATGCGGTCGAGACTTGCCGCCTGAAACGATTATCCTTGCCCCGACTCTCTCGTCCTTGGCAGAGCTTCTTGAGCAGCCATCTGCGGCTCGCCTTCCGGATGTCATTCAGCTGAAACCAGGCACCGAAGGTCCGCCGGTCTTCATCAATGTCGGCGTCGGTGGCACTCTTTTAAACATGGTTCCCCTCACCAGGCATATCGCGACTCCACACCCGATATTTGGATTGGTTGCGAAGGGAACGGATGGATTTGAAAAACCGTTTGACCGTGTAGAAGATATGGCCCCCTATTACGTGGACATGATAAAGAAATACCAACCGGTCGGTCCTTACTTCCTGATTGGCGTTTCCTTCGGCGGTCTGGTAATGCTGGAGATGGCCCGACAACTATCTGAAAACGGCGAGAAGATTGCATTTTTCTGCATGTTGGACACTTTCCCGCACTCGCAATATCTTTCCCTTGGTCAACGCGCGGACACCGTCTTCCGAAAGGCCAGGCATCATTTCTCCGCCCTGATGGAACTGCCCTTTCGTGAGGCGGTTTCCTACTTCATTCGGCGGGTTAAGACCCACCTGCCTGCCTTCGGTGATCGACGCTTGCGAATCCTCCATCGCCAGGCCGGGGATGAAAAATCTTCGCCCAGGGTGATGCGCAGGAGGGCCGCTGATGATCTCGCATTGCAGCGGTATCAGCCTCGCTTCTACAATGGAAAAGTCCGGTATGTGAAAGCCAAGAATGGGTGGTACTTTCCCTCTGACGTTTTCGGCGTCTGGAACAAACTTGTGGCGGATTTCGAGGTCGAATCCGTGGCCGGCGATCACCTGGGAATGACAGTGACGCACTACGAGACCCTTGCCTCCGTTCTTTCTCGTTATCTCCAAGAAGCCTCGTCCTAGAAATGCCTAGAATTTCAGCGAAACTCACCAACAAGCCCGGTCGGAAAAGCCGATGCGGATTGCTCAATGGTGTCAGCAGATGAACGGCGCTGAGAGTTTGGTCCGCACGCTGGTGGTGGCAGACGTGAAAGTATGCTTCACGAACCCCGGCACTTCGGAGATGCACATCGTGGCGGCGCTTGATCGCACGCCTGAGATGCGCTGTGTGCTGGGCCTTTTCGAAGGGGTCGTTACGGGGGCGGCGGACGGCTATGCGCGCATGGCCGGCAAACCCGCATGCACGCTGCTTCATCTCGGTCCCGGCTTTGCCAACGGTATGGCCAATCTGCACAACGCGAGTCGCGCGCATGTGCCCATGGTCAACATCGTCGGCGAGCACGCGACTTTTCATCTACGCCACGACGCACCGCTCACGTCCGATATAGAAGGGATTGCGCGGCCGTATTCCAACTGGCTGCGGACATCGGCTGCCGCCAACCAAATCGGACGTGACGCAGCCGAAGCGATTGTCGCAGCGCGCACCCAGCCCGGCCGGATTGCAACTCTGGTTGTCCCCGCTGATCTTGCCTGGGCGGAAGGGGGCGCGATTGCCAGCGCTCCCGCTATACCTCTTGCACCCATACCCAGCGCAGACAACATCGAACGTGCGGCACAGATGATGCAATCGCGGTCTCGAATTGCACTTCTGCTGGCGGGTGATGCGCTTTACGGGAAAGGACTCGCAGCAGCCGGACGCATCTCTGCCGGTACTGGCGCAAAGCTGCTGGCTCCTTACCCAATCACTCGCGTCGAGCGGGGCGCCGGCAGACCTTCAGTCGAGCGGATCGCTTACGTTCCGGAGCAGGCAGTGGAGCAGTTGAAGGGAATTCAGAAGCTTATTTTGGTTGGCGCTCAGGCTCCGGTGGCATATTTTGCTGCGCCAGGAAAAGACGCCGTTCTAACGTCGCCCGAATGCGAGATACACACTTTGGCCGTGCCTGAAGAAGATTGTGTCGGCGCGCTTGAAGCGTTGTCCGCTGCTCTTTCTTTAAATGGAAAAGCAGCCCAGAACGAAAAGGCGGACACGCCCGCACCACCAACAGGCAGCATTACTTTGCCCGGGCTGGCGACCGCGATCGCTGCATTTCTCCCGGAAAATATTATTGTGGTAGATGAATCCATGACTTCAGGTCGTGGAATCATGGCGGCTACAGGCGGAGCCCCGCCGCACGACTTTTTGACGAATACGGGCGGCTCAATCGGAATTGCGATGCCGCTTGCGGTGGGCGCGGCTGTGGCGTGCCCGGACCACCGGGTATTGTGCCTGTCTGCGGACGGCAGCGGAATGTACACGGCGCAAGCTCTGTGGACCATGGCGCGTGAGTCGCTGAAAGTTACGACAGTGGTTTTTGCCAACCGGGCATATGGCGTCCTGAAGCGGGAGTTTTCAAACCTGGGGATTGGCGAACCTGGGCCGCGCGCCCAGAGTTTATTCGACATTGGGCACCCGGGTCTTGACTGGGTTGCCCTCGCAAAAGGAATGGGCGTACCGGGAAGACGCGTCACTTCGTTGGAGGAATTTGGCGCGGCGCTGCGGAATGGATTCGAGAGCGGAGGGCCAAGCCTGATTGAGGTGCCACTATAGTGGCGATTAGCGCGGGGTTTTGGAGGGTGCGGAGTTCGTGTCGAGCATTCGCGAGAGTTCGTTCTTCATCACTTTTCCTGAAATTGTTAACGGCATTTCCGGGACAAAGACTATTTGCGAGGGACGTTTGTAGGAAGCAAGCTGTTCCGACGCGTACACAAACAAATCGTTAGTTGTCGCCTGAGACTTTGGCGTCAACTCCACAAACGCGATTACATGTTCTTCGGCTCCGATTGTTTTTCCCACGACTGCGGAACGGACAACGGCAGGATGCGCGTTGAGGACAGCCTCCACTTCAGCCGGATAGACGTTGAATCCGAAGCGAACGATCAGGTCTTTGGTCCGGCCGACGATGAACAAAAGGTTTCCGTCCTCCAATCGGGCGAGATCGCGTGTGTTGAACCAGCCTTCTGAGTTAATTGCCGCAGCCGTTTCATCCGGCGAGCGATAGTAGCCTTTCATGACGTTGGGTCCACGAACCCAAAGTTCTCCCACTTCTCCATCGGGAACGGTTTTGTGGTCTGCGTCCACAAGTTTTACCTCGATGCCAGGAAAAACTCTTCCGACAGATGTCCCGTTCGGAATCTCTTCAATCCGAGCCTGCGCGATATTGGGAGAGCACTCGGTTACTCCGTAGCCATTGTGCAAGACCAATCCGAAAAGCTTTTCGACGGCTGCCTTTACGGATGGATCAAGCGGAGCCCCCGACGAAGAAATAATTCGCAGTCGAGGAAACTGGAGCGAAGGAATCTTCCTGAGCTTCGCGTATGCAAGCAGTTGTGCAAACATTGCGGGCACGCCCAAGACGACCGTCAGCTTGTCGTTTTCAAGCGAAGCGCGCGCGGCAATCGGGTCGAACCGCGGTACGACATATAGCGTTGCGCCGCTTAACAGGGTGCCCAGCAGCACAACGGAAAGTCCCACCGCATGCGTCATCGGCAAAATTCCATAAACTCGATCCTCGGGAGCTATCCCGCGAATTTTTGCGGAGATGGCCGCCACAAACATCAGATTCCGATGCGTCAACATAACGCCTTTGGGCTGGCCGGTGGTTCCAGAAGTGTAAATCAGCGCCGCCACCCGATCTGAAACACTCGGATCGAGGTACTCGGGCCGTGCGTTCTCATTAAGCGGACCTACTCCAATGGTCCCGAGGTTTGGTTGAATACTGATGGCGGCATTCTGCTCCTTCGCGTGTTCGGCAGCGTGGGGCGAGGATTCCGTGGTGTAGAGGACGCGGCGAGCGCCTGAGTGCTGCCTGATCGCGTCGATTTCACGCGCCGAGATGCGCGCATTGACCAGAACTGGCCATGCATCAATTTCGCTGCACCCGAAGAAAAGCGCAACGAACGCGCGGCAGTTCTCGGAAACTATCATGACCCGATCGCCCGCTCGCACGCCCAAGCTCAGAAGCCACGCCTGCGTCGCCGCAACAACAGTGTTGAGTTGCGCGTACGTCCATGTCTCCGTGCCTTCCACCAGCGCAGGCTGATTGGGCAAGCGATTCATCACAGCGCGCGGAATTTCACCGACGCGGGGAGGCAAAGCTTTCAGAACTTCAGTTACTTGCTCTTCGATGCGTGGCATGAGTCTTATGAGATTTTCTTACAGCGTGGGGTCATCGTTTTTTGAGGAGACAAACGCCTGTCCACGGAAAGTTTCCGGGTGCACGCTCGCGTTCGGCCGCAAGCGGCAGCAGTCCCGCGGGAGAGCGTTTGAAACTATAAGCCGTTCTCAACAGTCCTTGGACATCGGCAGACTCCCAACCAAAAGCCTTAAAAAAATCAGGGCCTTCGGCCGGACCAAACTTGAATGCCGCGCCAGCTTCACTGAGTTGCATGCCCGTCGTGCGCTGCATGAGTTTCAGTTGACCCGGAGAAGCGAGGTCAATGATCCAACTCGCGAAATGTGCGCCATTCGCCAGATCCTTCGCAAACGCGCCGACTTCTTCCGGCGTAAAATAAATCAGGAGACCTTCGGTGATTACCACAATGGCCTTCGCTTCGCCATCCAGCCGTGCAAAAAGCTTTCGTCGCGCCTCCCAATCCGCCAGGTCCAGGCCGATTCGCTCGAGCCGGCATTCAGGTTTTTCGCCGGCAAGAACCTCTTCTTTATAGGCAATGATCTCCGGGAAATCCACTTCGATCCATCGAAGTTGAGCCGGCAGATTCATCCGATAGGGTCGCGCATCGAGGCCTGCCGCCAGGTTGACAACCAGGTCAGCACCCTCGGCGATTTGGCGCTTCACAAACTCATCGAACAAATATGTCCGCGCCACCCATGCCCATTCATTATTTTTTCCATCCACCAAGGTGTCAGCAAGCGCAAAACCGCGCTCGCCCGCGAGGCGTCCCGCGAACGGATCGCGGAAAAGGGCGTCGGGGCGCTTCGTTTCCATGGCACGGAAATAGGCGACCCAGCGGGCCGTATCCGACACATTACGGACTCCTGAATTCTCGGCAGTCATTTTGGAACCCACACTTCAGGACGAAGTTTTTCTGAGTAGTTTTCTGTCGACGAACTCGACGAGATTCTTTACGGAATCGAGGTTGCTGGGGACAACTTCCTCGTCCTCAACAGTGATGTCAAAATGTTCCTGAAGATGCGTCACCAACACGAGAATGCCAGTGGAATCGATGGCGGTTCCGAGCAACGATCCATCCCCGCTTAGCTTGTCCGGGCGTCCAAAGAAAAATTCGTCGGCAATGAATTTTCGAATATCGCGTTCGATTTCCATCTTTTCCATACTTTAAGGCACCTTTAAAAGGGACTGATGATATGTGGCGGCGGTTGAAGCTTCCATCGGCTAGGGCATCAGGGTTGCATCACCGTCGTAAGGACTTGCATACCAGTTTACTTCGTTTGACAATTCCTTGTGAAGGGCGGGATCGATCGCCTTGAAGTAAAAAGGGCAAGCCGGATATTTTCGCTGGTATGGATTTCGCGATAGAAATGTCTGACGAATGCTTGCGGGAAAGCCCATCAATTCAATAATGTGACTCCCCGCGCGCTTTGCATCGTCATAAGCGGCAACAAAAAGCGCCTCGATTGTCTCGGTACGATCTCCCTTGATCAGCATGTCGCAGATGAGCGAGCGACGTGGGGCATCACCCGGATCAGGTTCGTGACGGAGGACAAGGTAGCCCTCTAATTCGTGATTTCGAAAACAGCAGAACAATCGCTTCGTAGCCCGATCACCAGGAATTTCAAAATGCCATCGCAAAGTGGCAGGACGCCGATCGGAGAGCAAACGGGGCCTTTCGGCTCGCTTCGCGTCCCATAGCCTCTCAAAATCCTCGCCAATCTCATTTACTTTGATCACCTTGACGGAGAGTTGGGGACTCGCGCTTTTGGGCCACCTCCGGCGCAGAACTTTATCCGCCGCGATGACCATCGAGCCCAAAAGGCTGCCACCTCGGGAAGCGGAAGGCCGCAGTTTCAGTTTCTTCGATACTGCCTGGGCAAAAGAGAATGGACGGAGAATCCAGAACAAAACTGTGTCGTAATCAGGCTGGGGGAGCGGATCCGACCGGAAGGCTCGTGCAATTTTCCCTACGGCCTCAACCGCGGTTGTGCCCAGCAAAATGTCCACGGATTTCTGGCGGAAGAAGGAAGCGCTAAGCGACAAGCTGGCAGACCGGTACAAGGGATCAACAACCAACCCATGCGCCGTCGCCGCCGTCAGTATCTTTTCCCCATAGAAATATGTAGAAGAGATATTCCCCAAATATCCCACGACAGACCCGCCAGCCTCCAAAATCCAGCCCATAGGTCTTTCAGCTTCGGCTTGCGCAAGGGCCGGATTGCGGACCCACAACTTTTCCCAATTCTCGAATCCATCGGGAATCAGACTCCAGCGTCGTTTCAGCTCCGTCACCGCATGGTAGTCCGAAATCTTTGCTTCTCGAACCTTGGCTGCCGGGATTGCTTCAGCACGCTGGTCGCTCTCCGAAGGAGCGATGGTGGATGGAGTGCGCCGATCTTCCCGAATTCTGTTCAGAATCGATGCGATGATTTTTTTTTCGAAGGAGGGCATGGGGGAACGCTGATGGACCTGCTCAGAGGTTTGGCTATTGTTCACGTTGGCGCGTCAAACAATCCGGTACGTGGTCCTGCGATAGAAAGCTACTCCTAATTGCGGCCCGCTCGCGCCAAGGATTCAATTTCCGATCCTGACTTGCGCGAGATCAGATAATTGAGCCAGTTCCGATAAATGCCGACCGCCGAATCGCGCCAGGAATTCTGTAAAGAATTCACCACGCCAGGCTCCGGAAAGGTCTCCATTCCACCAGGATCCGGATTGCGTGAAACGCCCTCGCGAAACGCCCCCAAGACCTCCGTGGCATTTGAATCAAAATATCCAGCGGGCATGGATGGGTAGGTTGCTCTTTCACGCTTCAGGAACCTGCGGATATCTCGTTGATATTCCTTCAACAGAGTGAGGCGGCCATACTCCGGATGCCCCTGGAAGTGAACAAACAGGCTCTTCTTTTTCTCTTTGATGAAGAGGTCCACTCCCGCATCTGCGGATTTCGTGAGGACGGTGTAGCCATGTGCAACCAGTTCTTCTTCGCGCACTTCATTCCAACGAGAGTGCGGAATGTGGACTGTGTTTGGAATCCCGCGCGTCAATATATGGTCCGCTGCCCGTTCGTGCGCGAATACTCCGAACTGTTTGTCAGGGAGCCGATTTCTTGTAATGGCGTCGCTGTGCAGCACGCCAGCATGCGCGGCCAGACAAGACAACACTGTGGATGACGTATTTTCCTCGGCCCATCCCAACAGTTCAACTAACGAACCCCAGTAAGGTTCGTTCTTCAGATCAGGCTGAATCGGCTCAGTGCCGGTTACGATCGCGCCATCAAAACGGCTTTCGAGCAATTCGGTGAATGTGGAATAAAACTGGTTGATGTGATGCTTTCCGCGTTCGTTGCGCGGCAGCTCAGGAAGAGAGAAGAGCAGGACGCGCACGGGAAGGTCGCCCGCGGCGCCCTCCAGCAGTTCACAAAACTGCAGCTCGGTGTCTTCCAGTGCCGAGTCGGGCATGTTGTTTACGAGCGCAATCTTGATGGGGGCCGGGCGTGGACCGCTAGCATTTGCGAGTGCCTGTTGCGGATGCGGCCTGCGGCTACTCCAGGAGGAGGGAACTCGGCCTTCGTCCACCGTCACTGGCATGGAGTTTCTCCCCAGCACAATTGTCCAATTGCCCGGCAGGCTTCAGGTCCTTGCATGTTCAAGAGCCTGCTCCAGATCTGCGAGGATATCGTCAATGTGTTCGATGCCCACGCTCAAGCGAATCATTTCCGGCGTAACGCCTGCTTTCTGTTGTTCTTCGGGTGTAAGCTGACGATGCGTCGTTGAGGCGGGATGGCACACAAGCGATTTCGCGTCGCCCATGTTGACCATCCGTTTGAAGAGTTTCAATGCGTCGAAGCATTTTGTCCCGGCTTCGAAGCCACCCTTCACGCCAAAGGTGAGAAGCGAACATCGGCTCGAACCTAAATACCTCTGCGCCATCGCGTAGAGCGGATTGTCTGGAAATCCTGCGTAATTCACCCAGGCTACAACGTTGTGGCTTCGCAGGTATTCGGCGACTTTGCGCGTGTTTTCCACGTGCCGTTCGACGCGCAACGCCATCGTTTCGACCCCTTGCAAGAGCAGGAAGCCATTGAAAGGCGACATTGTCGCGCCTGTGTTTCGCTGGGCAACGGTCCGGCACCGCGCTACGTACGCGGCATCGCCAAACTGATCAACGTACACCACGCCGTGATACGCAATCTCCGGCTTGTTGAGCATGTAGAACTTCTCTGGATATTTGCGCCACGGAAACCTTCCGCTGTCGACGATCATTCCGCCGAGAGTGGTGCCATGCCCACCCATAAATTTGGTCATCGAATGGAGGACAACGTCCGCGCCGTATTCGATCGGCCGGAGCAACACAGGAGTCGCCACTGTGTTATCTACGATTAGTGGGACACCGTGCTTATGTGCGACGAGAGCGAGGCCCTCGATGTCCGCGACATTTCCAGCCGGATTTCCCACGCTTTCGCAGAAAATAGCGCGCGTATTTTCGTCAATCAACTTTTCGACAGCTTCTGGATGATCGCTTTCCGCAAAGCGGCCGGCGATTCCTTGTTTGGGCAGAATGTGGGCAAGCAGGGTATAGGTAGCGCCGTAGAGCTGAGGAATTGAAACGATGTTGTGGCCGTTTTCCGCAATATTGATCAGGGAATAGTGGATCGCCGCCATTCCCGAGCTTACGCTGAGTGCTTCCACGCCCCCTTCCAGCGCAGCGACTCGCTTTTCGAGAACTGTGTTCGTCGGATTACCGATACGAGTGTAGATGTTGCCCTGGACTTCGAGATTGAAGAGCGCGGCCCCATGCTCGGCGCTGTCAAATTCAAACGCGACGGTCTGATAGATGGGGACGGCCACCGCTTTCGTGGTCGGGTCGCCATCGTACCCGACGTGGAGGGCGATGGTTTCTCTTTTCATGTGCGGTTTGCTCCCTCCATGCCACGCGGGCCGACGATCCTGGTCGCGTTCAGCGCATGTTGAAACTTGGCGAATGGAGTTCGATATTTCATTTAATGGTGGGCGCCAAGCTAGTGGATTGAATCGCGTTGCGAATCCGCGAGAGCTGATTGACCATCGTGGTTGTAAGGTTTTTCGCGGCGAATGCGGCTCCAAATGCAAACCTCATGACGGGACCAAAGCTATACGCGGCGGCAAGCCCCACGAAATAGAGCCCCGGGACAGAAGATTCCATCGAAGAGGAAAGCACAGGCGATCCCTGTGCCGCGCTCAGCTGCGCAAGAATTTCAGGGCTCAAGAACTCCAATCGTGGCAATTCAACTCGATAGCCCGTACCGGCAATAATGTGGTCCGTCAGAATTTCGCGCGAACTCCCATCCTCCGCCCGAACTGTGAGACAAACCTTGCTTCCTTGGATGGTTGCCGACTCCGGCCTGAACCCGAGATGGAGCGGGAGCTGCCCTTCCACTTTATCGCGCGAAAACCAGTGGCCCGATGGACCAAGAGCTCTACGAACCGCCTCGACGCGCAGACTCTCTGGCAAGTAATGAAAGAGATTGGGATAGTCAGAGAAAAAACGGGAGCGCATCCCGGGTCCAAGCCCTGATTTCGGATGGCGAATTCGCTTCCATAACGGGCGCTGCCCTCCCACTGTAGGCTTGCCATGAAACTGCAACGTTTTTGGTCGAGCAACGAGCTCCGGGTGCGCGCCGACTTCGTTGAGCAAGCCGGCCAGCCCAATCGAAGAGGCACCCGCGCCGATCACAACCACACTTCGGTTTCGAAATGGCTGTAGATCGTGATGACGATAGCTGTGGGTTAAAAATTCTTCTGGCAGGTGATTCAGGCTCTCCGGGACGTATCCAAAATGAGTAATCCCGACGGCGAGCACCACTCGCTTCGCTTTTACAATTTCGCCGTTATCCAGGGTAAGAAGGAAGCCTTCCGGAGTCCGCTCAAGCCTCGCGAGTAGTTTATCCTCCAACTCCGGCACCATGCGGTCTTTGAATGCGACGCCATAACTGCTAAAGGTCTCAAGGTGGACCGGCGTTTCGTCATCCGTGTAGGGAATATTTTGCTCACGGCAATATTGCTTCAGCGTGAATTGCTCGCCTGGATTGGAAAGGTTCGACGCGAATCCGTCAGACTTGAGCATCATGCCTTTGGGCATGTGTTCTCGCCAGCTGTGCATGGGCGGACCAAAAATGCGGAATGGGATGCCTCGGCTGCGGAAGTGCGCACCTACGGATAGTCCATAGGGCCCTGCGCCGACGATGGCGACTTCTATCATGGGTGGCTCAAGCACTCCTTTATTTTAATGCACGATCTCGAATAAAGCTGTGCGGACTGGAAAAATGAAGCACGGGTCTGGAAACTTAAAGACTGAGAATGACATGACTTCCAAGGGGTGGCTAAGCGCAGCCAAATTTCCAATCAACGGTAGGTGCAACCTTCTTATATTCAATATCTTAGCGAAATGATCGGGCGGTGAGACGTGCCTTCCATGTTAAACACTTGTCGACCATTAAGATTCTGAGTCTAAAATAGCATTAGGCGTCAAGATACAATGGAGCACGTCTAGGGCAGAGGAAGTGCCTTGGCCATTTGTCTGGGTGGCATGAATTGACGTTACCTGACACTTAGACACGATTTCTTCAAATACAACGCTCTTCTTGGTGTTGAACGATTCGGAAGAATTATGGTGATCTGGATCGGGGACCGCCCACTTCGAACCGGATTCCCACAAGGGGTATCTGGAGATCGATCGGGAGTTCGTAAGTTCACGGTTGGCGGTGCCCAGCGGGAAAAAAGCCTGCTTCTCTCCCGTTCGCGATTCAAATGCTTCTTTTTTAGAAAGGATTTCGCGCATGCAGAGCAACGATGCTAACGGCAAGCCGATTTCAATGACGGTCGTAACATGCATTGAATCAGGAATTCTCGAGCCTCTCACGCTGCGAATGGTTGACAGTCTTCGACGATTCGGTGGTCGTTTTGCTAACCTTGAAGTAGTAGCAGTGACACCCCGAACTACTCCCCCTCTCGCGAATGAAACCCTGAAGGGTATGGCAAATTTGGGCATCCGCCATTTGCGGGTGCACCCGAATAATCCTTATGCGTGGCACCATTTTATGAACAAAACGGAGGCGATCGTTGCTGTCGAAAAAGAGGTCTCGACAGAGGCGATTGCCTGGGTCGACAGCGACATCATTTTTATGCGCGAGCCCGTTCATCTCGAGCTGCCGCCCGGTATAGATTTCCTTGCGAGCGCTCCCGATACCGGGATGGTGGGATCCACTGGGATGAACGATCCAAATGATCTCTTCTGGCAGCGATGCGCCGCGCTTATCGGAAAAAATGTTGACGAGTTACCGTGGCTGGATACGGGTGACGGCCAGCGGATTCGCTTCTACTGGAACGCAGGACTTTATGTATACCGCCGTGCCACTCATTTCGGAGCTGAATTTATGTCCGACTTCAGGCGCTTTCTTGATCGGCGGATAGCGCGTACGCACTATCAGGTGCACGCAATGGATCAGGTTGTCTTGGGCCTGACCGTGATTCGTTTGGGGCTGGCTTGGAAGGCGCTACCAGTTTCGAGCAATTTCCCTGTGTGCAGCTTCCTTCCCGATAACTACGATCCTTCCAGGGTTACTGACGTGAGCATACTTCACTTTCACGACTCGATGAATCAGGAGCTATGGCCCAGGCTTCTTCACACTATTGCTCCGGCGCATCCGAGGATCCACGCATGGCTTGCACCTCAAGGTCCTGTTGTGGCTCCTTCCACCACATTCTCGGAGATCGCCAGGGAAGCGCTTCGTTTGACTCGCGGAATGTATCGCAGGGCCTATTACTGGCGGTCGGGATTTACGAAGACTCTGCGAGGCGAAGAAGCGCCGACGCAGACTGTGGCCTAGCCTGATTTTCTTCTAGAGTGCCTGCCGACCCAGGGAGAAGGCTATGAGTTGCACGGAGAGCACATGCCGAATCAGAGGACGATTGAAACACTCACCGAGATTTGGCATCGCGTGCTGCAACGATCGCCGATTGCGCCTGGAGATAACTTTTTTGATCTGAATGGTGATCCTTTATTAGCGAACCAACTCTTCGCCGAAATCGCTAAGCAGTTCGATCGCGAACTATCCCCGTTGACAATTTATCAGGCACCCACAATCGCGGCACTCGCTGCAGTGCTCGAGGAGCCTGACCTGCCGCGGTTCCCTGCAGTCCTGAAACTAAAAGCCGGCACTGAGATGCCGCCCGTTTTTATGATTCATGGCCTGTGCAGCAGTGTGATGGAATTCTTCGAACTCGTTAAGCACATTGATTCGCTCCGCCCCATCTACGGAGTGCAAGCCCGGGGCCTGGATGGCGTGGATGAGCCGTATGAGCGGCTGGAGGATCTTGCCGAGTTCTATCTGAATGCAATCCGATCCGTGCAACCCCATGGCCCTTACACATTTGTAGGCTACTCTTTCGGTGGGCTTGTAGCCATGGAGATGGCGCAGCGACTATCCGCAAGTGGGGAAAAGACCGCGCTCCTGGTTATGGTGGAAACGTATCCTTATCGAAGCCACGTTCCCCTCGGGCAATTTATTGGCATTTCCGTACGACGAGCGAAACGCCGGTTCGCCAAAGCACTTCGGCGTGCCGGGCTCCTATCGCCCGCTCCGATAGACCTCGGAGAGAAAGAGCCTTATTCACCCAAGGCGGGCAAGAAGTTCACCGCAGTGATGCGAAGTGTGTGTGTTAAAGGCTTTCTGGCGTTTGAGCGGTACCGGCCTCAGCGGTACAAGGGAAGAATAAACTTCATCAGAGCCACAACGAGCCTTCACATACTGCCGGCTAACCCCCACGCCGTTTGGGATCGATTGGCGGATGAGTTTTTAGTTGAGACGGCGCCTGGAGGTCATTGGGGAATCGTCACGACTCAGTACAAGGCGCTCGCTGGCATCCTCTCTCGCTATCTGAAGCTCTCGGCAGGAGGATAAGCTGTTGTGGCGCGTCATCGGGTTCATAAAGAACCCCGGATGGCGGGCACTGCGTCATTCTCGCCGGTGAGCGCTGCAAATTGCAAAACGGAACGAGGATCTTCGAGGCGCGGAAGGATTTTCACTTTCCTTCCAATCATGGGGAGCAAAATGAGCTTGAGCTTGCGGACAATCAAATCCTCGTTCCAGACTGATACTTTGATGCACGTCGTTTGAACTGGCAAAAATTCTCTCCATCTCCTCCTGACGTGCCAGTAACAATTGAAAAACTCCTGCGAGAGAAACCCGTAACTTGTATTGTGTACGGAAAATGCAGATATGGCGTAACACTTCTTATTATTCTTGCGGGCAGCCATGCAGATGTCCATGCCATAGAAATGAAAATGCGGAAGCGTTGGATCGAACCGCAATCCGGAGGATTTGCGCAGAATCAGAACGAATTCATCCAGTGTGTCGACGGTCACCGGATTATCAAACGCCTGCCCAAAGATACCCAGCCCGACTGAGTAAACAAACCCTGCTCCCTGGCCCTGTCGATTGATCCCCCAACCGCCCAATACTCCCCAATCTTCATCCATGACATCGAGAATCTTCAGAGACCGGTTCAGATCTCCGAGCCACTTTTCAGGAAAATAGACGTCTTGATGTGCAAAAACAATGATGTCAGTCTGCGCTCTATCAATCGCATCGTTATAGGCGGCTGCGGCTGACGAAAACCCTTCTTGAACAATAATGCGATCGTTCGCAATTCCGTTAAAGCACGGAGATGCAGCAAAGTTTCGTTCAATTAGAGATGGATCACCGCTCCTGGTAGTAACGAACGTCACATCTTGAGTGTCGTAAGGCATGGGTAATTCGCTATTTTACGGGTGGTCTGTGAGATCAGTTGTTCTCAGACCCCATCAAGATCTGCGTTGCCGCAAAATCTGGCTTTTCTGCCCTGCTGAATCCCGCCCCTATACCATTGTAAACGCGGCCTCAATTGGGCGACCTTCGTCTTGTCGGATCCTGTTCTTCGCTTGGGCGGTTCTGTGCGGAAGCTTCCGTGCGTAGGACAGGATTTTCTGGCGCGCTGTGGGAAAACAGCGCTCGAATCATAGAAACCAGTTTTCTCTTGAATCTGTAAACTGGCGGCAGCCAACGATACCCGCCCATCAATTTCAGCTTGAATTCTAAATTCCAATCCGCGGGCGAGACTGGGCATGATCCTGTTACATATTCATCTGGTGTCGAGAAGGCGAGGTTAGGTTCCGTGGTAAATACGCGTTGATAGCCAACATCCTTCGACAGTTCTGTCAGTGCTTCAGTGAATTTTCCAAAGGGGAAAGCAAAGAGACTCACTGGCCGGCCGACGATCATCTCCAGCTCCATCTTGGATCGGAAAAGTTCCTCTTTGGCCGCCAGGCCGTCCAAGACTGTCAGATCCGGGTGGCTAACGGTGTGAGAGCCAACTGTAACCAGTTTGCTGTCAACGGACCTTAAGGTGTCTTCATCGATCACCATCTCTCCGTAGTCCGAATGTGATTGATCTTTTATCCACCCCGGGCGTCGACCGAGAAAACCTGATGGTACGAACACAGTCGAGGGAATTCCACGTCGCGCCAGTTCCGGCAGAGCGTTTTCGAATACGCCAACGAAGGCATCGTGAAAGGTCAGTACGACGTGATGAACGCCGCTTTGCAGCTCAAGGTTGGTATGAGCATGAATTGGGTGCGTATGGTGCTGCAACACATTCATCTGGCTTGCAAATCTTTCTCGATATTCAGCGCGTACGGCGTGATAGTACAAAACCACACAAGTTCCCGGAACCCGCTTGCCGGCGATTTGTTGCAACCGGCACCAAACCCAGTTCCCTGTGTAAAAACCCACGCTTCCCGCAAGTTTGATAGCGCGCTTTGGGATTGAGTCCGAAACTTCAGAGGGTTTGCCCATGATTTCGATTTATGAAACAGAATCTGATTCTTTGAAGTTCGAAAGGGGGTAGAATTTCAATAGAGCGATCGGTTTCTATGGGTCCCGCATCGGATAACTTCTGCCCGATTCACCGCTTGAAAATATGAGTAGCCTCGCTCAAAAACTCCCGCACTTTTTCTTTCTGTTCTTTTTGCAAAAACGCAATGAATTCCCTGGAAACGGGTCTCGAATCTCTAGAAACATAGGACCAGAAGAACCCGCTCAAACGCATGATAGAACCAATGATCAACGGCCTATCGCGGTAGTGGCGTACGCATTTGAGAAACTCAAACGATGGATCGCTTCCGAAAGCATAATCCATCCGCCCTTGTCGAAACGCGTGCCGGGTAAGCCGATCACCGGCCCCAGTAGGTCTGTGATGGAGGATTTTCTGGTCTGGGAACGCCGCAACCGTCCAGCCTTGCATCCTCGCGGAGATTTGCGCATGCCAATCCTCCCCGCCGTATTCCAGAACCGCATAACCTCCGATCGCGTCATAGCATTCCCGACGCATTAATTGGGCAGCGTGGGACACCGAATATGTTCGATTTTTCTCACGACTCTGAAAATCTGCGCCGTTTTTCTCATAAACAAATCCGGCGGCAAGACCCAGACCAGGCTCTCTTTCAAAATGCGCAATGAGATCTTCGAAATACGAAGGGCCAACCGACACGTCCGCATCCAGATTTCCGATGAAACCCGAGGCAACGTCCTGTAGCAATTCGTTGCCACTTCGCAGTGCCGTGACCTTGGCACCAAAATTTCTGCCAGGCGGTCTTGAAATTCGCAAGAAGCGGATAAAATCATGCCTGTCAGCATACGCTTGAGCTATTTCGTCAGTTCTATCACTAGAGCAATCGCTGACGATAACCCACCGTTTGGGCAGCAGTCTCTGGGAAAGCAGGGACAAAATCGTTCGTTCAATATTGGCTTCTTCGTTGTGGGCCGCGGTTAAGAGGACATATTCACGACTCGGCTCTCCTGAAATATGTTTCGATTGGCCTGTCATCAAGGACGATCCATCTTGGCTTTTCCTGTGTAAGGACTCCATCAGCCACGTATGCCCCCGCCTCTGAGAAAGATCGCAAGCCTGGCCTTCTGCTCATCCCTCAAATATGCGATGAAATTCTTGGAAACGGGTCTTTCGTCAAGGCGAATCCAAGACCAGGCAAACCCTGCCAATCTCGCAATGCAGCCGATCAAGAACGGATTTTCAGGTATTCGCAGGAAGCATTTGAGGACTTCGAAGGAGGCGTCGCTTCCAAAAGAATAATCCATTCTTCCCTCGCGGAACTTGTATTTCAACAAGCCGACCCCTTCTCCCGTGTGTCTCTGATGGAAGATTTTGAAAGTCGGGACAGACTCGACGTCCCATCCCTCCATCCTGGCGGTTACCTCCGCGTGCCAATCTTCCCCGCCATACTTGAGCACGGCATAGCCCCCGATCGCCTCATAACACTCACGACGGACCAGTTGTGCGGCGTGCGTGACTGACCGGACCCTATTCGTCTTGATATTCTTAAACTCACCGCCCTCGTCCTCGAAAAATTGGCCGCCAGTTATTCCCAATCGTGGCTGCTGCTCAAACTTTGTGAGCAAGTCTTCGAAATACGATGGCTCAAGCCACACGTCAGCATCGACGTTGCCGATAAACGCGAACTCAATGTTTTCGAGCAGCTTGCATCCGCGATGCAAAGCTAGAATTTTTGAACCAAAACTTCTGCCGGGCTGCCTTACGATCCGAACGAATCGAATAAAGTCGTGCTGTTCTGCGTATTTCTGAATTATCTCGTCGGTTCTGTCAAAAGAGCCGTCACTGACGATAACCCATCTCGCGGGCAGCACGGACTGCGACACTACCGATTCGATCATTCGCCCAATGTGAGCCTCTTCGTTGTACGCCGCCGTCATCAGCACATACGTTTGCTTCGGGTCCTTGGTCAAATGCTCATGACCGCTTGCGATTGGCGAACCGGCTTGCCTGCTCTTCTCGTTTAAAAGATCCATCGTTCGACCTATTGCCGATTGGTCGTGGAGATATAATCGCGAAGTCCATCCTGCCAAGGCTTGAACACATTCAGCCCATGCCTCTTGAGGGCGGAATTCTCGAGTACGGAGTACTTTGGCCGAGCCACCTTAGCTGGAAATTCATTCGGACCGGCAACCAGCAGATTTACTTTTGTGTT
>Ga0070765_100000773_pt1 | contig 19000 bp, 17 predicted proteins | sample HubBroMetageWFT5_FD_71516 | JGI IMG/M metagenome (GOLD analysis project Ga0070765, IMG submission 71516) | Warmed and freeze-thawed soil microbial communities from the Hubbard Brook experimental Forest, New Hampshire - Hubbard Brook CCASE Soil... | ecosystem: Environmental > Terrestrial > Soil... | reverse complement strand
ATTAGTTTTTCCCGACGAAATTCATGACTTCCTCTTGCATCGGACATGGCTGGCCGCGTATCACGCAACCATCGAGTTCTTCGACAAACATTTCAAAACGGCGGAGAAGTGATGGCCGGCAGCGCCGTCTGCCATGAATAAACTTGTACGATTCCTCGGCTGCTGCCTGCTCTTCATGGCGGTTCCGTGCGCGGCTCGCTATAGTGTGGACCGCGTCGTACTCTTTCCCAAACTCGCCGTCGGCCAGATTATCCGATATCAAATTGGTTATAGCGCGAAGACAAACACGAATACAGAAAGCACGGTCGCCGCTCCCATGGCCCCAACTGGCGGCCAAACCAATGAGAATCTTCTTCTGCTTGTCGAGGTCGAAGACTTGCGTGCCGATGCTGGCAGGACAGTGGCGCGTCTCCGCACGCGAATCGTCGAGCCGGATGCCTCCGCCCCCAACGCCACAGCTTCGGACGCTAAGGCGCCGCCGAATAGCACCCAAAACCCAACTGACACAGGAAAATCCGCCAAGCGCGAAAAGACCGTCGAATTCACGCTTCATGCGGACGGCCAGGTCACCGACCTCGAGGGCCTTGATAGGCTCTCCGCCGAGGAGCAAGCCGCCTGGCAGGAATGGGTGGCGCGATTTGGAGGCGGCGCCTCATTCCCGGAGAAAGGCATAAAACCAGGGGAGAAGTGGAAAACGGAAGAGCCGGTTCCTAACGCGTTGCTGACCGGCCTCTCCTGGGAAAAAGAATCGGAATACGTCAACGACGTGCCTTGTGGCGCAATGAAACTGACGTCCCAAGGTGACCTCATTGCTGGTGACCAAGCCCAGGAAATATGCGCGGTAATCCTGACAACCGCGATTCTGAAACAGAAATCGTCGCAAAAAGACGCCACTCCCGAGGATTACAAGCTGCACGATCTTCGCACCATGGGGAACGCCAAAGGCAAAAACGAGACCATCACCTACATCTCGCTAAAATCAGGACTGGCCGTCCGCGCAACGGAAGACGCGAACCAATCGATGAATGTCATCGTCGCGAAAACGGACGGTTCAAACCGCGTTCATTACACGATTGACGCGGAGAACCACGCGCAAGTGATGCTGCTTGCGGAAACTCCCGCCAACCATCCTTAACCGCACCTGGATTGAGTTGCTCCTTGGAGAACGCGCGCCAGCTAACCCCGCCGGTTCGCCTTCACCGGCCGAAGCTACGCCGACTTGCATCGAGGAGTATAATAGAGGTTTCGGCGGTGCCCGAAATTCGTGCCGGGAGACCCCTTCCATGAACTTCAAGTTGCGCAGCAACTATCAGCCTCGAGGTGACCAGCCGGCGGCCATCGAACAGCTTACTCGCGGCGTCGATGGTGGCGAGAAGCACCAGGTGCTCCTCGGCGTCACCGGTTCCGGAAAAACATTCACGGTCGCCAAGATGATCGAAGCCTGCAACCGGCCCGCTCTCGTCCTTGCGCACAATAAAACCCTTGCTGCGCAGCTCTATCACGAGTTCAAGTCCTTTTTCCCGGAAAACGCCGTCGAATATTTCGTCAGCTACTACGACTTCTATCAGCCCGAAGCGTACGTTCCCTCGGCCGATATCTACATCGACAAAGAAGCGACTATCAACGATGAGCTGGACAAGCTCCGCATGAGCGCCACTCGCTCTCTCTTCGAACGTCGCGACGTCATCATCGTCGCCTCTGTCTCTTGCATCTATGGCATCGGTTCGCCCGAAGCATATTACGGCATGCTTATCACACTCGAGAAAGGCCAGCATACTTCGCGCGAAGCCCTTCTCCGCAGGCTCGTCGATGTTCAGTATGAACGCTCCGAGGATTTGCGCCGCGGCACCTTCCGCGTTCGCGGAGACATGATCGAGATTTATCCGCCGTATCAGGACGACGGATTCCGGTTCGAAATGTGGGGCGAAGAAATCGATAAGATTCGTCAGATTGATCCCCTTACCGGAGAAGTCAAGAGCGGCCATGAAGATCTGCCGCGCGTGACGATTTTTCCAAAAACCCACTACGTGATGCCCCAGCAACAAAGAGACCGCGCGATCGTCACGATTCAAGAAGAGCTCTGGTGGTGGAAAAAAGAACTCGAGAAGCAGGGAAAGTTTGTCGAGGCGCAGCGCGTCGTGCAACGCACCATGTTCGACATCGAGATGATGCGCACCATCGGCTACTGCCACGGCGTCGAAAATTATTCTCGCCACCTCAGCGGGCGTTTGCCCGGCGAAGCTCCGCCCACCCTGCTCGATTACGTACCTCAGGATTTCCTGATGTTCATTGATGAATCGCACCAGACCGTTGGCCAGGTGCGCGGCATGTTCAACGGAGACCGCGCCCGCAAACAGACGCTCGTCGATTACGGTTTCCGCATGCCTTCCGCACTAGATAACCGGCCGCTTACGTTTGAAGAGTTCGAACACCGCATGAATCAAGTCATTTACGTCTCCGCGACGCCGGGACCGTACGAACTTACGAAGTCGGGGGGAGTCGTGGTCGAACAGGTCATTCGCCCTACAGGGCTTGTCGATCCTCAAGTCGAGATTCGTCCTGTGAAAGGTCAAGTGGATGATCTGCTCGAAGAAATTCGCATGCGCGCGGAGAAAAACGAGCGCGTCCTGGTAACCACGTTAACGAAAAGAATGGCGGAAGACTTGTCCGAGTATTTCACCGAAGTTGGCGTGCGCTGCCGCTATCTCCATTCCGAAATCGAGACGCTCGACCGCATCAAAATCCTGCGCGATCTGCGCCGCGGCGAGTTCGACGTCCTGATTGGCATCAACTTGTTGCGCGAAGGCCTGGACTTGCCGGAAGTCTCGATGGTTGCAATCCTCGACGCCGACAAAGAAGGTTATTTGCGAAGTGCGACCTCTCTGATTCAAACCATGGGCCGCTGTGCCCGCCACGTAGAAGGCCGCGCTATCTTGTATGCCGACCGCCGCACCGGCTCGATGAATCAGGCCATCGACGAAACGAACCGGCGACGTACAAAGCAACTCGAGTACAACAAGGAAAACAACATCACGCCCATGTCCATCATCAAGTCGGTCGACATGGATCTAGCGCGCATAGTCGAAGCCGACTATGTAACCGTCCCGACCGACGACACTGAGCTCGACGCCGCCACATCCAAAATCAAGAACGAGCAGCAACTCGCCGAGATGCTGCAACAGCTCGAAACTCAAATGCGCGAAGCCGCCAAAAAGTTCGAATTCGAGCGCGCCGCGCAACTACGCGACCGCATCCGCTCCCTGAAACAAAGAGACGTGTCCGGCCTATTTGCAATGGAGCCTGCCCCCACCGCCGAACCAGCCAACTGAATTCCCCACGATCCTGTAGGGGCGGGGCTTGCCCCGCCCGTCTTATAATGATATCTATAGCTAACGATGCAGATAACATCTGATCATCCCACGCGGAAGCTCCTTCGCCTTCCCAATCATGATTATTCCCACGCAGGCCCGTACTTTGTAACAATCTGCACCCAAAACAAAACGTGCATGCTCAGCACTGTTCGCGGCGAGCAAGTCGACTTGAGCCCGGCCGGCGAAGTCGCCCGCGGGGTGTGGTACGCCTTACCCGATCGCTTCCCCCAATTAGTCCTGGACGAATTTATAATCATGCCCAACCACCTACACGCCATCCTGGCGTTTGTAGGGGCGGGGCTTGCCCCGCCTGACGCCGCCACCATGAAAAGCGGTCACCTCAACCTCTACTCGTTGCCGGCCGTAATCGGCGCATTCAAGTCGATATCGACAATCAAGATCAATCGCCTTCTGAGCAGAAGTGGCCTGCCTTTTTGGCAGCGAAGCTACTACGAGCACATCATCCGCAATAGCGGTGACATGAAAAATGCCCAGCGATACATCCTGGAGAATCCGTTGAAGTGGTCCTTAGACCCTGAGCATCCACAATCACGAAGGCGTTGACCCTACCGTGGCATATCTCGGTTCGAAGTAAAAACGGCGGGGCAAGCCCCGCCCCTACAGCCCACCTAAGAATTGTTTATCCTTAAGAGTGCAGCTAACACCATCATTCTCCGCCGGGGTCAATTCCTCATCTCTTGGCGAGCCCCTGCTCTGTAGGGGCGGGGCTTGCCCCGCCCTCTCCCCCGGGCCTAGCCCGCCAGTTCCGGGGATGCCCGCCGCACCGCGCAACCGCGTCAAACCACCCCACGCTTCAATTCCTTTAATGGATAAAACGTGCCGCGCCACGTCACGCCGCCTTGCCATAGCGTGACTGTTACCGAGCGCAAGATCATGTAGCAAAACAGAACAGCGCCAATCGGATGCGTCAGTGCATACAGCGGCGAAACCCTGTTCACCACGTCCACGCTGCCATGCATGCAAAGGGCTGCAACCACTGCGATCGCCGAAAAAAGCCGAATCCATCCGTGCCCCGCGAAAACCGCGTAGAAGGGAACCACGTTGAGTAACAACATTCCCGCAAGGGCAACCGCTGCGAACGCAAGGTTGTAACCGAATGCCGCGAAGAAATTCTTCGTTACGCCGCGGATTACATTCCTCGCTCCCGCATGCCAGCGCACCGTCACAAATTCCTGCGCGATCCCGACGCAAGAGCGGAAACCAGACTGCTTCACAAGTTTTCCCAGCTTCATGTCGTCCACCACTTCCATCGCCAAACGCCGGTGCGTGCCGAGCGCTTCGTAAGCGCTCCGCCGCAGCAATTGGAATGCACCCACACCCACGTACGCGCGCGAATTCGGATTGCTCACGCGATACGCGTCGGTCGAGAGATGAAAGGCGAGGCCAAAAAAAGTAATAAGCGTTTTTTCCCAGAATCCATGCATCTCGACGTCGCCAATCAGCGTGAGGTGATCGAGGTTGTATTGTTTCACAAGATTGACCGCCCGCCGCAGGGCATCGGGTTTAAACCGCACGTCGGCGTCTGTAAAGAGCAGCCATTCGCCAGTGGAGGCTTCGTATGCTTTTTGTAGTGCGTGCGGCTTGCCGAGCCAGCCGCTTGGAAGTTCCGAAATGTGTACAGCGCGGAAACGAGGATGCCCCGAGGCAAATTCGTCGACAATTTGCCCGGTGCCGTCTAGTGAACGGTCGTCGACCGCAATAATTTCTAACTGTGGATAGTCGAGAGCAGCGAGAGTCGCAAGCGCCGCGGGTAGCTTTTCTTCTTCATCTCGCGCGGCGAAAATCAATGAAATATTCGGGCACGCTGAATCTTCGGCCGGCGCGAAATCCTTGATCCAGGGCAGTTTCGTCGCACCATACGCGGTTCGGAGCCCGTACAACACCCAGAAGGCAGCAATCAGAAAGAAAACAACAAGTCCAAAAGTGTGCATCAAAATTGGTATCGAGTGACGCGCTCAGGTTATCCTAACATGTAATGCCGGGTAGCCTTTCGATCATCGGGGCAGGGCGCGTGGGCCGCGCACTGGGACGGCGCTTGCGGGAGTTGGGATGGACGATCGGCGCGGTAGTGACGCGCAGTGAGACCAGCGCACGTAAAGCCGTTCGCTCCATCGGCGCCGGCCACGCGCGTGCTTTCTTGACGCGGCAAGTGCTCGCGGCGCAGGTCATTCTGATCACCACTCCGGACCATAGCGTCGCGGAAGTGGCCGAGGAGTTGGCGCGCATTGGGGCGGAAGAACTGCGCGGTAAAATTATTCTGCACACGAGCGGCGCGCTGAGCTCGAGCGTTCTCGATCCGGTGAAAAAGTGCGGTGCGGCCGTTGGGTCGATGCATCCACTGCAGACATTCAGCGGAGTGGAAGTTCCGCCGCTTGAAGGAAGAGCCATCGCGATCGAAGGTGATTCTCACGCGGTGCGCATGGCCCGGCAAATCGCACGCGCTCTCGGCGCCGTTCCCGTGCGCATCGAGAGGTCCAAGAAGCCGCTTTATCACGCGGCGGGTGCTCTCGCCGCGGGAAATGTACTGGTCTTGATGGAAGCGGCTACGCGGCTGATGACGGCGGCGGGCATGAAGCGGCGCGAGGCAGTGCGCGCCCTTCTGCCGCTGACGCGGCAGGTGCTTGAAAACTTTGAACGCCTCGGGCCGCGCGCCGCATGGACCGGACCGCTATCGCGGGGTGATTATGGAGTTGTGGCGGCGCATATGGAGTCGATGAAGGATTTGCCGGCGGAATTCGCGGAGACGTACGAGGCGGTAAATCGCCTCGCCGCCATGGTTTTGGCGCAAGATTCCGCCGCCATGTTGGCGGAGCTGGAGAAAGTTGTAGTGAATAAGAAAACAAAGGTGAAAGCGACAGGGGGATAAGCGTGAAGCGACTGCAGATTGCGATTGAGAGTACGACGCTGGCCAACGGATTGAAAGTGGTCATCGCGCCGGACACGACCGCGCCGGTGGTGACGGTGGGCGTGTATTACAAGATTGGATTTCGCCTCGAGCCGCGCGGGCGCAGCGGCTTCGCGCATCTTTTCGAGCACATGATGTTTCAAGGATCGGCGAACGCTCCGAAAATGCAGCACATCAAGCTCATCAATTCGAGTGGCGGCGTGCTCAATGGCTCGACGCATTACGACGTGACGAATTATTATGAGGCCGTGCCGTCGAATGCGCTCGAAAGAGTGCTTTGGCTCGAGGCGGATCGCATGCGTGCGCTGAAAGTCGACGACGAAAATTTGCGGAACCAGCGCGACGTGGTGAAGGAAGAAGTGCGCGTGAATGTTTTGAACCAGCCATACGGGGGATTTCCCTGGCTGGACTTGCCGCCGGTGGCGTTTCGCAACTGGGCGAACTCGCATAATTTCTACGGGGACTTTAACGATCTTGACGCCGCGGGCCTTGCCGACGTCCAAGCCTTTTTCAAGACGTACTACGTGCCGAACAACGCGGTGCTGTTGATGCTGGGTGACGTGAAGCCGGAAGAAGGATTTGCCCTGGCGAAAAAACTGTTTGCCGATATACCTGCTGGAGCAACCCCGCCTTTTGCCGATCCGACGGAACCAGAGCAGGCCGAAGAGCGGCGCGGTCACGTCGAAGAAAAGTTCGGAACGCTACCGGCGATGGCCGTCGGATACGTTGTCCCCAAGCGCCGAACCACCGATTGGTGCGCGATGGCGCTGCTCGATCAGGCGCTGCATGGCGGCCGCGCAGGCAAACTCTATCGCGAGCTCGTCCTCGAAAAACAAGTGGCCGTGGAACTCGATGGAGGGATCGACGATATTTTCGGCTACAACGGCCCTACCCAAATGGTGACGCGAATTTTGCACAAGCCCGAATATTCGAGCGAGCAGGCGCTGGCCGCGTTCGATGAAGTGATCCGCGAAATCCAAGAAAAGGGCATCAGCGAAGACGAACTCGCTCAGTTAAAAGTGAAATGGCAGTCGGATTATTTCTCGCTTCTCGAAGGCGGGCACGGCGGCATGCCGCGTTACGGCTTGATGCATTTGCTGGCGTGCTTCACGCTGTTTGATGGCGAGCCGCAATTGGTGAATACCGTGCTCGATGGTTTTCTCTCCGTGAAGCGAGAGGACATTCATGCGGCGGCGAAGAAATACTTGCGTAAGGGAAAGCGCGCGATCGTCTTCCGGCTTCCGGCGGCAGCTGGCGCGCCCGCTACCGCGGACAAAAAGGAGGCTGCGTGACGGCAACCCGGACAGTAGAGGTGAACGACGCGGTTCCGGCGCTGTCTCCGGAGCGGCAAGTGACATGGCCGAACCGGGAACGGACGCGGCTCTCGAATGGGCTGGAAGTTGTTCTCGTGGAATCGCACACGATTCCGAAATTTCATGGCGATCTCTACTTTCGTTCCGGCAACGTCGCGGCCATCGATCGCGGCCCAGGGCTCGCAGAAATGACGGCAACCGTGCTGCGAACCGGCACTGCGAAGCGCGCAAGCAGACAGATCGAAGAAGATTTGCGGCGCATTGGCGCGGATCTCGCAACGAGCGCAGGCTCGGACACGAGCTCGATTTCGTTTGCCGGGCTTTCCGAGTTTGCCGAACCGCTTCTCGGCATGGTCGATGAGCTGGCGCGTGATGCGGCGTTTCCCGAAGCCGAGTTCGAGCGCGAACGCCGGCAAAAACTCGAGGAAGTGAAGCTGGAGCGCACACAGCCGGGATTCCTGGCGGGTGAGCGGCTGCGGAAAGTTCTGTTCGGCGCACATCCTTATGCACAGGTTTCGCCGAGCGAAGAGCAGGTTGCTGCGTACAAGCGCGACGATTTGATTTCGGTGTACCGCGATTTTTACACGCCTGAAAACTGCTTGCTTCTGCTCGTCGGCGATTTTCAGCCGGACGCGATGCTGAAAACCGCCGAAAAAGTGTTCGGCGCGTGGCACGGAAAAAAAACGGATCCGAAGTCGTTTGCTGCTCCGCCGAATCCGCGCGGGCGGCGCGTGTATCTCGTGCATCTGCCTGGCGCGGTGCAGACGCAAATTCTTGCGGGATGCCACGCAATCACGCGGAAGCATCCCGACTGGATCAAGCTTGGCTTGACGAATAGCTTGTACGGCGGCGCGTTCAATTCGCGGCTGGTCATGAACATCCGCGAAGACAAAGGTTATACGTACAGTCCGCGAAGTGGAGTCAACGCGTTGCGGCAGCACGGATACTTTTCGGTTTCGGCGGCGGTGCGGAACGATGTGGTGGCAGCATCGCTCACGGAAATCTTCTACGAAATGGACAAGTTGCGCTCCGTGCCGGTCCCGGAAGCTGAGTTGGCCGATGCGCAGAATTATTTGAGCGGCGTATTCTCTATGGGACTTGCTACGCAAAACGGTCTGCTCGGCCAAATCGCTGTTGTTGCCCTGAACGACTTGCCGGACGACTATCTCGAAACGTATCGCGCAAAAGTACGCGCGCTCACTCCGGTCGATTTGATCGAAACGGCGCGCAAGTATCTCGACTCGGCAAACATGCAAATTGTTGTCGTGGGCGACCGCTCGCAGGTCGAATCGCAAGCCGCGCTGTTTGGCGAACTCGAAGTCTTCGACGCCCAAAGCAAAAAGCTTAGCTAGGAGCGGTTGTGATTGCCCGATAGTCATCGCTCTGGCTTCACTTGATTGGAATTTGCGTTTGCTCCTGCGGTGGCAAATCATAGAAACCGTAATCGACACGCATAAGCGGCATGCCGCCAATCTTCTCCTCCCGCGGGCCTTTCCCGCGGGGCAGCTCGAATTCAAAAGGAATCTCCACATGCCAGTGTTTGCCAAGGTGATTGACGGGCATGCTGAAAAGAATCTGTTCGCCTGGACGGATGCTGACTAATGAAGCCACATCGATCAAATCATTTCTTGGCATCGCAGCAGTCTGCTCATCTGAATCTGGCGAATCTTCGGCTTTGTGGTCTCCAGAGGCGTCGCGGTAGACAGGCAATCCATACACCGGAGGGTTTGCGACTATCCAGTAACGCAGTCCGACCTCTCCCTTGGGGCTCTCATCTGGTACGCCATTGGCGGTTAGCACGATTGGAACACGGCAATTGTTTACCACGCGAAGCCAGATTCGTGTAGCTGGCTCGTCCTCGTCCCTGGGAATGCCCGCGCCAATGTGATCAAAGCGGACGTACACAAACGGCTTGTTCTCGTCGATCACAAATCCCTTGCTGGCCTTCGTCGTCTGCGAGAAGAGCGCGGCGGTCGCTAGGGTGAAGACGGGCAGCAGAAAGAGCAGGGTTCGAGCAGAAGTTCTCTTCATGAAATCACCTTCAAGTCAGCAAGCCGTCCATCCGACAACGCTGTTCTTTATTATTGATTTATTACTATTGTTCATGCATTATTCTCGGCACCATGGCGTGGCGGTCTGTATTTCGCATTGGCCTTCTGGTGGCGACGCTTCTTTCCATCGCTACGACTTCGCCTGCCAAGAAGAAGCCGCCTGCCGCGCCTGTCAACTTAAATACCGCAACGTCGGAAGAACTCCAGTTGGTGCCCGGCATTGGGCCGGTGACCGCGGAGAAGATTTTGCAAATGCGCAAATCGTATGGGGCGTTCAAAAGTGTCGACGATCTAAGCGCGATCCGCGGCATCGGTCCCAAGCGCCTCGAAAAAATGCGCAAGTATCTCACCGTCGGCAAGGCGACGTCTGCGACCAAACCTGCCAATGCGCCGAAGCCTGCAACTCCACCAAAACCCTCCACTACTCCCGCAGATCCTCCATGCGCGTTGTTGTAGCTTACTGAGTCCCAAGCGCCCGGAATTAAAAGCAGATTCCTCGCTCCGCCCGGAATGACATTTTTGGGGGTGATACGCGGCGAATTTAGAGAGGCGCACAGAGAAGTAGTCATCAGAGGACCTGGTGGGTGCGGCGTTCGTCGGGTTTGGCTTCGTTGATGCGTAGCGGGACTTGGTCGGCGATGCGGATGCCGTAGCCTTCCAAGGCGACTACCTTTTTGGGGTGGTTGGTCAGGACGCGGATGTCTTTCAAGCCTAGGTCAATGAGGATTTGGGCGCCGATGCCGCTTTCGTGCTGGACCATGCGTTGGCGGGCGGGTTCGCGGTCGAGCTGGCCGCGTTTGTGAAAATGGATTTGCGGGAGAGCGCCCGGTTCCTCGGCGGTTTCGACGCTGAAGCCGCGGCCGGTGTGATGGAGATAGAGGAAGACGCCGCGATCTTCCTTGGCGATGGCGGCTAGCGAGCGGGAGACTAGTTCACTGCAATCGCAGGCTGTAGATCCAAAGACGTCGCCGGTCAGGCAGTGCGAGTGCACGCGGACTAGAGCGGGCGTGTCACCTTCAAGGTTGCCGCGGACCAGGGCGATGTGCTGGTCGTGGTCGACGTCGCTGGCGTAGGCGATCATGCGGAAGTCTCCGTAGCGCGTTGGAAGAACCGCTTCCGCGACGCGGCGGACGTAGCGCTCGTGTTGCATGCGGTAGCGGATCAGGTCGGCGACGGTCAACATCTTTAAATTGTGCTGCTTGCAGAACTCGTGGAGCTGCGGCACGCGGGACATAGTGCCGTCTTCGTTCATGATTTCGCAGATGACGCCGGAGGTGTTTAGGCCGGCAATGCGGGAGAGGTCAACGCTGGCTTCGGTCTGGCCGGCGCGCACCAAGACGCCACCATTGCGGGCGCGAAGCGGGAAGACGTGGCCGGGGCGGGCGAGATCCTGCGGCCGGGTCTTCGGATCGATGGCAGTGAGGATGGTGATCGCGCGGTCTGAGGCGCTGATGCCAGTGGTGACGCCGAGGCGGCCGTCGATGGCTTCGGTGAAGGCGGTGCCGTGGACCGACGTGTTGATGGGCGACATCAGCGGAAGGTGGAGTTCTTCGCAGCGCTGCTCGGTGAGCGCGAGGCAGATCAGGCCGCGGCCGAACTTAGCCATGAAATTAATGGCTTCGGGCGTGATTTTTTCCGCGGCCATTGTTAGGTCGCCTTCGTTTTCCCGGTCTTCGTCGTCGACCAGGACAATCATGCGGCCCTGGCGAATTTCTTCGACGGCTTCCTCGACGGTGGCGAAAATAGGCTGGTCAGGAGTCATGGTTTGCCTCGAGGGCATAGTGTAGCGGATTGATCGGGGGAGTGAGTAGTGAGTGGTGGGTAGAGGGTAGCGCTGGCGTGAGGTGAGGCCCCCCCGCGATTTCTGTAAGTGTTGCTGCTAAAGGGTTTAGGTTTTGTGTAAGTGGTTTGGAATCAGCCGTTACGGGAGAGATCGTAAGTGTTGCTTCTAAATGGTTTATGGACGTGTGCCGGAAAGGGGGCGCGGCTGGATCGCAGTCCATGGCCGCCCCCGGCGCGTACGGCGAATCGCGAACTAAGGCACGGAGGGAAAGAGGTCTGCGTGTGTAGGTGAGCGTGAAATCCTTTCTGGTTGTGGAAAAAGAGGGAACGAGTTGGGTTGTCGGCGATGGGCAGAGCTTGGTGTTGCGTTTAGGTGAAGATTTTAGCGAGCAGGGTACAGAGTTCACGGAGACGGAGACAGGAGGAGCTGACAGTCGAGGACTTTGCGAGCCGAACATACGGAATGGTAGCGCGGATTTGGATAACTGTCAATAAATATTACATACGAGTACTAGTGACGAATGATAGTACTTGCGCATAAGCGCGTGACCATAATCGGGCAGAGCGGAATGGCAAGGAAAAAATGCGCTAGGAAAAATTTTCATCTAACGCAGATTTGGCGGAAGAGACGCGCAAAGAAAATCAAAAACGTAGAGGACGCGGCAACCAATCGTGTATGCGGGCATCCTAGGAGGGAGGAGGTATCAGACCATGTCGCAACTTGCAATTTGGGTGGAGTTGGAAGCAAAACCAGGAAAGGAACAGGAGGTAGCTAATTTTCTGAAATCGGCACAAAGTCTGGCGGAAAGAGAGCAAGGAACCATTACATGGTATGCGATGAGGCTGGGCGGACCGAAGTTTGGAATTTTCGACACGTTCGCAGATGAAAAGGGCCGCGAAGCCCATCTGAACGGTGAAATCGCAAAGGCACTGTTCACCAAAGGGAAGGAACTTCTTGCGAAAGACCCGATGATTCACAAGTTGGATCTTCTGGGAGCCAAGGTGCCGGGCGCGGTTAAAGCGCATTCGGCTTAGGCAGCGTCCCGGGCGCATGGAGATGTGCAGTTAATCTGACAGAAGCGCCAGCTAAATCGCCGCTGAATTCAGCGGGACCAACGGCCGAGATAAGGGAAGTGCTTTCGGAGCATATCGCGACTCGATCTCGCTAGCTAATCGAGAACACTCTTCTGGTCTCATTACGGGGTGGTGTACACGCCTGGGAAACTCGTCGTAGGTTTTGCCTTCGAGACGTCTCCCGGATTTGGCTTTGCGTACGCCGCCCCATTGCTTGAAGAAGAAGGCGACTTTGCTCTTTCGGCATTGATTTCGCAGAGAGAGAACCCAGTCTTCCTTCATGGGGCGGGCACCTGCTCCGCTTTCCCCACCGACGATCATCCAGTTGATGCCTCGCAGGTCCAGATGTCCAACGTCTTCCAGAAGAGGTTCGACGGATAGAAAGCGAATCGCGGCTTCCGTTTCCTGGAGATGCGCGATTCGTGGAACGCCGTATTTTTTGTCTTCGACGCTGACGCCCCACCAGATGTGGGGTTGCTGAGCGGCAAAGCGGAGCTTGGAATTGAGAAGTTGGCGCAGGCGATCGGAGCGCTTTGTGAGAACTTGATAGGTATGCCAGTTTGCCTTGGCCATGACGGTGGCGACGGCCACGATGTAATCGTCCGGAACGAAATCGTGGAATAGATCGCTCATGGAATTCACAAAAATCATTTTGGGCTGCCGCCAGCGTAAGGGTTCGACGAGTTTTTCGGGGACGAGGCGAGGATCGAATCCCTGCTCGTAAGGGTGGCCTCTCACTCCCCGGAAACGTTCGGCAAATGTCTCGGCGTAGCAGTGTTTGCATCCGGGGCTGATTTTGGTGCAGCCGCGGACGGGATTCCAAGTTGCGTCAGTCCATTCGATGGAGGAACTCACTGACATAAGCGGTCAACTCCTTGCAACCTACAAATTTAGCAGTCGCTGGCCTGAGGGGCCAATTTGCGTCGCCTTGCGCCAGAAGTCTTCGCCACGCGCGTGTCGGCTCGCTAGAACTATGAAATAGAGAAGGAGATTGCCTTCATTTGTACGAACTTCAGTTTCTCGATCCTCTACCGTGAGATATTCGAGTTTCCTGATCTGGGCCATATATCGAGCCACAATTTTCCGCGTGATCTGTGACCATGATCCTCCAGCCTCGCAATCCTCGCGCCACTCTGAATTTCCCATCCAGTCATTGAGGGCAGTTCCCTGCGTCTGAATGTATTGCGGCAGATTCAGTCGAATTCCCATGCCGAGCTGAATGGTCATGAGCAGGTCCACCTTACGATTGTGCACCAAGCGTTTTATTGTGTTGAACTTTATTTGCAGCCCTGTGGGATCGATAAATGCAAGCGTTAGATGATCGGTTGGCAATAATTTCAGAACGTCACCGATTACCTCGTTGCAGTCCCCGGGAACGAAGACAATCCGTGATCGCTTTGGATGTTTGCTCAGCCTTTTTTCGAGCGAACTCAAGACTTCGGGTGCATCTACGAAAACGTAGTGCGCGAATTCACTGTCTAGCGCAAGCAGCGGGGATCCCTTAACTTCTTCGTTTGTGCCCCGCACGATGCTGTATCCGGGACCAGAGAAGAGATCAACATATGAGAGATTCCCAGCCCATTTCGGTCCAACGCCGCGGCTGAAAATATCTACGTAGCGCTCGAAGTAATGTTTCTTGTGGTAGACCCACGACCCCGTTGTCCGCGCGGGCAAACCGTCTGAGGCATTTGGCACGGATTCGGGCGGCAATGTCCGTCCTCCGCAATAATCCCCGTGGGCAGATTATCACGCCATATAAGTACAGGCCTAATTATTCTGCAAGTTCGTTCCTAAGCCGACCAGTGGGGAAGTGGGCGTTGGCTTAGGAGGGATTGGGCGGCCCAGTGGCCGAGGTAGACGGAGAGGGCGACCCCGTGGCCGCTGAAGCCGGCGAGGATGAGGATTCTTTTGTCGTGGGCGTGATGGCGGAAGACGGGGTGCATGCCTTTGGTAATGAGGATGGGGCCGCCCCAGCGGTGGGTGACGCGTATATTTTTTAGGGCGGGATGCATGTTGCGGACGCGAGATTCGAGCCATGCGAGGGTTTTGGCGGAGGCGCCGCGGCGGATGTTGAAGCGGAGGAGTTCGCTGAAGGTGTGTTGGGGTTTTCGTTTGGAGAAATCGCGAGAGAACATGGCGTTCCACGAAGTTGGCGGCGGGACGAGACCTGCGCCGAAGATGTAGCCGTTGTTTTCTAGGGGGCGTCCCCATAGGTAAGGAAAGTCGACGGTGTAGAAGGGGTGCCGGCCGATGAGGCCGGTGGCGCGGAGTTGGGCGGGGGTGAGCGGGGCCGTGGCCAGGGCGAGAGTGAGCTTGGGCTCGGCAAGGTTGTGGAGGCCGGTTAGATTGAGCGAGGCGGCGTTAGTGGCTAGAAGGACTTGGCGGGCGTAGAGGGTTTTTTGCATTTTTCTGCGGCCGATTTTGAGGCGGATGCGGAGAGCGAGAGGGAGGTGGGAAGTTTTTGCGGTGGCGCTTTGGGCCGCGGCGTTTGCGTGGCGCTTGGCACGCGAGTTAGCCGCCGGAGAAATGGAGAGTACTTCGGTGTGTTCCGTGATTTGAGCGCCGGCTTTTTGGGCGGCACGAGCCAGGCCAGAGATGACTTTGCCGGGATCGACCGTGCCGCCAGCAACTTTTTTGACGACGCGTAGATTGCCCGAATCGTTCCACGAGATGGGGGAGTTTTTGCGGGCTCCGGAACGACCGAGTTCCCAGGCACCAGGAAGAGTGAGGCGGGAGTCGATGTGCAGCGCACGAAGGATTTTCTTGTACCCGACCAGAACATCACCCAGACCTGCGAGAGGCCCCGCGGCGGTTTCGGAAAGTGCCATGCCGCCGGTGCGGCCGCTGGCGCCGTTGCCGATCGATTCGGATTCAAGAACGAGAACGGATTTGCCCGGGGCGAGTTTGGCGAGCCATGCGGCAGCGGAGAGGCCAGCGAAACCGGCGCCCACGATGGCGAAATCGACTTGGGCGGGGAGCGTACGCCTGGCAGGGCGGAAATCGACGGTCCAAGGAGGCACGCCCCAAGGATGAGGGTTGCGACGCATTCGAATTGGATGCGGCGACTAAAGCTTTTGTAGTGGGCGTGGCAGGACACTGGCGAGAGAGTATTTCCCTGGGCCGGCGAGCAATAGGCCGAGGGCAAGAAGCATCTCGGTTAAAGCGTATTCGAGGCCGCCGTGGCCGATGTCGTAGCCGTGCGGGAGGTGCACCATGAAGATCGCGCCCAGCATGACGATGATTACGCAGACGGCTCCAACGCGTAGCAACGCGCCGAGAAGGATGGCGAGGCCGCCGGCGAACTGAGCGAGGCCGACGAGGTAGCCGATGATGTCCGGGGCCTTCATGAAGGCGGCGAAGTTGTGCGGGCCCGGGCCGCCGAAAGCTCCAAACAAGATGGCGCTGCCGTGATAAATGAAGGGAAGCGCGCACGCCACGCGCATGATGAGGAGCTCGAGATCGAGCTCGCGCGCGCCGCCCGTCAACCGGTTAAATGTACTCATGGATGCCTCCGTTGGTTTGACGGAGAAGGTGTATCAAAAGAGCCATGGGAAAGCCAAGAAAATTAAAGGAAGCCAGTGGTCGTGGCGGGGCCAAAGGAGCTTGGAGCTCTGCTCATAAGAGCGCCAGCGACGGAGCCGGCGAGAGAACCGGTGAGTTTAGCGGAGGAGCGACGCCAGTAGGTGGAAAACGCCCGCGCCGATAAGGGCTGCACCGGGGATGGTAAGGACCCAGGCCCAGACGATGCGGCGGGTGACTCCCCAGCGGACGGCGGAGAGGCGGCGCGTAGCTCCGACGCCGACGATGGCGCCTGTGATGGTGTGGGTGGTGCTGACGGGAATGCCGAAATGAGCGGTGGCGAGAAGTGTGAGCGCGCCGGCGGACTCTGCAGCGAATCCGCCAAAAGGCGTCAGTTTGGTGATGCGCTGTCCCATAGTTTTGATGATGCGCCAGCCGCCAGCCATCGTGCCGCCGCCCATCGCCAGGTAGCAGCAAATAATGACCCAATAAGGGACCGCGTAGGTTTTCATGAGACCGCCGGCAACCAGAGCGGTGGTGATGATACCCATGCCTTTCTGGGCGTCATTGGTGCCATGGCCGAGGCTGTAGCCGGCTGCGGAGAGAAGCTGCAAACGGCGAAACCACTTATCCACTTTTTGCGGGCGCTGCCGGCGGACGATCCAGCTGGTGGCGATAGTGACGCCCATAGCAATGAACATGCCGATGAAAGGCGAGAGAAAAATGAAGAGGACGGGCTTGGTCCATCCGCTAAGGATGAGCGCTTTGCAACCAGCGTTGGCCACCGCCGCGCCGCCATAACCGCCCATCAAAGCATGCGAGGAGCTGGTGGGCAAGCCGAGAACGAGGGTGATTAGATTCCAGGAAATGGCGCCGAGAAGGCCGGCCAGAAGAACGGTTTGATCCACCATTTCGATGTGAACCATGCCCTTGCCGATAGTGGTGGCAACGGCCGTGCCAAAAATGAAAGCGGCGATGAAATTCCAGAAAGCGGCCCAGACGACGGCGCGGAAAGGCGTCAGGACGCGGGTGGAGACGACGGTGGCGATGGAATTGGCGGCATCATGCCAGCCGTTGGAAAACTCGAAGGCCAGCGTGAGAACGATTACGGCGATCAGGAGGTTGAAGCTGGCCATCGGCGAATCAAGCGCTCTTGATGATGACGCCTTCGATTACGTTAGCGACATCTTCGCATTTATCCACAGCGGTTTCGATGACTTCGAAGATTTCTTTCCACTTGATGATCTGGACGGAGTCTTTTTCTTCGTCGAAAAGCTGGGCGATAAGCGTGCGGCAGAGGCGGTCGCTTTCGTTTTCGTACCGGTTGATCTCGATGCAATGCTTGAGGGCTTTTTCGGGAGTGCCGAGGGCTTTGACGGCGGCGGTGACTTCCGCGGTGGCCGAGACGAGAACTCTGACGAGGTCCGAGGTGCCCTCGCGGATGGTATCGACGCGGTAGAGGACAAAACGACTAGCAGCGGCGTCGATGAGGTCGATAACATCGTCAAGCCGGTTGCAAAGCTCGTGGATATCTTCCCGGTCGAAGGGCGTGATGAAGGTCTGGTTCAGCTTGGTCAGGAGGTTGTGCGCGATTTCGTCGCCTTCATGCTCGATGGCCTTGATGCCCTGGACCTGCTCGGGGACGCCGGTGTAATGCGAGAGCATTTTGAGGAGGGTTTCGGCGCCTTCGTGAATGTTCTCGGCTTGTTTGGCGAAGAGGTCGAAAAAACCCTCTTCGCGCGGCATCAGCCGCTGCAAAAGTCCGTTCATGGCGTATGACTCTCCCCTGAAGAGCCGTGGTGGCGAGGCGCGAAGAGTCTAGCGGAGGAGCGGGCCTGAAGCAAGGAAGCTGAACACCGGGAAAGGGGAAGGCTGGATACGGGTTTTCGATACGAGCCGGGCTGGAGACGGCCGGGAAGCCGGGTTGGAAAAGAAACAGAGCAGCGACCAGAAGCCAAAGAGCGGCGGCGTAGGCGGCATACCAGAAGGCCTCTTGGGCAGCGTTGGCGGCTGGCGGGCTGAAGACGACCAGCGAACCTGTTGAACAAGCGTGCATGAGCTGCGCCAAGGGGATGCTCTTGGTGTGTGAATAAAGCCAGGCGATGAGGACGCGCATGGCGGTCATGGCGGCGGTGAAGGCGAGAAAAAAGTGCACCCAATAGGCGCCATGGGGAACGGCGGTGCCGAGAAAATTGATGACGGGAACGTGCCAGAGGCCCCAGAAAAGACCGAGGAGGACAGCAGCGCGGAGAGGCGGGAGCTTTAGAAACATTTTCGGCAACGCAGAGCCGGTCCAGCCGATTTCTTCGAAAAAACCAGCGGGGATGCCGAAGGCCAGGCCCAGCCAAAAACGATTGGGTGAGTAAACGGGAGAGACGAATGTTTTGAGCAGAAGAAGAATGCCGAGGACAAAGACCGGGGGAATCAGAAGCGCGGCGTACCAGGGCGCGGGGAATCGGAAGCGGCGCATATGGGAGAAAAGATCGCGCAGACCTGCGGGGCCGTCGAAGAGGCGTGTGAGAAGAATGCCGGAGGCGCTGGGACCTACCAGCATGGCGGGAAACATCAGGATGCCGGTTAGTTTTGGTAGAGGCTGGCCGCGGAGAAGGTGAGGAGCAGCCACGAGAAAAGCGCCGAGCCAGGACAAGAGGAAAGTCAATCCAAAGTAGCAGACGACGGGATGGCGGCGGAGCCAGGGTCTGTAGGCCGGGGTCGCGGGAGACAGTGTTGACATGAGACGGCACGATTCTACATGGATACATGGAGACGACCGAGTCTTTCGATAGAAACGCGAAGAGATAAGAGAAAAAAAAGGGCGTCCTGGTTTGCACCGAGGACGCCCTTGGATTGAGGATTTGAGCTAGCTGGTAAAGCCGCCCGGAGCACAGGCTGAAGCCTGTGCTACTGGATTTAGTACATGCCGCCCATGCCGCCTGCGCCGGGGGCTCCCCCGCCGCCAGCAGC
>Ga0070765_100000772_pt1 | contig 19025 bp, 20 predicted proteins | sample HubBroMetageWFT5_FD_71516 | JGI IMG/M metagenome (GOLD analysis project Ga0070765, IMG submission 71516) | Warmed and freeze-thawed soil microbial communities from the Hubbard Brook experimental Forest, New Hampshire - Hubbard Brook CCASE Soil... | ecosystem: Environmental > Terrestrial > Soil... | reverse complement strand
AACATTTTTTGCTCGCGCGTCTGAGTGTTTCTGACACCGATCCGCTGATAACCGCTGCCGTGTCCTGGTTAGAACAAGGGACGACCGGCCAAAGAATGGACGATTTAACCAGGTACATCGGGTTAAGCCAAAGCGCATTGGAGCGCCGTTTTCGCCGGGTCGTTGGGGTATCACCAAAGAAGTACGCTTCCCTGATGCGGCTCCGCCGTGCGGTGCGACTCCAGGCAACCGGGGTTGATCTCACCACCGTCGCGCATGGCGCCGGTTACTTCGATCAATCCCATTTCATCAAAGACTTTCGGCGTGCCACCGGGAGCGCCCCGTCGTTTTTCTTCAATCGTAGCTCAGTGGAGTAAACGCCGAATTCTTACAATTATTGCCGGCATCTCGATCGTAAGGTTTGAGCATTAACGCTTGTGAGTGCTCTCACACACCGGCAAAACGCTGTATTCTCCTAACGGTCACGCTAGTCGCGTGCATTTGTGTGGTCAGCGTATTGGCTCAATCCACCACCAATCTTGCTTCTCCTACTACAATGAAAACATTCGTCATCATTTTCCGCCAAGGTCCTCAGCAACTCACCGAGGCGGATAAACAGCGCCGGGCCCAAGAAACAACCGCTTGGGCCAAAGCTCAGAATGCCGGCGGTCACAAACTTGATCCACGCATCCTCGCCCCGGAAAGCGAGCATCGCGGATCTGGGAATTCCGCCTCGGACGAGCAACCGATAACCGCACTCCTGTTCCTCGAAGCGCGTGATCTCAGTGAGGCCACGCAAGTTGCCGAAGCCCACCCAGCTCTTCACTATGGTTCGGAAGTGGAGGTTCGTCCGTGGGCTCCGCCGGCGCCGGTTGGGGCAGCCACTGCGACAACAACTTCGCGGTAACGTCGATGTAGTCACAGCGGACGGGACTTATGGGACTCATGTGACTAATGGACACCAGTGTTGCGATGAACTGGCTGAAAAAGGATGTAAGGAACAGACCGATTTCATCTGTCAGTCGGTACCATTTGTTATGGGCGAAGCGCTCTGGCGGCCTATAAACGTTCCGGTTGCTTGGTTCGTCACTATGATCTTCCCACCGTAGTTACAGAGCCGCTCTTTCACGGCTTCTGCATCTAACATTAGGCTGATGTACGACTCATTTCGTGGCCTTCGCGTTTTTCGGGAGTTCACCGCACAATTGCAAGCCCAACGGGCTGATGCTTGGCTTAAGCGGGATATAGGGCGAACTACTAGGAGGGTCGTATTACTTTGCGATGCCGAGCCGATAGGAATCGCCATTAAATCACTCAGCGATTTCACCAATTGTTTTATTAGCTTTGGCTAACGGCAGAATTACCCCGAAACTGGTATCCACCGGTCTTCAGATTCTCAACCGTCACGTCGCCGCGTTTCGCCGGAAATTCCTAAGTTGGCTAGTAGCAAGCTTTACTAGTGGAACATTATATCCCGATATAAGCCGCGCTGATAGCTTATCCAGTCAATTGACTATTCAGACCTCATCAGATCGCCATTCTTGGCATCATGAAGGATATGTTTTTATCACGTCGTCGCTGCCTGCAAATGTCCGCTTTAGTAGGCGGCTCGATGCTACTCGGAGGCCGAGTATTAGCGGCGGAAGGACCAATCGCCGCGCAGGAGACCGGAGAACTCCGCTCACTGATGGAAAAGCTGGCGAAGGCACCACGCCGCCGCGACTTCAAGACTGTGCCGATGATCCTCGACACTCCCGGTCTGTGGGATGCCGAGGCGTTGGGTACCGTAATCGCCTATCGCGCCAGCAGGAAGCAGGTCTGGGACAACACCGACATCGGCGGCCCATGGCTGAACCTGATGCGCAATTCACTCAACGCGCAGGTCTTCTCATTCCGGCATGCGGATTTTCTGGAGGTTTCCGCCACGCATGGTTCGGCGCAGTTGGCGCTCTACGATCAGGAGATGTGGGACAAGTATCAGCTCGCCGCCATGGCCGGCCACGACTTCAAGACCAACACTCTGATCGACCCAAAGGACGTACCTACCAACACCGCGGCGCATGAAGATCCCAAGAGTGTGTTCGGCCCCGGCGGCAACACCATCCCAGCTTTGCAGCAACGCGGCGTCGTGTTCATGGCATGTCACAATGCGATCTGGGAACAGACGGCGAAGCTGCTGGAGAAAGGTATCAACCCGGACAGGCTGTCGCATGAGGCACTCGCTGCCGAGCTAACTAATCACCTGATCGAGGGCATCGTACTAACACCCGGCATCGTCGGGACCATTCCGGAGCTGCAAAAGGCCGGCTTCCATTACGCGACATAAAGGAACCATGAGAATGACTGCATTCCACCCTGTACTCTGCCTCGCGGCAGGACTCACACTAACTGCGCCTACGCTGCTCACATCGGCTTTCGCACAGGATCCGGCACCGGACACGCTTTGGCACGGTAAAGCTGAGGTGCCAAGCTACGCCGAAAAGGTTTTCCCACCCTGGCAACATGGGGAGAACAATGACGCGAAGAATCGCGGGTTTGAATTTGAAGTGCCAGAGGTGGACGATCTCGCCGATTTCCATGGAGACATCAGCGATCCAAAGCTCGTGCTCTATGTCGGCGGAAACTATTTCTTCGCCATGGCGCCGCTGGTTGCCGAGTTCGAGAACGAGCATCCCGACTTTAGAGGCCGCATCTATTGGGAGACGATTCCGCCTGGGCTGCTGACCAAGCAAATTCAGGCGGGCGGTACGATCACCTCCGGTAACATGAGCTGGACGGTAAAGGCGGATGCCTATCTCGCTGGGCTGAGAAAAGTCAAGCAATCCATCGCGAGCGGTTTGCTGGTTGGGCCCGCAGTGCCCTACGTCACCAACACACTAGCGATCATGTTGCCGAAGGATAATCCCGCACATGTCACCAGCCTCGCTGATCTCGGCAAGCCCGGCGTGCGGCTCGCCATGCCAAATCCCGAATTCGAAGGCATTGCCCGGCAAATCCAGGAGTCGTTGGAGGAGGCCGGCGGCAGCGCGCTTGCCGACGCGGTCTACAAGACCAAGGTGAAGGACGGCAGCACGGTGCTGACGCATATTCATCACCGCCAGACGCCGCTATTCCTGATGCAGGGCCTGGCCGATGCCGGGGTCACCTGGCAGTCCGAAGCAATGTTCCAGGAGCAGTCGGGCCACCCAATTACGCACGTCGACATCCCGGCCGACCAAAACACCACCGCAATCTATGCGGGGGCAGTGGTAAAAGGGGCCGCGCATCCCGAAGCGGCGGGCCTATGGCTCTCTTTCATCCATTCTGAGCCGGCCTTGGCCATCTTCGAACGCTACGGCTTCAAGCGATACACCGCCGGAGATTCGGCAAAGCGGTAACAATGAGGCAGGAAGGCCATAGGAGAGTATGGGTGTGGGCAGGCCTGGCTGTCGGGAGTCTGATGGCCGGCCTGTCACAGCTCGCCCCGGCAATAGGTGACCAGCCGTCCACCGCCGCCGGGTACCGGATCGCGGTTAACGGCGTGTCGCCCGAACGCGCGAGTTGTGCTTCTTGCCATCAACAGAACGGAGCGGGACAGCCCGACGTCGGCATCCCTCGGCTGGCCGGACTAAGCTCGTCCTACATTGCGGTACAGCTTGAGTATTTCGCGACCGGCGCTCGGAAGGATCCTGTGATGGCGCCATACGCGGCAATGTTGACTCCCGTCCAGCGCCAGGCGGTCGCGGACTATTTCGCGAGCCTTCCGGTGCCGCAACAGCCGGATCTGATCCAGGCGAGAGAAGCAACGTTGGATCGCGGTCGAACACTCTTTCTCGATGGCGATTACCACACCGGCCTACTCTCCTGCTCTCAATGTCATGGAAGAACTGCGCTCGGAGTAAGCGATTTTTCACCCCGGCTTGCAGGTCAGTCAGCCGACTATGTCTCGCAGCAACTCCAGCAATGGCTGGCCGGCGATCTGCGCGATCCGAAGGGAAACTTCATGCGGGCAGAGGCGAGCCATCTCAGTCAATCTGATATCAACGCCTTGGCAGCCTTCGTCGCTTCGATGGGACTTGAACGACCGACAACAAGCGAAAACGAACGTGAACGAGCGAGAACAAGCCAGAATGGAAGCGCGATAGCGGAGGAGCCGGTTTTGGGGTTGGAAGTTTCTGTTGGTGGGAAACTAACAGGTCTCTTGGGTGACACTTTTAGTCTCAACTGTTCACGGCGTTCTCGCTCGCTTCCGCTCGTTCCCGCTCGTTTCACCCCAGGGAAACCATGAAAAAGAACAGAGTTTGGAAAATTGCAGCGCTCCTTCTTCTGGCTGCGGACGTAGGCACGGTAACCGCCTGGAAAATCAGTTCTCTGTTCGCGGTGAGATCCGGGTCCTTCCAACCACCTTCTGACAGTGCCATTCCAGCCGGCAAGTTCGGCGACGTCGTAAGGTTAGGAGAACAGATTTTCCGCGATCCGGGGACATACGCTCGCCAGTTCGTCGGCAACCAACTGCGGTGCAGTAACTGCCACCTGGAAGCAGGACGCCTGGGAAGGGCTTCGCCCATGTGGGCGGCTTACACGGCTTACCCCGCCTACCGCAGCAAGAACGGGCATGTGAACTCCTTCGAGGAACGCCTCCAAGGATGCTTTCGCTACAGCCTGAACGGTAAGGTACCGAAGCTCGGCGATCCTGTGCTGGTTGCCCTGGAGAGCTATTCCTATTTCCTCGCCAAAGGCCTGCCGACAGGCGAGACCGCACCGGGACGGGGTTTCCCGGCGCTGCCGAAGCCGGCATTACCTCCCGACTACGGACGGGGCGCCCAGGTTTATGCTCAGAACTGCGCCTCCTGCCACGGGCCAGAGGGACTCGGCCAGTCCTCGGGCGGCCAGGTGGTGTTCCCGCCGCTGTGGGGACCGCAGTCCTACAACTGGGGCGCCGGCATGACCTCGATCAAAAGCGCGGCGGAATTCATTCACGCTAACATGCCCTTAGGGCTCGGTGGGACGCTCAGTCCGGAGCAGTCTTGGGATGTGGCGGCTTTTATCGACAGCCAGGTACGCCCGCAAGACCCGCGCTTCAATGGTGACGTCGAGCAGACACGGAAAAAAAATCACGACTCGGAATACTCGATGTACGGGCGGACGGTCAATGGCGCGGTCCTTGGCGACCCTGCCTTGACTCCTCCGGCGGGCGCCGTGCCTCCCGAGGTCCCGGACGAGCGGAAGCTCGACCTTACCAGAGACAAATATGACAAGCAGAGCCAAAAATGATGATGCGGATCCGGACGGAAAGCATCGCGTTGCGCCCGGCACTACGGCCGAGCGACGAGTGCGGCCAATCGGGGCCTGGGTCGTAGCAGGTTTCCTCGTGTTAGTCACGCTCACAATGTGGACCGTGGTTTCACTTATTTTCTATGCGTACAGCTAGGACAAGACGATGAGCGACATTACCGCACAATCGGAATTCGAGGATGCTTTCCACCAGGCCGCCGAGCGGCATGAGCGCGTCTGGGTCTTTATCGCGATGCTGCTGCTCAGTCTGCTGCTGATTGGTACGCTGTTCTTCGTAGTCCTCGACTACGGCGTAGTGGTGAAGACCGACGGGTACCAAACCAATCCGGCAGCAGCTGCTACGACCGCACCGTTTGCCGGTACGGCTTTGGTTCGCACGGGACCAAATGCCTATTCGGTGCATATGCTGGCCCACATGTGGGCCTGGACACCGAGTCCGCTGCACGTGCCGCAGGGTGCCGCGATCACGTTCTATGTCACTAGCGCCGATGTGCTTCACGGATTCCAGGTGCCGGGCACCACCATCAACGTGACGGCGGTCCCGGGCATCATCGGGTCGGTGACCTATACCTTCGAGCATGCCGGGACATACAACATCATCTGCAACGAATACTGCGGTATCGGGCACCAGAATATGATCGGACGCATCATCGTCGACCCGGAGAGGCGGCTATGAGCACAATATTCGAACGCGGCCTGGCGCTGCCTACCGTAAAGATCGCGGCCTCCGAGCGGCGGATGATGCTTTCCTTCTTGGTCTGGGGCTTTTTGGCACTAATGATGGGAGCTGCCATCGGCCCGCTCCAAGCCCTGAACTATGGCGGCATCAATGCCTACCCGTACCTGCGACCCCTTCTGCAGACGTACTATCAAGGGTTGACCATCCACGGCGTATTGAACGCCTACATCTTTACGTTTTTCGTCGGGTGCGGCCTCCTTGTCTATCTGCCGGCGCGCGAGCTGGGTCTTTCGCCGAATATGACCCTATGGCGACTCTGCTTCGGTATGATGGCCGCGGGCACCTTGATGCTGCTCTATGCCATGTTCGACAACTCCTCGAGCGTGCTCTGGACCTTCTATCCGCCACTGAAAGGGAGCCCTTTTTTCTATCTTGGCATGGCGCTGGTCGTGTTCGGCAGCTTGTTGCCCTTGCCGATTGTGCTCGATCTACGCGCTCGGTGGAAGGCGCGGCGCCCCTGCGAACTGACGCCGCTCGTTACCTACATGAGCACCGCTACGATGCTGATGTGGCTCCTGGCCGCCGGCGGAGCCGGCACCGAGCTCATTGTGCAACTCATCCCCTGGGCGCTCGGACTGACGAATACGGTCGACCCGATGATCGGCCGGACCCTGTTTTGGTGGACTGGTCACCCGATCGTCTATTTCTGGCTGATGCCCGCTTACATTTCCTGGTACGCTCTGCTGCCCAAGCAGGCAGGCGGCAAGCTCGTTTCCGATCCGATGGCGCGGCTCACCTTCGCGCTGTTGCTAGTGTTCTCGCTACCAGTGGGCAGCCACCACCAGTATGTCGACCCAGGAATCTCTCCGATCTGGAAAGGGATTCTGGCCGCGTTGACCCTCTCAGTTGCCCTGCCCAGCCTGATCACCGCGTTCACCTTGGGCCTGAGCCTGGAATATGCCGGGCGTTTGCGAGGCGGCCGGGGCTGGATTGGATGGTTCACGGCTCTTCCCTGGCGCGACCCTAGCGTTGCCGCCCAGGTGCTTGCCATGTTGACCTTCATCTTCGGCGGCGCCGGCGGCATCGTGCTCGGAAGTTGGCAGCTCGACAACATTATCCACAACACGACTTGGATCCCGGGCCACTTCCACATCACCGTCGGCACCGCAACGGCGATGACTTTCATGGGCGTCGCGTTTTGGATGATTCCGCACCTCACAGGACGCCAACTGCCCAGCCGCCGCCTTGCCCTCGCATCCGTGTGGCTCTGGTTCGTGGGAATGTCCCTCTTCAGCCTCGGGATGCACTGGAGCGGACTACTCGGCGTGCCGCGGCGTGCCTGGGTCTCCCAGCTCCCCCATAGCACCTATGAACGCGTTTACGGTTCGGCCCACTTACCGCTCACGCTCGTTGCGATTGGCGGAATTATCCTTTGGCTGGCAACGATTGCGTTCTACATCGTGTTTGTTGGTAGCTTGTTAGGTCGCCGACTCTCGGCGCCGGTCCCAATCCCGTTCGCCCAGACCTTCGGCGGCAGAGAGAGTTACGCGATCGGGGCCGACAAACCTTCTGGCGGAGAACCCGCGAGCATCACCCCACACCCGCATCTCTCGCCACTGGCCAAGATGCTCGAACACCTAGGGGTGCTGACCTTGATAACGGCAGTCGCGACGCTCGCAGCCTACATCCCGATCCTTTGGCCCTTGGTTACCAACATGACAGCGGCGCACGGATGGAAGGTCTGGTGAGCGATATCCGTTTGGCGTTCGGCGTCGGCGTTCGGCGATACTGGCAGTAGTGCCTCAATGACGACAGCATATGAGAACCGGTCTCAGTTCGAGTTATTACAAATCCAAAATTGGAGCGGATCTTGCGCTTGAGCGACAAACACCCAGCGATGCGCGCCGAACGCCGAACGCACACGTAGTCGCACGTGCCCTCCTACTGCCGTTGCTGGTGCTCTCCGGACTTTGGGCTTATTCGAGGTCTGGCGACGGCTTCTCTTCTGTCGGAAGTCCCGTCAGGTCAGATACGACTCCTTCGCTCGTGCTGCCGGATGACCGGGGCGGAACATTCGACCTCGCGGCACACCGAGGTGAGATCGTGCTGGTCTATTTCGGCTACACCAAATGTCCCAACGTTTGCCCGGCGACACTGAATCTTCTGGATGCTGTGTCGGAGCGTCTTGGCGCGGACAGGCGACGTGTAGAGCAAGTCTTCGTGACGCTGGATCCACAACGCGACACGCCCGACTTACTGCGAGCCTATCTGTCGAACTTCGATCCGGTGCTGGTTGGTCTTACCGGATCACCCGAGGCGATTGCCGCGGCGGCTCGAGCCTGGGGCGTGACTTGGCGCCTGTCCAAGGGCGGCGCCTATATCGATCACACTTCTGTCGTGGCGGTGGTCGGTCCCGATGGACGGGAGCGGCTACGCTATGGCTTTTCCCAACTCGAGGATCCGACAGCGGTCGCGCGCGATCTCAAGCACATTTTGCATGAACCCGAAATCCGAAAATAAGATCCCCAGGTTGCGGGTCTTGGCAGCTGCCTTTGGAGTACTGGTCGTTGTGCTCGCTACCCTTGGATTGCACGATCCGCTCGCGTCCATGTCGAGCTATACAGCGGCACTGATGGCGTTGAATCAGATCGCACCACCTCTGCTCCTGCTGGCTCTGCCGCGCTCAATTCGCAAAATCCTGCTGGGCCACGGCAAAGGCGCCGCGTTGGCCAGCCTCTTCCTCGACCCATGGGCGGCAACCATGCTGTTTATCGGCCTGAGCATCGCCGTCAGCCTGCCTGGCGTGTTCGATCCTAGCTTGGTGAACGCCTTATACACCGCGCCGCTCGCCGGGCTGGAGCTGTTGTCCGGGCTGCTGTTCTGGGCGCAATTCATGCCGGCGACACGCCGTATTAGACCAGCATGGCTGGCGGGCGCTGTGGCTTGGATCGGTGCAATGCCGATGACAGTGGTCGCGGTAATCTGGATGCTGTCACCTGACGTGCTCTACACACCCTATCTCGATGTCATCTGCCGCTGGAACATCCCGCCGCTCATCGACCAGAGATGGGCGGGGTTTGTGATGTTCGTGGCCGGCGTGCCGGTTCAACTCGTCGGGGTATGGCTTCTACTCGGATCCTCCCCGCAGGATCGATCCGGCTTCGTTAGACGCTATCAGGAAGCGTGATAACCCATCATAACATGCGTCTACCCAGCCTGTCGTTTTGAGGATACGCAGATACATGAAAGATCCGATCTCTATCAATACGAATAGCTATCTGCGATTACTCTTTCTGGTCCCGCCCCATCTGCTGGTTGGGCTTACTGGATGCTTTGGGGTGAATGCCGGGCCAGCAAACGGATTCCAGGCACAGCAACCGAAGGACTAACTAATCAATCGCTTTGTTATGATCATCCGCTCAAAAACTAAAAGCGTTTACTACCCGACATCGGAGAAACAGCGCCATCTTATCTGCGGTAGTAGGAGAGTTCGCTATGTTCGCGCCGCACTACTGGTTCGACCGAAGAACTAAGCGGGGGTCCGGCAAAACAGGGTCTTAACGGTCCATTCTTGGATCACTTGAAAAGTGAAGATTTTATCTGCTCTCGAGTGTCTTTTCGAGAATCAGATTTGTCTTTGGACATCCCACCCGTGAGATGAGCGTATTTTGCTTTGGTCTTAGCCATCAGACTGCGGCAGTCGACGTGCGCGAAAGATTCGCGATTCCGGCATCAGCTATACCCGAAGCGTTGACCCGACTAAAGACGATACCAGGGCTCGCTGAGGGCCTCATTCTGTCAACTTGCAATCGAACAGAATTTTACGTTACCGGAGAGTTCCGCGCCAGCCAGGGTTTTTTCGAGAGCTTCTATCGCGATTTCCGGTCCGGTGACGAAACGCATGTGTTCCGCTTATGGGGTAACCACTGCGTTCGGCACCTATTTCGAGTCGCTTCTGGTCTGGAATCGATGGTCGTTGGCGAAACGGAAATTTTTGGCCAGGTCAAGCGTGCTTACGAGTTTGCGACTGGGGCGAAGACGACTGGCAAGCTCCTGAATCGACTTTTCCAAAAATCGTTTCGGGTGGGTAAAGAGATACGATCTTCTACTGCGATCACGCGTGGTAGTGTTTCGGTCGGTTCCGTCGCAGTGGATTTGGCAGAACAGATCTTCGGAGATCTAGACGGGTGCAAGATCATGATCCTCGGAGCCGGTGAAACGAGCGAAAAGACTGCTAAAGCTTTTCGGGCTCGCGGAGTGGAACAAATTTTTGTCTCCAATCGCTCGTTCGAGCGAGCGCAGGCTTTAGCGACAATGACCGGCGGACGAGCAATTCATTTTGAGGATTGGGAGCAAGAGTTCTGCGACCTGGATATACTGGTCAGTTCGACAGCGGCTCCGCACACGATTATCACCTTGGATAAGTTAGCTCCGTTCTTGCAAGCTCGCCGCCACCGGCCGCTCTTCCTGATCGACTTGGCGATGCCCCGTGACATCGACCCGGCCGTTTGTAAGTTGGATGGTGTTTATCTGTACGACCTCGACTCGCTACAGAGTATAGCCAAGCAAACTCTAGCCGTCCGTCAGCAAGAATCGGAAAAATGCCTTCGGCTGATTGAACACCACGTGCAGGACTTTCAGCTCTGGATTGAACGCTGCAGTCACGGCATTTCCGCAGGAGCAGCGAAGCTGTGCCTCATGAAAGCCTAGTTCAGGCGCGCCCTTTTAGCATGCCTTGCCAATACAGGACGGGCAAAGCCCAACGCTTGAGCAACCACATGGAGTAGCGCTCCTTGCTCTGGTCGAATGGAAAGGTTTCGGCAGGGTTTCCATCATAATCAAATTCAGCCAGGATCAGTTTGCCATAGCCGGTCACGAGCGGGCATGAAGAATAACCGTTATATTTGGCTTTGAGCGGTTGGCCGGCCCGGTAGGCCAGTAGATTCTCGACCAGGACTGGAGCTTCTTTGCGGATGGCCGCACCCGTGCGGCTGGTGGGCAAACCGCTGGCGTCGCCGAGAGCGAAGATGTTAGCAAAGCGCGGATGTTGGAGATTGTATTTGTCTACTTCGACCCAACCATCCTTGTCGGCGAGCGGACTTTCCCGGATGAAATCGGGAGCACTCATCGGCGGGGTGACGTGGAGCAGGTCGAACTTCATCCCGACTTCCTCCTTGGTATCGAGTTGGGCGAAAATGGCTTCCCGACTGTCGCCGCGCACTTCGATGAGGTTGTGGCGAAAGCAGGTTTGTATGCCGCGGTCCGCGACGACTTTTTCCAGTGCTTTCCGGTACTTTGCGACTCCGAAAATCGCGGGAGAGGCGCTGGCGTAAACCACGCGGATCTCATTACGTACACCCGTGCGGCGAAAGTGATCTTCAGCCAGGTACATAATCTTTTGTGGCGCACCGGCGCATTTTATTGGCGTCGCGGGCATCGTGAAGATGGCGGTTCCTTGCCGGATGTTCCGGATAGCCTGCCAGGTAAAATCGACGGTGTTGAAATCGTAGTTTGAGCAGACCCCATTGCGTCCCATGGTCTCCTTCAGGCCTTTGATGTCCTTCCAGTTCACCTGAATGCCAGGACAAACCACCAGGTAGTCATAGCCCAGAGATGGACCACTGCGCAGGCGGACGCGGTTTTCGGCCGGCTCGAAGCCAACCACGGCATCCCGTATCCAAGTCACGCCGCGCGGAATAAGATCGGCTTCGCGTTTCTCGGTTACTTCCTTCTTGGTAACTCCACCTCCAACCAGGGTCCAGAGTGGCTGGTAGTAATGCTTTTCGGACGGGTCGATGACGGCAATGTCGAGCTTTGGCGCTTTAGCGCGAAGCCGGGCGGCGACGTCGATGCCGGCGGTGCCGCCGCCGATAATCAATATGGAATAGTGCGTTTTATTCATAGCGTTAACAGGGTTGCATTTTTCAATGGGGCACGAAGGTCGAGACGTTTTTTGCCAGGATAAAAAGGGCGACGAACCACATCGCTATAGCGAACATCTTTTGGAGCGCAGAGCCGGACAGCCGCGAGCGAAGGGCGCTGCCGGCAAGCATTCCAACGAGGCAGCCGCCAACAAACAGACTAGTGACGCGCACTGGAACGTGCTGGCCTTGAACGATATTGGCGATAACGCCCGAAACCGAGATCAGAAAGATCACCATAAGCGATGTCGCGACCGCTCGGTGAATGGTGATGCCGGCGTAAAGGAGTGAAGGGACGATAACGAACCCGCCCCCGACGCCGAAGAGTCCGGAAAGTAGCCCGGAAGCCGCGCCGGCAATTGAGAGCACGGCATAGCAACCTGCGGTGAGTTTTCCGTGGCCCTGGGTGGCGCAAGGTCCGGGCCTGACCGCTGCCTCCGTTCTCTTGCGCCACATTCGGATCCCCACATAGCCCATCATCACAGCAAATGCGGAAAGCAAGATGGCCGGTGCTATCCGATGTCCAATCATGGCGCCGACCGGAGCCGTGACCATTCCTACGATGGAGAAGATGAAACCTGCTTGTAGCTCAATCTCTCGGGCGCGCAATCGAAGGGCCGCGCCGAATCCGGCGGTAGCTCCAACTGAGGCAAGACTCAAACCCAGCGCCAGGCCAACCGGCACACCTAGGCCGTAGGTGAGCAGCGGTACTGCGAAGATCGAGCCGCCGCCGCCGGTCAGACCAAGCGACATTCCAACGATCATGCCGAAGGCGACGTCGAGTAGTTCATAACTGAGCCCGGAGTCCATGATAAGGACTATTCGAGGAGTTCCGCTGGAACGTTGCCGAACGCGTCGTTCACATAGATGGTGCGTCGTCCGTTGCGTTCGAGATACGCAGCGGAAGCGGACGCTCGATTACCACTTTGGCAATGGACAATGACCGTTCGATCCGCCGGGACTTCTGCGATCCGTGCCCGGAGCCGGGTGTTCGCAACGTTCAGCGCACCCTTGATATGATGGTCCTCATACTCGGTGGCACGACGGACATCCAGCACGAGAGTATCCGGATCGTCGGCAATGAACGCCGGCATTTCGCTAAATTTCACCGACGGGATGCCCGCAAGTGTACCGTTGGCCGAAGCAAGATCGGCGACCGATAACCAACCCTCTATCTTGTCAAAACCGATTCGGATCAGCCGGCGCACCTGTTCTTCTACCTGATCGGCGGAATCGACCACTAGAACAATGCGTTCGTCTGGTCCAAGGAAGCTGCCCGCAAAATCGCTGAAGCTGCCTTTTGCAGGGGCGTAGAGACTGCCACGCAGGTGCGCCTTCATGAAGGCGGCACGGTCAGCACGCGTGTCGAGTACGACCAGGTTTGGATGGTCGAGTTGCCCAGTCACTTCATCGATAATGAGTTGGCGCGGCGTGGGCAGCTTGCCTAGCACGGCAGGACCAACCCGGTTCACGTTCTTCATTCGGGCGAAATAGAAAGGTGGTTCCGGCTGGTCCCGGAGGATGAAGTCCACAAACGCCTTCGCTGGCCCTTCAACAGCGAGCTTCAATGTTGGATTGAATTTCATCTCGTAACCGGCCGTCGAGCTGGGCACCGCGCCGAGCGATTTGCCACACGCGCTCCCTGACCCGTGAGCAGGCAGAATTTGCACATGGCAGGGCAGATTGGCGATCCGGCGCAGGCTGCCATAGAGCTGGTGAGCCCCTTTTTCCGCAGTAGCGGGAATCCCCGCCGCGCTTTCCAGCAAATCAGGTCGGCCCGCGTCGCCGACAAAAAGGGAATCACCGCTCAGTAAAGCGATCGGCTCATTGGCTCCGCCTCCCTCATCGGTTACGAGATAGCTGAGATGCTCCGGGGTGTGCCCCGGCGTATGCAAAGCCTGGAATCTGATGTTGCCGACTTTGAACGTGTCGCCGTCCCGCAACAACGTGACATTCGGAAGGTTCCGCGCCCATTCCGATTGCCAATCCGGCCCGCCCTCTGCGGAAAGGAACACGCGCATCGCAGGGTCGCGCCCTACTAGTTCACGAGCCCCGCTCACGAAATCTGCGTGAATATGGGTCTCGGCGACCGCGGTCAGTTTCAGGCCTTCGCTGGTTGCGATTGCGTGGTAGCGATCCACATCGCGCTCCGGATCAATAACAATGGCCTCGCTAGTCTTCTCGCAACCAATGATGTAGGCGTATTGCGAAAGATCGGCATCGTAAATTTGGCGTAAAAGCATGACAGAGTTGGGTTGGTTAGTTTCTAAGTTAGTTCGCAAAAAGTTGAGACAGAGTGGGCCTAAGGATGCACGAGTTGCGCGGGAAGAACGCCCACCACGAATATCGCACCGGCTGTAATCCGAACCTGACGCTCCCACGAGATGAGTTTGGAGGACCCGAGAAAATCGAGCTCTTAGGAGTCAGCGTTGTATTCATTGGTTTGCCCATCATTGGGGAGGCCTGGGGAAGTCTACGCCAGTTCCATTGATGGCTGCTCTACGACAATATTTGATTTATTCCGCCTGACAGTCAAATACTCGTTTGAGTAATATATTATAGGCTTATACGCTAAGGGTGAGCCGCGGGGAGAGAAGCGCGCGAGCCTCCGGCGGCGGCCTGGAATTGACCAGACAGGCCATCGACACTGTAAAGATCTTGGCATTTTTCCCCAGAAGCTAGAGTTTCCCTTCAGCCAGGCCACAAGTCCGCGGGGCAAACCGGAAGCCGAACCCGTACTAGTCAAAAGGGCCGGGTAAAAGCCAAAACCATAAACATATATTATTCAAACGACTATTTGACTGACTACGGCGTTCAATCAAATATTGATGCATGCGTTCCGATATCGCCGATAAGCAACAGGCCATTTTTTGCATGCTCGCCCGATTCGGCGAGGCGATGTCGAGTCCGAAGCGGCTCAAAATCATCAGTCTGCTCAGTGAGGGACCGAAAAGTGTCGAGCAGCTCGCCGATCTGACCGATCAGTCGACGGCGGCGACAAGCGCGCATCTCAAGCTTCTCCGGGCTTCCGGTTTGGTGGAGGGCCATAAAGAAGGCCGACATGTGTGGTGCAGCTTGGCGGGGGACAGTGTCACGCGTGTGTGGCTGGCTTTACGGAATCTCGGCGAAGAATTGCTGCCGGAAGTTCGCGAAATTGTCCGCGATTACTTCGAACATCCCGAGACGCTTTCTGCCCTGAAAATGACGGAGATCATGGAGGAAGTGCGCCACAGCAGGGTGATTCTCCTCGATCTTCGGGATCAGGACGAATATCGCGCAGGACACCTGCCGCATGCCAAGCACATCGAGTTGAAGGATTTGAAAAGGCGCGTTGATGAACTCGCGGGAGATCGACCCATTCTCGCGTATTGTCGCGGCCCCTACTGTATCACAGCCCTAAAAGGGGTTACTTCGCTGAGGAAATTGGGCATTCCGGCCCAACGACTGCCTTTTGGAGTACCGGAATGGAAAGCAGCCGGTTTACCCCTCGACCGGACAAGCCTTCGTCCGTCAAGGGGCAGAAAAGCCCTCACTAACTGAATGGCCGCAGCCCTACCAACTGACCCGGACGCTGCGCTTCGATGTGAAATTGTTCCGGCAGCTGAACTCGATTCGTGACCCAACTGAAGTTTAATAAAACCACTCGTAGGTTGGATCCGGATCTGAATCGGCAGGCTGGTTGTTCGCGTTCTCTTGCTTATGTTCCAGGTAGGCTGTCACCCGATTGGTTGTCGCGGTTCGATTTGCGGCTGTACCAGAGATGCTAGAGCATCCGGTAAATGCCACGACACACATTACCGGCACGAGTAAGATTCCTCGAAGATAGTTCTTTTTGTTGATCAATATCGGATTCTTCATGCATTCGAGTACGAGCAAAATAATGGCATTTGTAATTAAACGTTATGATTGGTTATCACATATCTTGATAGCGGCCTTCCAGGCTGCGAAATTCCATTCGCCTCGGAGCAGGCGAGGGTCGTCGCAATTCATTTGATCCAGATGGAAGAGCCAATCAGAAACGCTTTAGCAGATAAGGATTATGCCCTTGCTCAAAGGTTAGCCGACGACTGGCTCAGCCTAGCACCGGACGTTGCGGTTGCTCACTACCTCGCCGCGTGGGCTCGAGATGCGCAAGGGCTAGAGGCGGACGCTTTAGTTCACTACGAAAAGGCATTCGCATTGGGGTTAACCGGAGAGAACCTGCGAGGCGCATTACTTGGCGCGGGCAGTACGTATCGCAATCTAGGACAATTCGGCCGATCTGATGAGATGTTTCGCCGGGGTATCCAGGACTATGGCGATAGCTCTGAGTTTTCAGCTTTCTTGGCGTTGACCCTGTACTCTGCGGGACGGTTTAGAGAAGCAATCTCGATTCTTCTCAAGCTGGTAGCAGATACCGCTGCCGACGTTCACATAAAACGGTACGATCGGGCGTTAAGGTATTACGCTGCCAATCCCGATGCGGAATAGCGCGGCGGTTAGATTTCAAATATTCGCTGCACCTGCTCGGTCGTAAATCGATAGGCATCATCCGGAAAGTTGTATCCGAAACCAACTGCGACCTGCCGGCCGAATTTTTCGTAGAATTGAAGATGGGCTAATAACGCTCTCTGGACGTCTGCTAGCATATATCTAGCCAAGGTGTTGGGTAGATCCGCCAATACCGCCGGGCTGGCCCAGCGTTCCATAAATCGACCCTTGTGCCAGGTGTCGCGCTCGCCGTTTAACTGGGCATGCCACTCGATCAGGCGCAGGAGAAGGTTCTGCAAATACCCATTGCAAGACGAGGTCGCGACCCACAACTCGCCCCGCCTGGCTTTCCTCGCAGCCAAAACCACATGAAACAAGTAATCGTCCGTTGTTTCCCGCCAGTTCGATTCCGCAGGTTGCTCGTCGCTTTTTTTAGGCCATCCGGTGCTATCAGTCCACCTCTCCACGAGGCGATCCTTGTCGATCAGAATGATGAATCCTCGACGAAACACATTCGCGATTGCGATTGGGGTTTGCCGATTCAGCATTTGCTGAATCGCAGTTACCGGTACAAACGAAAAGTCGATGGCTCGACCGTCTTTGAAGAGGACTCTTCGTTCCCGAAAGCCTCCCACCGCCGTCGGCTCCAAAAAGGTTAACACGGGTTCACCAAAAGTGCGTAGCCATGCGACGTCTGATAAGTAAACACCGGGGTCTTGGACAGCGACCGCAAGATCAAGATCGGATAGGGTATCTGCCGGCGTTTGGGTGCGCGCATGCGATCCTAAGACGATGCCACCCCGAATGTTCGGTTGTTCCGACGCCCAGGCTACAAACCGATCCATCAGGTCTTGCATGGTTCTTCTCCGTTTACCACTCCGCGACCGAGCCGTCCTGATTTCGCCAAACCGGATTTCTCCAATCGTGACCTTTCGTGGCTGCTAGACGCACGGCGTCCTCATTGATCTCGATCCCAAGCCCGGGTCCTTCTGGAATAGCCACGTATCCATCTGTGAATTTAAATATTGCTGGATCAACCAGGTAATCACTGAGTTCGGCGCCCACGTTATAATGGATACCAAGGCTTTGCTCCTGGATGAATGCATTCGGGATACATCCATCAAGTTGCAGGCTGGCCGCCAAGGTAATTGGTCCAAGCGGGCAGTGAAGCGCGACCGCAGTGTCATAAGCTTCAGCCATGGAAGCGATCTTATGGGTTTCGGTGATTCCGCCGGCGTGCGAAACATCCGGTTGGATAATATCCACTATGCCGGCTTGAAAGAAGCGTTTGAAATCCCATCGGCTATACAGGCGTTCACCGAGCGCGATCGGAGTGGTGGTATGACGAGCCACCTCAATCAATGCTTCCAAATGCTCAGAGAGAACTGGTTCTTCGATGAACATCAGCCTGAATGAATCCAGTTCCCGCACCAAACCCTTAGCGATGGCTCGATGGACCCGGCCATGAAAATCGACGGCGATCCCAAATTCATTGCCGACCGCGTCTCTTACCGAGCCGATACGCCTGAGGATCTGGTCCAATTTACCTGGTGAATCGATATAGTGAAGTTCGGCGCAAGCATTCATCTTGATCGCTTTATATCCTTGCGATTGCCTCTCTTTAGCGGCGCTGGCTACTTCTGCGGGTTCGTCACCACCGACCCAGGCATAGACCTGCATCCGATCCCTCACTTTGCCGCCTAACATTTGATGCACGCTGAGACCGTACCTTTTGCCTTTTAGATCCCAGAGCGCTTGGTCTATCCCCGCCAACGCGCTCATCAAAATCGGACCTCCGCGGTAAAACCCTCCGCGGTAGAGTACCTGCCAGATGTCTTCGATCCGGTCTGGATTTCGTCCCAGTAAGTAATGCCCTAGTTCGGTCACCGCTGCGGCGACAGTCTCCGCCCTACCTTCCACTATCGGTTCTCCCCATCCGGCGAAACCATCGTCAGCTGTGATCTTAAGGAATAACCAACGCGGTGGTACCTTGAAGAGTTCGAGGCTGGCAATCTTCATAAGAAATGAGTGAGGGCTGAAATAATCGACTATAAGACAAAAAGAGGCATGGCTGCACCTGCTCGATCTCACCGCAGAGAACCTCGAGTCCAACCGTTCAGCGGCGATTCGGCGCCTGTGTATATTAGTCGAATCGTCTCCGCGAAAGGACCATTGTATGCCTAGGAAAGTATGGATTGCATTGACGATCGAATTCTTCGTGTTCGCCATCCTTCTATTCGGGTCTGCCGGAACACTCAACTGGGCCGCAGGTTGGGCGTTTTTGTTTTTGTTCTTCGGCTGTGCGTGGCTGCTCGTCGTCCGGCTGGCACGAAGCGATCCGGCTTTGCTTGAGGAAAGGATGAAGATGAGGCCGCAGCCGGGTCAACCTATCTGGGACAGGATCCTGCTCAGGACCATCATTATCCTATGGATTGCATGGTTAGTCATGACAGCCCTAGACGCGGGTCGTTTTCATTGGTCCAAAATGCCTGTTTGGCTCCAATGCTTAGGCGGCGCCGCTGTCCCGTTCGCCTTTTGGATCTTTGATTGGACCTTTAAAGAAAACACCTTTTCGGCGCCGGTCGTGCGGATCCAAAAGGAACGAGGGCACAAAGTGATCTCGACCGGACCCTACGCTATTGTACGCCATCCCCTCTATGCGGGCGCTTTGTTGTTGATGGTGGGGACCGCCCTATTACTCG
>Ga0070765_100000771_pt1 | contig 19041 bp, 12 predicted proteins | sample HubBroMetageWFT5_FD_71516 | JGI IMG/M metagenome (GOLD analysis project Ga0070765, IMG submission 71516) | Warmed and freeze-thawed soil microbial communities from the Hubbard Brook experimental Forest, New Hampshire - Hubbard Brook CCASE Soil... | ecosystem: Environmental > Terrestrial > Soil... | reverse complement strand
GTTTCTTTGAGCTGCAAAATCTCACCGCGCACATCGACCGTGATCTTGCGCGAGAGATCGCCATTCGCAATGGCCGTTGCTACCTCGGCAATGTTTCGGACTTGGCCGGTGAGGTTGCTGGCCATGAAGTTCACGTTGTCCGTCAGGTCTTTCCAGGTGCCGCCCACTCCGGGCACCTGTGCTTGTCCGCCCAGCTTGCCTTCGGTACCCACTTCGCGAGCTACGCGAGTAACTTCGCCGGCGAACGCATTGAGCTGGTCCACCATTGTGTTGATGGTGTCCTTGAGTTCGAGAATTTCACCCTTTACATCGACCGTAATCTTTCGCGACAAATCGCCGCGGGCGACAGCAGTGGTCACTTCGGCGATGTTTCGCACCTGAGCCGTCAAGTTACCGGCCATGGCGTTGACTGAGTCCGTAAGATCCTTCCAGGTACCAGCCACGCCCACGACGACAGCCTGACCGCCCAGCTTCCCGTCTGTACCCACTTCACGGGCTACGCGCGTTACTTCGGACGCAAACGAGCGCAACTGGTCCACCATCGTGTTGATGGCTTCCTTAAGTTGGAGAATCTCGCCGCGCACATCCACGGTAATTTTGCGGGAGAGATCGCCGCTGGCGACAGCAGTTGCAACTTCGGCGATGTTGCGCACCTGGCCGGTAAGGTTGCTCGCCATCGAGTTCACGGAGTCCGTAAGATCTTTCCACGTGCCGGCCACGCCCGGCACCTGCGCCTGGCCACCCAGCTTGCCGTCCGTGCCTACTTCACGCGCCACGCGCGTTACCTCGGCGGTGAATACGCTAAGCTGCTGAATCATTGTGTTGACAATGTTCGCAGAGCGCAGGAACTCCCCCTCGAGAGGTCGCCCGTCCACATCCAGGCGCACGGTTTGGGTCAGATTTCCCTGCGCAACGGCCGCGATAGCGCGGGTCACACCCTCAGTGGGACGAAGCAGATCCTCGACCAGCGTGTTGATCGACACTTCCATTTCGCCCCACGCGCCCCTGGATTCATGAAAGCGCGTGCGCTCGCGTGTGCGGCCTTCTTTTCCCACCACCTGCCCAACCCGCTTAAGCTCCTCCTCCATCTGCTGGTTGGCGGAAACAATGGAATTGAAAGTATCGGCAATTTTTCCCGCCAGCCCAGTCCAGGAGCCTGGAAGGCGCACGGAAAAGTCTCCATCCCGCATAGTTTGCAGGCTTGCCAGGATCACGCCGAGATCGGCCGAAGCTGGTTCGGCAACCAGGACATAATTTCCATTATTCTTGCTCTTCTGGTTTTCGGATCTGCCGTCGGCAACGGCCGTTGCCGGATCTTGGCTGTTTCTCTTCATGCGCTTCTCCTGGAGGCAGCTCAACCACCGAAATCAGGGACAATCCAACTCATCCGCTTGAAAAATGTGAAACTGGGGGGAATCCAATGGTGACACCATTTGATAACACGTAGAACTGTAGGGTGACTCTAGGGTCTTTCCTGTAGAGGCTTGGATCGGAGCGAGGTTCATGCTAGGGTCGTAAAGATTTCAACAGGGAAGTGACGTACTTGCCTTCCGGCACTCAGATGGCGCACATCCGTTGCCCCTCAGTCCAGAGCCAATAGCTGCCACCACACGACCTGTCTCTCGACCTACTTGGAGCTGGCGCTCCACACATAAAACTTGCCATCGTCAGCAACCGTCTCGATGTTCAGACCATTGGAGGCGGCTGCGCGATGCACTGCGGAACGAAGGTTCGCCAGACCGACTCCACCTACTTCCGTAAGCGGAATCTCTAGGGCCGACCCCGGCTGCAGCGTTGCGAGTTCCTGCACGATGCCCTGAACCAGGTCATGGTGCTTCCCATGTCTACCGGTCTTTAGATTGGCAATCTCGACCTGCCGATACTTAGTCACAGGCCGCTGACTCTTGGTTTTCTGTTCATTCGGCATAATCAGCCTCTTATTTGAGGCAAAATACTAGAGATGAATATCTGTGTCAAGTATATTTTTGTATTGTAGTGCGTTATTGTTCTTTATTGTTTCTAGTGCGATACTGTATCTAATACGATACTTATACGTCTACTATGCGTGTAGCACGAGATTCAAATCACGTTCAATTCTCCTCTGCTAGGCGTTAATCGTAGCTACGAAACACGAAAGCAAATATTCCACCTATTTTTAGTGCCGAGGGTATGCTCAACATCTAGAGAGAGGTTCCCCATGACGAGCAATGTTTCCTGGCAGGAGTTGTACACAGCTGCAATGCTGGAACTTGATCGCACAATGTTGCCGAGCAGGATTGAAGCTGCTCAAGCCGCCATACGGCAGGCGATGGAAGAATTGGTTGGCAATCACAAGATTGGAACTGGGGAAGAAACGCAGGCCATGGCAGACGCCCTGCGCAATCTGCGGACGCTTCAGCGGGTCGAATTCAGAATATCCGCGCCAGCCGCCAGCCAAGGCCAGCCCCTGGCGGAGGGATAACGCTCATGAACCGCATGTGCCGTGAGACGGTGACGCAAGTATGGCGCAGACGACAGCTCGCCATTTCGGACTTGCTTCATCACGCCAAGATCGTCACTGATCCGAATATATTGCAGCACCTGAACGCCCAGGTGGCGAAGCGCAAAGCAGCACTCCAAAGCGAGCGCCCGCGCGGGGAAAGTCAGCTTCTGTCGCAGGGCGGGTGCCTGGCTCGCAGCGATCCATCCCACTTCGACCGTGTTCGGTAGGGTCCCAGGATGCCGGCCGACCATATTTCAGAAACCGAGGATTACTACGATGCTCTGCGGCGCTACGCGATAGCCAGCGCGGCAGCAGTTGTTGCTCTTTTACTTCGCCATCTGTTCGTTCCCCTTCTAGGAACGAACAACCCATACCACACTGTATGGCTGGCGGTGGTGTTCTCGGCCTGGTATTGCGGACTTGGTCCTGCCGTTGTCACCGCTTTACTCTCGGTGGTCGGGGTTTGGTATTGGTTCCTTCCGCCTTTCGGCGCCTTTGCTCTTGAAGACCCTAAGACTGCAATTGCTGGAATGCTTGGCTTCCTCGTGTTCTCCGCTTTTATCATCGCTCTCGGGGAAGAGAATCGGCGGTCTCTCGGCCAAAGCCAGCGGATTGAGAAACAACTGAATAAAGCGCAGGAAGAACTCGAAAGAAAGGTTCAGGAACGAACCGTAGACTTGAACATAGCGAATGAGAATCTGCGCGACCTGTCAAGCCGCCTGCAGCAGATTCGCGATGAAGAGCGGAGGCAAATTGCGCGGGAATTACACGACAGCATCGGGCAACTTCTCGCCGCCCTCGCCATGAATATCGCGGTCGTGCAGCGTCAGTCCGACAAGCTCGATTCGTTGGGTGTCCGAGCCATTTCTGAGAATGCCGCGATGGTCGAACAAATCAGCAGCGAGATCCGCACCATTTCGCATCTGCTGCATCCCCCTTTGCTCGACGCGGCCGGGCTGGCTTCCGCTCTCCGCTGGTACGTAGATGGATTTTCAGAACGCAGTAAGATCAGTGTCGACCTGGAAATCCCCGAAGAGTTTGGCCGGCTGTCCGATGAAATGGAAATTGCGGTCTTCCGCATGGTCCAGGAGTGCCTCACGAATATTCATCGTCACTCCGGCGGAACCTCTGCCGCGATACGCCTCCATGAGGAGGATCACAGAGTCTTGGTGGAGGTTAAAGATCAAGGCAAAGGCATATCTTTGGAAAAACAACTGGAACTCAGTTCATCCGGCCGAACCGGAGTAGGGTTCCGCGGTATGCGTGAGCGTATCAGGCAGTTGGGCGGAACCCTCGAAATTCGATCGGACAAGGCAGGCACAGCCGTAAGAGCAACGCTGCCCCTTCGAGACTCATATATTCAAAAGGCCAATCCGCAGCTTGGATAAGCAGATTAGTGCGTCGATTCGCTTTGGCCCTTCCCGTCATCCTTGGATGTAGTCGATCCTGGTTTCGCTTCGATGGTGACTTCCACCTCGGCACCCTGCTTAAGGCGCACTTCTTCGCCATTTTCGTCCGTCAGTGTGTTCTCGATGCGAAGTTCCCGATAGAGGTGATCGGCGCCTTCTACCGTGAGCTGGGCTTTCTCAGGCTCACTCGGGTATACAGGTTTGATGATCTTTTCGACAGTCGCCGGTAGAGTGGTGCTAGGTTTTTCGCTCATGGTCGGTTCCTATTCTCGGATGATTATCAGCCTCAGCGGTCCAATCAATCCTACTTCCGCTGTTTAGCCGGGATTATAACCTTGTTGACCGTTCGCGGAAACAAGCATTGCGCCCTGAATCGGATGCATCTGCCTGCGAGGTCATGTCAAAGCATTTTGCCCACTACTTAGATTTCGATTCTGTATCGGAGTTCTTTCCAATATTCCCATGCTCATCTTTATGTCCGAAATCCAGACCAAAGTGTGGCTCCGATTCCGTGCCGGTGATTCTGATCGGGACTTCCGTACCCGCCCCGTTCTTGCTGAAGAACGGGTCGACGGGCTTCAGAAGAATTGACTTCCACCCAGTGGTCATTTGCGAGACCTTCGCATCGAGCCGGGCCTTTCCACGAAAGTCGAATGTTTGTCCGTCGAGACTGTAGTCGCCGGTCATATCGACGTTTGTTCCTGGGATAACAAAATGTAGGAGAGAAAAGGACAGCACTCCATCTTTCAGCGTGAACACGCCGCGCAAGTCGACGGGCACATTTTCCTGATCGTGCTCTTGCGCCTCCTTGGGCCTTCCCTGGCTGCGCAAGCTCAAAGAATCGAGCTTGCTCTGCACTTTTTCGTTCGCGAAATGCGCACGCAGCACATGAAAAGAGCCAGCCAACTTGAGTCTGTCGGCCACATTCGCATCACCCGGAGCAAGGCTCAGTCGCGTCTTCATTTCAACTGGACCGTTCATGATCGGCGGATCGGTACGCACGCCCAGTTGCAGCAGGTCTTCAATCTGCGCATGATCGAGGACGACATCAAGTTCTATGTCGTGACCCTTGGGTGTGCTCACGCGGATTACGGAGCCGTTGGCAGTAAAGGAAGTATGAAGGAATGTCGCAATCACGGGCTGCAGATATGTGTCGCCGCTGGTGCCGTCAACAATGGCGTGGAACTCCGTGTGCAGCGGCACCGCATGCCCGCTGGTTGCAATCCGAAAGTCGGGTGTATCGGTCTTCCCGTGCACCGCAATGTTGCCGAGAGTTCCCGAGTATTCGCCCGTCGAGGAGAGCATGCCTCCGATGCCTTTGATTGTGCCCAGGTCGGCGTGGGTGAAGGAGTAGTCTCCCTGAACCGGAGTGTCCCGAGGACTCTCTTGTTGCCACGGCCCGAACAGACCAGTTGACTGAATATCTCCCACTGGCTTCGGGTTGACCAATGTCGCTTCAAACGGAAAAGGTTGGCCGGGACCAACGTCCTTCATTCTTAGATTGCCGATAGCAAATTCCAAGGGCGGTTTCCCCGGCTTGGATGTATTAATGAGCAGCTTTGTATCCTCGCAGGCGAACCGGTCGACGAAAATGGTCATCTTCCCTGAATTCGAGCCCATGTTCGTCATTTCCCGGCGATCTCCCTTCGGCGGGATGTTTAGTTCAAGGCCTCTCACATATACCGTCTCTACGTGCATCGGCGAACGAAACAGGCTTAGCAAAGAAGTTTGAAAGCGGAATTCCTGAACTCCAATCAGGGCTTGGACTCCTGGTTCGTAAGGATTGGGATCGGTTGTGCCAAAGATCTTCAAGCCACTTCCGGAAACCCCAATTCCGTTGACCACGGAAACATGAAGACTCGCGAGCTCCACCTTACTGTTAAAGCGATTCGATAAAGTCTCAATAACCCGAGTTCGAAGAATCGGTTCAGCGCGAGCGATCACCATTCGCCCCACTATTGCCGCACCGACTACCAACACGAGAGCAGCTATGCCGATCCATTTCCACGGCAGCGAGCGGTTAGCTTTCCTCGCAGTGGGTTTAGCGGAAACTTGCACAATCTCCATTTGAACATTAGATAGGGTATCCGCGACAGCGGTCTATACGTGGGTTCCTTCAGATCCTGAAGGAAAGTCCAGCGGAGTGCCGACTCACCTGCGCCGTGAAAAGTAAAGGCCGGGTGGTGAACACCCGGCCCGGAACAAACTTCAACCGACGATCAAGGTTTCGGCAACGACGATCCCGCTACCGGGGCCTGCCCGGAGTTGGAGCCGGAGCTGGCCGTGCTGACTGTAACGTCTGCTGTTGTTGTACGTGTCTCTGCTGCAACTGCTGGGTCTGCTGCTGGTGCTTCTGCTCCAGTTGCTGCGTCTTCGCGTCGCTGGCCTTTTGCTGGGCCAGTTGTTGGTGTTCCTGGTCTTGTTTTTGCTGAAGTTTCTGCCTTTCCTGGTCTTGTTTCGCGTACAACTTGTCCTGCTGTTGCTGATATTTCTTGTCCGCCTTGGCATTCCCTGAATTTGGCGGGGCGGGACGTTCCGCCGGCGGAAGATCATTCGGATGAACCGCCGGACGGGCTGGCGATTCAGCGTGGGCCGCGGCAGCGCCACGATTGTCGGCCGCTTTGTAAGGAGCCCCTGCTTCTTTCGCCTCCACTACTCCGTGACCGCTGAATTCGCCAGGTTTTTCAGTGGCCGCAATTGCTGGTTTTCCATGGTTCGCCGATGCCCGGAGCTGCGGGTTGCCTCGCGCGGCCTGTACGTGTTGGTCCTGCGCAGCTACAGGCGGAATATGCCGGTCGTGTTCCGCAGCTTCCTCCTGAGGCGTGGGACGCGCGTCGATTCCTCCATTGCCACCGTTGTAACTCACTCGATTGATGGTGGTGGTATTAATCGTCGTGTTGTAGACATTATGGATATCGGTGACATTCACATTCATTACGGCTCGGTTATAGAAGAAGTGTCCATTGTCCCAGCGTCCGCCGGCAAAACCTACTCCGAAGTAGCCGAATCCATAATTGATCCCACCGTAGAACCCGATTGTCGGACCCCAGTAACCCTCATGAAAAACGAATGCCTCGCCGCCCCAACCCCACCAGCCGGGGGTCCACAGGAAACCAACCTCGGGCGCCATCACCCACGTGCCCGGAACCCAGAAGTAGTCGGCTGCGTCGTCGTCCCAATACCAGTATCCGGGAGTCCAAAGATAACCATCGCCCGGGCAAACCGGTTGTTCATACACCGGCAGCGCAGGTGGGCCAACTGTGATAGCTACTCTGAACTGCCCGAATGACGCCGCTGACATGGCTAACACCACCAGGGCGAACGTCAGTGAACGAATCTTCAGTGAACGGATGGTCGAATTGATGTGCATTGTTTCCTCTTGCCCAATCATCCTTCGCTTGCCCGGTGCAGCTCTGGAACACGACGGGTTGCGCGGTCGAAAGGGCTAAACACGAATCGCGACAACGATAAAAGCTAGCGATTACCGATGCGTCTGGCTATCCACTGGAAACTCTATTTGTCGCACGCGGTGGCTGTAGAGTCTTATCATCGAGCAGTAGGCTAGAGTGTTACTCGCATCATGCTGATTTCGATGTGGCGCCGCAGGTCCGGAAGTGGTTTGGAGCCCGGGCCAGCTGATCAGGCCATGGCCGCGGCACTCAGTCTTTCTTCCTGCGTACTTTGTTCTAGCGTAGCGGCCTCCTGTGCTCCGGTGTGCCGTAGCACTTCTCTTGCCCAGAGTGTCTTCGCGCCTTCCGTGCAGGAGACGTATACCAGAGCTCCAAGATTGCCCAGCTGATCCTCGAACCTTTCTGCTTCTGTCTCGGAAAAACCGAGCCCCACGAGTGTTTTGGCATTCCCGCAGAGCGCCGGCACCTCCCGCGCCACCATGAGAGCGTGAAAAAAAGCCTGTGAGCGGATGAAGAAGCCTACTGTGGGAATCAGAACGGCCCCGAGTTCCGAAAGCCATCCAATTAGTCCGGCGGTCACCGCACTGGCTTCCTTTTCGGCATTAAACAGGCTCGCGTCCCGAACCATCGATGCAATGGGATGGCCGGGAGGCAGCATCATGCAGATACTTTCGTTCTCGAAGCCGGCCTGGTTCAGATTGCTTACGATGTCCGTCAAAACGATGTCCTGAGGATAGAACCCGTAAGCCGCTGTTGTGTTCATGGCCGTGTTGACCTCTTCAAGTCGGGGATATCCTTCGTGCCGGGGTTCATGTCTATCCTGCGAGGCTCGATGTCGAAGAGAGGCAGGACTTGTGAACTCATGAAGCGCGATTCGCTGTTTGGTCCCTGAGCCGAACAACGGCTCAATCAATCTTCCGCAAGATACGCTGCTTAACCAGCCCGTGAAACTCGGGTAGATCATGTAGACTCGCAGTTATTTATTCGGATCAGGAGAAATCCGGGAGGACTTGGCCGAGGTAATATCCACAGGGTCTGAAATTTCAGGCAGTAGTCAGGCTCGTTCTACGGCACAACCTAGGCAAGGCACATCCGCCACCGCAAAGAGTCAGAATTACTCCAGTGCGGCAAGGAATACGCAATGGACAACGCGGTCGTGAGGGTCCGAATGTCAGTCATCCGCCTGGCACTAACCCATGACCGCCCGAACAAGATAATGGTAAGGCGCCCCGACCGTTATAGGCAATACCGCGAATCCTGTAGCTATCTGACCTCGACAATCGCCAGCCCGTACGACGGCAGGGTGAGAGTCAGTTCTCCGGCTTTCAGGCTACGTTCCGCAGCTGGGGGGATCTCTGCCGCCTGCTTGAGTCGTTGAATCTGTGCCTGCGAAGGGTAGCGCGGCGATCCCATCTTTTCGTAAATCGAGCGGACGTCTCCGTGATCGGGGTCGACCGTCGAAACGAGCGCATGCTTGTAGGGTCCGCCCCGAAAGTGCAACGTAAATGCTTTCGCAGCGCCAGCTTGCTCGGGCGGCGCGTAGTTCCAGACCGCGATCACCAGACTGCCATCCTTCCTTCTTGTTAACAGCGCCGAATTCGAGTTCACATCGATTCGCTGTTCCCCCAGGCGGTGCAGCAGTTTGAAAGCGTTTAACGCCGGCTTCGGAATCCCATCTTCAGCCAGCAGACCGAACCCGCCGTAGAACGGCGTCTTCACCACACCCTGCTCTTCGAACACATCAGAGAAAGTCCAATAGCTCATCATGTCCGTCAGACCATCACATTGACGAACCGTGTCTGCCAGCCAGGGGCCCATGTACGAGGCGTCCGTGACCGCGGGCTCATTGAAGTAGCTGGCGTTAAACTCGCTCCAGATCAATGGCAAGTTGGGCATGGCCGAGGCTGCGATCTGGTCGTGAACTTTCTTAACCGCGCGGCAGACCATCTGGTCGCGAGGAATATTTTCGGCAGTCCCAAATACATCTTTCGCTTGGTCGTTGCCATAGACGTGGCTCGAAACGAAGTCGACCGGTACGTGGTTGGCCGCGCAGTGCTGAATAAAAGCGTCTGCCCACGCTGCCTGTGCTGTCGCCGGGCCGCCAATTCGCAATTGAGGGCTCACCGCTTTGACGGCGCGCGCAGTGTGGTCATAGAGGTCCCAGTAGGTCGCCTGCTTGGGATCACCACCCCAGAAGTCGATGTTGGGTTCGTTCCAAACTTCAAAGTACCAGTGGCTGACTTCCTCGATACCATAACGATCAACCAGGTGCTTCGTGAACTGGGTGATCATGTCATCCCATTTCGCCCAATTTTTAGGCGGGGACACATCCGGCTTGTACCAGAAGGCTTGCAGGATCGGTTTGGCGGCCAGCTTATCGGGCATGAAACTCAATTCGACGAACGGCTTCACACCATTAGCCAACAGACCGTCATAGATCTGGTCGACGTAAGAGAAATTCAAGGCAGCTTGCCCTTGTTTGTCCTCGTCGTAGACCCCTACCTCATCATGAAAGATGGCATGGAAGCGGACGTACTGGAAGCCGGTGATCTCTTTGACTGTCCGCAAGTCCTGGCGATAATTTTCACGCAGACTCAAAATGGCGCGGCCGGAGCCGAACATCTGTTCCCAGAAGTGCGGGAAAGCGTGCGCAGGAGCAGAGCCATCCACCACGATCGTCTCGGCGGTCTGCGCCAGCGTGTTGCCCGGCAACACAAACAGGAGCAAGGAAGCGATTGTTATTCTTCGCATGATTGTCCTTAGCGAGGATGATGGGTCTGCACGAAACAGGAATGCCATTTGGTGCCTCACTGGAAACTGTACCCAGACTTGAGGTCGCAACGGTACACTTTGGTTTGATCCGGATTCACTCTGGCGTTGCAACTCGCCCAACTCAAAAACAGCTCAGGACCGAGTGGAAAGATAATCATCTCCCCATCCAGTTCTGCCTCAATGCTTACACCTTCGGCGATCGAGGGCAGAATGAAGTTAAGACCTTCGCCGAAGATGACCGGGTAAGATTCGTGAACAATTTGGCTGACCATAGGGTGGACTACTTCCGCCTCCAGTAGGAAAGTCGCCGTGTCGGACCAGTCGCGGGCCGAGACTGTGTAGGTCTGTTCGCCATGCGAGAGATGGTCTGACTCAATTTTAGTGAACGGACATGGCCCAGCGATGCACGATGCTCTGGCGCTCCGGAACTCGTTCCCCGGTCCCGCGTCGAGGGATGCCGCGCCGAGCGCTGCCCTCCATTTGCCATCGGGTGAACAGGGACGCTGCCCCCTGCAAGGTACGTTACCCTTGTTTTCAACCTGAAATGTTTTCACCGCGCTTCCTACATTGAATTCAGTCATCACCCGGCCGGAGTATCTGACGCGCACGTTCGCGACCTTCACCATGGGTCGAGTGGCGGAAGACACGGCCCTGGGAATGGGCAGCATGTGGACGATATAAAGCTTGTCGCCGACAAAATCAGTCACGTCGAGAGGAAGGTACTGGGGCTGCCGGAAGTGAAGGACGAGAGGGTGGCCCCGGCGCACGAATCCCCGCAACTGGAGCGTAAACAAGCCGGTTGCGTCAGACTTCGCCGTTCCGGTGGCCAAATCAGCCGTCACCTCGACGTCAGCGATGGGCTGTTCTTTTCTACTGTCGGTGTCCTCCACGGTGACCGCTCCCCGCAGCGAGATCGACCCTCGGTGGTACCACGGGAGAAGAAGCAGCGCGGCAACAATCATAAGGATGACGGTCGAGCCGATCCAGAGATTTGCCTTAGGTGTGCGGTTTATGTCCACAATCTTTTGAACATTCTACGACGAAGTTCCACAGCGCGGGAATCTGATGCCCCTTGCGAGTAATGATTTTGCTAATCTGTTCAAAGGGCGACTTCGTTTAGGATGACGGATGACGGAAGAACGCGAATGCCTGATATACGGTCCATTATGTTTTCCCGGCGGGAGGTGCTGCGTCAGATCCTGGGCACTGGGGGATGCCTGCCTTTCGCGAGGCTCATGGCGGCCCTGCCCCTGGGCCAGCAATCGGCGCAGGGGCCAGTTTCTCTATCGGGGTTGGCGCCTCTGTCGCCCGAAGACGACTGGTTTCTGAACGAACTGGAAATCGCCAACTTCAGCTATTTCTGGGAGCAGGCCAGCCCCAAGACGGGGATGGTCAAAGATCGATGCCACGTCGGCACGAATGATCAAGGGATCGTGGCCAGCATTGCCGCCACCGGCTTTGGTCTAACCGCTCTCTGCATCGGAGAGCAGCGAGGCCTGGTTCCAACCAGCGATGTCCTGGAGCGCGTCTTTGTCGCCCTTCGGTTCCTTTGGAAGAAGTTGCCGAACCATCGCGGGTTCTTTTACCACTTTGCCAACATTAACAATGGAGAAAGAGTTTGGGATTCCGAAGTCTCCTCCGTGGACACGGCCATTTTGCTGTGCGGAATCCTTACCTGCCGCGAGCACTTTCGCCATCCTGAGGTCGTGCAACTGGCAGACTTGATCTTCAACCGGGTGGATTGGACCTGGCTTTCGGAAGACACCTCACTGCTGCCCCACGGCTGGACCCCGGAAATCGGTTTCCTGCCTTCCCGTTGGGACTACTACAGCGAACTGATGATGATGTACCTGCTGGGATTGGGATCGTCGACTCATCCGCTGAAGGATGAAACCTGGACTGCGTGGAAACGCCTCGTTTTTGAATACGACGGCTTGCGCTATATTGGTTCCTTCGCGCCCCTGTTCGTGCATCAATACTCCCAGGCTTGGTTCGATTTTCGTGGAAGACGCGACAAGTTCGCTGACTACTTCGAGAATTCGGTAATTGCAACCGATGTCCACCGGCGGTTCTGTTTGGAGCTGCGCAAACAGTATCCCGATTACAGCGACGACTTATGGGGAATCACCGCGTCGGACTCGAACCACGGTTACGTGATCTGGGGTGGGCCTCCCGCAACGGGGCCGATCGACGGCACCGTCGTGCCGAGCGCCGCCGGCGGGTCGTTGCCTTTCCAGCCGCAGGCCACTTTACGCGTCCTGAAGAACATTCGGAACCGCTACGGCGCAGCCTGGAGTAAATACGGGTTTGTGAACGCATTCAACCCTCTCACCAACTGGTACGACTCCGATGTAATCGGAATCGACACCGGCATTACCATGCTAATGGCGGAGAATCTCAGGACGGGTTTTGTGTGGAACACCTTCATGAAAACCCCCGAAGCACAGCGTGGGATGCAGCGCGCTGGGCTGAACAAGTACTACCGAGCCGGACCCGTGGTCCCCTAACGGCTCGCAGGAAAACGCACCAACCCTGCGAACGGTTAAGCTCATCCAACACTGTTCAACGCGGCAATCTGTTCCAAATCTTGTTGCCCGCAAGCCATTGGGCTACACTCAATGAATCGGGCGTCGCCTGGTCTGGCGCAGGGTCGCGTCGCGTGGTTTCAACTTAGTATTTCCGTGGCAGACGCCCCTTAGGACTCACCCATGGCCGGAAAACAGGATGCCTGGAAGGGATGGCGTGAGCGCATTTCCGCTCTGCGGAACGTGCCTTCTGTCCTGCGAATCGTTTGGGATTCAGGCCGCACAGTTGTGGTGCTGGGTGTGGTTTTTCGGATAGTCGCTTCTGTTCTGCCCCTCGGCCTCCTGTGGATTACCAAGCTGATCATCGACATCCTCGTGCATGCTCGCACCGGTCAGCAAGCCGTCGGCCCGCGGCTGTGGTGGCTGGTTGCGGCGGAATTCTCACTGGCCGTTTTCGGCAGCGTTTTGAGCAGGGGCGTCGACTTTCTCGATGCTCTGCTGGCCGACAAGTACACGCGGCACGTCAGCGTGCTGGTGATGAAACATGCCACGCAGCTCGACCTCACGGCCTACGAAGACCCGGTTTTCTACGATCGCCTGGAGCGTGCCCGGGTCCAGGCCACGGACCGCCTGGGCATGATTCAGTCAATCGGTCGGCTGATTCAGCAGGTCATTACTACCATCTCTCTCTCCATCGCGATCATGCTGTTTTCACCGTGGCTTCTGCTCATGCTGGTCGCGTGCGTGGTTCCGGCGTTTCTGGGAGAGAGTCATTTTGCATTTCTCGGGTACGCCAAGAACTTCCGCCAGACTCCCATCCGCCGTCAACTGGATTACCTCCGGGTGCTGGGCGGCAGCAAAGAGGCAGCCAAGGAGCTCAAACTTTTCGGGCTGGCTCCATTCCTTACGGAACGGTTTTCCCGGCTTTCCAGCCAGATCTATGAGGAAGATGTCGACCTCGCGCGCCGGCGGCTTGCGGCAGGTTCGTTTCTGTCAATGATCAGCACTGCCGGCTACTATTTGGCCTATGTCTTTGTGATCTGGCGGACGGTGATTGGGGTGCTCACTATCGGCACCTTCACCTTCCTCGCGGGTGCGATTCAGCAGGCCAGTTCGAATATCCAGCAAATCTTTTCCACTGTCTCTTCCATCGCCGATCAGGCTTTGTTCCTGACTGACCTGATTGCTTTTTTCGAGATGCGGCCGATGATCGCATCGAAGCCGAATGCCTTGCCCGCGCCGCGACCGATCCTTCGCGGATTCGAATTCCGCAACGTTTCCTTTCGCTATCCCGGAAGTCCTCGCCTGGTTCTGAACGGGTTGAACTTTCATCTCCATCCGGACGAACGGGTCGCGCTGATCGGGGAGAATGGCGAGGGAAAAACAACCATCGTCAAGTTGCTCGCCCGGCTTTATGATCCCGTCGAAGGGCAGGTGCTGCTGGATGGCATCGATCTTCGCGAGTACAACCTCGAAGACCTCTACCGGGAGATCGGCGTTATTTTTCAGGATTTCATGCGCTACGAAATGACGGCGCGCGAAAATATCGCGGTCGGCCGAATCGAGCAACTCCTTGACCTTCCGCTTCTCAGCAAGTCCGCCCAGAAGAGTATGGCAGACGAGGTGGTTGCCAGACTCCCGCATGGGTACGAACAGATGCTGGGACGGCGCTTCGACGGTGGGGTCGACCTCTCAGGTGGAGAGTGGCAGAAGATTGCGCTGGCCCGCGCCTATCTGCGTGACGCGCAGATCCTGATTCTCGATGAACCCACGGCGGCGCTGGACGCCCGCAGCGAATACGAAGTGTTTCAGCGCTTCGCCGAGCTGACGGCCGGAAAGATGGCGCTGTTCATTTCGCACCGGTTCTCCACGGTGCGCATGGCCGACCGAATCGTTGTGTTGGAAGGAGGCCACATTGCTGAGGAGGGAGATCACGAAAAGTTGACTCGTCTCGGCGGCCGCTATGCGGAGATGTTTGAACTGCAGGCAGCCAGCTATCGTTAGGCAGAGGATTAAGGATGATTCGCAACCCACAAGTCGAAGGCGTCGCCGTAGACGAAGGCCAGCACCAGCGCGCCACCGAGGTCTCCGACCTTGTTTCCGATCTTCCAGTGCTACGGAGCGCGGCAACCGACTTTGCTTCCCGGCTAGGCTGGCTGCCGGGGGTTCGCGGGTCGAACACATTTTCTCGTCGTTGCCGGAAGCTCCAGAACACATTCCAACCCTTATTCGCGGGTGCCGATGCGGCGGGGAAGCTCAACCCAGAATCGGACGATCTACGCTGGTTCCTCGACAATGACCAGCTGATCTATAAGGAACTGAGAAGCATCGCGGCGGAGCTCAAGCCGCTGAGACAATTGCCTCACGCACGCGGAAGGAAAGACGACATTGTGCCCAGGGTGCTGGCGCTGGCGCAGACGTTTCTCGATCTCACAGGCAATCGTTTCAGCGAGACAGCATTCACCACGTTCTTCCAGGCATTTGAGGAGAGCACGGTCCTGGAGTTACGCGAGGTGTCGGCAGTAGTTCCCGCCATGAAGCTTGTATTGCTGGAGCGAATCGCTGCACGCTGCCGGTGCTTCCTGCAGGATCCCGCAGGCTCTTCAAATGGCTTAGGCATATGCGTGCGGAGTTTGCGGGACATTACACAGACTTCCTGGAAGGACATCCTCGAACCGCTGATTCTTTTCGACACGATCCTTCGCCGCGACCCCGTGGATGTGTACGCGAGAATGGATTATGAAAGTCGAACCCTGTACCGGGAGAAATTGTCGAAAATCGCCCGCCGCTCTGACTTGGCCGAGATGGACGTTGCCCGCGAAGCGCTATTGCTGTCGCAACAAGCCGCGGGAAAGACTTACCCTGATCCTCGCTCCAGCTTGCGGCAATCCCATATTGGCTACTACCTCATCGGCGAAGGGCGGGATCTGCTTTGTCAGAAAGTCGGCTTCAAGCCCGACTTTATCCAAAGCCTGCGCGCCCGACTGCGCCGCCATCCTGACGAATTCTTTCTTCCCGGAATCGCGGTTCTCACTTTCACGATCATCACGGGAATCCTGCTGTGGTTGACTCCCCCTAACAGCCCGCCTGAAATGCTGCTGCTTTCCACGCTGATACTGCTGGTGCCATGTTCGCAGTCGGCAGTGCAAATCATGCATTATCTGGTGGGGGCTCTTCTCAGAGCGGAGATTTTACCGAAGCTGGACTACTCAGATGGGATCCCTGACGATTGCGTGACGTTGGTAGCGATCCCGACTCTCCTTCTTAGCGAGAAGCAAGTGCGCGGTCTGATCGAAGACCTGGAGGTTCGCTTCCTGGGCAACCACGACCGCAATATTCACTTCGCGCTGGTAACTGACCTGCCCGACGCCGACGAACCGGCTCCGGAAGCCAACCCGCTGATCGATCTGTGCGCGAATCTGATCCGCGAATTGGACCAAAGATATAGTGGACAGCAGATGGGATCCTTCCTTCTGTTGCATCGTCATCGCGTTTATAATCCGCGCGAACAGGGATGGATGGGCTGGGAACGGAAGCGCGGCAAGTTGCTCGATTTGAACAAGCTGCTGCGCGCGGAGTATGACAGTTTCCCGGTTAAAGTTGGAGACCTCTCGATTCTCCCGAGGGTGCGATTCGTGATCACGCTCGATTCTGATACCGAGCTTCCGCGTGGAGCGGCGCACCGGATGGTCGGGACTATGGCCCATCCGCTGAACCAGGCGATTATCGATCCCGAGAAGAACATTGTCGTGGCTGGATACGGCATTCTGCAGCCACGGGTCGCGGTTAGCGTGCAAAGTGCGGCGCGTTCGCGTCTCGCCGCCGTCTATGCGGGCGAGACGGGACTTGACATCTACACCCGCGCACTTTCTGACGCGTATCAGGACCTTTACGGGGAAGGCAGTTACACCGGCAAGGGAATCTATGAAGTCGACACCCTGCATCGGGTCCTCGACCGGCGTTTTCCGAAGAATGCGCTGCTCAGTCACGACCTCATCGAAGGCGCCTACGCCCGCGCAGGCTTGGCCACCGACATTGAAGTCATCGAGGACTATCCCTCGCATTACAGCGCTTCCAACCGTCGCAAACACCGGTGGCTGCGCGGCGACTGGCAGATTGCGGAATGGCTGACCTCGACTGTGCCCGATGAATCAGGGGCCCGCGTGGCGAATCCAATTTCACTGATTTCCCGCTGGAAGATTCTCGACAACTTGAGACGCAGTCTGGTTGAGCCTGCAACTCTCCTGCTCTTATTGTTTGGCTGGCTCGTACCCGGCGAAGGTGCACTGCGCTGGACCCTGGCGACGGTTTTGATTTTGATTATTCCGCTGTGGTTTGAATTCGCTTTCGCGCTGGTGCGTGCCGTCGTAGAGCAAAAAATGTCGATTGCGCGGGAGGCCGTAGCCACATTCTACGCGGCGAACTTTTCGGTATTGCTGACGCTGGTGTTCCTCGCCCACCAGACGCTGCTTTCGCTCGACGCCGTCGCGCGGGCGCTCGTACGGCGTAAGGTGACCCGGGAGCGGCTGCTGGAGTGGGAGACGGCTGCGCAGGCTGAACTTGGTACGCGTCTGACTGTCCTCGATCGCTACCTCAATTGGATGCCTTTTTTCGCGGCCGGTCTGGGTCTGCTGGTGTGGCTGGTGCGGCCGCACTCCCTGATCGCCGCGATTCCTATTCTTGCGCTCTGGGCTGCCAGCCAACCGGTAGCCCGCTGGCTGAACGAGTCGCCGGCTGTGCCGGGGGCTGACCTTTCGCGGCAAGACACACTATTTCTGCGCCGCGCCGCTCTTCACACATGGAGATATTTTTCCGAATTCTGTACAGAGGAACACAACTGGCTGATCCCGGACAATGTTCAGGAGCAGCCTCCCGCGGTCGCGGCCAGGATCTCTCCGACCAATCTCGGCCTCCTGCTCAACGCGCGGCAGGTTGCGGTTGAACTCGGATATCTGACAGTTCCTGATCTCACGGTGTTGACGCGGCAAACTCTAACGACCGTATCTCGTCTCGCGAAGCATCGTGGCCATTTGCTCAACTGGTACGACACACGCACGCTCGAGCCGCTGATGCCTCTGCTTGTTTCCTCCGTCGACAGCGGCAATCTGCTCGCTTCTCTTTGGACGCTGCAACAAGGCTGCCTCGATCGCATTCGTCGGCCACTCGGCCAGCCGCGTCTGGCCGAGGGTCTGTTGGACCATCTTCGGATTCTGGCCGAGGCAGACGCATTTCCATACAAACAACTGGCTCGATACGAGGCCAAGTTTCGAGGAAAAGACTGGCTGCTTTCGGTTCTGGAGTTACGGGAAGAGGATCTGGAGAATTATCTTGCGGGCCAATCTGCTCTTACTGCCGACACTCTGTGGTTTTGCCAGCAAGCGCAGCTGCAACTGCGAAACATCCGGCAGATGACCTCGTCCTACGAGCCGTGGTGGCTGCCGGAATTCGCGCCGCTGCGAGAAGGACTGGGACTCAACCCGAAATTCATGGGCCGCGTTCCCTTGCAGAAACTGCCTGACTTGATACGGGATCTGGAAGTGACGGTTGATCGGGCGTTGTCCTCTATATCGGACGAGGGCAGGCCTCTTTGCGAACGCTTCAGGACGCTGCTGATTGAGGCGCGATCCAACGCCGTCGCCCTCATCGATAATTTGCGCCAGCTCAGCGCCCAGGCCGGGACACTGGCCGATGCCATGGATTTCAGCTTTCTGCTGGATCCCCATCGCAAGATGATGTCAGTCGGTTTCGACGCACAGTTGGAACAGCTACAGAGTTCCTGCTACGACCTGCTGGCTACAGAATCTCGCACTGCAGTGTTTATCGCAATCGCCAAGGAAGACATCCCCCAGGATTGCTGGTTCCTGCTCGGCCGAGGGCACACTCTTGATCACGGTAGACCCGTGCTGCTCTCATGGACGGGAACAATGTTCGAGTATCTGATGCCATCCCTCTGGATGCGTTCCTATCCCAATACGCTGCTCGACCGATCGCAGGTGGCGGCGGTGCGTTCGCAGCAAGCGTACGCGGCCCGCAAGGGAGTTCCTTGGGGCATTTCGGAATCGGCCTATTTCAAACTCGACGCGCACGGCAACTACCAATACCAGGCTTTCGGCTTGCCCCAGCTTTCGCTGATGAGACGAGAGTCGAATCCGCTGGTGATATCGCCTTATTCGACCTTCCTTGCTTTGAGTGTGGATCGGCAGGGGGCGTTGCGCAATCTGCGCCGCATGGAATCGCTCGGTTGGTTCAGCTGCCGAGGTTTTTACGAATCAGCCGATTACTCGACCCCCGGCGGCCGGTTCCGCTTGTCGCGCTGTCAGATAGTCCGATCTTGGATGGCGCACCATCAGGGAATGAGCTTGCTCGCCATGGCAAACCTGTTGTGCGACAACGTTGTGCAGCGATGGTTCCATGCCGATCGCCGCGTGCAGGCCACGGAGCTC
>Ga0070765_100000770_pt1 | contig 19065 bp, 20 predicted proteins | sample HubBroMetageWFT5_FD_71516 | JGI IMG/M metagenome (GOLD analysis project Ga0070765, IMG submission 71516) | Warmed and freeze-thawed soil microbial communities from the Hubbard Brook experimental Forest, New Hampshire - Hubbard Brook CCASE Soil... | ecosystem: Environmental > Terrestrial > Soil... | reverse complement strand
CCTTTCGCCGTAAGCGGGCGTTCCGGCTCCGCAGGCGATTTTGGATCGTTGGGGTCCACGGCTATGCCGTGGCGGACGAGATAAAGAATCATGAGTCTAGGCTACCTCTTTTTCCCTCTTTTGCACTCGACGAAATTCCGCACTCAGATGAAATTCTCTCTCGAACAATTCGGCTTTGCGTTGAAGCCCGGCTAGATCCAAACGCGTGCCATCCGCGGCCCGGATCATAAAAATAGCCTTGTGGCCTTCGATCTGTACGTCGACGCCGGTAACCCGCTGCTCGTGCTCGGACTCGAGCTTCTCAGCGATACGCAATAGCGAAGTGAGCAAGCGGCATTGCCGGCGCTTCTGTCCATCAAGTGCGGCGTAGGACGAGTGGCTCAGTTCAGGTTCCGATTTCGAATTATGGTAGCGCACGAGCGCAGCCACCATCTCGCAACGCCATCCGCGCAAACCGGGAATTTCTCCATTCCGAATCAAATATTCGCCGTGCCGGTTATGATTCTTACGGTTTACGAAATGCCCGGTATCGTGCAAAAGCGCGGCCACTTCGAGAAGCAGCCGAAGTTCGGGTCCCATTTCATGAATGGGACGAAGCTGATCGAACAGCGAAAGCGCTAACCGAGCCACCTGCTCGGCATGATGTTGATTGTAATTCAGCCGGTTGGCGAACCATAGCGCGCCCTGCAGCATTTCGGCGGCGCGGCCTTTTTCTTCATCAGAAACAATACCGCCAGAATATTGCTGCGCGACAAGATCCAGAAGGATGCCTTCGCGGACTCCAACCCCGGGGACCAGCATGGTCCGGAGGTCCAGCCATTTTGCGAGTGTAGTTATGATAATGGAAGCAATTCCGATGACTTCGGCGCGGTCTTCACGTACATGAAAAGTTCGCATGCGCCCCGGAATATCAAGAGCCATCATGCGCCAGGTCTGATCTTTCAGCAGGCGTACATTGATGGAAGGAATGCGTTCGACCATGGGTCCCGGTGCGATGCGAACCAAAGCTTCCGCATTTCCTCCGCAAGCTACGGCAATTGCCCGGCTGAGTTTCGGCGGCGACGGTAGCGCGCTTCGCAGGATCGACAGGACATGATGGCGAAGGCGGTTGGCATCGTCCTCATCGATCGCGCCGTGGATGGAGTACGTTTCCATCAGACGGATGGTGCCCAGCGGCAGTCCAATGCGGTGCTCGAGGACACCGCGCTGAAAAAAATTCAGTTCCAAGCTGCCGCCGCCAAGATCGAAAATCAAGCGCGGCTGTAATCGGTCACTGAGCGCCCATTTCACGGCGGAGCAAACCAGGCGAGCTTCCTCTTCATTGCCGATTACTTCCAGCTCGAGGCCAGACTTCCGCCGGATGCGGTCCATCAACTTGCGATAGTTGCGGGACTCGCGGGCAGCTGCTGTTGCTACCGCTCGATAGGCGCTGACCTGGTAACGATCCATGCGATCGCGGAATTGTTTAAAGGTGCGAGCTGCTTTTGCAATGGTGTCGTCATCCAGCATCCGCCGGGTGAACGCGTTATGCCCCAAGCGAACGGCGGCACGCTCGCTGTCTAGAAATTGGATATGCTGAGGGGAAGTGGCGCGAGCGATTACGAGCCGAATGGCATTCGATCCCGCATCAATCGCGGCCAGTTGGACAGGGGCAGCCACTCTTTAGCGCCAAAGATGCGACAGCGCGTGCGAAGGCCTGTATTGCGTGCTGCGTATGCCCAGGTGTGAAGCAATCCGCTTGCGTAGCTCCCGGTTCACCGCAGAGACGCTGCTTTCGCCGTCTAGTTCAAGAAAACCGTGCCGCTTCGAAAGATATTCGAATTCCCGCTTAATCATCGACTGGTATCGGATGAAGGATTGAAACAAGTCATTCGAAAGCGACATGTCGCGTCCGGATTCCCAATAGCTTATGGTCTGGGATTTCTTGAACTCGCGGTCGAAAGCAATTTCGGGGCGCACATTCAGCCAGAAGGTAAGGTCGGGCCTGAGAGCAGTTTCGTAAATTCCGTGGAGATAATCGCGGCCGATCCCGCGAACGGCCGCGCGAGCGATTAAAGTGAAGATATAACGGTCCGCCAGGACGATCAACCCGGAGCGCAAAGCAGGAAGAATGCGGCGCTCCAGTTGGTCGAAGAAATCGGTGCTGTACATCAGCGCCAAGGTCATTCGAGTGACAGCGTTTTCCGCGAGCAGCGCGTCGATATCTTCACCGACCAGATATGATCGGCGGAGGCCCATGGTCTGCACCGCAAACCCTTGAGATTCGAGCCACTCGGTGAGCAGAGAAATTTGAGTCGAGCGGCCGGAGCCGTCGGTGCCTTCGATAACGACGAGAGTTCCACTGAGTTCTTCCGGTCTTACTCCGGGTAGCGGGGTTCCGTAAAAGCGCGAAGGAATTTCTGCGGCCACGGGCGCCCGTCTCTTCTTGGCGGGGTGGCCATTTTGCGGAACGCGGATATGAGTTTTATTAGACGAGCGCGTCATTTTTTCTTGGGCGCAAACTGCTGCAAAGCGATTTTCTCACTGACAATCTGGCGCATCAGTTTCTGGAGCTTGTTTACCCGCACTGTGCCGTCCATAAGCACAAAATGGTCGGTCTCGACCATCTGATCGTAATTATTCAGAATGCGTTCCTGGAAAATACGGAAACTTTCGGAGCGGTCCAGCGAGATTCCCAGATCCATGCCGGCCTCATAATATTTCAGCTTGGGGCGCCCAGCAACGATGCGGTTAACGGCAACGTCCAGAGGAGCGCGGAAATAAAAGGTGATATCGGGAGTTGGAGCGAAACTATAAAGATTGCGCAACCAGTGCGGAGAACATCCACGAGCGCCATCGCGCGCAAATGCGGTGTAGATATAGCGGTCGGCGAGAACCAGATAACCGCCGTGCAGCAGAGGCATGATTTGGCGTTCACAGCGGTCAGCAAAATCTGCAGCGTGCAGAAGAGAAAACGTCGTCGCTGTCAACAAGCGCCGCTGTTTGCCCCGCCGGGTTGCCGATTTCACCAGTGGCGAAGAATTCCACTCGGTGAAGTGGATACGGTAGCCGCCGATTTCGAGCCAGCGTTTCAGCAGGTAGAGTTGGGTGCTTTTCCCGGAACCGTCAATGCCTTCAACCACCACTAGAGCGCCGGGATAATCGCGTTTGGTAGTAGGCTGTTTGGCTGTGGCGGGATCTGCTGCGAGCGCTATGTCAGGGGTAATCGTGGCCATATGAATAATTTACACAGAGCTGCATATCATATATCGGATCGATGACTGGGGAGTAACAAAATGGTGACGCGCGGAAGACATAGACGAGGTTCACTGGATTAGCGGAGCCGCCGAGGAGATTGTATGAAATTTAGCAGAGAGCTGGCAGTGAAACCGGGACATAAGGTGAAGCTATCCAAATGGGACCCTGACGGCACATTTGGATTCGAAAAAGATCACGGGACGAAGAATAGCCTTGAGAAGGCCATCGAGAGGCTCGTGGGCTTTCAATACCGGTTGTACGCCGAGAAAAAACGCGCGCTGCTGCTAATCTTTCAAGGGTTAGACGCGGCCGGCAAGGATGGAACGATTCGCCATGTGATGTCGGGAGTGGATCCGCAGGGATGCCTGGTGAAATCTTTCAAGGTGCCCTCGGCGGAAGAGGCAGCCCATGATTTTTTATGGCGAGTTCACCAGGCAATCCCTGGCTACGGCGAAATCGGAGTCTTCAACCGTTCGCATTATGAGGATGTATTGATCGTACGAGTGCACGAACTTGTCCCGAAAGAAGTGTGGTCGCGGCGGTACGAACAGATCAACGAATTCGAGGCCATGCTCGAAGAAAACAGGGTCAAGATTTTGAAGTTCTTTCTGCACATCAGCAAAGACGAGCAGAAAAAACGGTTCATGGAGCGCATTGACGATCCGGATAAGCGCTGGAAAATTTCCGAAGACGATTTCAAGGAACGGAAATATTGGGATGATTATACCGTCGCCTACGAGGAGGCCTTGGAACGCTGCAGTACGAAGGAGTCACCGTGGTTCGTCATTCCTGCCAACCGGAAATGGTTCCGGAACCTGGCCGTATCGCACATCATTGACGAGACGTTCAGGGAAATGGACATGAAATTCCCGCCGCCGACGATTAATCTGAAAAAGTTGAAATGGAAATGAGCAAGTGATGGCCACCGGAAGTTTTCCTGTTAGAATCGCTCGACTCTGAGCGACCACAATGGATGAGGCCATTTTTCCGCGAAATTTTCTGAAAAGATATCCGCGGGCCACCCGCGGAGAAGGATGCTTTGTCTATACAGAGGACGGCCGGCGATTTCTAGATGCATCGGGCGGGGCGGCGGTGGTCACCATCGGGCACGGAGTAAAAGAAGTCGCCGATGCGATGGCGGATCAGGCCTCACGGCTCGCCTACGTTCACTCCTCACAATTCCACACGGAGATTGCGGAAAAACTCGCGCGGCGAATTCTCGAGATTGCGCCCGGGGGAATGCGCGCGCAAGGACGCGTTTATTTTACCTCCGGGGGATCTGAGGCTGCCGAAACGGCGCTGAAGCTGGCCCGCCAATATTGGCTTGAGCGCGGGGAAAGTAAGCGCTTTCGCGTGATCTCTCGTTTGCAGAGTTATCACGGCAGCACACTTGGGGCGCTGTCAGTTTCCGGAAATGTTCGGCGGCGCGAACCATTTGCTTCCCTGCTAGCGGAGTGGGGGCATATTCCGCCGTGCTTTTGCTACAGGTGCCCATATGGACTTCGGTATCCGGAATGCAATGTGGAGTGTGCGGACGAACTTAACCGAATCCTGGAACGCGACGGCTCGGACAATGCAGCGGCATTTATTTTTGAGCCTGTTGTGGGAGCCACGCTGGGTGCCGTGCCACCGCCGGACGGTTACCTTCAAAGAATTGCGGAGATTTGCCGGCAACATGGAATCCTTTTAATTGCGGATGAAGTGATGACGGGCATGGGGCGTACGGGAAAACCGTTCGCTGTAGAACATTGGGGCGTGACGCCGGATATGATTCTGGTCGGCAAAGGAATCGCGAGCGGTTACGCTCCGTTGGGGGCCGTGATCGCTGCGGGGCGCGTGGCGGAAACAATTTCCAAAGGATCGGGGGCGTTTCTGCACGGCTTCACCTATAACGCGCATCCAGTAGCAACGGCGGCGGGGAACGCGGTGCTGGATTACATCGAGCGTGAAAAATTATTTGCGCGGGTGGATGCCCTAGGACGCGAGATGCGCGCAGCACTGGAGCCGCTGAAAAAATTCTCGGTCGTAGGCGATGTACGCGGGATGGGGTTGCTTTGGGGAATTGAGTTCGTACAGGACGCAAAGACTCGGGAACCTTTTCCGCACGACGCGCGAATCGCATCGCGTGTGCAAGACGATCTGCTGCAGGAAGGGATTATGACGTATCCGGTTCAAGGATGCGTTGATGGCCTGCGCGGCGATCACATCTTGCTGGCGCCGCCATTTACGATCACGTCTTCCATGATAGAAATGCTGGCCGCGGGGCTTGAAAAAGCAATTGATGCGCTGGAGAAGGCACACCTGGCAGGAATCGGAGGGTCAACTGCGCGCGGCTGATGGCAGAAGCGATCGTTGGGCGATGGCGGCGTCTGTATTGGCTTTTTCCGTTGGATTTGCAGTATTTGCGAGGTCCAGCGATACGGACCCGATGGTGGGATTCTCCGCGCGTGGCGCGGCGGAGGAAACGTCCATCGAACAGAAATTCCGTTCAATGGCTTCCACTGAACAAATCTCAAAATTTCATCGCTATCTGACCTCTGAGCCACACCCGGCTGGCTCTACTCGTAACAATGAACTGGCACAATGGGTGGCGGAGCAATGGCGACAGCAGGGTCTGGAGGACGTCACCGTCCATCAATATGATGTGCTGAATTCGCGGCCGCGCAATATTTCACTGGAGATGGTACATCCTGGCCACTATCGCGCGAGCTTGCGCGAAGATCCGTATGAGGTGGATCCTGACACCAAGAATCCGAAAGCCGACGGCGCCTACCTCGGATACTCCGCTTCCGGCGAAGTAACGGCGCCAGTTGTGTATGCCCACAGTGGCAATCCGGAAGACTACGAATACCTTCGCGCGCACGGAATCGACGTGAAAGGGAAAATTGTTCTGGTGCGCTATTCGAATCCTTATAGTTATCGAGGATTCAAGGCGCTCACGGCGGAACGGCTAGGCGCGGCGGCCATCCTGATTTATTCCGATCCGCAGGAAGACGGGTACACGCGCGGGAAAGTTTTTCCGGATGGGCCCTGGGGACCGGAGAGCCACGTCCAGCGTGGTGCGATTACGTATGACTTTCTCGAGCCGGGCGATCCGTTAACTCCGGGGTGGGCCTCGGTTCCGGGCGCGAAACGAATAGCTCCAGAGCAAGCCATATCGCTGCCAAAAATCATGGGTGTGCCGCTATCGTGGCGCGACGCGAAACCGTTGCTCGAAAAGATGGACGGGCCGGTGGCGCCGGATTCCTGGCAAGGCGGGTTGCCGCTGAAATACCGGCTCGGCGGGAAGCGCGTGCAAGTTCATCTGAAGGTTGACATGGACACGAGCGTGCAGCCGTATTACGTGACGGAAGCGCGCATCCGCGGCAGGGAAGCTCCTGATCAATGGGTGATTCTTGGAAATCATCGCGACGCTTGGGTGTATGGCGCTGTCGATCCTTCGAGCGGAACGGCGTCCATGCTGGAGCTGACGCGAAATCTTGGCGAAATGCTAAAGCGGGGGATCAGGCCGAAACGCACACTGGTGATCTGCAGTTGGGATGGCGAGGAGTACGCGTTAACCGGTTCCACGGAATGGGGTGAAGAATTCGCGGACGAACTGAAACAGAAAGCGGTGGCGTATTTGAATGTGGATGAGGCGACTTCGGGATCCAGCTTTCAAGGGGATGCCGTGGGTTCGCTTGCGCCGCTGCTTGTCGATGTGAGCCGAAATTTGCCAGCGCCTTCGGGTAAGACGCTTTACGACGAATGGAAAGTTTCAAGAGAGGTGGAATTAAAAGCAAAGCAGCCTGTACCGGACTTTGAGCTGGCGAACACGCGTATTGGAAGCGGATCCGATCACACGGTCTTCCTAAATTTTCTTGGAATCCCTACGGTTGGACTTACCTTCGCCGGGCCGTATGGTGTCTACCATTCCCTGTATGACGATTTTTATTGGATGAATCATTTTGGTGACCCGGGATACCGCTACCATTCATTAATGACGCAGCTTTGGGGCACCGTGGCGCTTCGTTTGGCAAATGCTGAGATTCTTCCGTTTGATTTCGAGTCGTACGGCCGCCACATCCGGCAATTTCTGATCGAACTTGACGATGCGAGCCAGGTTGCCTCGCATATCGATTTTGATTCTCTGCGGAAATACGCTCTGGGATTCGAGCAAGCGGGACAGGAATTGAAGCAGAGTGCCAGCCGTGCGGTTGAGAGCGGAGGCATGAACAGCGCGAAAGAGGTTTACATAAATCAAGAGCTGATGAACGTGGAACACAATTGGTGCAATCCGGAGGGCATCCCTGGGCGGCCGTGGTTCAAGCATTCGCTTTATGCAGCGCGGTACACCTATGCCCATCTCGAATTGCCCGGACTTACCGAGGCGGCGGAGGCGGGGGACTGGAAGCGGGCGCAGGAGCAAGCCAAAATTCTCGAAGATGGACTAATGAAAAATACCATGCTGTTGCGCCACGTTAAGCAGGAGTTGGACTCTTTCGCAGGTGCTGAAACCCCATGAAAATACTGGCTATTTCTCTTGCCATTCTTTTTGTTGCCTCGGTGCCGATTAGGGCGCAGCAATCGCCGAAGGAGGCGCCGGAGCCCCGCGCGCGTGAACTTGGCGTGCCATTCGAAGGAACTCCGGGCCCGCTTGATTCGATTACCGACGTGAAGGGCGTGGAAGTCGGCTATCGCACGCTCGTTTCCGGCGAAGGCAAATTGCAGGCAGGCGCCGGACCGATGCGCACCGGTGTCACTGCTATTTTCCCGCGCGGAAAAAGGGCCGTGGATCCGGTTTTTGCCGGATGGTTCACGGAAAATGGCAATGGGGAGATGACTGGAACAACCTGGGTTGACGAATCGGGATTTTTGTATGGCCCGGTGATGATCACAAATACGCACAGTGTGGGAGTTGTGCGCGACGCCGTTATCGCGTGGCAAGTGAAACAAGGCATGCCAGTCCCCGAGGACGATTGGTGGTCGCTGCCAGTGGTGGCGGAGACCTGGGACGGATATCTGAACGACATAAACGGATTTCACGTGAAGCCGGAAGACGCATTCGCTGCGATGGATGACGCGCACTCAGGTCCGATTGCAGAAGGAAATGTCGGTGGCGGTACCGGAATGATTTGTTTCGAGTTTAAAGGGGGCACAGGAACTTCCTCACGCCAGTTGCCCGGAAAACTCGGTGGATATACGGTCGGCGTGCTGGTCCAATGCAATTTCGGTACGCGACATCTTTTGCGAATTGCCGGAACGCCCGTAGGTTACGAAATTCCAGGAAAGCGGATATGGGAGGATGATACCGGTTCAATTATCGTGGTGGTCGCTACCGACGCTCCTCTGTTGCCAAATCAGATGAAACGGATTGCCAAGCGGGTTACGCTAGGTCTTGGGCGTCTGGGCAGCATTTCGGGGAATGGCTCGGGCGATATTTTCATTGCGTTCTCCACGGCGAATCCAGGTGCAGGGCTGGAGCAAAAGAGACCGGTGAATGTCCAAATGCTCCCGAATGAGCACATGGACGCGCTCTTTGAAGCCACGGTGCAAGCCACGGAAGAAGCGGTGGTGAATGCTCTCGTTGCGGCGAAAACTATGGCGGGTCCCCAAGGGCATACCGTAGAAGCGCTTCCGCATGACAGGCTGCGCGAAGTTCTTAAGAAATATAACCGGCTGGCCGAAGTAAAATAGCTTTGAGCATGCATTGTTTATAAGGGGGGGTTGAGGTCCATGCGGAATTTCTTCACAGGTGTTTTTCTGACATTGCTGATAATTGGTATCGCTATTTTTTTAGCTATTAAAGAGGGCTACGTGGATTTCAAGGCGGACACAGAACCGTCCGTGTTAGAGAAGAAATTTGCGATGGAGGCTGTCGACGCCTCCACGGACCGTCACGCCTCGGAGCAGAAGAACCCGTTGACGGCCAACGAAGAGAATTTGGTGGCCGGCGCTAAGCTTTACATTAATCACTGCGCGGGTTGCCACGGCGTCCCTTTGAATCCCAGCAGCCAATTCCCGAAATCGTTCTATCCTCCGGTACCTACGTTCTTCACGGACGCGCCCGACATGCCGGAGAATCAAAATTTCTACATCATCCAGCACGGGATACGCTGGAGCGGGATGCCCGCGTGGGACAAGACGCTCAATGACACGCAAAAATGGCAATTGGTGACATTTATGAGCAATATCGAGAAACTTCCGCCCGCGGCCAAAAGAGAATTCGAGCTAGCGGGGGTACCGGCTGCGGCCACGGCGCCGGCAATGACGCCCAGCCCTTCCATGCAAATGAAGCCTTAGGCTATTCTGCAAACGGACATCCTTCGAAGAAATACTCTGAGCGATGTACGCGCAGTCCTGCTAAAATTTGGCTGATTTAGCAGCTGTTTAATAGGGATGGGTTTTGAGTGTTGATGACGTCGCGAATTGAGGACGAAAGCTAAACCCATCGGCACTTTGGGAGGAAGAATTTGACGTCTGATGCAGTCGCTGAAAAGGTGATCACTACTCTTGCATCGGTAAAGCGGATTCCAGCCGATAAAATTACACTGGAAACTAATCTGCAGGACTTGGGCATCGATTCGCTCGACGTTTTCACCTTGCTTTTTGAGCTCGAGAACGCTTTCAAGATTTCCATTCCTGATGACGATGTTCGCTCCATACGTACGGTCAACGATGTAGTCACCGGCATTAAGAAGATCATCGCAGCTACGCCGCCTGATTCGACTGTGGGTTCGCCCACGCCAGCGAACTAAGAATGGCGGCCCGCCGAGTTGTAATTACAGGTTTGGGAATCATTTCTCCTTTGGGACTGAATGTCGCCGAATCCTGGGATTCGCTAAGCCACGGACGATGCGGCATTCAGGCGCTGAAAGGCGTCGATCGATCGCGCGTGGCCCTGAAGATGGAGAACGGGGCCGAGGTCCGCGGTTTCGACCCCACGCAGCACTTTGAAGGCGGTAAAGAAGCTTACCTCGATCGCTTTGCGCAATTCTCCGTGGTTTCGGCGCGCGAAGCCATGCGTGATTCCGGCCTGACTCTAACGCCCGCTCTTCGCTATAACGCCGCGATTGTCTGCGGCTCCGCTGTGGGAGGCCAATCTGCTATTGAAACTGGCTTCGCGGATCTTTACGTTTCTGATCGCGGAAGGGTTCATCCGCTGACGATTCCTAAAACGATGGCCAATGCCGGTGCCAGCCATATTTCTATGGAACTCGGAATTACAGGGCCCACCTATACCGTGTCAACGGCCTGCTCGTCTGCGAACCATGCTATTGGCCAGGCGTTCCGTCTTGTGCGCGATGGCGAAGTGGATTTGGCGGTGACCGGTGGCAGCGAGGCGCCCTTCGCTATAGGACATCTGAAAGCGTGGGAAGCGATGCGTGTGATTGCGCCAGATACCTGCCGGCCTTTCAGCAAAGACCGGCGGGGAATGATTCTGGGCGAAGGTGGCGCGATGATGATACTGGAACCGATGGAAGCGGCGCAGGCGCGGGGCGCCAGAATCTACGCGGAAATTTGCGGATTTGGCATGTCCTCAGACGCTCACCATTTGACGCAACCGACAGTGGAGGGACCATCACGAGCAATGCGCGATGCCCTGCGCCTTGCCAACATGGCCCCTGAAGAAGTCGGCTACATTAACGCCCACGGAACAGGTACACCGGGAAACGACCCTGTCGAGAGCCGCGCGATTCGCCAAGTTTTCGGCGCGCATGCTGACAAGCTCGCGGTCAGTTCGACGAAATCGATGCACGGCCACGCGCTCGGAGCCGCGGGCGCGCTCGAAGCGATCGCTACAGTGCTCGCATTGCATCACGGAATTCTGCCGCCGACTGCGAATTACAATGAACGCGATCCCGAATGCGACCTGGACTACATTCCAAATCAGCCCCGCAAACAACAGGTGGAGGCAGCCCTTTCAAACTCCTTTGCGTTCGGAGGATTGAACGCGGTCATCGCCTTCCGGGCTATTCGGTCTTAACTTCCACCCTCCCGCACCCGCAATGCGTGTTCTGAAAGAACAGCGCTTTCTAATTCATGACCGCAGAATAGCGATGGCTCGTTAAAAGAAGCGTGAAAGTAGTGGAGCAAGCATTCCCCACCCTGTGGGCGCGGGAGACCAGTGCCGTGTCAACTCGTCGGCAAGCGTGAGCGTAACGAGGATGGCGAAGAATAAAACTCCAGCGAGAATAAAAAGCTTTGTAAGGCCGCTGCTATACTTGAGGTGCATAAAAAACAGAACAACTAGAAGCATTTTCGCGACGGCAATGGCAAGGGCTGCGACCGTATTAAATGCGCCGAGATCAATGTAGGCCACGCCGGTGGTGAGTGCCGTGAGACAAAGAAGCGCCACAAAGATTCCGATGTAGATCTTCACTGGGACGATGTGCTCGGACATCAGTGGCCACCCCCGGCGTAACGCCCGCCGATGAGATAGAGCAGAGGAAACAGAAAGATCCACACAATATCCACGAAGTGCCAGTAAAGACCGCTTACTTCGAGCGGACTGTAATACTGCGGAGTAAACTTGCCACGATGGGCCATGACCGTAAGCACCGTCAATATGCCGATCCCGATAATCATGTGCAACGCGTGCAATCCAGTCATAAAGAAATAAAAACAGAAGAACATGGGCACGTGAGCGCCAGGCGCTCCCCATTCCGGACGAATCAGGAAGCCGAAGCCGGGGACCAGATGCTCGACGTAATCATGGCGCCACTCAAAAGTGAACTTAATCGCCAAAAAGGCAGCGCCCAAAATCATGGTAGTAATCAGGAATCCCACTTGCGCGCTGCGTTTGCCAATCTGCGCGGAATGGATCGCCAGCGCCATGGTCAAGCTGCTTGCAATCAAGACGGTAGTATTTAATGCCCCGAATTTCACTTCGAGCAAATGGCTGCCAATTTCGAAAGACGGCAGATAGAGCGCGCGGTAGACGATGTAGGTGGCAAAAAGCCCGCCAAAGAACATCATCTCAGTGAGCAGAAATATCCACATGCCGAGGCTCCCGGCCTCGCGCTGTTGTTCCATGTCCTCAAACTGGTGCGCAAACCCGGGAGCATGCGCGTTGTGAATCGCCATATCAGCCACGAGTCACCGTGCTGTGTGCGTAGTCGTAGGCTTCTTCGGTTACCACCGGAATCTCCTCAAAATTTTCAGTGGGAGGCGGAGAAGGCGTGGTCCACTCCAGCCCTTTGGCTCCCCAAGGATTCGGGCCCGCCGTCGGTCCGTAACGCATGGACCACGTCAAGTAGATGAGCGGGATCAAGTATCCGATTCCCAGAATCGATGCGCCAGCTGACGACATTACGTTGAGCACCTGAAATTCCGACGGGTAAACAGCGTAACGCCGTGGCATGCCCAGATATCCAAGCATGAATTGTGGGAAGAAGGTCAGGTTGAATCCCACAAAAATTACCAGCGCCGCGAACCGCGCCCAGCCGTCGGGGTAGAGACGCCCGGTAATTTTGGGCCACCAGAAATGAATTCCTCCCAGATAAGCCATCACAGCTCCACCGACCATAATGTAATGGAAATGCGCCACGATGAAGTAGGTGCCGTTTAGATGTACGTCGGTGGCGAGGGAGGCAAGAAACAAGCCCGTGAGGCCGCCCATGGTGAAGAGGCCGATGAAACCCAGGGCGTACAACATAGGAGCATCGTAGGAAATTGAGCCTTTATGGAGCGTCGCGGTCCAATTGAAAACTTTTACAGCGGAAGGAATGGCCACCAAAAAGCTGAGTACGGAGAATACCAAGCCGGCGTAAATCGACTGGCCGGTGACGAACATGTGATGTCCCCACACCAGGAAGCTGATGATGGCGATTGCGAGGCTTGAGAAAGCCACAAAACTATATCCAAAGATTCGCTTGCGTGAAAAACAGGTGATGAGCTCGCTCATCACTCCCATTCCCGGCAAAATCATGATGTAAACCGCGGGGTGAGAATAAAACCAAAAGAGATGCTGAAAGAGGATGGGGTCGCCGCCGATAGCGGGATCGAAGATGCCGATATGGAGAACTCTCTCAAGGAACAGCAAGAAAAGGGTGATCGCGATTACCGGAGTGCCAAGGATAAAAATAATGCTGGTGGCGTAAATGGCCCAGATGAATAGCGGCAAACGGAACCAGGTAAGCCCCGGAGCGCGCATTTTGTGGATGGTCACCACAAAATTGAGGCCGGTAAGAATCGAAGAAAATCCGGTAATGAAAACGCCCAACGCCGTGGGGATCACAGAAGTGTGAGAGAAGCTGCTGCTGTAGGGCGTGTAGAACGTCCAGCCGGTGTCCACTCCGCCCGAGATCACGGCGTAGAGCGTGAAAATGGCGCCGATGACGTAAATGTACCAGCTTAGAAGATTGAGCTTCGGAAACGCCAAATCGCGGGCGCCGATCATCATAGGCACCAGGAAATTGCCGAGCGTCGCCGGTATGGACGGAACCAGGAAAAAGAAAACCATGATGACGCCGTGCATGGTGAACAGCTTGTTGTAAGTTTCCGGCTGCACCAGCGCGCCTTGCGGTTCGATCAAATGCAGGCGCATCAGCACGGCGAAAAAGCCGCCGACAAAAAACATCAAAGTGATGGACCCAAGATAGAGAAGCGCGATGCGTTTGTGGTCGGTGGTCAAAAGCCAGGACTTTATGCCGTATTGCGCATTCAAATAATTAACGCGCGAACCTGCCGGTAGTTCGTGGACGTCTAAAGTGGCCGTACTCATTTGCCGTTCGAATTCCTTTCTTCCGACCCAAGCGATTTCACGTAGGCGATGAGCTGCAAAACTTGCTCCTCGTTGACCTGTCCCCGGAAGGTGGGCATGATCGGCGGGTAATTTTTCAAAACTACAGAGTTGGGAGTAATGATGGCTTGGCGAATGAAAGCTTCGTCCACCAGGCGCTTCTCTCCGGTCTTGAGTTCCTCCTCCTTACCGTAGGCACCTGCGAGCGAGGGACCGCGACCCGTGCCGTCGGAAACATGGCACGACGAGCATCCCAGTTTGTTGAATGTTTTCTCGCCGATTTGCACCATAGTCTGGTTGGGCGAGCCGCTCGAGAGCCACGCTTCGTAATCTGCCGGCGACATAACGTAAACCCATCCGAGCATTTCCGCGTGATCGGCTCCGCAATATTGTGCGCAGAACAGATGATAGGTGCCCACTTTGGTGGCCTGAAACCACAATGTGGAGTAACGACCCGGGATGACGTCCTTCTTCACACGGAACGCAGGGATATAAAAATCGTGGATGACGTCTTCGGAAGTCATCGTCAACTGTACTGGGACGCCCAGGGGAACGTGCAGCTCGTTGATCTCGCGCACGCCTTCGGGATGCTGGATGTGCCACATCCATTGCTTGCCGATTACAAAAATTTCCGTGGAAGCGGAAGGCGGGCGGGAATTTTCGAAATAGAGGCTGGAGGCCCAAAGAAACAAGCCCGCGCAAATTAATGCCGGAATGATGGTCCAGGCCAGCTCCAGAGGAAGATTCTCTTCGGTCTCTCCGGGGGTCTCATCGTCGGTCCGCCTGCGATATTTAACCATGAAGAAGAAGATCGTCGAAAAGATAGCGATGGTGAAAAACAGCGTAATGAAAGTCAGCGCGAAGTAAAGGTGGTCAACCCCTTCCGCTATGGAGGACGCTGCTTCAGGACGAAGTTGCGGCGCCTGAATCGCCGAGGAGAAGAAGACCGAACCGAATTGGAGAAGGCCCATCATGTTCTATTTGCAGATTCCTTTTTCATACCAATTCCTTAGGCCGTGCTCTACGGAGAAAGTTCACGCTCTCCGTTGCGGGAGCGCGTAATGTTCTTTCCTGTACAGAACTAAAATAAGACCGCCGATCGCCAGCACCGTTACAACTCCTGCCGCTTGAATCAGACGCGATATCAACAACCCGTATTTCCCAGTGGATGGGTCATAGTGATAGCAGAAGAGCAGCACCTGATCGACCGGTGTGCCAATTTTTCCTTCGGAAGCTTCCACCAAGCCTAGGCGAAGATCCCGTGGCGGGAACTGGATGCCGTAAAAGTAGCGCGAGATTTTTCCTTGGGGTGTCAGCACCATGATGGCGCTCGCATGCGCGAACTGTTTTGAGCCGGGATCGTATGCGTAACGAAAACCGACAGCATTTGCGAGTTCGCGGATTTGTGGTTCGTCCCCGGTGAGGAAATGCCAGCCTTGGGCCGCCTTCGGACGGCCATAAAGCCCGGTATAAAGTGCTTGTTTCGCTTCGGCTAGAACTGGCCGCTCGGTTGGGTCAATACTTACGGTCACCACATCGAATTGTTTCCCGACCTCCATCGGAATCAGCTTCAGGCTGGATTCCAGGCCGTTCAGAACTTGAGTGCAGAGCATCGGACAGTTGTAATAAACCAGCGATAGGATTACGGGCTTCTGGCCGAAATATTGAGCGAGCTGAACCGGTTTGCCGTGCTCGTCGCGGAACGTGACATTCAACGGTATCGATTGATCTAGTTTTTGGTCGACGCCGACATCTTTCAACAGATCAGGACGCACGCCAATGTCCTGGACCGGGCCTTGCAGTTGCGCCTGTACAGGTGTTGAAAAAAGTGCCAGCGCGATTGACGAAGTAATTAACCAAGCTCGCAAAGGTCCGGATGCCGATAATTTTCTGAATCTTTTCACTGCTTAACCCGCCTTCTCAAATTCAAATAATTTGTTCACCGCACTTCTGGGTTGTGCGCTTTCTCGTATTCATCTTCGCCAATCCAGTAGGCGCATGGACCATTCGGCGATGATTGCGTCTTTACGATGTCGCTGGTGGCAGCAGCGTTTGATTGCTCGCCGCTTGCTGGACGAGCAGGCAAACCTCGCTGGACCGTCACATCAATGGCGCGATCGATCGGGATGCGAACGATTCCATTGTCCTGGTCCACCCATCCGTAGGTATCCAGTTTCTCCATTTGCTCGCCACAGTAATTTCGCAAATCCGCTCGAGGCTTCGCTTGCAACCTGGGTTCCGGCGGCAGAACACGCGCGTTCTCGAATGGAGAAGCCGGCGGTCCCAGTGCTTGCGATTTAGCGAAATACGAAAACATCCACTTCATGGATAAAAGCACGGCGGCCAGAACGATCACTAACCCAAGCCCATACTTCAGCAGACTTCCGGTGTCGGCATCCCTATGCTCGTATCCTTCCGAAGGATCTGTTGGCGCACCGGGCGGAACTTGGCCCGGCCGTTTAGTCTCCGTGCTCATGCTGGAGCGCTCCTTCAAACCTCGGGTCATGCAGCGGCAAAAGCGGCATTTTCTTGAGTTGCCAGATGTAGGTTCCGAGCCAGAGGCCGCCGATTCCTATTACGGCGAGCAAGTCAGATAAATGCAAGTGCGGTCCGTTTCTTTCGTTAAGAAAACCGGGGACAACCAGCCAGTAAACATCTATCAGCGTCAGGACTACCATCATGCCCGTCAAAGCAGAAAGTATATGCAGCCGGCGTTTCACTCCGCGTTGTAGCAGTAGCAGAAACGGCACCGCGAAGTGCATGATCATCAGGAAAACAGCAAGCGCTCCCCAGCCGCCGAAAGCGCGCGTCATATACCACGGAATTTCGTCCTTAAGATTGCCAGCCCAGATAATCAAGAATTGCGAGAAAGAGAGATAAGCCCACAGCATTACAAACGCCAGCATGAGGTTACCGAGGTCGTTGAATTGCGATCCCGTTACGATTTTCTTGATGTGCTCGGTATTCGAGAGCAGGCGCAGGACGAAAATCACGAAAGCCATGGCCGCCAAAGCTTCCACGACCATGAACAGCATTCCGAAGATGGTCGAAAACCAGAGCGGTTCAATGGACATGACCCAATCGATTGCGGAATAAGTGACCGCAATTCCCCAAAGAATCAAGCCCGGGCCGCTGAAGGCTTCCAAAACGGATGCCAGCCGGGTGTTTCCGGTGCGATCCTGTTCATAGGACCATTTGTTCAGGAAATAAGCGAGAGTGAGCCAAATGGCAAAATAAATTACGGATCGCACAATGAATAGATTTTTGGTGAGATACATCGCTTTGAAATGCAGCGCGGGGTCGGTTGGTTTATCGATGGCCCATTGCGCCCATATATATATGTATTTGATTCCCACCAAAACCGGGATGAATAAAATCGTCATCACTACAAATGTCCGGGTGCCTGCTTCGAGCAGCCGCCTGATGGGATAGCCCCACCACCCGCCGGTCAAATGGTGCATCATCAAAATTGCCATGCAGCCAAGAGGTATCGAAATCCAGAAAACGTAAGAGAACAAATACGATTGATAGGTTTCCAGCGGGGTTTCCAAACCTACCAGGCTTACAAGAACGCACAATACAAGAGAACCCCCTCCCACTAGGAGAGTAACTTGTTGCATGCGGTCGAGTTGTGGCTGAAATTTTTCCAGGCCGTTCATTATGGTCGCCCTGCCGCCGGTCCTTGCGCGCTGGTCTGATGCTCTGTCAATTTCGCTCTATCGCTTTCCGGCACATCCTGCATAGTGGCGTGCTGGCTTAGCTGAAGGGCGCGAATATACGCTGCTATCCGCCAGCGGTCTTCGGGTTCCACGCGAGCGGCATAGCTATACATGGATCCGAAGCCGTTTGTGATGACTTCAAAAAAGTGTCCTGCCGGCGCCTGGCGCATACTGTCAAGATGAAATGACGGTGGAGGCGGAAAGCCGCGTTGCACGATTATGCCCTCGCCGCTCCCGGTGTAGTCGTGGCAAGGAGTGCAGTAAATGTTGTAGCGCTCCCGACCACGTTCCAAGTCCGCTTGGGTCATGGGAAAGGGAAATTTATCTGAGACGACTCCGTTCTCTCTGCCGGTGTAAAGCAGTTCGTCGGTATGAAGCTGCCCACGCGCCACGGTGCCAGGAACTACCGGTCGCTCGGACCGCCCATCATTGAAGAAAGTGCTAGGCTCGTAAGGAAGATATTTCGGCTGTATGTGCATGTCGAGCCGGCATCCGCCTAGCACCATCGCCATGCCGCCCAGGCAAGCGAGTCTGCGCAAGCAGACGGTTATTGTACTCGCGCCATCGAGATGTAGATCAAACCTCAATTTCGAATACTCCGTGCGGCTGCAAGGTTTTCAAAAACTCCGCCGTCTTGACCAAATCGAATTTCTTGTCTCGCGCTTTTACCACCAGAAAAAAACGGTCTTTCGACGCCAGCGCAAATCGCGCAACATTAAAAACCGGATGATACGGCGTCGGCAGCCCGTTCATAGCGAGCATGCCAAAAACCGCGCAAAGCGCAGCTCCGAGAATGGTCAACTCAAACGTAATCGGTATCCACGCGGGCCAGCTGTTGTACGGCTTGCCGCCAATATTCAGCGGGAAACTGATTACGTTCGCGTAGTAGCACATAAAAAAGCCGCTAAGGCCGCCCAAAAGCCCCCCAGTAAAGACCACCGCAGGCAGCTTAGTAGGTCCAAATCCAACTGCCTCGGCCATTCCTTCCACGGGCATCGGCGTGAATGCGTCGATGCTCTTGTAACCGGCGTCGTGAGTACGGTGTGCCGCAGCGAGAAGCTGTTCGGGCGTCTCGAATTCGGCCAGCAGTCCGTAGATAGCTTTGCGCTTCATGCGCTACTCGTGAATCTCCGGATTAGGATTTCGCACGCGCGCCAAATAAGAAGTGCGCGGCCTGGTATTCAACTCCGCCAGCAATCTGTAATTTCGCGATTGCGCTTTCAATTTTGAAACGCGGCTGTTGGGATCATTGATATTGCCGAATACAATTGCATCAGCCGGACACGCTCCCTGGCATGCGGTGACGATCTCGCCGTCCTTTATCGTCTGGTTGGCTTCTTCCGAATGGATTTTCGCAGCATTGATTCGCTGCACGCAGTAGGTGCA
>Ga0070765_100000769_pt1 | contig 19068 bp, 16 predicted proteins | sample HubBroMetageWFT5_FD_71516 | JGI IMG/M metagenome (GOLD analysis project Ga0070765, IMG submission 71516) | Warmed and freeze-thawed soil microbial communities from the Hubbard Brook experimental Forest, New Hampshire - Hubbard Brook CCASE Soil... | ecosystem: Environmental > Terrestrial > Soil... | reverse complement strand
ACCTTCGCAGGCAAAGCCGGTTTCACTCGCGGCTGGGACACCGTTCTCGCCCGCTACCAGCGCACCTATCCCGACCAGGCCAGCATGGGACATCTCGAATTTTCAGAATTGGAAGTTCGCCCGTTAGGCCCGGACGCGGCTCTCATCCTCGGAAAGTGGCACATCACTCGTACCGCGGGCGACGTAGGAGGCCTCTTCACCCTCGTCCTCCAAAAATTCCCCGAAGGTTGGCGCATCACCCACGACCACACAACTTCAAGTTTGTAACGTTTTTTGGAGTGCGGTGGCTCGCCACCGCTTTGCGGTCGCCACCTGCCACTCGATCCATCCGACGCCACTCAAAATATGAAATTGAGGGTGCCTGTGATCTTTCAACAGGTTGCAAAGGGTAGGCTCTTACTATCTAATGCCACCAACCTTCTTCTCCGCCCGCTTCGGTTTTCCGTCTTTCTGGTTTTCTCTGGAATATTCTGCCCTACGGCAATCCCCGCCCCGACGCCAGAACTCCCCCACTCAAAATTGGATCCCCAATCACTCTCTTCGAAGTTCCATTCTTCGCCATGAACAAATGCTCCACGTTGATATATCTCTCGCGAAACGCCCCTTCGCTCCACGACATATAAAAGTCCCACATGCGCTGGAATCGCTCGTCAAATCTCATTCCCTGCATTTCCGCCAGCCGCTGAAAAAAACGCTCGCGCCACAACGACAAGGTCCTCGCGTAGTGCGTCCCCAAACTCTCAAAATCCGTCAAGCTCATCCGTGTAACCTTGGCTAGCGACTCTTGAATCTTTCCAAGAAACGCCAGTTCGCTGCCCGGAAAAATATACGTTTGTATCCAATCCACGCGGCGCCGGTAGCCCTTCAACTCCTGATCCGGCATGGTGATCGTTTGCAGCAACATCGTTCCGTCCGGCGCAAGCAAATGGTCGCATCTGCCAAAAAATTCGTCGTAGTGCGCCAGCCCCACTGCTTCGAACATCTCGATGCCCACAATCTTGTCAAACCGCCCGCGTAACCTGCGGTAATCCTCCAACAAAATCTGCACGCTCCCCGGCGCCACGCCCGCGTTCTCCACCCGTTCCATTGCCATGTCCTACTGCGCCCGGCTGATCGTCACCCCAGTTACGTGCGCTCCGTAGTTCCTCGAAGCATGCACCGCAAATCCGCCCCATCCGCAACCGATTTCCAGCACGCGGTCTCCCGGTTCGATTTTCAACTTCCGGCAGATCAGTTCCATCTTGTTCTTTTGCGCTTGCTCCAGCGTTTCCTCGTCATTCTGGAAATACGCGGCGGAATACAGCATCTGCTCGTCGAGAAATAACCGGTAGAACTCGTTCCCAAGATCGTAATGCGCCCGAATATTTTCCCGGCTGCCCTTCTCGCTGTTGTCCCGATGACGGTGTTGCCACCGGAACGCCGCCTTGCGCAAGCCCGAAAACAGCGCGTTGCCGCTGTCTAGGTTTCGCAAATTTCGCGTGGCCACGCGCACCACGGAAACCAGGTCCGGCGAACTCCAGTCGCCGTCCATATACGATTCGCCCATGCCCACGTCCGCTCCGGTCAGCGCACGTAGAAAAAACCGCTCGTCATGAATCACCGCCATGGCCCGCAGCTCCGCTTTCGGATCTCCAAAACAATGCGTCGCCGCCGGAAACTCTTTCACCGCATCCAGCGTGCACGACCACACCGCCGAAGCCATTGGCAACAAATAAAGCTCGCGAAACTCCGCTCCAAATTTCTTCTCATCAAGAAACTCGCCCAACTTGATCTTTTCCGCATCCGCCCGCCGCAAAATCTCTGTCGCTTCCCGGTTGAATCGCTTGATCTCCGCAAACAATCGCCAAGCCCGTGCCTGAAACACATTTCGATGAATCCGGTGTCCACCGCCAGCGGTCATGCGCTCGAATGCACCGTAACTGTATGCGTGTGCCCGCCAAGCCGCGTGTCCTTCTCGAACAGAAACGCTTCATGCTTGCGGCTCAAATAGTAAGCCGCCGTCAGCCCTGAAATTCCCGATCCTATAATCGCGATTCGACTCACGGTGTGATCTGCGCTTCCTTGGTGTGCGGTGCTGCCCCGCTAGTACCTTGGTCAGCCTAGCCTACGCGACGCTTTCTGCCGCGGCCCGTCATCTTGTCACTTTCTCTCAGAGAAACGATTCTCCCATTCCTTCACTCGCCGGAAAGAGTCTCACAAACCTTGTCCCGCCGTCTCTCCGGCCATCCTCACGCACTCTCTTCCCTGGCATCCAAACTGAGTACGCCTCGCGTACCTCTTTCGGATTGGAAGCCATTGCAGGCCACAAGCCCTTGCAGCACAATGCCCCGGAGGAAGGGCGCCGTGAAACTCTTTCTAAAACTCCTGTTTGGCTTCATTTCGTGTTCATGGTCGTCATTACCGTGCGCACCAGCATTCAGGTTCCGATCTGGCGTGCTTCCTTCGCGGGCAATCCCTGGGCCTGGGCCACCCTCTATGACGCCTACTTTGGCTTCCTCGCTTTTTTCTGCTGGGTCGCCTGGCGCGAACGCTCTCTCGCCATCAAAATTGTTTGGTTCATTCTCATCATGGCTCTGGGTAACATAGCCATGTCGTTCTACGTCCTGCTTCGACTCTTCGCTCTCAGGCCCCAGGATTCTGTCAGCGCACTGTTTCAACGAAAGGCTGCATGAAAGAAAGCTTCTTCACTCGCCGCCTTGTTCGACCGCTCCTGGAACTTCTCCGTCAGGGAGTCACTCCAGAAAAACTCGCCCTGAGCCTTGCGCTAGGCGTGGTGCTCGGCGTTTTCCCCGCCTTAGGTTGGACCACCGCTCTCTGCGCGCTGGCTGCTCTGGTTCTTCGCCTCAATATTCCCGCCACCCAACTTGTGAACTACTTCATGTACCCCGTGCAGCTTGCCACTATCATTCCTTTTTTCCGTTTGGGCGAAATTCTTTTCCGCGCAGAGCATCTCCCGCTCTCCGTGAAGCAAATCTACGCCATGGTCCACGCCGATCTCTGGGGTGCCATCAAATTTCTCTGGACCTCCAACTGGCACGCCATGGTCGTCTGGGGCCTCCTCGCGCCACCCATAGCAGCGGCAATCTACTACGCGCTCATCCCCCTCTTAAAGCGCATTGTTCGTCGCGAAAAGGCCGCCGTAGGCGCTGCTCAACTCGGAGCCGCGTGATGCTCGCGCAAGCTCCACATTTGCTTCTCACTGGCGCCGCCATCGTCTTCGTCATGATGTTCCTGCTCTGGCTCCTTCACATGCTCATCCACAATACCGCGGTCGTCGACGTGGGCTGGGCCGCAGGCCTTGGCCTCCTCGCCATCTATTACGCCGCAGCTGGTCCGGGCTATCCGGCGCGCAAGTACGCGATCGCCACGATGGCTGGCATCTGGAGTCTCCGCCTGGCTTCCTACCTCCTCTTCGCCCGTGTCATCGGTCACCCTGAAGAAGGCCGCTATGTCGAACTCCGTCAATCCTGGAAATCAAACCTGCCTCTCCGTTTCTTTTTCTTCTTCGAGTTTCAAGCACTCCTCGATCTCGTTCTCTCGCTTCCCTTTCTTCTCGCTTGCCTGGACACTCGCGTTCCTCTCGGCCCGCTCGAAAAAATCGGCGCAGCCATTTGGTTGATCGGCATGATCGGAGAAGCCACCGCCGACGCCCAGCTCAACGCCTTCAAGAAAAACCCTTCGAACAAGGGAAAAACCTGCCGCGCGGGCCTCTGGAATTATTCGCGCCATCCCAACTATTTCTTCGAATGGATCATCTGGGTCGGCTACGCCGTCTTTGCCATCGCCTCCCCGTGGGACTGGTTGGGCATTCTCTCGCCCGCGCTGATTCTCTATTTTCTGTTGCGCCTTACCGGCATTCCGGCCACCGAAGTGCAAGCCCTTCGCAGTCGCGGCGAAGAATCGCCTATCCCAACGAAGCGCGCGACGCCGGCGATTGGATGGCGCAGCACTTCTTCACCGGCGGCATGATGCCCAGCGACAACCTTCTTTCATTTTTCGATCGTGTTGTAAAAATCGAAGACCACTGGCAGGTAAACGGCTGGCATTATCAGAAGACCAGCGAAGCGTGGCTCCGCAATATGGATGCCGCCAAATCCGAATTATTTCCCTTGCTCGCGGCAATCTACGGACCGCAGCAAGCCAAGCGCTGGTGGGTCCGCTGGCGCATCTTCTTCATGGCCTGCGCCGAACTCTGGGGCTACCACCAAGGCCAACGATGGATCGTCTCCCACTACCGCCTATCCAAATCGCATTAACGATGGACTTGAGGGTGCCCCACCCTTTGCGTTTTCGTTTCATGCAAAGGGTGGGCTCTTACGATCAAACGTCACCCAATCTCTTCTCTTCGCCTTGAATTTCCTTTAGGAGGCCGGAGCCTCAGTTTATCCCGAGCTTCGCCGTCTCACGATAGGTAATTTCACACCAAGCGCAGCGGCCTCTGCTTCCTCTGTGGTAAATCTTTTCTCAGCCCTACAAAATCTCCAAAATCTCCTCATACCTCTTGAACGGCGGGATCAAATACGCCCCCGCCAATTCCGTCCGCGCCCACGACAACATCTCGCGCGCAACCTCAAATCCTCGATCCCGCGCGCCCGCGCCCGCCGCCTCCATCGACTTCAACAACGGCTCGGGTATCTCAATTCCCGGCACTTCGTTATTCAATCGCAGCGCCTGCTTGTAACTGTTCAGCGGCCAAATTCCGATCATCACCGGTATTGCCGGCTTTCCGCCCAGTTTCTTCACGAACGCATACCAGTGCTCCGGATCAAACAGCGGCTGCGTCATCGCAAAATGTGCTCCAGCCTCCACCTTGGCATGAAACCGCTCGATCTCATTGTCCAGATCATCCGATACCGGGTTCAACGCCACGCCAATCGTAAAGTTCGTCTGCCCGCCAAGCGTCTTCCCCGCCCAGTCCGTTCCCTGGTTCAATCGGCGAAGAATCTTCACCAGCCCAACCGAATCCACTTCATACACGCCGCTCGTCTCCGGATAATCTCCCACCGACGGCGGATCGCCGGTGATTCCCAGCACATTCCTGACGCCGCCTACAGTCCACGCCCCCAGCAACATCGCCTGCAACCCAATAATATTTTGGTCGCGCGTCGTCAGGTGCGGCACGGTTTCAATCCCGCGCGCCTCCAGCGCTCCCGCCACCATCAACGCGTCCATTCCCACGCGCGCCATCGCGCCGCTATTAATGTCGATCGCATCGACTTTCTTCGACGCCATCACGCGGTCCACTTGCTCGTAAATCCGGTCCAGCGCAATTCCCTTCGGCGGATCGATTTCCACGCAAACGGAAAATTCCTTCTTCTGCAGTTTCTTCCAGAACTTGCTCTCCGGTTCCCTCTGTTGCAAAGGTGCCGCAGCCTGCGCCGCTTTCACCACCACCGCCGGGGCATGAGCCGCCGCTGGCTTCAACGATCTCACCGCGTCGGCCATCGCCCGAATGTGCGCCGGTGTGGTTCCACAGCATCCGCCAAGAATCCGCACGCCGAGTGCTGCGGCGTCCCGCGCAAACTGCGCAAAATATTCCGGCGACGACTTAGGATAAACAACGCGGTCCCCTTCCCGCTTCGGAAAACCTGCGTTGGGCATACCGCTCACGCGAATATCCCCGGTGTTCGCCAATTCCTGCAGAATCGGCAGCAGCGACTGCGGCCCCAGCGTGCAATTCGCGCCGATCACTTGCACGTTCTTCTCTTTCAACATCGCCGCCGCCAGAAACGGCCTCACATCTCCGTAAATCGTTCCTTCTTCCGAATACGTAAGCTGCGCCACAATCGGCAATCCGGAAAACGAACGAATCGCGTCAATCGCCAGCGTCAATTCCTCGATGTACGAAAAAGTTTCCAGAATAAACAGGTCCACGCCGCGCTCTTCCAGCGCCAGCGCCTGTTCATGAAAAATCGCCTGTATCTGCTCCGGCTCCGGGTGCCGCGCCTGCACTCCAATTCCCAGCGGCCCGATCGATCCTGCAATCAGCACCTCGCGCGACGCCGATTCCCGCGCCTCGCGCGCAATCTTCACTCCCCGGCTGTTCAGCCGTTGCACCTCATCACCCAACCCCAGCGCCGCCAGCTTGAACCGGTTCGCACCAAAGGTGTTCGTCTCGATAATCTGCGCGCCTGCCTCGATATACGCCTGGTGCACGCGAAACACCGCCTCAGGCTCCAGCGCGTTCAGTTCGTCGAAACACCGTACCGTTCCCACCGTCTCGTACAACATCGACCCCATCGCCCCGTCGGAGATGAGTATCGAATCCTTCAATCGCTCATTGAAGTCCTGAATCTTCACGTTTCTATTGTCCTGTTCTTTTGCTAACGCGCGTGGATTGCTGTGATTTTCGCGCTAACGTTTTTGTTCCATCAAACTCGCGACCGTGCTCATCAAATCGTATTTCGTTAAAATCTCGAACTTGGAATCATCCATCTCCACGAAGATCGCCGGATTTTCGTGACTCAAAATATAAGTGATCCGCTCCACCGGCGCCGTCTTCGGCACTTTCGGCATCGGTTTGCTCATCACTTCACGCACCACCAATTTCCGCAAATCCTTGCCTTGCAGCGCCAACGTTAGGATCTGATCTTCGTACATGGTTCCAATCGGCAAATTCTCTTCAAACACCGGAATCTGCGAAATATCCTGTTCCTGCATGGTCTTCAGCGCGTGAAACACCGTCTGATACGGACGCGCAATCACCATCTCTCGCGATTTTCCCATCTGCTGCTTCGCGTTCACCACTTCCATCGCCGTGATCCTCACGGTCGACTCCACGTACCCGCGCTCGCGCATCCATTCATCGTTATACACTTTGCTTAAATACCGCATACCGGTATCCGGCAACAGCACAACGACATAATCCTTTGCGCCCAGATCCTGCGCTACCCGCAACGCCGCCGAAAGGCAGCCTCCGCCGGATCCTCCCGTGAAAATTCCTTCCTGCTTCGCCAGCCGCCGTGCCACCACAAAACATTCTTCGTCGTTCACCTGGATCACGTCGTCCAGAATCCCCATGTCCATCGTGGTAGGAAAGAAGTCCTCGCCGATTCCTTCCACCACATACGTTCGCGCCTTAACGATTTTCCCTGTCTTATGAAAATCGTAGTAAAGCGATCCTTCCGGATCGACTCCGACAATCTTGATCTTTGGATTCTTCTCCTTCAAATATTTCCCGGCGCCGCTGATCGTTCCGCCCGTCCCCATTCCGCAAACAAAGTGCGTAATCTTGCCTTCCGAGTCTTCCCAGATTTCCGGCCCGGTCGTGCGATAATGCGCCTCCGGGTTCAGCGGATTGTCGTACTGATTCGGATAATAGGCATTGGGAATTTCCCGGGCCAACTTTTTCGCGACGCTGTAGTAACTTCGCGGATCCTCGGGGTCCACGGCCGTTGGGCACACAATCACTTCCGCTCCCAGCGCTTTCAGCAGGTCTACTTTTTCCTTCGATTGTTTGTCCGTCGTGGTGAAAACGCACTTGTAGCCCCGCACTGCCGCCACCAGCGCCAATCCCATCCCCGTATTTCCGGAGGTTCCCTCAATAATCGTACCGCCGGGTTTCAGCAACCCCTTCTTCTCCGCATCGTCGATCATGGTGATCCCGATGCGGTCCTTTACCGACCCGCCGGGATTCATCATTTCTGCCTTGATCCATATCTGCGGCTTCAAATTCTTATTGATTCGGTTCAACCGAATCAGCGGAGTTCTGCCCACTCCTTCGATAATGTTTTTCCATCGCATTCAGTCGTCTCAAATCCGTCTGCACAGCCCCACTACATGACACCGTCACATAACACCGTCGCATGACGGTATTTTCTCTGTGCGATACTTTCTTAAGCTTAACATGCGCTATTCAGGCCGACAGAACGCCGACCTTTAGCAAAGGACCTATATGCCACGTCAAAACATTTCGACGGGAACCCCCTGGGAACCGATCGTAGGCTATTCGCGGGCCGTAAGAATTGGCAACCACATCAGCGTTTCTGGGACCACCGCCGCAGCCCCTGACGGAAATATCATGGGCATTGGCGATCCCTACGCGCAAACTGTTCAAATCTTGAAAAATATCGAAGCCGTTCTTAACCGCTTGGGCGCCGGTCTCAAGGACGTTATCCGGACCCGCATTTTCGTCACTAACATCGCTGAGTGGGAAAAGATCGGCCGCGCCCACGGCGAATTCTTCAAAGATATTCGCCCCGCCACTTCCATGGTCGAAGTCAGCAAACTAATCTTCCCCGACATGCTCGTAGAAATCGAAGCCGACGCCATCCTCGAACCCTGATCATTGCTTCTTTGTGTGGCACAGCCATTCCTGGCTGTGCTCTTGGGTTTGGCCCAACAAGTCAATCTCAGTGATCTTGAGGGTGCCCCATCCTTTGCGTTTTCCGCAAAGGGTGGGCTCTTACGATCGGAAAATCGCAGAAGAACTTCTTCTTCTCGTTCTTGGTTTTTGCTTCTCTTGCGGCAGCGCCCCTCTACCACCTCACCCTTACCCGATACTTCAACACCGACGTCCCATTCGCTTTCACCGGCACATCAAACTGTGCCGCAAACGCCGCCGTCTTCTCGGGCTTGTACGTCGATGACAGCATCTCCCAATCTCCGCCGATCGGCTCGTTCACCTGCACTGTTACCGCCGCGTCCTTGTGATTGCGCAGCGTAATTTCATACTCCATTTCCCACACGCGGTCCGCAATCTTCTTGTAATCCGTCTGCTTCCGGTCGGACACCACATCAAACGCATTGCCAATCTTAATCGTCAAAAACTCATCCTTCGGCGTGTGCTCAATGCGATCCTCTCCTATAAACAAAATCCCGCCCTTGGAGTCCTTCTGATACACCCGCACGTTTCCCGCCGGCAGTGGAACGCCAAGCCCAGCCTTCTCCTCATTCTTGAATTTGTAGAAAACCATCACCGGATCCTTCACCGTCGATCCTGGATTCTGCGCATTCCGGTAATAAAAATTCTGCCCGTTCACCACAAACAGTTTCTCTACCGGCACGCCGCTGCCTTCCAGCAAGCTGATCTGCTTGGTCTCCTTATCCTCCACGGAGGTGCGCCGTCCCAGCGAATACAAGTGATACTCGCTGAAATTTTCCTGCACAAACTGGTTAGCGGCTCGCGACGCGGGCGCTGCCGCCACCATATCCGCTGCTTTGTAGCGCACAGGCTCCGGTACTCGGTTCAAATCTCCCGCAACCAGCTGCAGCTTGGCATTGTGAAACCCCGTCCCACTGTTGTTGACCACCGTCACCCAGCCATCCAAATCCGCAGCTTTGTCGTCGCGCCCCACCGTCAACACATAGTCCGCGTTCCAACTTAGATTCGTCGCCAGGTACGATGCCTCGATGCTCTGCTTCCGCGATCCCGTATTCTCCAGCGACATCAGCAGCGTCGGCCGGTCATACAAATTCGCGGGCACCTCCGGAAATCGATAGCTCTCGCCAAAAAGCCCGGTGACAATGTCATCTCCGATCTTCCACACCGGCCCATTATTATTCGCCAACAGAGTCGCTTTGATGTCTTCGTGCTTCGTTGTGCCGTTCTCCATGTAGGACCGCGTCAGCGTTACTTCCTTGCCTACATACTTGTTCAACAATTTCGCCGGCTCCAGCAAATCGTATTCGTAATTCTGTTCCAGCACTCCCACCTTGTCCGGCTCCGTCAACGAACGGAAATGCACCGTCGCCGGATTCACCGTCGCCGCAATATCCATGAATTTCAATCGGAACATGCCGGTGGGCAACTGCAACTGCCGCACATCCCGCACCAGCGCGATATTCGAGTTGTACACCGTCACCGCCAGCTCCGTCTGGTCGCTCAACGTGGTCGATTGATCCGTTCCCGCCGCATGCACAGCTTCTCTTTCTTGTGCTCCGCCAGTCCCGCTCTTTTTCCCCGCTTCATACGAGGGCACCAGTGCCACCGCTCCCGCAAACGCCATCGCCGCTGCCGTCGCGATCAACCGATAACTTTTCTTCCTCGCGCCGGCGCTCATCTTCTTTGCAACGAATCCACCGCTCATAATTTCACCTCGACCAAAATTTGCCTTCCCACTTAGAACGGCGCCGCCCCGCTTTCTTGCGCGCGTGTGCCATATCGCAAATATCTTCGAGGCATTATCCGTGGGCACCGGGGGTCGGACCTTTAGGTCCGACATAACTCCATTCTTGTCGGGCGGCTTTAGCCGCTGAGGAGCTGTTTTCCGCTGGCGTCCCACACCCTACCCCCGCCCGATGTCCAAGGGTCGCGCCTACGCCCTCCCAGCGTCATTCATTCGCTGTGCTCTTCCACGTCGCCCCACCGTCGCTAGTCTCATAAGCTTCCCGGTTCGCCACATCCCAAATCGACGCATGCTGCTCGTCCTGCGCATGTACTCCACCCAAATCCCCTTTTATCGGCGATAAAATTTTCCCCCAGTGCCTCCCGCCATCCGTCGTCAGCAAAATCGTTCCGTTCTTTCCCACCACCCAGCAAATCTTCTTCGATACCGCCATTCCCGCCAGCAAATCCTGCGTCACTCCACTCGTTTGCGCCTTCCAGGAACTCCCTCCGTTGCCGCTGTGTTCGACTTTTCCGCTCGTTCCCACCCGCCAGGCATTCTTGTTGTCCGGAGCTACAATCACCGACGGCGTTATATTCGCCACGTCCCGCAAGCTTATCGGTCCATTCGTCGTCGTGGCCGCCGTCGACATCGCGGATACCTCCACCGATTCCGTTACCGCCAAATCTTTCCGTTTCTGAAGTTCCTGTTTCTGTCCTTCCTCTTTCTTCGCCAACTCCGAATTCGGACTGGTCTGAACCTGGTTGGCCTGCGTCTGGTTCGCCTGACTCTGGTCCATTTGATTCTTCACCAACGGACCGCCCGTCGCACCCTTGTTGGCCGGTGCGTGAGCCATCGCTCCGGCGCTTGGCGGTGGCGGAAGCGGTGCTGCCACCGGAGAAGGTGCCGTCTTCGCGCTAAGCCGACCCGATTCGTAATTCTTGGCATCCTGCCCCGCATCTACTGCCGCCCCTGTGCCACTCTCAGCCAGAGGCGCCTCCTTCGCAAAACCGCCACCCGTTCCACCGCCGACTTCGCCGCCCTGACCCGAGCGCGCATGCATCTTCGGCGCTCGTGTCGGCGCGGGAGCCCCGGGCGCCAGTTCCCCCACCGAATCAATCGCACGGCCGTTCATCGGCGCAGCCCGCTCTGGCTGTGGCGGCGGTGGCGTCCCACGATTCTCCGCAACCTGAACGGAACTCGCCTTCTTCTGGGGCGTCATTCGAAGTTCATGCCATCCAATCCACACCAATAAAGCCGCGGCTATCGCGCCAATCGGCACCGTCCACCGCTTCAACGCCGCCGGCTTCCGTATCTCGGTTATCTTCGCTCTCGCAACCGAAGTCCCGGCCGCTTCTTGCGCGGGCACCGCCTGCGCTGCGGTGAGTGGCACTGCTCCTGCACCCCGCTCATTCGCCAAAACCTGCTCATTCTGCCACCCTTCCGCCAATGCCATTTCGCTCTGCTCCACCAGCGCCAATGCCTCCTGGCATCGCGCGCATCCCGCAATGTGCTCCTTCCAACGCGCCATCTCCTCCAGCGACAGCATGCGCTCGTGATAGGCCGCCAGCGTTTCCGGATCGGGACACGCGTCATCCTGCGCAGCACCACGCAGGTGCCCGCCGAGCGCTCGCTCGAACTGTTGATCCCGCTCGTCAGACCCCATCTTGCTCTCCTCGACTAGCGCCGCACGTAGCCCTTCTCTTCATCCTATATATAGAACGGTAGCTTCGCCCCTTCTTGCGCTCCTTCACAACGGTTCCCTTCGACTCGATCGCGTTTCGCGAGATTTCTTCTCGGGAAACAATTGACGAAAATCGATCATCGCATCTTCCGCCGCATACTGAAAACACAGCGCCACCTGCGCATCCGTCATCGAATAAACGCGCTTCAAGTAATTCTCTGTCTTCGCTCGCAAATCCCGCCGGATGCGTTCCAGGTTCCGCGAAACGCTCGATTCATGCTCGCCAAATTCACGCCCGATCTCCGCCAGTGTTATCTCTCGCGCGTAATACAACTCCAGCCGTTTCCGGTCGCGAGCCTCCAATTCACTTAGGCACACATTCAACGCTTCGGAAAATCGCGCCGTAAACGTGCCGCGATGTGGATCGGGAGCCGCGTGCGAATTAGGCTCCGGCCGCAGCTCAACGGGCTCCTTCCCATCGCCATCTTCCAGCGTTTCCCAGCGTTTGCTGGCGCGGATTTTGTCCACATGCCGCTGCGCTAGAATCGCCCGCAACCACGTCCTCAGCGAACTTCGCCCGTGAAAATATCGGAACAGCGAGCGTTCCCCGCGCTTTCCATTCGTCAGCCCGAACAGTTCCGCAAACAGCGAGTCCGCCAGTTCCTGCGCATCGCCGCCCGCGCGGCTCCCCTTCATAATGGCCCCTGCCGCCGCGCGCAAATATCCTCGATACTCTTGCACAAAATATTCCCACGCTGCTTGCGAACCCTGCATGCAGGCGGTCGCCAGAACAAGATCTTCGACATACAGGGTCTGCAAATACTCGTCAAGCCGTTCCGGCGTCAGCCCTCCTTCTGCGAACCGCTTGCGGGCGCTCCTCTCCAACGCCAGCACGAACTGTCCTAGCGACAGTCCCCAGTCCTTAGCCCTCGTCTCCAACAGGAGTTTGGACACAATTCCGCCCATATCCGCCAACAGCCCGGCGGGATCTTGTGGTGGCAGCCTTTGCTCCGAATCATTGGGCACGAAAGTCCGTCTCCTACCGGGAACTCTGTATTTCTATACCTTACGCCTGCATGTTTCAATCAACGCCGTACCGCACTCTCGCATCCCGCCTTCGACACCGGGGACCTGTCCCGAAAAGGACTAAAAGAACAGGTTTCTCTACCCGGGATTGCGGTACTCTAGGTGTGTTGCGTTGGCCCGCCCGCAACCAAATCCGCCTCCACGGGTTGAACCCCGGAATGAGGGCGTGCGCGAGAGGGTGCACTCGCAAATAGCATTAGCGAGTTCGCGACGGTAGTACGAAAGTCCTATTCGAGCGACCCCGTCCCATACGTACCCTCGTACTGGCATTGCACGTCTGATTTCGATTGACTTGGTTCCTTTTGGAACCGAGGCTTTGGGAACAGTTTCAGTAAGAGGCGACAAGCGGATGACCACTATGATCGCAGATCCACCACCCAAAACAACGCTTGGCGTTGGTTTCAACGCCAATCGGTCACGCTCCGCCAGCCCGGATGCCTGGAAACAGCAAATGGGCAGCAAACCTATCCCGGCCCGCCTAGCCCTGCTGCCAGAAGCAAAACCAAATTGGAACCGCCTTGGCCTCAGCGCCATGGTTCAATTTGCCCTTGTGATCTTTTTCGTTTTGGTACCATTGCTCTATCCCGAAAGCCTCAAAACCGCCCTCCATTTCACTTCGGTCGAGATTGCCAATCCGGTCACCATGGTCCCTGTCGCACCGCCCCCTCCGCCGCCAGCCAAGGTAAAAGCGGTCGCACCCAAGGTTGTGCCCCCGCCTCCACCGATTGAGCAGCCCAAGCTGAACCCCCAGCAACCGCACATCTTTGCCGATTTGACCAAGCCCAAGCCGGTCACGCCCAAGATTGTGCCGCCGGTCGAAGTCAAAGTTCCCGAAGTGACACCAAAGTTTGACGCCCCGACCATTGATGCCAAAGACAACGGTCCGAAGCGCCCCAAGGAAGATGTAAAGACCAATTTGCTGAACTCCGGTAGCGCCGCCCCCGCGACTGTACATGCTCCCGTAGACAAGGTGCAGACCGGCGGTTTCGGCGATCCTAACGGCATCCCTGGCAAGGGCGATCCCAATCACGCTACCACGGCCAACCGCCTCGGTTCTCCCGCTCTGCCCGGTGGGGAAGGCTATGGCAACGGGACCGGTGGCAAGAATGGAATCCCTGGCACCGTGGCAAGCACTGGTTTTGGCAATGGCACTGCCAACCCGCCACCAAGCGGCGGGAAAAAAGGTACGGTCGTCTCAAGCGGTTTCGGCAATGCCTCGGACGCTGCGGAAGCTCCCAAGAAGAAGGCCGCCGCTGGCGGTCCAGCCGACGCGCCTCCGAGCATCACAGACAAGCCGAAGCCTGAATACACCGCCGAAGGTCGTAACCTCCGCATTGAGGGTGACGTCGTCGTGGACCTCGTCTTCCTCGCAAACGGCACTATCCAGATCAACAAAGTTATCAGTGGACTCGGCCACGGCCTCGATGAAGCGGCTGTCCGCGCTGCGCAACAAATTAAATACAAGCCGGCGAAGCGCGAGGGTCAGCCGGTGGATTATCCGGCCCGCGTCAGGATTGAATTCCGGTTGGCTTACTGAGGGAGAGAACGATCATGTTTAAGCTGTCTAAATACACTCTGGGCGTAGCCATCAGCGCGTTGGCGTGCTTTACCACAGCAGCTGCCAAGGACACACCGCCGGCCAAACCCGCGGACCAGCCTCGCACCATGGAGCAGGTGGTTGACCGCGTCACCGCCAACGAACAGCGCCTCTACGGTCAGATCCGCAATTATTCTCCGCTCGTCGAGACCTACATCCAGAATCTCAAGGGCGATAAGGATCTCGGCCAGGTGCCTGCCGGCGACAAGTACTTCCTCGGTCGCGCCAACTTCGCAAAAGGTGTCAGCCTCGTCCCGCTGAGCGACACCGCCAGCAAAAGCAAGAAAGTCATTGGTTCCGTTGGCAATTTCTTCAGTTTCGCGATGCAGTTCCTGCCCGATGGCTTCCTGCAGATGATCTTTATCGATACCAACGGCTTCGATCGCGAGCACTACAAATTTGACTATGTCCGCCGCGAATTCCTTGGCGAAGTCCGCTGCCTCGTCTTCGACGTCACCCCGAACGAAAAAGGCAATCATGGCCGCTTCCGTGGCCGCATCTGGGTCGAAGATCAGGATTATCACATCGTTCGCTTCAACGGTTCTTACAACGGCAATGGCCACTCCAGCTGGTACTTCCATTTCGATAGTTGGCGCACCAACGTTCAGCCCGGCCTCTGGATGCCCACCTTCGTCTACAGCGAAGAAAACGACCTCCACTACGCGCTGACAAAGAAGCTCGATTTCAAAGCCCAGACGCGTCTGTGGGGCTACAACCTCGGCACCAACAGCCAGGAACAGGAACTCAGCAAGATCCTCGTCGAATCCAACGTCCAGGATGACACCAAGACCAGCAACGATCTTTCCCCTATTCAGGCGCAGCGTTCCTGGGATCGCCAGGCCGAAGATAACGTTTTGGATCGCCTCGAACGCATCGGGTTGCTCGCTCCTAAGGGCGAGGTCGACAAAGTTCTCGAGACCGTTATCAACAACCTCGAAGTCACCAACAACATCGATCTCGATCCGGAAGTTCGTTGCCGCGTCCTGATGACCTCCACTCTGGAATCTTTCACCGTCGGCCACACCATCGTGTTGAGCCGCGGCCTGATCGACGTGCTGCCCGATGAAGCCAGCCTGGCCACCATGCTCGCTCACGAACTCAGTCACATCGTTCTGGGACATCGCATCGATTCGCAGTACGCCTTCTTCGATCGCTTGCTAATCGAAGACAAGGACACTTTCCGCCATTTCGGTTTCGCACGCACTCCAGAAGAAGAGGCGCAGGCCAACACCAAAGCCATGCAGATTTTGAACAACTCGCCCTACAAAAATCAGCTTGGCAACGCAAGCCTCTTCCTCCAGGCACTCGATACCCGCCAGAAGGAAATTCCCAACCTCATCAGCGCTCACCTCGGCAATCGTGTGCCCAGCATGGGCGACCTGAAATCCGCCACTCCCGTGGATCCCAAACAGAATCCACAAAAGATTGCCGCTCTGCCTCTCGGCGGTCGCGTCAAAATCGATCCCTGGAATGACCGCCTCGATCTAATCAAAGCCAAGCCCGTCGGAGTGGTTGCAGAACGCGAGAAGATGCCCTTCGAGATCACTCCGTTCATGCCCTATCTGACCCGCTACGGCGCGGAACCCACCAAGCCCGTTGCCGCCAGCACCGCCGTTCCTCAAGACGCCAAGCCCGGCGATGCTCCGGATCCCAGCAAGCCCTAATCATTCTTATCCATCTTCAAACGCAAAAAGGCCGCGACACAGTCGCGGCCTTTTTCCTTTCTCTCTGATGTCAAATGAACTTGAGGGTGCCCCATCCTTTGCGCCTCTGTTTTATGCAAAGGGTGGGCTCTTACGATCAAACGGCACTAAACCTCCGCTCCTAGGTTTTCTCCTAAGGTTTCCTCTCTTGCGATCATTTCCCCAGCCCCTTCATAAACCTATATCCAAACTCCACCCCATCATAGAAATCCTGCACACCCACGCGCTCATCTTTCCCATGCGCTCTCTGATCTTCCATGTCAAAAAACATGCAGGAAATTCCGAACGTCGGCATTCCCGCTGTCCGCAGATAATGCCCATCCGACGCTCCCGTGGACATCGTCGGCACCACCAACAACCCCGGCCACATTCCCTGCAACACTCGCTCGAACGTGTTTGTCACTTCCGGCAACAGCGGCGATGGCGGCACCGCCACAATCGCCACTTCTTTACCGTCGGACGTCTTCTCCGGCACAGCCGTGATTTTCAACTTAGGATCCGCCGCTACCTTCTCCAACGTCTTCCGCACCTCTTCCGGATCATCGCCTGGAAAGATCCGGCAATTCACGTTGGCCCGCGCAGTTTGCGGCAACGCGTTTGGCGCATGCCCCCCGGATAGCATCGTCGCCACACAAGTCGTCCGCAGCAACGAGTTGTAATACGGAATCACCGACAGTCTCTTGACCGCGTCCTGGTCGGGAGGCTGCTTCGCTGCTCCGCGAAGATCCTCCGACAAAGTTCCACCGGTCAGCTTCGCCGATTGCGCGAAATAATTTCGCGTGATCTCACTCACCTGCACCGGAAACGAAAAATTCTGCACGCGAGTCAGCGCCGCCGCCAGCTCATAGATCGCATTATCTGGGCCTGGCACCGAACTATGCCCGCCGGGATTCGTCGCCTCGAATTGAAAATCCGCGTACACCTTTTCGCTGGCCTGCATCCCCGCCAGCACCCGTTTCCCTTTCAACTTCTCGAACTCTCCTCCATCCAGGTTGATGCAGTACTCCGCGTCGATCCAATCCTTGTGCTCCTTCAACAGCCAGTCCACTCCGTTCGAAGTTCCGCCTTCTTCATCCGCCGTCAGCGCCAATATTAAATCGCGGTCCGGCGTGAATCCCTCTCGCTTCAGCCGCAGGAAACTCATCACCAGAATCGCGTCACCCTCTTTCATGTCTTCCGTGCCGCGTCCGTAAAAAAAGCCGTCCTGCTCCACGAACTTGAACGGATCGGTCGTCCAGTCCTCTTGCCGCGCTTCCACCACATCCAGATGCCCGATGAACAAAACGGGTTTCTTCGCGCCGGTTCCCCGGAACCGCGCCACCAGATTCTTCTTCCGCTCGTTCGGCCCCGCCACAATCACGTCTTTCTCCGGAAATCCCGCCGCGATAAGCCGCAGCGCCATCGCTTCCGCCGCCGTCGTCACGTTTCCGACCGAATCGGTAGTATTAATCTCAATCAATTGCTGAAAAATCTCGCGCGCCTCCCGATCAACCTTCGAGCGCTCTTCCGCACGCACACCCGCGAAGCAAAGTTCCGCGCAAACGAGTAGCGCAGCGATCCCAACTCTCTTGAACATGCTCTTCTCCAAAAAACACCTCAGCCTAATCGCACCCAGCCGCCGCGTCAAATTTGCTGCCGCCTCCCTACTACTCATACCGCTATCGCTCATCCGCTTTCCCGCCTTTGTAGGGACGGTCTTCTGAGGGCCGTCCGCCAACGAGCCGAACTCGCGCCAGCGTATGTCTACGCCTCGTTTTGCATTCCAACACCTCTCATCCGCTTTCCTTTCTGGAAAGCCCTCCCGAATGCACCTATAATCGCGCCACTCCTGCCCCCAAGCGCAACAACGGACGTATGTCGAAAAGACGATATCCCTGGCAAATCGTGGCCGTTGCCGCCATCAGCATCATCGGAAATTCCTTTCTCGCATACTACTTGCTGTTCGGTTTGGCTGGCGATGGTGTCGCGGTCACCGGAATCTCCGGACGAACCGTAGTCACTGCGGTTTGGCAGGACACACCCGCCGATCGCGCGGGCCTGCTTGAGGGCGACGTCCTCCTCCAAGTCAATGGACAACGGATTGGGAATGTAGTGGATTGGCTCGCGCAACGCATGAATTTCGAAGCAGGCAAACCCATCAGCATCCATCTGGAGCGCGCCGGCCAGCCGATGGATTTGACCATGGTCATCCGCGGCAATCTGTGGGACGAAGACGATCGATCCACCAAAACTTCGCAGATTATTTTTCTGGCCAACAAGTTCATCACCCTCTTGATCGGATTGTTCGTCATCTTCAGCCGCCCCAAGGACGTCGTCTCCCGTCTCGGCGGCTGGGTGCTCGTCACCATGAGCACCATTTACGAGGCCTTCCAGTGGGGCATGGCCGCATCCGTGCGTTCGTTGCCTTTGCTGGTGGCCATTGCAGTCATGTTGGTTTACGTAAGCGCCTCCATTCGCACTCCGCTTCTTGCCGCGTTTTTCTGTTCGTTTCCCAAACAACTCTTTGCCAAGCGCTGGATCTGGGCGTTGTTCGTTGCCGGGCCCTTGTTGGCCACCATTTATTCGCTCTATTTGTTCGCGCGCACCGTGTATGACCCGCAACACTTGAGCGGCCTCGCGCCTCCGTGGTTGCTGGCTAGTTTGGGTGTGCAGAGTCTCGTCTACCTGCTCGTCGCTCTCATCGTCGTTCCGCTGAATTACTGGCAGCTGGAATCAGTCACCGACCGCAGGCGTTTTCGAGTCCTGTCCTACGGTGCGCTCCTGGGAATGGTCTTCTACCTCCCCAGAGTAGTCGGCACCGTATTCGCTGACATGCGCCCCGCTCTCGAAAGGTTTTTCTATTCGCCGACAACGGACTTGATATGCAGTGTAGGTGCGCTGATCTTTCCATTGTCCTTTGCCTACGCAATTTTGCGGCAGCGCTTATTCGATGTCCGCGTCATCGTCCGCCGA